>JAAUYH010147206.1_pt1 | contig 11841 bp, 11 predicted proteins | sample 7278061 | NCBI WGS metagenome assembly JAAUYH01 (sample SAMN14350203, study PRJNA611818) | marine sediment metagenome | isolation source: surface marine sediment (0.6m) | place: French Polynesia: Moorea | collected 2018-08 | reverse complement strand
ATTAAGTAATATTACAACTTACATGGCTACAGTTGCGAGACTTTATTACCGTATCCCCTGCTGGACAAGGCTTTCAGACGGTTATAGTAGATATGTATGGGGGAAGTTCAGCTTCAAGTCCGAAAGTTGTTGTGGGATGGCATTACTCACCTATTAACATAGTTTCTGAAAGCAAAGGTAAAATAACTGCTATAGCCTTTGCCATTCCTACTTTGATCGTGATTGTAGTTGGCTTAATTTTAGGCAGATAAGAAGCGATCGCGCGATCGCAAAAACAATAACCCTAGTCATCTCCTTTCGGGTATAAGAAGAATGAAACCCAACACTAAGTAATAGCTTACGTTAAAATATTTTCTTCAGGTGTCAGTTGTGTAAGTTCTATACTTGTATCCCAAAGCTGCTTGGCTTTGGCGCGATCATAAGATTCTTGAGAAGAAGGTATCATTTCCCAACCACTAAAATATTTCCCTGTGACACTTTCCAATTCAGGATCAAGAACCAGTCTAGCTAAAGCTTGACCTGAATTTTTGATGCTATTGACTTTTGGTAGTATGCGAAGAACTGGGAGAATGAAATACCAGACAAAACGCGCTAGAGGAGGATAATCTTTGGCTAATCCAGAACCAGGCATTAGACCAGGATTAAATACATTTACTGTAATCAGATTTTGTTCTGTACTATATCCTTGTTCCTGAAGACGATGAGATAATTTGTAAGCACAAAAAATATTACAAAGCTTAGAGGTAGTATAGGCTATACGACCAGCTATGCCAACACTTTTATCCCTAAGAAAGTTATCCTGTTCTGGTTTGGCTATTAACTTAGGATTTGTAAAGTGGGGTGCTGGCATCCCTGTTATCTTGTCTGGGTCGTGAGTATCGCTACTGACGAATATTATTCTAGCTGGTGCAACTAGCTGTTTTAGCAGAAGATTCACCAGAAGAAAGTGTCCCAGATGATTAACAGCAAAAGTTTCTTCAAAACCATCCTCAGTATATGCTCGTCTTTGAATAAACTGTACACCGGCATTACAGACGATTGCCCCTAAAGGAGGAATCTCACGACGGGCAAATTCTTGGGCAAACTGGCGGATAGATGCTAATGAAGCTAAGTCAAGGAGCATTGTTTCTAGGCGAGTGCTTGATGTTTGCTTTCTTAGTTTCTCTATTGCTTGAGTTGCCTTATCTTGGCTACGACAGGCAATAATTACATACCAATCTTCACTTCTAGCAATTTCCTGAGCGCAATAGTAACCTAATCCGCTATTACCGCCTGTAATAATAACAGTTTTCATCTTCGTCTTATTCCAATACAATTACTTAGCTCGATTACATCGAGCTAAGTAATATCTTAATTTTGTTTTTTCTGCAAGCCATAAGCATTCTTCTGGGTTTTGCACTTCCCTAGATCCATGCTAGGAATAATTAGAAAGCATCTAATATAAATTATTGTGGAGTAAAGATTAGTTCTTGAGAATTTTGATCAATAGTAAACGAGGTATGCTCGATGATTTAAGGGTTTATTGATTACAATAATTAGTAACTTTTTAACATCTATGGTATTATCAATTATCTAATGTATCCTGTAAGTCTGCTCTCCGCTCAATCCTACGATTTAGAAGAATTACGTCAATCTCTTACATATTTACTTGAACCTTTGGGGGGAATCAAAGCTTTTGTCAGTACAGGCGCTCGCGTTCTACTAAAACCCAATCTTTTAACTGGAAGTCGTCCTACTAAAGAATGTATTACTCGTCCAGAAATTGTTTATTGTGTGGCACAGTTAGTAAAAGAAGCAGGAGGAAAACCCTTTTTAGGAGATAGTCCAGCTTTTGGAAGTGCTAGGGGTGTTGCTAAAGCTAATGGTTATTTACCCTTGTGTGAAGCCCTAGATTTGCCTATTGTGGAGTTTAAAGGGCAAAGATATCAGACAGAAAACCACAACTTTAATCATCTGCGTCTCTCTAAAGAAGCAATGGATGCAGATGTAGTAATTAATTTACCCAAAGTCAAATCCCATATGCAGCTTACTATGACTATGGGGGTAAAAAATCTCTTTGGATGCGTCCCTGGTAAAATGAAGGCTTGGTGGCACTTAGAAGCAGGAAAAGACCGAGAGCGTTTTGGAGAAATGCTGGTAGAAACTGCTAATGCGATCGCGCCAGATTTAACCATTATAGATGGTATTATAGGTCATGAGGGTAACGGACCTAGTGGTGGTGAACCAAGAGAATTAGGTGTTTTAGGAGCATCTCCTGATGTATTTGCTTTAGACCGAGCTTTCATTGAAATTGTCAATGTCAATCCTGATTTAGTACCCACCCTAACCGCCCAAGCTAGATTAGGATTCTGTTCCCAATTAGAAGAAATTGAATTTACTTATTGTAAGCCCCAAGAACTAGTAGTTACAGACTGGAAATTACCAGAAGTCTTGATGCCTATTGATTTTGGCTTACCTCGCGTACTGCGTTCTACATTTAAACATTTTTACATTCGTTTTATCAAAGAACCTCTCAAAGCTTATACAGTAAAATAAGGCACAATCAGGCATATTTAGTTAAATTTGCTACATAAAACCCTAACTAGATATTTTATTCTTAATTTACCCTCCGATTGCTTATTAAGACCGCCCAAAGAAAGAAGGCGGTTTTTTATTGCTGCCCATACATACATAGGAAAATCAGGAATTTGACGCTATGATAGGAAAGCTGAACATCAAAATATTAGCTTAAAGTTTAATTGAAAGCTGACATCAACGGTTTAATTAAGAGACTATGAGTCCTAGAAAACTAACAGAAGACGATAAAGATAATATTCTTCAGTTATATCGCAATTCTGAAGCCACTACCTCCACTCTAGCAAAGGATTTCGGGGTGAGTAGTTCGACTATTAGCCGTTTTCTCAAAAATAGCCTTTCTCAAGTTGAGTATGAAGATTTAATTCAACAGAAAAGATTAGCTCGTACTAGTAAAAGCAGCCCCACTTCGCCAGTGGAAGAGGAGCAACCCTCTGCAACAACGTCTGATCAAACTACTTCAGAATCTGCACCTAAAATAGTTTCTCTACCCCAAAAGTCTGAACCAACTTTAGAAACTAAATTACCTGAAGAAACATCACAACCAGACACTAAGCAAGAAACAGTTTTATATCTTACTAGCTCCACTGAATCTGAAACCGAAACTACAGAAGCTAAAGACTTGTCTGAAGTTTCTAATTCTAACAAGTCAGAAAAATCTGTTATCCCTAAAACCCAACCAATAGTAGCAGTAAAAACCTTGGAGCAAAATCTCGAAGAAGATGATGAAGAAGAAGATGATGATGATTTAGACGTGATTACCCTGGAAGAAATATTGGGAGAAGAATTGAGTGATGATGAAGATGATGAAGATGATGAAGATGAAGATGAAGATGAAGATGACGGTTGGGAATCAGAAACAGGTGCATCTATAACTTATCCCCACACCAAACCCAGTAAAACGGTCCTACAAATTTTACCCCTTGCCAGAGCTTCTTTTCCTAGAACTTGCTATGTAGTTATAGATCGTGCTGCGGAATTAATTACTAGACCCTTGGAAGACTTCGCAGATCTTGGCTCAATACCTCAAGAAGAAGTACAACAAAAAACTTTACCAATATTTGACAATCATCGAGTAGCTAAACGCTTCTCCCATCGTCGTGAAAAAGTAATCAAAGTTCCCGATGGTAGAATGTTACAAAAAACTTCTCGCCATCTCCATTCTAAAGGTATTACCCGATTGCTAATTGATGGTCAAATTTATGCAGTTTCTGCTGAAAATCAATAAGTAATTATGCCCTAATATAAAGTATAATTCTCATGAACTCAATCCCAGAAAACAAAAATTATTATTAAGCAATAATTATTAAATTTTGATTAATGACAATTATCTAAAATATGAGTTAAACCAGATATATAGTTAATTTATTAATTGACTATAAAAAAATGTTTTTCAGCCCAAATTAGATGAAAGTAAACCATTTCTTGAGACTTTATCAACAAGGATATAGGGACTTTTCAGGTATTGATTTGAGAGGAGCAGATTTAACTGGTGTAACCCTAATTTCCGTTAACTTGACCGCAGTTAATTTAATGGGAGCAAATCTCCGTCATGCTTTTTTAACTAAATCAAATTTAAGTCAAGCTGCACTTAATTGGACTGATCTTAGTTATGCCAAAATGAGTGAAGTTATTTTAAATCAAGCAGATTTAACTAAAGCCAATCTAGAAGGAGCTTTTATGGTTAAATCTCAATTACAAAAAGCTAAATTAAGTGGCGCGAATCTTTCCCATACTAATCTAAGACTCGCTAATTTATCTCAAGCAAATTTATGTGGAGCTACGTTACAAAAAGTTAATCTGCGACAAGCAAATCTCAATGGTGTAAACTTTAACTGGGCGAATTTATATGAAGGAAGACTTACTGGTGCAAACTTTGATAACACCTCTCTAAATCAAGTTAATTTGAGTGAGAGTTTTCTCAAAGATACAGATTTAAGTGGGGCAAATCTAGAAGAGATCAATTTGTATCGTGCTAGACTTAATGGCTCAAATTTTGCAGGAGCAAACCTCAGAAAAGCGAATCTAGCAGAAGCTCATTTAAAAAGAGTAAATTTTAGAGAAACTAATTTAGCAGAAGCCAATTTATCTGGTGCGTTGTTGCAACAAGCAGATTTAACAGGAGCTAATTTAACTAAAGCGGATTTACGCTACGCTAAGCTCGATCAAGCAATTTTACACAACACAATTCTAGAAAGAAGTTTACTATCAGAGGATATTTTGTATTATATCTCTCAGGTGTTTGGTCATCAATGTCTGGATTGGCAAATTGTAACTTAATCTTTGCTAAGTAACTGTACTTAATCAAAAAGATCAAGATGGGTTATTGGCTATCTTATCTTAAAATACTTGAGTGCTATTCTATGAGTTGATTAATTAAACAAATAGATCACAAAGAGATATGATGATAATCTTCTAGTGCAAGCTAGAATTGCATCATATTCTAGAAAAACCTAGCCTAAGCCTGAAAAACGCCCTTACTATAATGACTGTAGTTGTCTTTGGAAGCATTAATCTCGATTTAGTCGTAGAAGTTCCTCACTTACCCGCTAGAGGAGAAACAGTTATAGGTAATCGTTTTTTTTCCGCAGCAGGAGGAAAAGCAGCAAACCAAGCCGTAGCTGTAGCCAAGTTAGGTACTCCCGTTTACTTAATTGGTCAAGTTGGGGATGATGGATTTGGTAGAACTTTGTTAGATAATCTTCAAAATGCAGGAGTGGAAACCAGTGGAATTACCATCAACCCTCACACTCATTCCGGTATAGCTTCTATTGTAGTAGATGAACAAGGAGATAATACAATCGCCTGTGCTACTGGAGCAAATAGTTTAGTTAGAGAGCAAGAGTTAGAGCAGTTTCAATCTTTATTACCCCAAGCCAAGGTAGTATTACTAGAGTTGGGGATTCCTATGGCAACAGTCTTAGCAGCAGCAAGACAAGCAAGAGCTAACAATTGTCTAATTATACTCGATCCTGCTCCTGCCCAATCTAGCTTACCAGACGAACTTTACCAGTTAGTTGATATTATTACCCCCAATGAAGTTGAAGCTAGTCAATTAGTAGGTTTTACTGTAGATGGTATAACCACAGCAAGACAAGCAGCCTCTTTCTTGCATCAGATGGGAGCAAAAAATGTCATTATCACCCTAGGAAGTCAGGGGGCTTTTTGTAGTACTCCTGGGGAAAATTTTTGGATTAAACCCATTCCTACTAAAGTAATAGACACAGTAGCTGCTGGAGATGCTTTTAATGGAGGGTTGGCTACTGCTTTAGCTTCGGGTAAATCTTTGAAAGAAGCCGTAAAATGGGGTACTGTTGCAGGAACTTTAGCTGTTACCAAACAAGGGGCGCAATCTTCCTTACCGAGTAAAGAAAGTTTTTTACAATTGTTAGCTCAACAACCTCTTGATTAATCAAAAACTTATTAAAATAGACTATAAATGTTATGAAAACTAGATAAGAGTCCTCTTGAGAGGACTAATAGTATTAGCCAAGAAATAAATTTCTTGGTGATTTATCGCACCTGGTGCAAGATCTTAGGGAAAGGGAAAAAGAAATAGAGATAATAATTAAGGTTGAGAGTATCAAGAAATTTTTTATGGGTAATAGTCGAGTCACCCCTATCACTGTTACGATTTTAGTTTTGGGAGCATTCTTAATTTTACTTCCTTTAGGAATAGTAATTGTTACTTCCTTTGCTCCTGTTAATGCAACTATAGGTGAGGTGATTTCTCTCAAAGCTTTTACCTGGGAAAATTATCAAGAAGCTTGGGCGAGAGGAAAATTTTTACTGGCGTTTTTTAACTCAACCATTGTAGCTTTGGGGGTAACAGCTTTGCAGTTGATTACTTCCGCTTTAGCTGGTTATGCTCTAGCAAGGCTACAATTTCGAGGCAAACAAGCAATCTTATTATTAGTTTTAACTACTTTAGTAATTCCCTTTCAATTATTAGTCATTCCTCTTTTTGTAGTTTTAAAATGGGGACATTTAATTAATACTTATTGGGCATTAATTTTACCTACCGCAGCTAATGGGTTTGGGATTTTCTTGATGCGTCAATATTTTACAACCATTCCCCAAGAGTTGGAAGAGGCTGCAACTTTAGATGGTGCAAACCGTTGGCAAATTCTGACTCGTATTATGTTACCCTTGTCTCGTCCTGCTTTAGTAACTTTATTTTTATTTACTTTTATTGCAGAATGGAACGATTTATTTAAACCTTTAGTGTTTACTACTAGACCAGAATTGAGGACTGTACAATTAGCTTTAGCAGAATTTCAAGAAGAGTTTACTAATAATTGGTCTTTGATGATGGCAGCAGTTGTTATTGCTTCGATTCCTGTAATCATATTGTTTTTAATTGGTCAGCGTCAATTTATCCAAGGTATTAGCACGACAGGTATTAAAAATTAAGTATTCTTCGAGTTTTTAATTATAGCGCGTTTCATATTTTGTCGAGTACATTTGTGAATGGACAATAAAGCAATAAATAATTTAAAAATACGTCCAGAAAAATTACAAGATTATTCTGAAATAACTAAAGTAAACAACTTTATCTGATAAACAATCTGAAATTGGCGGTTTAATTGTAGATGAAAATTTTAGACGTAATAGAATCGGTCGTTTATTGATACAAAAAGCACAAATATGGGCGCAACAACAAGAATGTGATTTTATTCAAGTGCGCTCGCAAACTATACGTCAACAAGCTCATGTTTTTTATCAAAATATTGGTTACGAACTTTGTAAAACTCAGTTAGTTTTACGCAAACAATTAAATACAAAAATTTAATTTTATTTTTTTCTTATATGAATCAAAAAATAAAAGCGATCGCCCTAAATTCAGATATTAATTTACCCTGGCATACAATCACCTCAGAAACCATTGTAGAAGGAAGATATATTAGGCAAACTTCTAGTATGGATAGTTTTGCCATAGTCACTCTGAAAGTAGAACCCTATCAAGATAAAAAATTAGTCATATTTGATAATCAAATATCAGAAATAGATGTGAGTTATGCAATACTAGATCCTCAACAAAATAAGGACTGCGATACTATAAATACAGTTGATATTATCTGCCAAGTAATTTGTGCAGGAATAGAAACAGCTTGTCTAGATTTAAAGGAGAAACAACATTTAGTAAGAGAAATAAAAGTTACAGGAATCGCAGCTAAATATCATCCTATTGATTCGCGATCGCATTCCTACCAAATTGCAACTCATTTAGCATTATTAGAAGCTTTTGAACAAGTAGGTTTAACTAAAATGGGGATATATTGTGATACAGATTACTGTAATAGTAACAGATGATTAACAATAGACAATTAGCAGTTGATTTTTGATATATATCAAAGTAATAAAGATTTACAGCTAATACAAACAAATAAATCATGTTACAGTTTCACTATTCTCGTCTTTCTATTAATGCTCGTCGTGTATGGGTAACGCTCTTAGAAAAGAATCTAGAATTTGAACCCATCTTAATGAAGTTAAATGGCGATCAATTCAAGGCAGAATTTCTCAAGCTAAATCCTTTTCATCATATTCCTGTATTAATAGACGATGATTTTAAGGTGTTTGAATCTCTAGCAATTCTCGATTATCTAGAAGCAAAATATCCTACACCTTCGTTTATGCCAACTGATGCTAAAGATATTGCCAAGGTTCGTACTATTGAGTTGGTTACAGTTAACGAATTACCACCAGCTTCTATTATCTTAATGAAAGATGTGTTAGATATTCCAGTAGAAGATAAAAAAATAGAAACAGCCAAACAAACTATGACAACAGCAGTGCAATATTTTGAGGATAATCTAGACCCAAGTAATTCTTATTTTATCGGTGAACAATTTACTTATGCTGATATCGTAGCAGGAACAGCAGTAGCTTCGATTCCTTTATTAGGTATTAGCTTAGAACCTTATCCCAAAGTAAGTAAATGGTTAGCTAATTTACAACAGCGTGATAGTTGGAAACAAACTGCACCATCACCAGAAGATATCGAAAAATCCAAAGCAGTAATGAAAGCCATTTTGCAGAATAGATAATGTGTTTTAGGAGACAGCATTTTAGTAGGAATAATTAAGGAATTATCTCTACACAAGAGGAGAAATTAATCTAGTAATGTTTGCTAGTAATTTAAGATATTTAGTATGACAATATTGAAACCAAAACTCTTTATCTACCAGTTGGAGCAAAAGAATTAGAATTACTAAAACTAGATGAATATTAATGAAAGAAATCAAAGCTTTAACTAAAGTAATAGGATTATCATCCTATCCTGGTTCGATAAGGGTTATTTTGGGTTATGGCTATGCTTTTGCTGATGGTGGAATTGAAGATGATATAAAAATTGAGTGCATTCCACAGGATTTAAGAATGCCTAACTCCGAATTTATGCTTGTTTGGGATAAATATACAGGAGAAATAATAAGAGTTGAAATAATAAAATAATTATCAAGAAAATGGAAGAATTACTAGAACTTAGAAAAAATATCAAATCTGGCAATTATAAAAAAGCCTTAGAAATTGTTGATGAGCTGGAGGCGATGTCTAAAGAAGATAAGCTAGAAAAAATATATAGTTATGCTATTATTCTACTTCTACACCTAATTAAACAAGAAGCAGAAAAAAGAACCACTAAATCCTGGGAAGTCTCAATTAAAAATTCAACAGAAAGAATTAATAGAATTAATAGGAGACGGAAGAGTAGAGGCTATTATGCTCAACAAGAAGACTTGAAAGAAATAATTGATGATGCTGCTATAGCAGCTTTAAGAAACGCATCTCTGGAAGCATTTGAAGGAGAGTTGAGTGAACAAGAAATACTAGAAATGATAGATTTAGATTTAATTAAGAATAAAGCATTAAAGATGTTAGATTACTAAGCTAATTAAAGATGTTATCTGAGAAGTCCCAGAAAGCTACATTCGATTATCCCCCCTGAAAAAGGTAGGGGTATTTCCAATGGGTATTACAAGTTTTTTGTCTCTTTTGGAGATCGCAAAATTGGCTTCAAAAGTGATGTTATGCCAGATACTCTCCTAAACACCCTCAGAAACTAGCGATCGCCTAATTGCTAGATTTCCGGTATTCCGTCCCAATCCCAACAGCCATAGCAAAAAAGATAAATGGGTCATCCTTATATCAAATCACTTTAGATATGCTGCACATTAATCTCCCTTGTCCTCCTTGTCTCCCTTGTCTCCCCATCAGTCATCTGTAGCAAATTTAAAGGGAAATGATATTATCAACAACTCGGAGGAATGCGAAGTTATAGGGAAGCCATAGTTAAAAAAACGAACTATGAATCTTGGAAATTCTGGGAAGTACCAGTAAGAACCGATGAGGGGTTATGCACCACACTACGGGTACTTACGGAAGAAAGTGAGATTGAGAGACAGGCTCAACTTAAGCAGCTTAAGAAAGATAGGAAGTTTTGGAAATATTACGAGCTTCGGAAACTATTTGATAATGTCCCCTACAGCTACGCTATCACCACTCATAAAGCACAGGGTAGCAGTATTGATTATGTTGCTCTGGACGTACAGGACATGGTCAAATGTCCCGACTTACAACAGATGCTTTATACAGCGTTAACTCGTGCCAAGAAGCGAGCTTTTGTCCCAGTATTTTGATGCCATATTACCAGTTTGCTTTGTTTGAAGATACCCCAAAGCCCAGTGAAGTTTTGGTAAGTAAAATTGCTATCAATCCTTAACTGCGATGACATATCGATTATCAACATCAATTGATAGCTGAACAATTGATAGCTGAACAATTACAAGAATAGCTGGAAAGTGCCTTTAGGGTGGGGGTTCGGTGGGATAAAGGCACAGTGTTCGAGAAGTATCTGTTATAGTCGATGTGAAAGTCGCCTCTCATCACCTCTAATTCAAAACGGTACGTGAGAATTTCTAACCTCATACCGCTCCTCGTTCATAGTCAATAGTATGATATCTCGTCAAGATTACTCTTGTGTCAGAGACTCGGATTGTTTAACGCCGTTCTTACCCTTTTCATCCCACACTATCTCATCCTTGGTGTTTCGAGTCCGTTCGATGTATTGTAATCACCTTTCGCCATCGGACAATTGCGAGGCTCAGTCTCTATTTCACTGTAATCAAGATGTGTATTAGGCTTAGTGCTGAAGTTTTCGGAATTTATCATCGAGTTTATCAGCCTTTTAAGGTTTACTAGGTCGTATCCTCTATGAATACGTAACCTACGTCAGCATATCCCGCAGATTATCAGGGTTTTGTCACCTGTTTTTCTTTCTCTTTCAAGCAGGGCATTAGCTTTTTAGGTTATCCTACTCCTTAATTTCTTGCGCTTTGGTTTTTACTTATGAAATAATTTTGTAGAATGTTTCCATGTTTATACAATTCATGTTAAAAAACAATTAATGTATAAACTAGATGACGTTTAATTTGTAGTACGAGGACTTTTGATTGTAATAGATTGTTTGCCTCCTACTACTAGGTACAGTGTCCATTCTAAGTTATTTCATAGAAATTTAAGGGTTTTCTCGTTCCTCAATATCATTTCTCGTAAGATTTAGGTTCGTGTGATACACCTGGGTCTTAAATATGCCACGACAGCAATATTGTAATCACTATTGCCAAACAAAACTCCCTATTTATTCCCTGCGGGTGAAACGTCGATATTAGCTCAGTTAATCAGGTTACTATTCTGTGACCACTAATCTCACGTATCCTACCTTTTTCGTAGGATTTATCAATCACTTTCCCTTACAGGTCATGTTAAGATGCGAAACAACGTTCACTGTTCGTTAACCATGTCTTACTCCACTAGCGAGGATTCTTTAGTGATTTCAAGTTACTCGCATTTAGCCCATGCACCGCAAGTTATAAGTACCACCTTATAAAATGTGGGCTATGTATTCAATCCTGTGGTTTGGATGGTAGGAATTAAACCTACATGATATAGATTTTAGTATTAAACTTTCAAGGTTCAAATACTCTTTCGTCCTCTTTGATTTCTTAAGTTCCTAATAATATTAGAAAGAGAAATTTTAGTTTAGAAAGAACGAGTCGCACATTACATTCATTGAGGATTTTACCATGTTTAACTTTGAAGACAAAGAATTCAATTTCGAGGAAATCATCAAACAAATTCAATTCAATTGCGGAGTTAGGGACTTGCGCTTTATTAAAATACCAGCCTTTTAACTAATTCATTTAATTGTTAGGCTCTTACTGCTAACTGATGAAGGCTGGTATTTTAATTTTTTGCTCCTTCCTT
>JAAUYH010005330.1_pt1 | contig 11843 bp, 12 predicted proteins | sample 7278061 | NCBI WGS metagenome assembly JAAUYH01 (sample SAMN14350203, study PRJNA611818) | marine sediment metagenome | isolation source: surface marine sediment (0.6m) | place: French Polynesia: Moorea | collected 2018-08 | reverse complement strand
GATGCAAATGAGAACATTCTCATTTGCATCAGACCAAAATCACTCTAAAGCCCCCTTCTAAGGGCTGAAACGACGTAAACTCGTTGAAATTAAAGTTGCACATCGCGTTAGTAGATACAAAATAGATGAATATTATGGTTCTGCGCGGATAGAAAGGGAATTTTATCCTAGAGGCAATCCTTTGCTAAATTTATCTGAAGAACAAAAGGAACTATTACGAGCTGAATATAAAAAAGCCGTTGGCCAATTGATTGTAGATCAGGGAATATGGCAAGAAGCTACTAACTTGTATGTCAAGGCATTTAGGTAGCCTCCTCCTATTTAGGCCAATTGTTATTTCCAATTTTCCCGTCGTAGTAAAGGATTTACAAATTCGTTTAGTCCTTCTCCAACTAGAGACAGGCCAGTAACCATTAGCGTCAGCGCCAATCCTGGAAATAAAGCGGTCCACCAAATACCCGTTGGCAGGGCGTCAAGCGCTTGCCGAATGTCGGATCCCCATTCTGGAACTTGCTCTGGTAAGCCTAATCCAAGAAATCCCAAGCCGCCCAAAATCAGAACAGCGTCGGCGGTGTTGTTGGTAAATAGTACGGGAACGCTTTGAATGACGTTGAGGAACAGATAGCGGGTTAGGACCGTTTGGGTGGGGGCGCCCATTGCTTGAGCGGCTTCAATAAATAACTCAGTTTTGACGCTAATAGTATGATTCCGAACAACCCGATAATATTGGGGGACATAGGCAATGCTGAGGGCGATCGCGGCGTTGATCACCCCCCGACCCACCACAAATGCCAGGGTCATCGACAGCAGTAGTCCAGGCAATGTGTAGATGGTATCCATTAAAAAAAGCAGCACCCGGTCAAGCACGCCTCCCCGATAACCACTCACCAGCCCCAAAGGAACCCCCACTAACACGCTCATCGTCGTCGCTAGCAAAACCACTTGCCAGGCTGCCCGCGTCCCAAATATCGTTCGGGAGAAGACGTCATACCCCTGCCGACTGGTGCCAAACCAATATTCGGGTGAAGGCGCATGGTGGATAGGGTTCTCGAGCGATATGGCGGGGTCCTGCAGCCAGCCCCAGGATTGCAGAAGCGGCGCAAACAGAGCAGCCAGAATTAAGACAAGGGTGATACTAATCCCAACCCACATAAACAAAATGGAAATACTGGCCTCTTTTCCTTGATCTGCCTTGGTCGGTTTCGGGAATCGAAGACGGCGTAATTTGCTGAATGTCATTACTAATAATTGGGCCGACATACTTAACGCCCAACCATTATGGCAGAGTCAATTTTACTTTTGTTGGGTTTTACTGACAGGGGTGTGTCGTCTGATCGAAGACCACTTTCCACATTGCAGCGCTGATCAATTCTTCAGGGTTTCCTTCTACTGATGACGGATTGGCCAGTAAGTCTTTCCGCTTAAACGAGATCGGTACAATCTCTAATGTATTTTCTTGCCCCCTTTTTGCTTGAATTTCTCCCGCAAGAGCTATCTGGGCTCCCGGTTTAACGTTGCCGATCACAGCCCCCGCTGTGTTGCTGGATTTCACTAAAGTTCGAACCTCGACTCCCCTTGGAAGACTGTCCACGATACAGAGCTGATCGGGAGTATCGGTCACACCGGAGGTTGGAATCGGAATTGAGGGAGATGTTGAATCCAATTGGGCTTTGGGATTGGACGCCTGAGCCGGTGGACTTGATGAAGGTTTTAGATTGGGCTGACTGCCTTTGGAGAATTGGGTAAACGCCAATAATAGAATCAAAACGGGAACACCTGCCCCGGCCAGCAGCCAATATTTTTGACGACCCATGCGCGCCTCCAATCTGCTTCTCTATTGGAGTTATTCACGCTTCTAGACAAACATCAGGCTAAATCCCCTAATACGCATCCGCGATCGCCACTCCTAGTTCAGCGCATTTCTCTCTAATCGCCCCCCCTTTGGGGCCAACTTCCGTCATCACGTCTACAACGCCTTGTAGATAGTCCGTGTGGTACTGCTGACATTTCTTTTCCTCTGCTTTTCTGGCGTCTTCTAACAGACGGTTCTCTGCTTGATTAATGATCTGGGCAACCTGTAGCCGCCAGTAATTAGAGGTGGAATTTACCATTTCTGCGGCTGAGACGGCTTCCCGCCATCTTCCCACTTCAAGGGCCTGGTGAGCCGCTGCTAACTGGTGAGTATTCGCTTCCCATTCTTTTTGCCAATGGTCGATGGTCTCTTGGGCGTGTTGATAGTGAAGGCTACTGGCGGGGATTGATTGAGCCAACGCGATCGCATTTTCGTAGCCGCCATCTGTATATGTGTTAGCAGCCTGTTTTAGCAATTGATCTGACCACCGATTGATTAGGGCTTGGGCTTCTGAGTGAACAGGACTCTGGGGGGAAATTTGGCCGAGGTGGGTTACCGCATCTTTTAAGTTGTGGGATAACGCGAGTTGTTGAGCCGTATTCCATAGCTGTTGGTCTTTATCTAGGCGCATACGGTTTTCTTGTTCACGCTTACATAAGTTCAAAAGGGATTGGAATGCAGGGATCGATTTTGCCTGTTCTATACAACTTGAATAATTTTCTTGGCTAATTAGGACGGTAATTCCTTGCCCGATTTCACAGGTTTTCAGAAGCGTTTGGGCGGCGAGGTAAGTACTGGCGTTGGATGGAATCGTGCGGGCGGCATCGATGCAAGCCGCATAGTCTGACTTAGACTGCATGGCTTGGGCCTTCTCAAGAGACTCTTTAGCCTGCGTATTCTCTCTGGTTTGTAGTAATGCATAGCTGCTTCCCAGCGCCAAAGTAACCATAAAAAAGGCGCTGACGCCCAACATCATGGCTGGCCGTCGCCATAGGGGAGCATCTAGTTTGGGGGAATGAGCAGCCTCTGCATGCTTATTTAGCGGCGATATGCTAGGCGGAGAAGAGGTAATGATTGTCCAATTTTCCCCATCTAGCTGGGTGCGAACATCCAGAGGCTCTGCATCCAGGGCGTCCAATTGGCGGAATGCGCTGCTCTGTTCTTTGTCGGGCGGGGAATCCTGTGAATTTGAAAGAGATTGATCGATTAGCGTATGGACATTGCTGGCAGCGATCGCTAAGGAGCCGGAAAAGGAGCCGGGGACTGTCCGATTGGTTTTTTGTCCAGTTTTATTGCCAGAGTGATGGGGTGTTTCGCAGGGTGAAGTCGGGGGTTGATACACCGGATCTTTGAGGGCGTTGTCTGAGAGGATCAAAATCAGGAGTTGATCTTGGCGGCGATCGCGAAAGAGCCGTCCAATACCCTCAACCAATCCCTGCCGAGAAGGATCTTTCAATGTACTCATCGACTTGGCTGAAAATCCTTTCAAAATAGGATGGCGTAAGAGTCGTCGGATCGTTTCAGCCTCTTGCGCCGCAGCCTGGCGTAAACTTAACCCCGATGTAAATTGATTGACCTCAATCAGCAATACGGCCTTAAGCATGGATAGATTTCCCTATTTGATGTAGCTGCTCACCCGCTAGACATGCATCCCCTGATGGTTCTTAGGCATCTTGAAAACGAATTTATTGTAGATCAAGTGTACCATTTTATCCTTTGCCTGATTATTGAGGGTATCAACTTAAGCCGGGCCGTTCTAAGGAGGACAAGAAGACAGGAGTAAGGAGACAGAATCCAGCTGACAAAAGATTCTTCCGTAAGCTGAGTTGAAGCCATGAAACCCAACGCCAGTAACGATTAAGATGCGTTACGCTTCGTTTTTTGATATGACCCTTGGGGTATACACAGCCTAGGATGGAAAAGGTATTTCAAAGGTTTTGTCAGTCAAGCAGGGAGTTAGACACTTCCGGTGATTGAGATTCAGAATCCAGTATCTATCAGCTTTCTGAATTCTGTATTCTGTATTCCTTTTTCACCAAAATGTACCCGTTTAGAATGACATGCCGACTAACATAATTTGGGTAGTTCAAATTAGTGAGTATGGACGATTTTTTTCAATTCGAGATGGATTTTGCCAGTTCTTTGCGTTGTATTCCTATGCGAGTGCGCTATAAGCTCGATGTTTGCGGCATTAAGTTGAAGCTGCCTCAATGGAATCAATTTTCTACTGAAGACCGCCAAAAACTTCTGGCTCTGCCTTGTCAAACAACTGATGAGGTCAAGACCTATCGAGAAATACTGAAAAAGCTTGTCCAAGAAGCGACGGGGGAAACTGCAACCGATTTACCTGTTGAAGCCCACCCCGATTGGGAAAATGACGCCAAAATTCCAGATTCAGTGGGCCAAAAAGCAAAAGAAATGCAGGTTTCTCTAACGGTGGACCAATGGGCTAAGCTATCGCCGATTCAGCGGTTTTCTCTAATTAAACTCAGCAGGTCTAGCCATGAGAATCGAAATTTCATTCCGGCCCTTGAGGAGTTTCACATTGTTTAGCAAGTTGGTCGGCATTTAAAATTACAAGCTCCCCAGGTTTTTTTGAGGAGCCTTCTGAAAGGAATCTGTTAATAGTTGAACTCTTTTGAATTGCGATTCAGCATTATGAATCTGATCGTTTTTTGAAGAGTAAGTACACTAAAAAAGTACTTTCTATTGGTTTAATTAACTGATAGATCATGCAAAAAAATCAGAAGGCCCTCTCCTGATTTTTTTGCATGATCTACCTAAGATTTGGAAACAACATCCTCCCCATTTAATGTCTTGACTATGGTGAAAAGCATCGATAGATAGTCTTCCCTGTGAACAATGGACTGGGCAATGGATAGGCAAGATATTCATCAATAAATCTCCTTGTGTGAGAGCTATAGAATAGTTTAGGAAAGGGTTCTAAGGCCTGATTGCAATGGCGAAATCTAGTCAGGTGAATTTGGATTGTTGTCATTTGAAACTTTCCTTAAACCTGCAACTAATAGTGTTCATGTTTGAGTTTGAACATATATGCAGTCATCTGCAATTACAAAGCAAAAATAACGGTAAAAATGGTTTCATATTAGGTCTGCAGCTTCGCCCCGATCTCTTGCAAAAGCAATCCACCCATCGTGTCCCCCTTTTGCAAGCCAGACAGAACATTGCAATCCCGATCAAAACAATTAATCAAAACTTGTGTCAAAAGGGTTTAACCTAGCATCTGTAAGGACTTAAAACTCTTAAGAAATATTTAAATACAAAGTTTAGGCTTGACATTCGGGGTTGATACATGGGGTCAGAAAATCTCTATAAATTACTCAAGAAGATTGGGGAGTTTTACATTAGGGTAGGTGCTGGTAAATGAGCAAAGCACTGACAGCGTCCGCTGATATGGAGCTGGCGAGTGGCCTGCGGGATTTTTGGTACCCTGTGGATTTCTCAAAAAATCTGGGAGTGACTAGCATCAGATCCTTTGAACTCTTTGATCAGACCTGGATTCTATTTCGAGACAAAGATGGCAAGGCGGGTTGTATACAGGATGAGTGCGCCCACCGAGCCTGTCCTTTATCGCTGGGGAAATGGGTTGACGGTAAGATTAAGTGCGCCTATCACGGGTGGGAATTTAATCCCCAGGGGCTATGTGTGCATACGCCTTCTTGCCGACAAGCCAAAGCTTCTGTCAGATCTTTGCCGGTTTTAGAGCAAGATGGAATGATTTGGGTTTGGCCAGGCGGACCCACCATATCAAGAGATCTTCCCAAGCAGGCTCCGCTTATTCCCGATGGGTTTACGCTGCAAGCAGAAATCCTAATGGAGCTGGACGTTGAGCATGGTTTGATGTTGGAAAATTTATTGGATTTAGCCCACGCCCCCTTTACCCATACAGGGACATTCGCCAAGGGATGGCTCGCCCCGGCCTCGGTTAAGTTTGACAGCTCGCCCCAAACGCCGCTAACGGGACAATGGAATCCTTATCCGATTGAAATGACGTTTGAACCGCCCTGCTACGTGATCAGCACCATTGGTCTGAGGGGGCGGGATTGCGGTCGTCAACTGCACCAACTCCATGCCTGTTTACCGATGGGGAAGGGGCGTACTCGGTTGCTCTATCGGCTTGCCCTTGATTTTTTCCAATGGGCAAGGTTTATTCCGGGCAACCATTTGTTCTGGCGTGCTCTGGCTCAACGGGTAATCAATGAAGACATTCGGTTGGTTCAGGGACAGCAGCAGCGGTTGCAGGCGGGCGCGAATGTCTGGAATAGCCCAGTCAGTTACGATAAATTGGGACTTCTCTACCGACGCTGGCGCAATCAGGTGGAACGCAGTAGTCCAGAGTGGCCGACTGCGATCGCGCAGAAAAGTGATGAAGCGCTTAGCATGCCTGAACTGAACCCAGTCGAAAGCCGTCAGATTTCCTGAGACCAAACCAAAAGGCGTCACTGAATGCAGTCATCTCTCTCTGAATCGGATCATGTGCTGGTTGCTGGGGCGACTGGCGGAGTCGGTCAACTAGCGGTGGCCAAGCTGCGGTCGAAAGGGATTCGAGTCCGTATCCTGACCCGCAGTGCGGAAAAAGCCCGGAAGCTTTTCCAGGATCAGGTGGAGGCAATCATTGGGGACACCCTGGATCCAACCTCCCTCCAAACCGCAGTCCAGAACATTACCCACATTCTTTGCTGTACCGGCACAACTGCTTTTCCCTCCGCCAGATGGGATTTTAACCGAACCCAAGGGCCGCTTGATTGGTTAAAGCTCTACTTAAACCCTAAAGACTGCTCCGCCAAGGCGAACAATAGTCCTGAGCAAGTTGACGCCAATGGGGTAAAAAACTTAGTCGCCGCCGCCCCCTCTGATCTAAAGCGATTTGTTTTTATTTCTTCCTGCGGCGTTCTGCGTAAAGAGAGCCTTCCCTATAGCCTGCTCAACGCCTTCGGCGTCCTGGACGCCAAGCAAAAAGGCGAAGAAGCCGTTGTCAGTTCAGGCCTACCCTACACTGTCCTCCGGCCAGGCCGATTGATTGACGGCCCCTACACCTCCTTCGACCTCAACACCCTGTTAAAGGCAAAGACAGACGGAAAGCTCGGAATCGTTGTGGACACTGGCGACACGCTCTCTGGAGAAACTAGCCGCATCGACCTAGCGGCAGCCTGCGTTGAATGTTTAAGCCATCCCAATACTGAGGGAAAAGTTTTTGAACTTGTCAACAAAGGCCCCAGGCCCGAGGCGATTGATTGGGAGGGTATTTTTTCAAGGTTAGAGTAAGGGGATTTGGATTTTGGATTTTGGATTTTCGGTGGTCCCTGCAAATTGACAATTTCTTATGCAGGGCCTCGATTTGCGAAAGTTGACAAGAACCGAAAAAAAAGACCTCGGATCCACTTGAATCTTGTTTTTAGAAAAACTTTTAATGCAATCCACATTTCGTAGAAAAATAGATTCCACAAATAACCATACTGTGGAAATCTAAGTGCCAGGAGCATATCTCCTGCAAACATCGAACGGACTTCGCGTTTTATGTTACTTGGTCGTTGAATATAGCGAACCTGCTCTTCCCCCCATAGGCGATGGCCAATAATACATCCTGGCTGAAACATCCGAGCCTGCAGAAATAGACCTAACAATCGATCTAAATTCCAAAAAGGAATCCACGTTATCGAACCCATTACTTGAGTGAAATTCAACAAGTCTGTAATTGCTTTTTGAGTAATATCCGTCTTCCAGACTTTGTTATTGAAGTTCTCAGGATGTAAACCGTTTTGATCGGTGCGCTTACTATATAGCAATAGGGAACTAAGTTTAAACTTATTGTTCAGAGGTGAAATTGGCACCTCTTCTAAAATTTCATAATCAGCATAGAGCTTCCGTCGTAAAGTCGGTTTCGGCGCTGGTTCAATAACGGCCAGCTTAGCAAGATCAGGTAATTCATCCCATGCACGCTTAATCATTTCAGTATCTTGATAATTGATCGTCTTCTTACATAGCCTCAAGCACCAACTATTCGGATAGGACTCAAAGTATTTCACTACCAACCTGGCAACTTGTGGATGTAAAAAGTCATCGTCATCCAAGGCAATAGTATAAGTTCCAGATGCATTGATTAATCCAACTGCACGTTGCATGACTTCTCCCTTATAGGGACTTATGATTACTTTCACTCTTAAGTCATCAAACTTTTGGGCCTTCTGACCTGGTGGATAGACCAATATAAACTCAACATTTCCTTCAATAGATATCAGCTGTTCAAGCCAATAAGCTGATAAATTGCCACGGGTCGGGGTAACAATAGATAGCAATATAGTCTCATTCATTTCGTAGTTTTATGAGTTCAGGATATGTTGACTTTTGGACACATTGATTTCGATAAATAAGTGGATATGCGAAATCATTTATACATGAAATCCGCCGAGAATACTTACTTTTCTGAAGTCACTTTTAAAATAATTTTGCCTAGAAACTTAGCATTTTTCTGTCAAAGTTTCTAGAGAATATTGGGAACGACCATTTTTCGTTCTTCATGACCCGTCAACTGGAGAGATCAACCCAAAGCCTATTTCCACCATTCGGTTATCCATTCTCCGATCGTCTTGCCTTCAACTTCGGAGCCAAGAGGGTGCAATTATGGCGGCAATGGTGGGGGAGATGGTTACTAGCGCTGAAATTGAAGAGGTGAACAGTAAAGATGTTGCGCCGAATAGAGTTTTTATAGCCATAATCAAAATGCAAAAAAGAGAGAAATTATGCTTTGCTTTAGAATCCTGTGGAAGGCTAGAAAATCACAATCTCTCATGCAAGATCTTCACCGTTAATTCAAAAAAAAAGTGAAGTTAATTCAAAAAAAGAAGTGAAGACACACATCTCTGAGGAGACTAGCCAATTTCCTCCATCCTTCCCATTTTCCCTATCTCCCCATTGTCTCCCCTGCTCCCCCCGCTGAGAGCGCGGCAAAGCCCTGTAAGCTAGATAAGTAGCGATTTGTGTACTGAGTACGGGAAACTGCTGATAGTTTTATGGGATGCCGGATGCCTGGGGAGGGACTGGGATGGCGGAGGAGTCAAGAATGGCCAAGGAGCCGAATAGAACGGAAGGAGATCAAAGTTCTGATCAAAGTTTTCAAGAGCCCCGCTTGGAGACATCTGAATCGTCTTCCGCAGCTGAGGATACAGCAGGGGTGAGTTCAGCCCTAAAGGAGAAGATGATCAAGTCTCAAAGCGGTACAGGGACTATTTCTGAAGCTTTGGGCAGACGTAATTTTTTGCTGGCTTTGGTCTGGATTGCCATCATTGCGATTGGAGTGATTGGGGAACAAATTAAGACCCGTTGGGAGTACGCTTCGGTTGAGGGTAAAAACAAGGGGACCCAGGATTTGGAGGTTGGTGAGCAGATAGAAGAGGTGACCGACAGCGGTCTGCGGTATGTGGATATTAAGGTGGGAGCGGGTGAGCAGCCGTTCTCTGGGGATCTCTGTTTGGTGCAGTACACCCTTTCCCTTGAGGACGGCACTCAAGTTATTTCTAGTCGGGATAGGGGACAAAAGGCGCTGGCTTTTCAACTAGGCGCGGCGCGGCCAGAAGTCATTCCTCCTGGTCTGGATGAGGGCGTCAGCACCATGCGACAGGGTGGTAAACGACGCTTAATTATCCCGCCTGCATTAGGTTTTGGTGACAGGCCAGTGTTTTTCCCAAAGATTACGGTGGAGCCCAATTCAACCCTGATCTACGAGGTTGAACTGGTCAAAGCCAGTATCGCCCCCAGTTAAAGACTTTGTGGAAGATATATCCCCCTACTACCCATCCACCCATCCACCCATCCACCCATCCACCTGGGCTTAACTTTTACGCTCACCCCCAAGGGGATAGTCCTATGAAAAAGTCAGACAATTGGCGAGAAAAATCAAAACCGATCGCGCCTGGCAGCATCTATCCCGCTAAGGAACACTGTAGCCATTGCGGTTTGTGCGATACCTATTACATTGCCCATGTTAAGGAAGCGTGCGCTTTTCTGGGCGATGGCATGGGGAAGGTGGAAAAATTGGAGCCCGTTGTCCATGGCCGCTCTCGGGAGGGAGAGCTGGAGAGTCGGTTTGGCGTCCACCAAGATATGTTTTACGCCAAGGTGAATCAGCCCATACTGGGAGCCCAATGGACGGGGATAGTGACGTCGCTGGCGATCGCAATGTTAGAAAACGATAAGGTCGATGGCGTCATCTGTGTGCAGAATGACCCTGAGGATCGCTTTAAGCCTAAGCCGGTGATCGCCACCACCGTAGAGGATATTTTGAAAGCAAAGGGGGTAAAACCGACCCTTTCTCCCAATCTAAATATTTTGGAGCTGCTGGAATCAAGTGGCTTAAAGCGGATTTTGTTCTGCGGTGTGGGCTGCCAAGTTCAAGCGTTGCGTTCGGTGGAGCAGCACTTAAATCTGGATGCCTTGTATGTGATTGGCACCCACTGTGTGGACAACGGCAAACGTGAGGGACTAGACAAGTTTCTCAACACGGCGAGTGAACATCCAGAGACCGTCTTGCATTACGAGTTTATGCAGGACTATCAAATCCATTTCAAGCATTTAGACGGCCATACCGAAAAAGTGCCGTATTTCTCTTTACCCGCCAAAGAACTCAATGATGTGATTGCGCCTTCCTGCTACAGCTGTTTTGACTATATGAACGGCTTGGCGGATCTGGTGGTGGGCTATATGGGCGTCCCCTACGGTAATGTGGCCATGACCCAGCATTATCAGCAGGTGACGATTCGGAATGCTAAGGGGCGGGAGGTTTTTGACTTGCTCAAACCGAAGCTATCGATCAAACCGACGGAAACGAGCGGAAACTGTGCGAACTTTGTGATGCAGACGGTTCTTCAGGAAGAACGCTCAACGAACTCTACTCTACCCAAGTTTATTGGCAAGATTTTAGCGGCTGTGTTGACTAAGTTAGGCCCTCGAGGGTTGGAGTTCGCCAAGTACTCGATTGACTACCACACCATCAGAAATTATCTCTATGTCAAACGAAATTGGGGAAACCGGGCTGATAAGCATATCCCTAACTATTCCAAATCTATCGTCAAGGAATACGACAAGGACAGAAAAATCTCTGGCTTGATTAATGGATAACGGTATAGTTTGAGGGAGACAGCACCCGTCTGAGGCGATGAACATCAACTTAATCAACGGCTTGCAAGCAGCGCTGATGGTGTCTTTTCAGGGATGGCTGGCGACCCATCCAATGGTCAGCTGGCTGGTTGCCCATCCATTCGTCGCCTTCGGTTTGCTCCTTTTTCTCCTGTTTTTGTTTTGGGGGCTTCTGAGTGCGATCGCTCGGCTAACTGAGGATCTTTGGCTATTTATCGTCCGGCTGCCGTTGAAATTTGTGCAGTGGCTGTTTGGCTTGCTTGCGATGGCGCTTAAGCTGCCGGTTGCTCGGGGGAATCTTGGGCGCGCCTCGGCTAAGGCGAATCCCGATCGCCTGACTCAAATTCTGACGCGGTTGGAGGCGATTCATCAGGAGCAGAGTGAGCTGATGCAGGAGTTGAGTAAGTTGCTGGCGAAGGAAAAGGCGATTGCGGTTCGGGGGATATCGAATCGGCTATATGACAACCCGCCCTAAAGTGAATTCAGGGCGGGCAGCTTGCTGGTAGGTGCAAGTGTTAGAACTTTCTGCTATAGCAGTTTTATAGAGTTTTTATAGGTTTTTGGCGGGGTAAGCTGCCTTTTGGCAAAGGCAGCTTGTGGAAGCTAGAGGGTAGGCCGGTAATCGGTTCTCTATATTGCTATTTTGGGATATTTGATTGAACATGACATCACCCATAGGGGTACCTTTTAGTCATCCGCTGAATCTTCATTACCTTTGGTTTCTGCAGGTAGACTAGATGTGTCTTGGCCTAGTATCAAATAATCTTCTGAATCTTTATCAAATAATCTTCTGAATCTTTATCAAATAATCTTCTGAATCTTTATCAAATAATCTTCT
>JAAUYH010032023.1_pt1 | contig 11846 bp, 8 predicted proteins | sample 7278061 | NCBI WGS metagenome assembly JAAUYH01 (sample SAMN14350203, study PRJNA611818) | marine sediment metagenome | isolation source: surface marine sediment (0.6m) | place: French Polynesia: Moorea | collected 2018-08 | reverse complement strand
TTTCTGTTTCTACCATCGAAAATTAGAAGAATCTGGACAGTTTATGTGAGCTTGGTAGCAAACAGAAAGATGGTAGCCGAAGACTTAGATATGCCCACTATGCCCAATTTCTTGTTCCCATACATGTTTTGGATCAAGATTTACGTGAACTTCATACGGTACAGACTTCAAATTGTTGGATCGTGTAGAAGATTCTTTTCTTCATAAAATTCAATAGATACGAGAATATCATGGTTACGAAGCGCTCAATTTCTTTCTTGATAACCCTTAGTTTGATTCAAGTGTTATGTTGGATGTTCAGTCGAGATACCACGAGGTAATGTAGTCGCATGTGTATCACATGACCCAACATCTCAAAAAAGCAATTTGAAGTGATTTATAACTCCTTTGAAATAGTAACAGTGCGCATGATGCAAACTAGGAATGTACATCTGAGGTAAATACAGGTGAATTAGTGCCTGGACAAACATATGAAAAGGAATATGAAACTGTTGTAACCCAAGTTGAAATGATTCAATTTTTTCGCTTTAAAGAACTAAAAAACGTTTTAGATGAGATGAAAACATCAGATTGACTAGTAAGTAGGCGATACATGGGAGGAATGTGCATCTGAAGCAGCAAAATGATGAATATTTTCTATTTAATGTTGTTGAGAATGCATCTAGTTAGAATATCCATGAGGTAACACGAAATCTTTCGCATTTTTCCGATATTTCGATTGTGCATCTGATTCTATCTATTAGACTCTATACATTATGCGAGTGTTTAGGTCATTCAATGACTATAATGGCCCTGCGTCTGTAACGCAGCTCCAGAGAAAGAAGTTCGTAAGAGTTTAATCAGTTGACCTAGAAAGCCATGCTATTTGCCCGCCAGTCCAAATCCAATTATCACTGAACTTCAGATGCAAAAATTCTCACAGGGACACAACAGTGCAGTAGACAAATATCCTGTTGGAAAATAAGGATCTTTTCAACTCTTTTATCTTCGGCATAGCGTAGTCTCGTGTTATTGTTTTGTAGTTTTTGCCGGTCACTGATGGGTCGGAGAAGAAGTAAGCGCCTGCGATTTTGCATTAATGCATTGCGCAACAAAAGATAACCTTTTCAGACCTTTAAGACACTTCTTCCACTGCACGAAGATTCTCAGTTCCCCATACTCTGGCATTATGTTTGTTGACAACTCCATTGGTGTCAAAAAACACTCTTCAGAGTACACCATTCTGTTTATCTATCCAGCACCATTCTTTACCTTTATTACTGAATGTCGAGCGAACTCAAACCTCTTCCGACAATCGATAGGAAGCCGTTGTGGCAGGAAATACATTCTAAACAAAAAATTTTCATTGTATCGCGAAGCACGCGTTGAATGGTGGATCTGGAAATTTGAAGCTCTCTTCCAGAAATCCTTATCTATACCATTTTGTTACCAAGAAACAAGGATTCTATACTGCCTGTATCATTGGTCCTCGTAAGCGGTCGACCATATCGAGGTCGATCAACCATGTCCCCGTGTCTCTAAATGATTGAAGCTAAGACCTCAGAGAATTTTCAATCGAAGCGGTATTCCGTGCTTTTCAATTTTCCATCAGCGAGCGCTAGTAACTGAACGCATTTCAATTGTCTTTTGCGCACAGTCTGATTTTCGTGTTAATGAGTAATCAAGTTTTGGAATCGCATACAATTTTCAGTTTGGCTATGCAAGCTTAATGTTTCATAAATACAGTTATCTTATTATGCATAAGAATATGGCTTGTAATGTAATATTTTGGTCAGTGAAGTATGGACGAAATATGCAGAAAATTGATTGAGTAGTAAAACTTTTGAAATAACATCTAACTTCACTCTTATGGCTTAATTCTGACAATGCATATTTATAAGAATGTCCTAAGAGGTGTTCTAGATTTTCCGATAGTTTCAGTTATAAAATCTGGATGTAAAAATATCAAAGATCTATGCAAGAATCACCCAATTACTTTTGAAACACCCTATATAGGTGAACTAATTTGAAACGTCACATACGTCTCGGAAACCTGTTCTTAATTCTGTTTTTATCTTGAGCAAACTGGTGCCATCGATTTCATCAGATAGCTAATTAATTTTTCAAGAATTCTGTGAAGAATGCTTTGTATCTTTTAGCAAATAATATCCGGCGACAGCCGATGTACTAAGCAGGAAATACTGTACATAGCCAATATTTATGCTCTGCACTGTCATCCATTGAAATGAGGGCCACACATATTTACTCAAACCTTAGTTATCGCGTTTAATAAAAATCTCATGGCCCATCATGTCAACCCACTTCCCTATACCGCACCATTTATCTCTCGCTATTGCCTAGATCACGTACGGAGCGTTTGATAATTCATGGAACATTAAAAATAACGTTCGTGGTATATAGGACCACCAGTGTCAGCGAACTTGTCCAATATTTATTCACTTTCCTCCTTAGCCTTCGATATTGGCATTCGTTCCGAAAATGCTTTCTCATATACCATCCTTAACTTTGCAGATGTACTACTGCAGTTCCGGTAAATCAATATTCTTGATCACAATATCAGTAGTATATTTATAGTGTCCGTTACTTTTTCGTATTTAATTTCTTTTCTGATTCATTTTTCGTGTTGTCCTCTTACTGGTTATCTGCCGCAAGCTTTTGCTTTTTGATAAGCAAGAAATTTTTAATTCGCAATATGATAAGTGTATCATGAATACTTCAATAGTACTTGGTTCAATCTGTATTCCTCTTTGGATGGTTAACTCATTTCTGAAAAATGTTATTGAGGGGGATTTCATTATAGTTTGAAATTTAAAACATTGGGAAGACATACTGTTCGTTTCAGACCTAGACAGCAGTGTGCCTTCATGAAATAACAGTCATACATGTCTTCCGCAAGTTATTTGCAATGTATACCACTAATGCTGTCACAACGTGACGCACGTTGCACCAACTTCAAAAATAGAGAAAAACATAAATTAAGTAGAAGGTGTAGAAGACGTTATGTCACATCCAGAGCGTTGTAAATTCGTTGCATCCACCCCAAACCCCACTCAATAAAACATAAAAACGTGCCAAATCGCTCAAAAGGTCTACGGTGCACGAAAGTTAATAAGGAAACGTGTAATTATAACGGAAAACTGTCATCCATCTTTCTGCTTTTTTAAATTCAGTGGGTAGAATAACTTACAGTTGATAAGTGCTGTAGTTATATATACTAATTGTTTCTACAATGAGATTCCGGGTCTGCATTGGCAGTGTTCGGGACATTGCTCATGAAGCCCCTTATACCCCTCACATGCTATATTTTTCGTCACTCTCCAACACCAAGACATTGTTGAACTCATCAGGATTTTATATTTTGAATTTTTGAGGTGACGTAAGCAGTATCTGTAACCGTTTCATTATGTGCTCTATGCCGCTTGAGACATGAACCAGCTAGCTTTTTTAATTCAGTTAAAAATAAATGTGCAATAATTTTAGGAATTGAAGCACCCATCAACTGAACAATATCGAGAACCAAAACAGGAAAGTTCGTTGCATGAACTCGATCAGCACAATAATCTTTTTATCTCTTCCAAATGAAGACAGTCAGATTTCAGCCTTGTTTTATCAATCCCAGCGAAAAGGGACAAAATCTATCTCATCTAGTTCCCTTGCGTACTATGATTCACGAATATTTGCGAGAGTGACTCAGATTTTGATGATGAACTTGATTAGTCAGCGAAAGTTATGATTTCTACATTCAAGCCGATAATGTAGTAGGAAAATGGAAGGACATGTCCTGTATCGAGTTGTTTAGCAATATGTGGAAAAAACGGAAATTCTACTGTTTCAGCTGCAGTATAGGCTTTTTTCGTTTCGCTATGAAATTGTCCGTCGAGGCGAACAATTATCATTGGTCAATGCAATGTGTAATTAACCTCCCGTGCCATATATGAAATTCAGCGGGAGTCGGAAAGAATATTTTTGAGGGTATTTAAAACGTATGGAGTAATACGGAAAATCGGACGTTGCGCGACTACTCAGCAAAAGTCTACCGAAGTACTGCACTGTACCGGTGCAGTGCTCAAGACTCGCGACAATAATTGCACCCTTTCGCGGAGTAGGGCTCATACTAGTCTGTCACATGTGATGCAGTACGAACAATAGACAACAAAGCAATGAAGGTGTGAAAACCTTGAGACGAGGAGATTTCGAGCTGTTGATAATCATCGACAAACAAACAGTAGATTTCTCATTCAAGAACCGGAACGGTATTGTTATGACGCCATCAAAATATGGTCCATGAAAAAAACAGTTAGGAATGAGACAGCACCTTACTAATTCATGACAGACAAACAAATATTATAGCGTACTGTAGAACTGTACGTACACTTCTCAATCGAAGGCGCCTTCGAAATGGAAGAAAACTGGCGATCACGTAGACAATCATGGTCAAAGTGCAGCAGGTACACATGTTTTCATTCCTTCAAAGGATTTTGTGATTAAAAATCATTCAACTTCTTCCACTTTCTTCCTAAATTCAAATAACGGCAAAGGAAACTGGTTCGTACGCATGGCGAGAAAGAAAGGGCGAAATCTCGAAGAATTCCGGTCGACAATCAACAGCTTTGACAGCAAAGAGCACTGGACTGGTTGATTTGAGATGTGCCCTCATCACCCAAAGAGTGGAAACGATATGGAGGTAGATGTTCGAAAAGGAGTTGTGACCATCTACAGATTTAGGCACTGTGCCCTAACCGCTTCGAGGATCGTTGAAACCCCGATTTTTGCACGAAAAGAGAAAGGACAGATTCCACGGTTCAGTTGGTTCACTATATAGTTCGTTTCTGCTACGCTAGAGCTTTCTACCAAATGTGAAAGAATCTCGAAGAAATCGGCGGCCTTGCAGCTAGATACAGTAATGAGGACTCATCAGACGAACAGAGCTCCCATCAAGTACTTAATGAGAAGTATTTTTTTGTATTCAATGAATGAATGAGCTTTTGATGCGTGTTTTTATGAGTGGAAAGAGAAGAAATAATACAGATGTAGGCTAGTTGGGTAGAAATTTCAAATATCTTCCCTTCGACTTTTCTCCACGCTTGTCACGAGATACTTGAAATTTTAATGGAATTTAACACACAACATGAAAATTGGTTATTTTTCAGAGTGTACCGCGAACAAGATGCAGCCAATGGTCAGAATGGATGCCTCCTACAACAATGCATTGTTGGGTGTGTGCGAAGAATTCACAGCAGAGCGTGCTCCTCACCACGCTGGCAACTGGCGTGCTCGGCCCACACTTGCCGCCAATGCACTTTTTCAGTGACACCCACGCATCGCTGTCGCGCACGCACGCTAGCACACATTGTTTTTCGACGTTGTTTACGGTGTTGTACTGTACGGTACTATGATTATGAGTCCGCCTCCACCAGTGATGGCTCTAATGAATGTGGGTGGTGGACCACCACCCTGGGGTATGCGTTGTTCGCTTTCGCGAGACCACTATCTGAGTACAGTAGAAATCTATATTGGTACGATATGAAGCGAGATAGATAATTTGGGTTTGTACAGTATATGACTCGTCCGACACAGTAAGTGAGACATGGACGGTGGGTACAGACCGATCGAGTAGTAAAGAACGACAGACAGAATACCACGGAAAGTGCTGGCAACTGGCCAACGACGAAATCGTTTAGTGCGAAAAGTTTAATACAAGAACGAGGCTAGTGATAAAGTTAATGTTACAGCGAGTAGCAGACAATCGATAGCACTAGGCAGCATGGGTCAGGCGTGACCCGAATGTTGAGAATGTTGCAAGAACGATACGCGCTGTTTGTGTTTGCGAGTGGTTAGATGAACCTGCATGTTCTGTTTCGTACCGAAGCGTAATTCACAAGTGTTACATGTGAACGGACGATGTTCTTCGTGAACCAGAAGCTTGTGTCGTTTGAGATGTTCCCGCTTGTTGAACGCTCGATTGCACAGGTTACATTTGTGGCTCTTCGTCTTGGTGCTCGAGGAAGAATGATGAGCTTGTTGTGAATGATGATGACGACTGGGACCGCTATTGTCGAGCAGGTTCTGCACGCTCATCCGTTGTTTCACAGACATGTTTCGGGGTGGGTGGGGTGGGTGGGAAGGTAGAGGAGGATTGTTGGGAAGAGGTGGGGTAGTTAGGGGGTGATAAGTTAGGTAGTGTGCAGGAAGCGGTAGACCAAGAGGTGAGGAAGAGCTGGAGGTAATGAGCACACGGATATACGCACGGATGTCAGGAGCGGCTTTTATCGACGGACGACGAGACGAAAAATGGGAGTGTGAGCAGGGTTGATTATAGCTTTGGTTGGTCTCTAACTAGAATGGAATTACAGCAATACACAGCGCAGTGTGTAAATGCGGTTGCCCGCGCTCTTTAACCCAAAGTGGAGAAATCAAACACAGCGCCATGTATGAAACACGTGCTACCAATCAGCATAATTTATACAGCGTCAGAACCTAACACCCGCCCAGAAACTCTGGCCAAAGGACAGACCGAACAAAAGTCTTTCTCAAGGGGGGATACGTAGGCAACCGTTTCCGTCTCGTTTCGTTTAGTACAGTTCAATTTTCCATTGCAGTGAATACATTATGGAAAATTTGTGAAAAGCAAATTTCAATGAGCTCTAGAAACTGTGAACGACTACATTTCCAAATCCTCTCCCCACAAAAGTTATTCCTTCCGGATAGAACAAAAAACCAGAACCACCAGATTGTCTTTGTACCCATGTACCAACTTCCGTGATTACACGTGCGCCAAATAACTAGATGAGAATTGTAAGGACACGCAGTTAAATATTTCCTGTGCTTAGGTACTGCATTGAAGGAATCCAACAAGACTCTCGTTTGTTCACTGATCCTCATTCCCATGCGCACTTGTAGAACCTGGCTAACCGTAGAATCGATTTGGTTTATCGTTCGATAGTCACTTTCGTTGTCACATTTAAACCTTATGTTATTGCCATTGTCAAATCCCTTCGAACTGCATCAATTCTAGGTTGGTCGCTATGACTTTGGAGTGGTTGAGGTATCGAGTCAAGTTCATGAAGCTGTTCAACGCCCCCTAGCGCAGAAATAATGAAACAGAATTCTATAGAAGGGACCATGAAAGATAGACTAAAATCAGTTGAAAAAGTTGCTGAATGACTTGCTGAGAATTTGTGTATTGAAGGAAACAGGAGGACAAAAGCTGTCGCTGCAAGTATACGTTCTTATAGGTTAGAACGAAGATTGAACAAGTTGGTTGACGATGTCCATTCGACAAGTCAGGTCATCCTCGGGGCAAATCTAGGACCGAGTGACTGCAATCTCAAAACGTACGATATGCACTTGTTCGTCACGTATTGGGATCATATTCTATCGCTGCATATGCACGTTTCGTTTTACTATGTACTGTACTTGGACTGTCACCTCTATACCACGAGTATACTACCGGCCTAATGCAAATCCCTTTTCCAAACTGTGACGTTACATAATGAACTAGACAAGAATCATGTTCTTTGCTGGACAAAGAAATTCTCATTCCGTCGGAAATACAACTAATGCAAGTGCGACAACAGACAGCGAAAGATGTGCGATGGTGCAAAAACGAGGTATAAAACTATGTAATCGGCAGTGCACATTCCTAAATTCGTAGTGGACAAGGATTGCAAGTAGAGAAGGAAGTTGAAGTAGGCCCGAGATTTGATTCAAGTAAAAGTAAGAGAAGGATTCCAAACTACACGGTTCTACATTCCAACAATTCACAAGTACCAAGTGAAGTTAAAAGTAAAAATTGAAAGCGGAAAAAACAAGTTGCCACAACTATGAAATTATTAGTAATTACTGTATTGTTCCCGCATAGGTATGTAAGAAGAAAGTAAGCGTTGCGGGTAGCGTTTATCTACGTATAACCCCCTCGGGTATATGTAAAAACTTTGCAAGTTGAGTTCCGCTCCCATATCTGTGCCCGTCCATCAATGAATGAATTTTGAAAGCGATCATGGAGCGCGGGTTTCCGAACGTTGAATTACAGGGTTCCGCCCCCCATTCTTCATTCACCAACATCCTTGGCTGGCACTGCATCCATTTTTCTGCTTCTACCTACCGCCGCCACTGCCACCAGCACCACCGTTGCCACCGATGCACTCGCACCGCCATCGCCCAGATCCGACTCTGATTTCGCCGTCGGAAAATCACGCCGTCAACCACCCGCGCACCCCGACCTTCTTTGATCGATGCGATCGATCCAGATTGCAACCATCCCTTATCGAGTAATATCTACTTACCGCTGATCTGCCTTGTCGCCTACCTCCTCATCAGGGCGCATCCTTCCTTCCGCCTACTCAGCGACCCATTTCCATGACGTCACAATATCGGTGATGCCTCGATTGCTTCGCCTTCGTCATCCATTGCGCCTTCCACTATCTGCTCACTGGCACCGTAACGCACTGTAGGACGTAAGCGATGAAGTTAGATGAAAGAAGCAATATCTCCACTAAGCTCGCAGTTGCTGTTTACAGGCAGCGGAATTGTCGACATCGACACGAGCCATGACCGTGTAAACTGAAGGTTGTAGCCCGCGCGACATTGTAGCGCTCACTGTAGCGCCGCTATCGTGGTGTTTCCGACGTCGTCGAGTACGGTAGGCCAGAACAAGTTAGTGTGATGTTTACTGAGTGCTACACGGTTTGCAATTGACACGCGCGTTCACCTGAGTGAGATAGCGCTACACTCCTATTTCCGTCGTATTTCACGCGCGATTGTAAACCGCTATCATGGCGTGCTCAACGAGGCAGAGCGCCATAAAGACGCTCAAACATTTGCTACCCCCGCCCGCAATTGCATCTCTCCTCAAGCTGCGCTTGTAGCGCCGCTATCGTGGCATCCTTCACCACCGATTCCGCTCGTGCACGTTCCATGTCCTCTACGAGGCACTGTGCAGAGTAAGCCGCGAGAATGTCCGCCACGCTCGTGCAAATGCGCACCGCCGCGAGATTGCACGCACGCACATCGCGACTCGCGTCTCCACCATTCAACCGCACGATCGATGCGCGGATTCCCGTCTTGAGTGTCCGCTCCACCGCCTTCAGTCGTGTGTCACGCGGCTGTGTCGGTGAGACCGCGCTCGCAAGTACGTTTAAAATTGAGTCGCTAGTGCCACCCAGCGCATGGCACGCAGCAGTAGTTGTGTCTCCGCCACCGGGCAGCACGCGTGAGGAGCGACGTTGCGCAGCGGATAATCTCGCGCGGCGCACGATGCTGACTCCAAGAGAGAAAGATTCGGCGGCATTCGCGGGATTCTGTTGCGCCTCCCGCGCGCCCTCTTCCGCGGCTTGTTCGAAGGCGCTTCGCTGCGCGGTGTTCTCCATGAGATGTGGCGGTTGGGACGCCGCCCAAACCGTCGTGTTGTGAAATGAACTCGCGCCTAGTACCGTTGGCGCAGACGGAAATGACGTGGTTGGAGCGGCAGTCGCAGGTCGTTTCAACGGGCTCTCCTCATCGATGCATTCCTCCGGAGGAACAGGCGAACGCTCACGTTTCTTTTCCGTTGGTGCCACTGGTGAGCCGCTACCGCCGCCCATTTCCAACGCCCTTGTGTGCGTTGAGGTCGTGCATGCACGCACACGCACCCAAGACTTCGATGACAGTTCGAAAGTGATGTACTGTAAGATGTGCACGCTGCAGCTGGCACCAACTGCCTTACATAATTCAACCGCTTTTGACCACGGATGACGGTGACGCTATTTCGATACTCGGTTTTCGTTAATTGGGTGTTTGATAATCTGTTAACTGGTATGTTCCCTATTTAGTTCTACTTGACTGCTCTCCTTGTCAATCGTTCCATAATGCAGAACGAAGGAGACTGGTGTGTGTAAGGGAACAATTCTCGGTTCGTCCCACATTTCGATCAGTCTGCATTCGTCTTTCTGAGTTTCTCCCTGCACCATGGCCTTCCGTCATGCATCAGAAGTATTGCACGGCACGGTACAATATACGTATTCGCGCATGGTTCCTGTAACAAATGGATGGGGTGGACATGCTGAGCGTTTGCGTGTAGCGCTGAATTTCGTGCGTACGTACGCTTACAACATAATTGATGGCACGCAAGGATGCAGCGGGGGCGGCAGCGAGGTTCATGACTTTTCCGGAAGTCACAGGAAATAAAAGCCGAGTTCTATTGCACGGCACGGCACGGTACAACGAATTCTCTCATTCATTACTGCATATAGAAGTAAGTTGTTGACTCGTATCACACGCTCAGCAAGAAGTCTCGTTCAGAATTTCGTGACGAGTCCTCCCCTTTTTTGTACAGCTGGGAGCCTCATTTCTCGGCATTGCTAGAACTCGTTCATTGATTCATGCAATGCATGAATCGTGGCATTATCAATCTGTCAAAAAGTGTAGCCTCGAACAGCAGGCTACTGTACAGTAGCACATCATGTCGGCTTGATTGTTTCCCAGGCTGCGCGAAAACAACCAGTTATTTGGCTGCCGCTGTCCATGAGTCGTCATGATTTTACAGTCGGACATCGACATTCATACGAATCATTTTCATTTATCCACTACAATCTACAGTGCACAAGGTATTGTCCAACAAGTGGAATATGCTTTTGCAGTTCTTTCCTATAATCTGTTAATTCCCTGCAGCGACGCAGTTACAATAAGGAATTCTCGCCGTCACTTTCCTGAATTATATGTGCATACATTCGCACTGTAAATCTGTGCTGTACTCCGCACTGTATTTAACAATGTCAGCTGCAGTTTGGCACTTGTGTTCGTTCCATGTGTGCTTGAAATGTTCGTTGAACGGCGCAGGTTGTATGCCTCAACGGTTTGCTTCCGATTCTTCTGATTTTTAGGAGCATCACACACTTCATGTCTCATATCTCAAGCTCTCACTTAAATATCTTCGTCTTTCATCTCTTGCACCACGTTTACAGTGCGGGTCGATAACCCTCTGCCTGCGCCCGCAGCATCATCGTTTGCTTCACTACCTTCTTCGCATCGTGTGAGAAATGTTAACTTCATGTGCCTCCTTCCCTGCCGTACTCTCGTGTGATCGATCGAGCCTATCCTTTTGCAGATCTTGAATGTGCTGTTGATTTCATGCTTTAGTCTTACGGCTAGAATTCTACTTCGACCTACTTTATTCCATAATACTGTAGTTTCGACCAACCAACCGAATTCTCCGTACTATATACTGTACACGGATTCTGTACACTCGCGGCCCACGTCCTCCATGTCGAGCGTTTTATGTTCAGGCACTTCAGTGGCGGGGCATTTCTGACATGAGTCGAACGAAACTTTCTATCCATTCTGCAAAACTGTGAGCTCCTCGTTTCATTTCCTAAATTACACGACATCTTGAAAGTAATAAACGAGAGAAAAACTAGCTACGATTTCTTCTTTCTCTCTATGAATTTCAGTTTCCAGAAGTCTTCAGAGTCATTAAGCTAATTTTTATTACTGTAGATCAGAGAAAAGGCATGATGAGCAGTGCTCATCTCCATCAGTGGGACAATCCTTAATGTATAAATACAAAACAACAATTGACTATGGTTCAGATGACCGCTGATGAAATCACGAACTTGAGAACCCGGCCACGTTTGGATTTGCTTCAAAGCAAGCACAGAAATTGAATTTTCGTACCGGATTCGTCAAATAGCATGCCAAAAGGATTTTAAACTTTTGTAGCGAGATCATAGTTAAGAGTGCTTGTCAGTCTTTATACAAATCTGGACCCAAATACTCTATATTATAACAAGCACTTGGATTTCTATTGTTAGCTATTAATTTCATTTTTCTTCGATAACAATCAATTTCTTGTGAACCTGCAAATTTTATTT
>JAAUYH010047346.1_pt1 | contig 11847 bp, 8 predicted proteins | sample 7278061 | NCBI WGS metagenome assembly JAAUYH01 (sample SAMN14350203, study PRJNA611818) | marine sediment metagenome | isolation source: surface marine sediment (0.6m) | place: French Polynesia: Moorea | collected 2018-08 | reverse complement strand
GGTAATATACTAAGCCGCGATCGCGCATTTCAATCGGATTTTCTGGAAATAAGATTAAAATTCCTTCAATCGCCGTCAGTGTTTTGACAAATTGCTGTTGTTTGAGATAAATATACTTGAGATTAGTCAGCATTCTCGCGAGCATTCTCTTTTTGCTAACTGGAGCTAAAAAATTTTGCTCTAATTCTACTGGTTTTTGATAAATTTGCTTTAATTTTTCTTGACAATCTTGCGGGAATAGTATCTCACCTTGATTAAAAACATCGACAAAAATTCCTGCATTTTCAAAATCTGGACGAATTAAAAAATGTCCCGGCATGCCAATTCCCACCATAGGAAAATCGAGACGTTCGGCAATTTCGAGATAAACTATCGATAAAGTAATCGGGATACCTTTGCGGCGATCTATGACTAAATTAAGATAACTATTAGCTGGATTGTAATAATCTTTAGTATCTCCTGTAAAACCTAGATTTTCAAATAGATATTGATTAATACTTTGAATTACTTTGAGAGGATAGCGATTTTGTGGTAAATTCTCCTTAATATCCCCAGCCATTCGCTCTAAAATTGCCAGATATTCTTCTGGATTGAGATCTCGATATTCATTGCGAGCATAGTGTAGAGCTGCTTTAGCTAAGCTAATTTCGCGATCGCTGCGGGCGATTTCCTGCTTAAAGAATTGTTGCCATCCTAGAGTAAAGTGCATTTTTTTCTTTGGCGATGTGTGTGTGGAGTTTATCGGTTAGATCGGGCTGACGGATTTTTCAATTTACATTATTTGACTGCTTGCTCCGTCCTGATTGGCAGTAACTGCCACGAGCATCGAAACATCTTCAATCGATCCATTGCAAACAAAAAAATTGAACAATTGTTATTAGCAAATAAATATAAAATTAATTTAGCCTAAAAATAGAATCAATCTTGAATCTGATAACTTTTCATCGATATTTTACTCATCTATTCTTCCGTAATATGCGTTTGGAAAATTTAGCAGTTTTGCCCACATTTGATCTCCCAAAGAGAAATGCCACCATTCTCCAGGGTGTCGGCTAAAACCACCAGCTTTCATTATCTCATGCAATAGCGATCGCCGCTCGTGATATTTTTGATTTCTGTTCTCATTACTACTAAGATAATAATCAGGATGGGATCTAGCTCCTAGTTCGTCAATTTCAGAACCCATATCAATAGTTTGACCTCGCTCGTTTACTAAAGTTACGTCGATCGCCGCTCCGGTGCTGTGAGGTGGAGGAGTGCGGGGGTCTAAACTTGGTATTGCCCAAAATTGATATACTTGCTGCCAAATATTGTCCCGCTCTTGAGGAGATAAATCCTCCGATTTTAATTTTTGAGACTCTATAACTCGATCGAAAGTGTATTTCACCATAAAATCTTGCACTTCTACCGGTCGATAAGCGTCGAATATTTTAATTTTCCAACCTGGTTGTTTTTGGTGCAATTTTTCTGCCGATTTAATTAGAGCTGCAATTACGCCTTCACGGAGATAATAAGGAGATTTTCCGCCGTAGTTTGCCCCTAAATTTTGATAGGGATGGGGTTGACAAATAACAAACTTTTCTAAAGGAATGGGGATTAAGGGTTCAAAACATTCTGCGATCGCGATTGTTTGATAATCCTTCATAGCTGCTTTCTAAAACTAATAGCTAGGGGTTCAACTAAATTACAAACCCCCGGCTAAGCTTTTATTTTAGAGTTTTTCCTGAAGGTTTATTTATTAGGTGCAAGTTTAACATTTTTTGCCAATCCTAACAATTGTAAAAAGCGAATATTCATCCAAGTGATATCAACTTCCCACCATTTTAAACCATGACGAGCGGAATATTGAAAGGCATGATGGTTGTTATGCCAGCCTTCGCCAAAAGTAACTAAAGCCACCCACCAACAGTTTTTAGAATGGTCGTCTGAATCGTAACTGACGTATCCAAATTGATGGGTCGCGCTGTTGACAAACCAAGTAAAATGGAAAACTATTACTAAACGAACGAAGATCCCCCAAATTACGAAAGGCCAGCCTCCCAACCAATAAAGGAATAAGCCTAAAACTATTTGAATGGGGATAAAAAAGTTTTGACAGAACTTATAAAACCAATCGTCAGAAATATCTTTAGTGTAGCGATCGATTTCTTTGTCTGCGGGGATTTCAAATAACATCCAACCCATGTGAGACCACCAAAAACCACGATTAGAATCGTGGGGATCGCCGTTTTTATCAGAAAATTTGTGGTGCATTCTGTGCAAACCAACCCACTTAATCGGGCCGCCTTGACAAGCTAAAGTTCCACAAAGTACGAAAAAGTATTCTAACCACTTCGGTGTTTCAAAACTGCGGTGAGAAACCAAACGATGAAAACCGAGGGTAATTCCTAAAGCTCCGGTGAGCCAATATAAGAATAAGGTAACACCAAGTGCGCCCCAGCTAAAATTGCCGGGAATCAACGCTAATAATGCTACGGCATGGATCGAACCCATGTATATAATTATTGTCCAATCTGGATTTAGTTTATCTGATGTTGCAATAGTCATCTAAATTTAAGTACGAATTTCGATCGAAACAGATCCCTTAAAGGGAACAAAACTTGTTAAAACTAGCTAGTAAATATCTTGTAGGTTACATCCAAAGCTTAAAAAAGCTTAGAATCACTTTACATTAATTCACATAACTATCATCTTAACGATATCAAAAGAAATGAACAGCTCAGAGCTGCTAGAAAAAGCACAAAAAGCACTATTTCCGATTTTTTCCGAAATCGACACCAAGGTCAAGAAAAATTTGCAAAAAACGCTTCAAGCCTATAGAATCGAACGGGTTGGGGTACATCATTTCACTAGCGTTAGCGGATACGGACACGACGATCTCGGTAGGGAAACCTTAGATCGGGTTTTTGCCCGAATCGTGGGAGCAGAAAGTGCTGCAGTAAGAGTGCAATTTGTTTCCGGCACTCACGCGATCGCCTGTGCTTTATTTGGCATATTGCGTCCGGGTGACGAAATGTTAGCTGTGGCCGGCACTCCCTACGATACCCTAGAAGAAGTCATCGGGTTGCGCGGTACTAGCTCAGGTTCCCTAGCCGAGTTTAACATTGGATATCGAGAATTACCTTTAAGTAACCGTAAAACTATCGATTGGGACGGTCTCTTAACGGCAATCAAAGACAATACCCGTTTAGTTTTAATTCAGCGATCGTGCGGTTACTCTTGGCGAGAAAGTTTATCAATTGAGGCGATCGCCCAAATAGTAACTATTGTCAAACAACAAAATCCGAATACGGTTTGTTTTGTCGATAACTGTTACGGCGAGTTGATTGAAAATCTCGAACCGACTGCCGTAGGTGCAGATCTAATGGCCGGATCTTTAATTAAAAATCCTGGAGGTACGATAGTCACCGCTGGAGGCTATTTAGCGGGAAAAAAAGATTTAGTAGAAATGGCTGCATCTCGTCTGACAGCCCCGGGAATCGGCACTAGCGGAGGCGCGACTTTCGACCAAAACCGTTTATTATTTCAAGGCTTATTTTTAGCCCCCCAAATGGTCGCAGAAGCGGTTAAAAGTTCCCATTTAATTGCTTGGGTGTTCGATCGCTTAGGTTATCCAGTCAATCCTCCTCCCTTAATCCCTCGCAAAGATATCATTCAAGCTATAGAATTGGGCAGTCGCGAAAAACTGATTGCCTTCTGTAAGGCGATTCAGCAGCATTCTCCCGTAGGTTCTTATCTCGACCCTACCCCTGCCCCAATGCCGGGCTATGAGAGCCAGCTAGTTATGGCTGGGGGGACATTTATCGATGGTAGTACCTCGGAATTTTCAGCAGACGGCCCTTTAAGAGAGCCTTACATTGTTTTTTGTCAGGGTGGCACTCATTGGACTCATACGGCGATCGCCCTAGAAGCCGCGATCGATGCTATTGGTGAGGCTTAAGTAATAAATCATTTTACTTAAGAACGAAAACTATTGCGATCGCGGTAAAAATTATTTCTCTAGCGCAATAGTTTCATAAAAATTCTCTCTCGTGCGATCGAGTTAAAATTTCAATAAACTATCTCGGTCGATATTATGAGTGACGCTTGGATTGGATTAGGGGTAATAACAGAAATTGGAGAGCCTCTCGGATGGGTCAGAAAAATTATTTACAATGCCGAGGATAATACACCAGTTTCTCTTGTAATTGCGACTATGCCGATTTTATGGCTTCCCGAAATAGTTACTGGCAGCTATTTACTTTCTATTTCTGAGATCTGCCATGTCTCACCAAATCATTTAATTGCTTTTGAGTGCGCTAAAGAAAAGTTTACCTGTAAAACTGTTGGTTTGCTAGAACGTATTGGTCTGACTGGTAAACTACCTTGGGTTATTACAATATCAGAATCAGAACAGCTTTATGTTTCTGCTATCTATCGCGACGATCGCGATGATGGTACGGGATTATCTCCCATGCCAAAATCGCCAAAACCAAACCCCAATCCTAACTTTGATGAGGCTTTCTTGCCACCAAACTAGACAAAAGAAATTAAAAAACGAAAAAAATGACTGTTTTAGAAGCTGCGATCGATGCCGTTGGCTTAGCTTAACTCTAGAAAAGGCTGCCAACTCAGAACATCTTCTAGAAGGCTTTCGTAACCTTTGACGTTAGGATGAAGTCCGTCTGGAGCGAGTCGAGCAGAGATCCAATCTTCCCCCCGAATCGTCCAAAGGTCGAAAATATCTAAATAAGGAATATTTCTTTGTTGACAAGCTGTTTTTATTGCTTGTTTGTAGCGATACTGATCGGCGCGGTTGAAATAGAAATAACCAGAAAAAGGCATTTTTGTTTCATCTACTGGCACCATGCCAACAAATAATACTTTAGTTAGATCCGCTGCTCGATCTAATAAACTAGCTAACTTTGCTTCAAATACTTCAAATTCAGTAAATAATTTGCCGCGAAGATTGCCTTTGCGGGGAGAGTCGTTAACTCCGACAGATAATATTATCAAATCAGGTTCTTTGCGCAATAATTCCCCGCGACGGCGAAATTCTGCTTCTAATCGTTGAGAAACTTTACCAACTGTGTCGCCCCTGATTCCCAAATTATATAAAATATGGCTCGGATTCTCTTGGCTCATCCACTCGCGTCTCAGTCTTTCTACCCAACCGCCACCAATATAATCGCCATAACCGTAAATAATACTATCTCCGAGGGCAATAATCCTAAGATTTTTATTCTGTTGAGCTACAAGTTTAGTTCTGCTAGAACCCGAAATAGTTTGCATAAACTGTTTAATCTTATATTGTTTTTAGTTAATTTTACATATCTCCATTAATCTACACGTTTTTTTATCTTTTGTTAAGTGCTGACAATAATACCAATTTTCAGAAGCGATCGCGACGCGGTTAAAGCTTGGCATCGCAAAGATTTTCGCTCTAAATCCAAAATCTTAATAACTTGTTGAAGGTACTTACATTAACACTCGAGGGAAAGATTTTATTCTTTTAAACTTTAGTAATTTCACTAGTAATATTGGCGGGATTTTCGATCGCGATCGCTTGTAATTTTGCGATAAATAATAAAATAGGTATGAATTTTTCTAAAATTAAGTTAATCTTAAGTTGAAGCGAATTAAATTTTAATCGAAATAAATTATAAAGACCGAAAAAAGCAGTTTTTTAGCAACATCCTACAATCGTACAAAATCGACAATCCCCTATGATAGCCTGACGAATAATTCTTAAGACTATAATTTTAATAATATTTTGCACCGTGGAAAAATAAATAAGGATAAATATAATAATGAAAAATAGATCGCTCGAAATACTGACTTTAGCGATATTTAGTGTTTTATTGGTAGGCGCGAAAATATTACCAGTCAAAGCTGCACCTAGTTCAAAGAATACTAAAACAGATACAGAAAAAAAGTTAGGCGATACAAAACTGCTTGAAGACACGCCACTGTTTGAATCGAAAAAATTTCAAATAGCTTTTATAACAGCTCTGTCTATGACAGGAGTTGCTATCCTTGTGGGTACGGGAAAATCGATCAAATACGATAATTCACAAGAAAAAAAGACAGACGATTCCCAAGAAAAAGAAGTATCCCAACTAACTAAAACAGAAATAAACGATGCTTCATTAACAACATCCGATCAGAATAAATTAGTAAATAAAACATCAGAAGGATCGGATATTCTAATTGGACAAACAAAACCAGTCAACGGATCTCAGCAATGGCTTTTAGACGATCCAAACGCAGATTATCGAAAAATATATCAAAATCTACAACAGCAAGTTTATCAATCTCCCGATTTTGCCAATAATCCTACCTGGGAAGCAGACAGTTGGGAGGTAGATGTAGAAATAGCGATAACAATCTTATCTCGATCGCCGAATAATTTCGAGCAAGTAAAACAAGTCTTGTTAGAAAGCGATCGGGTTAGGGAATGGAAGAAAACTTTGCCTCAAGAAGGCTATCAAGTGGAAACATCTGAATATATTGAGAAAGCATATAATTGGGCGCAGGATTTACAAAAATGGCGCAAACAAAAAACCAATAATTCAGAATTATCATCAAAATAATATATCTTTATTTAAAGTATAAAGCCCACAATTTTGACAAAAGAAAAACAATAGAGTTAGAATCCTCTAACCAACAAACGTCTCAATCCATCTCTCGAGATATCAAAAACACAAATTGTTGGATATCGTCAGATGACAACTACTCAAATGTGGGGCACTTTATTAATATGCTTGGGGTGTCCGCTTTTAGGGGGATTACCCCTAACCAGTTGGATTACCTACGCAATCGCAGGCCGTCAGCTTGCTAAATTAGGATCTGGAAAGATTTCAGTTTCAGCAGCATTTCACCATGGCGGTCAATTAGCAGGGATTCTAGCATTTATATTGGAGGCATTAAGGGGAATTATAGCGGTCGCAATCGCTCGTTACTTTTTTCCCGATACTCCAGTATGGGGGTTAGTCGCTTTAATTGCTCTAATTGTCGGCCGCTACTCCCTCGCTAAAGAATCTGGTACGATCGACGTAATTTTCGGGATAATAGCTTACGATCCCACTGTCGCACTACTAATATTAATTTTTGGGGCGATCGGTTTTGGGATAGTTCGCGATCGCTACTCTTTAAAAATATTATTTTTAGTTTTATTAGTGGTAATTGTCGCCATTGTTTATCGCGATCGCCCGGAAACCATAGTTGCTGCCATTATCCTATCTAGTTTGTTAGCTTGGATTTACGGTCAAATTCCCGACGATTTAGATCGTTCTAGATTGAGAAGCAGAAAAAAAAAGGCCGTTTCAAGATTAGGATTTTTACTTCGCAAACAAAATATTATTTCTTTAGAAGATCGGCTCGACTCATCTCAGGTGGGCGATCTGGCTTTTAGACTATCTCAGTTAAAACGTTGGGGCTATTCAGTACCCGATGGCTGGGTTATACTTGGCAAGCAGCAAATTAAAAAAAAATTAATTAACTCACTTCATCCTGCTCCAAGTCAGCCACTATTCGTTCAATCTTATTTAATCACAAAAGAAACTGCTTTAAGCGAAGAGCATTACACTTTTTGCAATTTAACAACTAAAAAAAAGTTAATACAGGCAATTATTGATTCTAGATCTAGATTTGAAGAGCAAAAAGATCTCCCGATCGGGATTTTAGTCCAAAATCAGATCCGAGGAGCATTTTCTGGAGTTGTTTTCAGTCGAGATCCGATCGACAGATTAGACAATGCAGTTGCGATCGAAGCTTTACCAGGAGACGCTACTAAAATAAGATCGGGTCAGTTGACACCTCAAGAATATCGAGTTTATTTACAATCTCCGACAATCGAAGCAGAAAAAGAAGAAGAAGATAAATCCTTTCATCCCATAATAGAAGGAAAAGGAAATATTCCCCAAGCGATACTTACAGAAGTTGCTTTATTAGCTAGAGAAATTGAAAATCTTTATTATGGAGTTCCTCAAGATATTGAATGGACTCACGATGGCAAACAATTATGGTTGTTAAAAACTCAACCGATCAAGAGTTTACAACCAATTTGGAGCAACAAAATAGCTGCTCAAATTATTCCCGGAACGATGAAACCTTTAACTTGGTCGATTAATCGTACTTTAGTTTGTAGAGTATGGGCAGAAATTTTTACTTTAATTTTCAAAGAAAAAGAAATATTAGATATAGATTTTACTCAAACTATTGCTGCTCATTATTCTCGAGCCTATTTTAACGTTAGTTTACTAGGAAAAATTTGCCAACGGATCGGATTGCCAGCAGAAACTCTTGAATTCATAACCAGAAATGCTAAGTTAAATCAACCAAGTTTAAAGATTATTATCCAAAATTTACCCGGTTTAGCGCGCTTATTTCAATCAGAAATTAACTTAGAAAGAGATTTTCAGGTAGATTTAAAGTTTGATTTTAATCCTACTATTAATAGGCTTAATGCTAAAGAGCCAAAACAACTATCTCCAGAAGAATTGCTAGCAAGAATAGATTCAATTTTATCAGTTCTTCAAAAAGCAATTTACTACAGCATTATAGTGCCGTTCAGTTTGGCTGGGAGAAAAGCAATTTTTAAAGTTAAAGATTTAGAATTAGATAACAATTACAATCCTAAAGTCAAATCATTGCGATCGCTAGCTCTTTTAGCCGATGGAGTGCGGAATTTGTTGCCCCAAGAATATCAATCCAGTGAATATTGCTGTGCTTCTTTATTTGCAGATCTTGCCGACATGCCAGACGGTCAAAGCATTTTGGAACAATTCGATCGCTGGTTGGATTCTTATGGTTATTTAAGTGAAGAAATAACAGATCTTGCCTATCCTCGTTGGAATGAAGATCCCAGCAAAGTTAGAGAATTATTTTCGCAATTTTTAATCGATGAAAACCAATCTAAAATAGTAACGACTATAGAAAGTCCATCCTTAAAATCGGCAAATAATTGGCGAGTAAAAGAAACACAAAAGAGACTTAATTTACAAGGGAAAGTATCTCAAATTTACAGTCAGCTTTTAGCTCATTTACGTTGGAGTTTTTTAGCTTTAGAAAATGTTTGGTTAGATTCAAAAATACTGGCAGAACCGGATGATATATTTTTTCTCAAAATATCTGAAATTCGTCTTTTAGTAGATCGATCCGCGCCAAAATTATCCAGAAAATTACCCGAGATAATCCGACAAAGACGCATCCAATTAGAAGAACACGAAAGACTAAATCGCATACCTAATATAGTTTATGGGAAGACTCAAAGTTCCGAATCTAGAGAACTTTCAACTTCCTTAAAAAGAGCTAAACAATTGCAAGGAATTGGAGCTAGTCCCGGACAAGTTAAGGGTAAAATACAAATTATTAACAATTTGCAAGCAGTCGAAAACATCGATCGCACGACAATTTTAGTAGTTCCTTATACCGATTCCCGATGGTCTTCAACCGTTGCTCGTGCTGGGGGTATTATCGTTGAAGTAGGAGGGCGTTTGTCTCATGCCGCGATCGCCGCTCGAGAATCCAATATACCAGCAGTTACAGCAGTTACCGATGCAACTCAATTGCTAACTAACAATTGCCAAGTCAAAATAGACGGGGAGAGCGGAGTAATTGAAATTTTAGATTGAGACAATATTAAACAGCGATCGCAATTTGAGTTTTAGGCAATACTGCTATAAGATTAAAGACTGCTAGAGCGATCGCATAAATAAAAATCATGCCTACTCTCACGACTGCGAAACCACAACCTTTGAACTTCCCTCTCACTGCGGTGGTGGGACAAGAAGCAATCAAATTAGCTTTATTACTAGCAGCAGTAGACGCACAATTAGGAGGAGTGGCGATCGCGGGTCGTCGCGGAACGGCTAAGTCGGTTATGGCGAGGGGAATACATTCTCTTTTACCGCCGATTGAAATAATTAAAGATTCTTTTTGTAATTGCGATCCGACTCGACCTGAAGAATGGGACGATCTGATTCGAGAAAGATATCAAAATAGTGAAAATATTCCCACAGAAATAGTACCCGCACCTTTCGTGCAAATACCTCTAGGAGTGACTGAAGATCGTCTCTTGGGTTCGGTAGATGTCGAAGAGTCGGTAAAACAAGGTCAACCGGTCTTTCAACCCGGACTTTTAGCTAAAGCCCATCGCGGTGTATTGTATATCGATGAGATTAATTTACTCGACGACCAGATCGCCAATCAATTATTGACGGTTTTAAGTGAAGGACGCAACCAGATCGAACGGGAAGGGATCAGTTTTCAGCACCCCTGTAGACCGATCCTAATCGCTACCTATAATCCCGAAGAAGGTCAATTAAGACAGCATTTATTAGATCGGATCGCTATTTTACTTTCTGCCGATGGAGTTTTAAACTTAGACCAGAGATTGCAAGCAGTCGATGAAGTTATCAGATACGCTAACTCTCCAGAACAATTTATCGGTCAATATCGAGAAGAGACCGACGACCTCAAAACTCAGATAATTTTAGCTCGAGAATGGCTTAAAGAAGTTAATATAACCACCGAACAAATAACTTATCTAGTCGAAGAAGCAATCAGAGGGGGAGTAGAAGGACATCGCGCGGAATTATTCGCGGTTCGAGTTGCCAAAGCAGCAGCAGCATTAGAAGGACGCAACGTTATCTCTCCAGAAGACTTAAGGAAAGCTGTAGAATTGGTTATCGTTCCGCGATCGACGACGATAGATATTCCCCCAGAAGACCAACAACAACCCCCACCACCTCCACCACCAGAACCACCTCAAGACGAGTCCGAACCAGACCAAGACGAACAAGAAGACGAAGAAGATAAAGACGAACCGGAACAAGAACCTCCAGGAATTCCCGAAGAATTTGTTTTCGATGCTGAAGGTGTGATCCTCGATCCGAGCGTGCTGTATTTCGCGCAAATGGCTCAACGACAGGGAAAATCTGGGGCCAGAAGCACCATCTTCTCCGACGATCGCGGTCGTTACGTCAAACCGATGTTACCCAGAGGGAAGGTCAGAAGGATTGCTGTAGATGCGACTTTACGGGCCGCTGCACCTTATCAAAAAGCTAGAAGGTTGCGCCATCCAGCAAGGAAAGTAATCGTCGAACAAGGAGATTTGCGATCGAAACGTTTGGCCAGAAAAGCAGGTGCTTTAATCGTCTTCGTGGTCGATGCTTCGGGATCGATGGCTTTAAACAGGATGCAGTCTGCAAAAGGGGCGGTTCTGCGATTGTTAACCGAAGCTTACGAAAATCGCGACCAAGTGGCTTTAATTCCTTTTCGGGGCGATCGCGCAGATGTCTTATTACCCCCAACTCGCTCGATCGCTTTAGCAAGGGGACGCTTAGAAAGATTGCCCTGTGGGGGCGGATCTCCTCTCGCACACGGTTTAACCCAAGCCGTACACGTCGGCACTAATGCTAAAATGTCCGGCGATATCGGTCAAGTAGTTATCGTAGCAATTACGGACGGACGGGGCAATATTCCTCTAGCAAGATCTTTAGGGGAAACTATCCCCGAAGGCGAAAAACCCGACGTTAAAGCAGAGTTGTTAGAAATAGCTGGCAAAATTAGAGCTTTGGGAATGCAATTATTAGTTATCGATACTGAAAGTAAATTTGTTTCTACTGGTTTTGCTAAAGAGATCGCCAAACAAGCAGGTGGTAAATACTATCATCTACCGAAAGCAACCGATAAGGCGATCGCAGCTATGACTAAAGGCGCGATTTCCGACCTCAGATAAAATTAATTCAGAATTAGAACAAAATGGATCTCGAATTGTTAAGAATCTTCTCGAATCAGAAGAGCTCCAACAACTTGAATCTTTTTAGGTCAAACCCTTTGTTTGCCAGAATACGAGGCGATCGC
>JAAUYH010188142.1_pt1 | contig 11849 bp, 9 predicted proteins | sample 7278061 | NCBI WGS metagenome assembly JAAUYH01 (sample SAMN14350203, study PRJNA611818) | marine sediment metagenome | isolation source: surface marine sediment (0.6m) | place: French Polynesia: Moorea | collected 2018-08 | reverse complement strand
GATTCCTATTATTAAAATGATTCTTTCGAGGGTTATTTCATCTTCTTATCGCAAATTTTTAAATAATAAAAATTCTATTTTGTTAAAGAGTAAAAACAATCTTCCAATTTCCAGATCTCAACAAAACAAAGTTATTCTCGGTGAATAAGATAAAGATCTAATCTAACATTTTTAAAATATTATTTGACCTTCAATTTGAGGGTAAATTTTGCTGATTTTAATTCAAAACATTAGTTTATTACGCTATTTTTGTTAATAGCAAAGGATGGAAAACAGTCAGCGATCGCCACTAAAATTAATTTATATTCATCTTCAAATACTCGATCTGCGATTTCGTTTTCTTTGATTCTTTGCCATTCGTTTTCAATGCGATTTAATTCAGAAGATGCGATCCCAATAATCTATTACTTCTCTTTGTGCAGTGATAGTGAGAGAGTAATTTAAGATAGATCTCAGGCATATTCTCGCAACTTAGCAAATAAACCTAGATATTTTTTTAATTGTTTATAATTACTAGATATATTTTATTTGACAATTGTATTGCGGTCTGCATTTGCCAATAAATCTTGGACTTCTCGATCTTCAACTTGAGAAAAATCTTGATACCAGCAACTAATAGAATAGAGATTATCTGTTTCGTGCAAACAGATTACTCGATCTACTTCTTGACGTAACTCTTGACAAATTGAAGCATCCGCTACTGGAATTGCAGCTATTATAGTTTGAGGATGCTGTTTTTTTAAAAGATTAATCGCAGCGCGAATTGTAGAACCAGTAGCTATGCCATCATCTACTAAAATTACGGTTTTATTATTTATTATTGGCTGCGATCGCCCTTGGCGATACAATCGGTCTCTTCGATCTAATTCTTTGGCTTCTGAAGCGATAGTTGCAGCTATTTCTGCTCGAGATACCTTGTACCATTCGATTATGTTTGAATTAGTTACTATAACTCCATTACTAGCAATAGCACCCATAGCTAACTCTGGATGAGTCGGAACTCCTAATTTTCTGACCAAACACAAATCTAAAGGAAGATTCAGAGCTGTTGCAATCTCAAAGGCAACTGGAACTCCACCACGAGGCAATGCTAAGACAATGGTATTGGGAAATTTGGCATATACTGAGAGTTTTAATGCCAATAAACTTCCGGCTTGCCGTCTATTTGCTAGTAGCTTTGCCATTGCTCCTACCTCAATGCTAAGCGATCGAAGTTATTTCGAGCTTGGGGATATTTAAAAACTATTGTTTCGATCGCACTTTACTTTATCTTACTTTCGATCTTAGCTCGTTTTAAATGTTTTTTGGTTACAGTTTAAAACAATTGAAGCAGAAACAGGGAATATCAAGCATATCTAAGTAATTTTATTTAACTACTCAGATCGAGGTGAACAATACAAATCTTTTGAGGTGGGTAAAACCACGAACAAGAAAAACTGATGAGATCCATAGGAATATCTGGCGTTAAAAATTAATTTTGACTATTCTTAATAAATACTGCATAATTTATCCCAGTTTTCATTTTAGGAGAGTAAATTTAAATCAAGAATAGTTAAATTAGATAATACGAAGTAAAAGTATCATACATTCAAAAAAAATGGCGTGAGGAGTTAGAATAATGAATTTACGAAAAAATGCTTTAGAGATTCTGCAAAAGACCAGCAGAACTTTTTACATCCCGATCGGTCGTCTGCCAGAAGGTTTGCTTGAAGCGGTCTCATCAGCTTACCTGTGCATGCGGGCGATCGACGAAATTGAAGATCACCCAGATCTCGATAGCGCGACCAAAGCAAAATTATTGCGGACTATTAGTATAAACTTACAATCGGGAGTAGAAAACTCGAAAATCGAGGACTTTGCCGCAGGCTTAGAAAAACACGCTTTAGTGTTACCGGAAGTAACCTACAGAGTCGGCGAATGGGCTTTATTGCCCGATCCTAGCATCGCACCGAGAATTTGGGATGCGACTGCGGCGATGGCCGATCGCATGGCTTATTGGGCAGAGATTAATTGGAAAATTGAAAATAAGTCCGATCTCGATTGTTACACTTTTAGCGTAGCTGGTGCTGTAGGTTTGTTACTTTCAGACTTGTGGGCTTGGTACGATGGAACGCAAACAGATCGTAGTTGTGCGATCGGTTTTGGTCGGGGTCTCCAAGCAGTTAATATCTTACGCAACCATTTAGAAGATTTAGATCGGGGAGTAAACTTTTTTCCTCCTGGCTGGACGGCTGAAGATATGCAAGCTTATGCCCGTTACAATCTTTCTTTGGCAGATACTTACACCAAGTCTTTACCAAAAGGCCCTGCTTTAAATTTCTGTCAAATTCCTTTGACTTTAGCTCACGGAACTTTAGATGTTTTGGCTTTAGGCCGAGCAAAATTAAGTCGCAGTGAAGTTATTGCTTTAGTACATAAAGTAACTAAATAGCTATAGCAGAAGGCAGAAGGCAGAGGGATTATGCTTAAGATTTAAGGCTTCAGCCTCTCTTAAATGTCCTAACCAAAACTTGTACTGCTATAGTTAATTTTTATAGTTATTTCACTCAAATTTTTTTTGAAAAGTAAAAATTACTGAAAGCTGTTTCAAAATTTGCAATCGCGCTTGCAATCTATGTTTAGATAACAAGCGCGATTATTCAATCTCAAATTAGGCTGCAAGGATTGGGTTTAGGGCTACATCATGCCCATGCCACCCATGCCACCCATGCCCATGCCGCCCATGCCGCCCATGCCGCCCATGCCGCCCATGTCGGGAGCAGGTGCTTCTTTTTCTGGTTTGTCTACTACTAAAGCTTCTGTAGTGACAACCATTCCAGCGATGCTAGCAGCATTTTGCACGGCGAATCTGACCACTTTAGCAGGATCGATAATGCCAGCAGCGATTAAATCTTCATATTCGCCTGAAAGAGCGTTATAACCGACATTAAACTCAGTTTCTCTGACTTTCTCAACGATTACAGCCCCTTCTTGACCTGCATTACTCGCTAATTGGCTTAAAGGTGCTTCTAAAGCTTTAGCGAGGATGTCAGCAGCTAATTGCTCTTCTGGATCGCTCAAAGTAGCTTTAAAGTCGGCTAACTTTTTAGCCAAATGAATTAGGGTCGTGCCGCCACCAGGTACGATTCCCTCTTCAACTGCTGCTTTAGTTGCGTTAAGAGCGTCTTCAATGCGAAGTTTGCGATCTTTTAATTCGGTTTCAGTAGCTGCTCCCACCTTAATTACAGCCACGCCACCTGCTAGCTTAGCAATTCTTTCTTGCAGTTTTTCTTGGTCGTAGGAAGAGTCGCTTTCGGCTAGTTGTTTGCGTAGTTGAGCTATTCTTTTTTGCAGATCTTGGCTGTTACTTCCTTCGGCAACGATGGTGGTGCTTTCTTTATCGATAGTGATTTTACGGGCTTTACCCAACATATCGGTGGATACTTTATCCAAAGAAAGACCGACATCTTCGGAAATTACTCTACCATCAGTTAAAACCGCAATATCTTCCAACATTTGTTTGCGGCGATCGCCAAATCCTGGAGCTTTAATTGCGGCTGCGTTTAAAACGCCTCTGGCTTTGTTAACTACTAGAGTTGCTAGGGCTTCCCCTTCAATATCTTCAGCAATAATTAATAAAGGTTTTGCTTCGCGAGCAATTTTTTCAAGAATTGGCACTAGTTCGGCGATCGAACCAATTTTTTTATCGGTAATCAGAATAGCAGCGTTTTCAAAATCTACTATTTGTCTTTCGCCATCGGTAACGAAGTAAGGAGAAATATAACCGCGATCGATCTGCATCCCTTCAACTACTTCTAACTCTGTGGTTAAAGATTTAGATTCTTCTACGGTGATTACTCCGTCTTTGGTTACTTTTTCCATTGCTTCGGCAATCATTTTGCCGACTTCTTCGTCGTTACCAGAAGAAACTGTTGCTACTTGAGCGATCGCATCTCCGGCGATTGGTTTAGCAACTGATTCTATTTCTTTAACTAAATAGTTGGTTGTTTTTTCTAAACCGCGACGCAGACCAACTGGGTTTGCTCCTGCTGCTACGTTTTTTAATCCTTCTCGGATTAGTGCTTGAGCAATTACTGTTGCTGTAGTAGTTCCGTCTCCAGCAAGATCTTTTGTTTTGGCAGCTACTTCTTGAATTAGTTTCGCTCCAGTATTTTCTAGAGGATCTTCTAAATCTATCTCTTTGGCTACTGTAATCCCGTCGTTAACAATTTGCGGAGCCCCAAATTTTTTTTCTAGTAACACGTTTCGACCTTTCGGCCCCAAGGTAACGCTCACTGCATCAGCCAGTGCGTTGATACCTCGCTCTAAAGCTTTTCTAGATTCTTCTTTAAAAGAAACAATTTTTGCCATATTCTTTTTTAGTTTCTCTGTAGCTATTGCTAAATTTAGCACTCGAACCGGCTGAGTGCTAAAGTAGGGTTTTCCGAACGTGCGATCGCGCTCAGGCCATGACCATGCCACCATCGACGTTAAATACCTGTCCTGTAATGTAGGCTGCAGCGGGATCTCCGGCTAAAAAGCGAATCGTACCGGCTACTTCTTCTGGTTGACCGTAACGACCTAAAGGAATAAATTTGATAATTTCTTCGGATTTCAAGTTGCTGGTCATATCTGTAGCAATGAATCCAGGAGCAACTGCATTAACGGTTATTCCCCGCGATGCTAATTCTTTAGCAACGGTTTTGGTAAAACCAATCACTCCGGCTTTAGCGGCACTATAATTGGCTTGCCCGGGATTGCCCATTAGTCCAGCTACGGAAGTAATGTTAATAATTCTGCCACTTTTTTGCTTGAGCATAATCTTGCTAACGGCTTTGGTGCAGAGAAAAACTCCGGTCAAATTAAGATCGATAACGGCTTGCCAGTCTTCGGGTTTCATGCGAATTAAAAGGGTATCTCGAGTAATTCCGGCATTATTAACTAGGATATCGATTCGACCGAACTTTTCTTTAGTTTGTTGTATCAATCTATCTGCATCTTCGGCTTGCGATACGTCTGCTTGAAGCGCGATCGCCTCTCCTCCAGCATCAGTAATTTTTTTAACTATTGTTTCTGCTGCATCGGCAGAACGAGCGTAGTTAACAGCAACTTTGGCCCCTACTTCAGCTAAACTAAGAGCAACAGACGCGCCAATCCCGCGCGATCCCCCAGTAACAATTGCAACTTTTTCCGCTAAGGAATACATAGATTTTTCCTCCGATTTTGATAATTGTGCCAGCAACTAATCGCGGCATAATCAGTTTATGTTATGCTGTTGCGCTAACAAAAAATTCTGGCGAGCGATCGCTAAACTAATAGAGATAACTAATGAACTATTTCTATGGCTGTTAAAAAAAATTTTTCTAGTTTTGCAGAACTTTTGGCTAATTCCGATCGCCCTGTCTTAGTCGATTTTTACGCTAATTGGTGCGGCCCTTGTCAGTTGATGAGTCCGATTTTAGAGGAGGTAGGAGCAAAAATGAAAGATTATATCCAAGTGGTTAAAATTGACACCGAAAAATACCCTCAAATAGCTTCTCAATATCAAATTGAAGCTTTACCTACTTTAGTTTTATTCAAGAACGGACAGCCTATTAAAAAAATTGAGGGTCTTCGACAAGCACCACAATTAATCGCAGATTTGCAAATTTTGTTATAAATATTTATCAATTGAAATAAGTCTTAAGTATCAAAGACTGAACACTAACTTGCAATCTTCATCGCAAAAGTAGTAAATCTTATCAGTGAAATTTACTACTTTTTCCTTCTATCTGCTGATTTTGTGGCGTAAACGAGTTTTTTTTGATATTTATAGGTCAAGATATAAGTAAGTCTGGTTGAATTTTGCATGGAGGAAAAAAAGAGCAATGAACGGATCTGACAAACAATTCGAGCATATTTTAGCAATCGAAGATCGAAAAGGACAAAGAATTATTACTCTGAATCAAAAAATGTATTCTTTGGGTCGCTCCACGAAAAATTCCATAGTTATTTTCGATCGCCAAGTATCTCGCACTCATGCCACAATTATCAAACAGCAAAAGGGAAATAGAAATTGTACTTTTTGGATTTATGACGGTAACCTTCAAGGTAAAAGAAGTACGAATGGCATTGTAATTAATAAAAAACGCTTATTATCTCATCAACTTCAAGTTGGGGACTTAATTATGTTAGGCGATAATACCGTACTTAAGTATTATCAATTCTCCACCAAAACAGTGCAATTATTACGGTCTGCTAAAAAATTAGGAAATTCGACAATTTCAACAATTTTAATGAGCAAACAAGAAATCAAACAAACTGTAGTTTTATAAAATTAAAACTTAAATGACTGCTCCTAATTCAGTTGACATATAAATAATTTTAAAAAAAATCATTGTTAGTCTTTAAGATTATATTATTTAAGCTTAAAAACTAGAAAATAAAGCTAAATGTATAAAGAAATGTGAATGCGATCGCTTCAGAAAACCTAAAAACGATCGAATAAAATCTACTTTACAAAAAAATCGAGATACTATAGAATCTGAATTTAGAATACCAGCAAACCATTATGTCATCATTTATTAACTAGAGGTAGTGATGGCCGAATAATAAACCTAGCTTAAATATGGTTAAATATAGTAATTAAAAATAAACTAGCTAAGCATTTACAGATCTCACAAGAGCAGATTCTGTCAAATCATTTCTTGTAAAACAAAAAAATTAAAGTAAAAGGAACAAGTTCATAATGCTACAACTGAATCCAGATTTAAGCGATCGCTCGACGAAGTCAATTGCAATGGATCTAGAAGTAGTAAACGATCGGTTAGCAGATGCCAAAGCTACAGAAATAGTCGAATGGACGGCCGCCAATCTAGCAGACGGTTTAGTCATGAGTACCAGCTTTGGGATTCAATCTGCTGTGATGCTACATCTGGTAACTCGTATAATCCCCGATATTCCAGTTGTTTGGATCGATACTGGTTATTTACCCGCAGAAACTTATATCTTTGCAGACGAATTAACCCAAAGACTGGAACTGAATCTAAAAGTATATCAATCTCCCATCAGTCCGGCACGAATGGAAGCTTTATATGGCAAACTTTGGGAGCAGAATGATGTCGAATCTTTTAATAAATACGATCGCATTCGCAAAGTCGAACCAATGCAAAGAGCATTAAAGGAATTAGGTGCTAAAGTTTGGTTAGCTGGGTTGCGTAAAAATCAAACTAACTACCGTAAAAATTTACAAGTAATTAGCAAGCAGGGAGAGCAGTATAAAGTTCTACCAATTCTTAATTGGAGTTCTAAAGAAGTATATAAATACCTTCAAACTTACGACTTACCCTATCATCCTCTATTTGATAAAGGATACGTTACCGTGGGAGATTGGCATTCGAGTCGTCCTCTTACTCCTGACGATGATGATGAAAGAGATACTCGCTTTAAAGGTCTTAAGGAAGAGTGCGGTTTACATTTACCCCTCACACCAGGAGAAGCCAAGAGTCTCGATTCGAGTACCCTATAGATCTATCCTCAATCTAATCAAACAGACAATGTCTCGAGTTGTTGGCTCTTGAATTGTCTGTTTTATTTTGTGGAATAGCTCCCTCAAAATAGAGAAATAAAAATAAACTATTTCTACAAAGGTGCGACTTGAATTTCGATTGTCGCGCTAACTTCTGGATGGAGTTTAATTTCTGCTTGATAAAATCCAGTTTTACTAATTTCGGGTAAAGTAATCCCTCTTTTGTCTATATCCAAACCTGCATTAGCTTTTACCAAATCTGCTACTTCTTGGGTGGTAACCGTACCAAAAATTGCATCTTTTTCTCCAACTTGTTTGCGAATTGTAAAACGGCCTACAGTTTGGAGCGCGGTTTTGCGAGATTCTGCTTCTTGTCTGATCGCTAAGATTTGTTCTTGCTCTTTTGCTCGTCTTTGTTCTACTTGTCTAATTATGCCCGGAGTCGCTACAGTGGCAATTCCTTGGGGAATTAAAAAGTTGCGCGCGTAACCTGGAGCAACTTCTACCAAGTCTCCTCTCTTTCCTAACTTGGTGACACCTTTATTCAATAAGATTTGTACTTTTTGTTTTGGCATTCTTTTATCAGTTTTAAACTAATTCAAACATATCATTATACTTTATTCACTCAGCAAATACTAGCCGATCGCACAAATAATTTTCATTGGTCTTGTTTCATCAATAGAAAACAAAAAAATTTATTTTTGAAGCGTAAACTCAACTCCAATAGTAAATTGGGAATCAATTTAATTGGAAATTTTTATAAAATTCAAATCTAAAAATAATTTGCTTTAATAGATCCATTCTTTTAATAGACAAAGGAATCCAAGTAATTGAATTTAAAATTAAAACCGAATGCATAAAAATACATTGAAATTTGCACGAAAAGGTAAAGACTTACTAAATCCATAGGGAGTTAAGGCAAATGGAACTGGAACAATATGCTTCAATATGCTTTTCCATAAATTGTTTCTAAATGGCTGTATTTGCTTCTTAGGCATCTAGTCAACCTAAGCAATAATATAATTAAGTACAAAAATTAGCTTTTTTCTAAATCTGATGTAATGAGTAAAACAATTGCCAATTTTTTATTTATAGATCCATTTTAAATCTAAATATTGCTGTAATTTACTTAATAGTTGTTCTTCATCAATCGGTTTATTTAAAAAAGCTTCGCAGTCTAAATATTCTTTCCATTCGTCCGCAGCGAAACTAGCAGATAAGACAACAATTGGAATATTTTTAAATTCTGGCATTTGTCGTAATTCTTGTGCGGAGGTGAAGCCAGTTTTAACGGGCATAAATAAATCTAATAAAATTAGATCGGGACGAACCTCATAAATGATATCGAGCATTTGCTGGCCGTCATTAGCAGTAGCCAAATCAAAACCTAAAGGTTCGAGTATCGTTACTAAAAGTTCGCGATTTTCTTCTTTATCATCTACTATTAGTATTTTCCGAGCTTTCCCTTGATAACCAGCGATTAAATCCGGTGACAGCGATTGTTTTTTACTAACCTTTGTTAAGACATTAACTGATGCAACTTTTGGTACTTTTTCGAGAACTGAAGTGCTTCTTTCAACTTGTTCTACTTGTTCTAAAACAGATGCAATTTTTTCTACTTCTTTGACTGCTTCTACGGGGGGAGCAATTTCTCGCAAGTGTTTTTTAGAACTCGACTCAGATTCTTGAATTGGTTGCGATCGCACCGCTACTACTCCATCTATGGGAATGTCAAACCAAAACCGAGAACCTCGATCTAATTGGCTTTTTGCTTTTAATTCTCCTCCCATTAATGCAATCAGTTGTTTGCTGATAGACAAACCCAAACCAGTCCCTGAAGAAGATTTTGATTCGATCTCTTCTACTTGCTCGAAAGGTTCAAATATTTTTTCTAATTGTTCGGAACTCAAGCCAATTCCGGTATCGATAATTTCAAAGCGAATTTTGTCCTTATCTTCAGAGGTAATTTTTTCCACGTTGAGAATTACTTTACCTCGTTCTGTAAATTTAATTGCATTATTGAGGAGATTAATAATTACTTGTCGCAATCTTTTTTGATCTGCTTGAATGCGATCGGGTAAGTTATCGTACTGATAGGAAAATTCAATGCCTTTTTCGATCGCCCACATCCTCACAATCGCCGCTACGCCATCTAAAAAGCCATGTAAATGCAAGTCAGTAATGTTGAGTTCCATTTTACCTGCTTCAGTTTCAGACAGGTCGAGAATGTCATTAATTAAAGTTAGCAAGTGATTGCCACTTTGCTCGACGATGCTCAATTTTTTTTCTTGATTGGGGTGTAGTTGACTTTCTCTTTGAACTAGCTTAGTGTAGCCTAAAATACTGTTTAAAGGAGTGCGTAATTCGTGGCTGACATTGGCAAGAAATCTATCTTTGGCGCGATCTGCTTCTCGAGCTACTTCTACTGCTTCTTGTAATTCTACGGTTCTCTCTTCTACTCTTTGCTCTAATTTATCAAAAGATTCTTTAAGTTGAAGAGCCATACTGTTAAAAGATAGGGCTAGTTCGCCAATTTCGTCTTTTCTGTCGATTTTAATAGTTCGATCCCATTCTCCAGCAGCTATATTCTTAGCGACTTTAGTTAATTCGACTACTGGTTTGGAAATCGATCGCGACGCGGCGATCGCTGCTAAAACTGTAAATATAAAAGTAGTTATTCCTAGAGAAATAATAATATTTCTGTTAGTTATTACCGAAGCCATTGCTTCGGTTCGGTCTATCTTCACAACAATTCCGGCGTTAAAAGAAGGCAAATATCGCCAAGCTGCGATCGTTGTTTCACCGCGATAGTCTTGGTACATTCCTTTTCCGGTAATACCTTTAGTTGCTTCTTGGAGGGGCGATGAATTTTCATCTTGTAATGGGATCGCGCGATTAAAAGCTGCATTTGGATCGTGACGAGTCGGCGCAATGAAAATGATTTGATTCTCTCTAGTCAAGCCTAAAATCGTTTCTCCTGTTTCTCCCAAGCCGGTATAATCGTCGATCACTCGATATAATTCTCGATTGTCGATTTGAAAAATTATTACACCGATAATTAGTTTCTCTTTAAATACTGGAGAGGCAATAAAAATAGTTGGCTGATTTGTTTCGCGATCGTATTCGTAATTCGATAATTCAACTTGCATTAAAGTTTTTGACAAGTTAAATACTGTAGCTATTCCTGGATGTTTAAATTTTACTTCTTCTTTTGAATATTCGCTAAAATCTGTTTTTTTCAATGAGAACAGTAGATTCTCAGATCTAGAAAGAAGAAAGACATTTTCGTAACTCAATCTATCTAAATAATTTTTAAATAATGGCTTAAATCTACTGTTAACTCGAGCGTATTCTGCTGATTCTACGCCGTAATTATCAACGACTTTTTGATATTCTTCAAAGGCTTCAATAATATTGGGAAATTGGGCTAAAGCAGCTACATTATTTTTTTTAGCTCTAATATAGCTTTCTATGCGATGAACTTTACTATCGGAAATAACAACTAATTTATCGATATTATCCCTTCTTCCCGTACTGCTAGAAATAAAGTAAATTAGAGAAGTTATCACTCCCAAAGGAAGCAAAGATATTAATAAAAACCAAATTATAATCTGTTTGGAAAGTTTGTTATTCTGTAAAAAATTCTTGGCGATTGTTTTCATTTTATTTCACCTCATTAGCCCATTTTTTATTCCAGCTTAAATAAAGATTATTGAGAAAGTCTTCCCATTCAGCTTTAGAACGAGAAATAGGATAAGGAACGGGGCGAATTGGTTTTCCTGAACTCCATACAATCTCAAATTGTCCGTTATTTCTTATTTTGCCGATTCTCACGTATTTCCAAGTATGTTGAGTTTCCGGATCGAGATAAACGACTCCTTCTGGAGCATCAAAACTGCGATCTTTAATATTTTCTTGAATGGTATTGAGATTAAAAGTACCTGCTTTTTCTACTGCTTGCGCCCACAAATAAACCCCAAAGTAACCTGCTTCAATTGGATCGTTTGTTACTCTTTCTTGACCGTATTTTTCTTTAAATTTTGCGACAAAGTTTTGATTTTCTGAGGTTTCAATACTTTGAAAATAATTCCAAGCCGCATAGTCTCCAACCATGTCTAATATTTTCATCGATCGCAATTCTTCTTCGGCAATACTAAAAGAAATTGTCGGAATGTTTTCTGGAGTAATATCTGCTTCTCTTAAGGCTTTAAAAAAAGCAATATTACTGTCACCATTGATAGTATTTAGAATTACATCTGGTTTAGTTTGTGCTATTCGATCGACAATATTTTCTACCTTATCGCTTCCTAAAATCAGATATTCTTCTCCGACAATTTCCCCTTGCAGTCCAATTACTTGATCT
>JAAUYH010165739.1_pt1 | contig 11849 bp, 10 predicted proteins | sample 7278061 | NCBI WGS metagenome assembly JAAUYH01 (sample SAMN14350203, study PRJNA611818) | marine sediment metagenome | isolation source: surface marine sediment (0.6m) | place: French Polynesia: Moorea | collected 2018-08 | reverse complement strand
GGCTAATCTTTCCGCAGAGCTATTGTATTCCTCTATCATTTCTCGCCCATCTTTATCATAGAAACTGTATGATAATTTATCCTTCCATGTTCCTCAAAGTCAACTACCCAGCCTCTGGCGAGATCGCGTCCGAGTAAGCGGTGCATCGAACTATGCGATGCACCGCACCCATCGCATTGGGGTGTAAACGAACCCGGTGAAGTTTCCTCACTATGGGAAAGCGCACCAAGAGAAGGAATGCCAGAGTCGTGACAACTTTAGTTTTTATGGTTATTCAGAAATCTCATTTGATTAAATCTAGATAGAATTTTGGTTCATTGTCAATGATCTAGATCACACTAAATTCAGGTATGTTGAGTCAGACTGAGTTGAAAGACTTTCTATTTATTGTTTGTACATGAAATTCTTATTATTTAGAATTCTTCTACTTCATCGCACTAGAGATCAAGGTTTTACCTTGCCGATGGTTATTGGGATTGGACTAATTATGGTTTTACTCGGTTCGGTAAGCTTGGTTCAGTCTAGCGAAGAAAACCTGAATGCAATATCGAAAGATAGTTCATCCACTTCTTTAGCAATGGCAGAATTAGGAGTAGCAAGATATCGAGAATTACTCAATAATAATCGAGTTTTAGCAATTTATAGCTTAAGTAATTGGACTACTGTAGCTGACCAGACTTGTGACGAGATATCCGCTGGTACTGGAGGTTGGGCAAATAGCAATGACTGGCGAGAAATTACCTTGAATGAAAATGATTACGATGTTGATTTTGATGATGATGGGAATAAAACTAATACAGAAGCGCTAATAGGTAGCTACAGAATAGTTGACTACAGATTTCAGAATGATTCTAACACCAATGATGACAGCGATGTTGATAATAATGGAGACTATACTGATGTTGGGGAAGATAACATCTTTGATCAGACAAGTGATGCTAACAACACTAACAATCCCAGAGGTATTTTAACCGTCCAGGGTAGAAAAAGGGATGATGGTGGTGTTGCGCAAATTCAAGTCACGATCCCTATAGGAGTAAATCCAAACGATCTGGAATCTCTAGATCCTGGGATTTGGATACATCAAAGTAATGAAACGGCAATTGACTTTGGAATTTTAAATTTTAGTTCGGGAAATCTGGTATTGGACAGAGATTCTGCTGGTGATGACCAATGTGCTAATGTTACTACACCAATAACTGACGTAAATAAACTACCTATTAGAGATCCTCGCAATTTGCCGCCTCTAGCAACTCTTCCTCTCCCCTCTATGAGGAACAATTTATCCAGTGGAGGATCAAATAATGATATTCGCGACGATTTTCGTTATGGTGCTATTGTTCCCGATCAATTGATTCTTGGAACTGTAAATACTCCAAATCCAGACCCTACATTAGCACCCTTGCCTGAAATTCAAAACTCAGATGGGCGTTATTATTACGAAGTTGGGACAAGCTCGTCTCCAGAAAACTTAACAATTAATGGTGGTCAAAAAATAATTACAGATGGAAACTCAAAAGTTATTATCTACGTAAATGGGCATTTAAATATTATTGGTAATGTTGATATTACTAATTCTAGCGACGATGCGACATCGCGTTTTTTAGAAATTCATGTCACTGGTGATGTGAATATAAGTGGAGGTGGAACAGTCAATATCAAAGGTTTAATTCATGCCCCTAATGGCACTGTAAATATTACTGGTAGTACAGTTAATCTTACAGGTTCAATCTGGGCTGCGGATTGGGATAGTATTGCTGGAACTGTAACTGTTAATACCGATGATTATAAATTCTACAGTATCACGCCGAATAGAACACCAAAACCTTTAACTTATCCTCCTACAGGATGGCAACAAAGAGAGGCTAAAGACTATTGAAAATTATGTGGCAAAAAATTATTTTACAATCAAAAAAAAACTTACCCGATAGAGGTTTTCTGACCTTAGAAATTATCGTTGCGACACTGGTTGCTTTCTTTTTCTTGATGTTTTCTCTTCAGGCTGTAACTTTATCAATGTTTATGAAAGTTCAAGCACAAGAAGGCCAAAAAGCCGATCAGTTGATCCAGGAAGATATTGAAAGATTTGGTAATTTAAGCAATACATTAACTTTAGATCTAGACACGAAATTAGCTGATGATGCTCAGGACACTAATTGTGATGTAGTTGATTATAATGATAGTTATGCCTTTGCATTGTGGGATGCTTTTGATGATCCCGACACGGCTGTAACGACCCCATTATTGACTGATGGTACTGGAAATGCGGAATTAAGTCTATCTCGAACTCATGTAAGCGAAAACGATAGTACTGGTCCTTACAGAACTCTCAAGGTTTTTTATCAAGTTACAAATAATGATGGCGATATTATTGCTAATCGTTATCTAGAGATGATTCCCGATGAAGCATTACGATGTCCATAAAAATAATGGTTTTACCATCATTGAAATGTTAAGTAGCCTTGATGACTGGTAAAGTGCCAGGGAAATCGCTAACATTTCGCAAAACAGTTCAAATATCAATAGCAAATACCCAATCTTGGTATTTGGGGTCTTTATTTTCTGTAATAGCAGTTAATTTTTCTCTAATTTTTTCAGTAATTGGTCTATTAGGAGAAAGATGATAATTTTCAATTTGTTTAACAGGAGTTATTTTAGCAGCAGTTCCACTCAAAAATACTTCATCTGCTATTAATAACTCAGTTTTATCTACTGCTCTTTCAATAACTTCAATTCCTAATGCTTTGGCAATAGTAATCACACTAGCTCTTGTAATACCTTCTAGAATATCTTGATCAAAGCCAGGAGTAATTATCTTGTTATTTCTAACTATAAAAATATTCATTCCCGAAGCTTCACAAATCTTACCTTGGGAATTCATTAAAATTGCTTCATCAAAACCCGATTCTACTGCTTCTGTTTTAGCTAAAGAAGAAGTAATATAAGCACCACTGATTTTACCTCTTAAGGGTAAACTACGATCCTCTTGGCGATACCAGGAACTAATACGACAACTAATACCATCAGGAGGTAAATAGTCACCTAACTCTAGACCATAGATGAAAAAGTTTTTCTCGATTTTATGTAATCGTGGGGCAATTCCTAAATCAGAAGTATAGATAAAAGGACGAATATAAAAAGACTTTTCTGGTTTATTTTTTTTGACAAAATCAATAATTGTTTGCTGGATTTTATCTGCTGGTAATTCGTACTTTAAAAACTTGGCACTATTACTTAATCTTTCGCTATGACGATCTAATCTAAATAATAAAATCTGTTGGGGATTATCAGGATTAGGAATCCCTCTCATCCCACCAAAAGCTCCCGTACCATAATGTAAGGCATGAGTAGCTATGGAAATATTAGCCTGTTTAAAAGGGATAAATTGATTCTCAAAATAAGCAATAGGCAGGAAGTTATGCATAATGAAACTATTCAGCAACGCCAGAATTTCTTAGTCAGACTAATAATTCTATCTTTTTCTGAGGACTTATCAAAATTTTCAGAATTGAGAATTCATAATTTATCATTTAGCTGTGAGCCATCCTGATAGATTCTGCTTTTGTAGATCGCTGATATTGTCACAATGAGTTATTTCATAACGAACTGGTCGAGGTTCAGTTAGAGTTGCAGATAAGGTTTTAAGCTCATCTTGATGGAAAATAGTAACAGAAATGCGATCGCCTGGTTGATAATTTTTAAGACGTTCATTGAAATCTCCAGATGTTACTTTAATGCCTTCTATCGCAAGTAACTCATCCCCGATATCGATACCTGCTATGGCTGCGGGGGAATTTGCTTCGACAAATTTAATGACTTCTCTGCCGTTTTCAGTGTTAATTTTCAATCCTAGATGGGGAACTGGTTCTTTGTCTTGAATTGGTTTAACTCTTAAACCGAAAGGTTTTAGGTAATCATCAAAAGGTAATTCTGCGGTGGTTTCTAGATATCGATAGAAAAAGTCACTTAAATCCTGTTCGGCAATCTCTTCTATGGTTTGTTGTAACTGTTGAGGAGTAAAGCCAATTTCCTCTTGACCAAAACGCTGCCACATCAAAAGCATCACATTATCAAGCGATCGCTGATTATGGTATTTCTCTCGGATTAATAAGTCTATTAACAAAGAAACAAATTGTCCTTTTAGATAATAGGAAATCTGGTTATTATCACTATAGCCATCCCGACGATATAGTTTAATCCAAGCATCAAAACTAGATTCGCCTAGAGGTTGTACATTACGTCCAGGAATAGTGAGGTAACGAGTCAGATCTTTACTAAGATTTTCTAGAAATTTCTTGCGATTATAGATACCAGAGCGTAAAGGAATCAAAATATCATAATAGCTAGTAGTTCCTTCAGAAAACCATAAAGAACTCGTATAATTTTCTTGTTCGTAATCAAAAGTTTCTAAGGCTTGAGGACGAATCCGTTTAATATTCCAGAGGTGAAAGAATTCGTGAGCCACTAATTGCATGAAGCGATTGTATTTATCGCGATCGCGGAATCCGAGACGGGGATAATTAAGAGTACAACAATTCTTATGTTCTAAACCACCATAACCGCTACCGGATAAATGTAATAAAAATAAATATCTTTCGTACGGTAATCCTCCAAAAAGTTCAGCTTCTGTTTCAATTATCTTTTTAGTATCTTTAATCACCTGTTGCTGACTAATATTTCCTTGTCCCCAAATCGCGAATTGATGGGGTTTTCCTAAAACTTCAAAATCATAAATTTGTTGCTTGCCAATCTCGAAAGGAGTATCAACTAAGGTGTCAAAATCTTGAGCAATATAGGTATTTTTTTCTCCTTTAACTGGAGTTAAAGTTGTGGTTACCTGCCAATCATCTTGCGGAGTTACAATCTCAACTGTAATTGATTGTTGAGTTAATCCGGGAATAAACATGAATAAGGCAGCAGGATTAAAATAACCGTGAGTGCTATCTAAATGATTAGTCCGCACTGTCAAATCATTAGCATATACTTGATAATTTATTGTAATATAAGATATATTTTCTGTAACTATTTGCCAGTGATTTTTACTTACTTTATGACTAAGTAGAGACTTTTGACTACTGCTATCTTCTGCAACAAAATTCTGTAAATGTCTGGCATATTCTCTCACTAAATAGGAGCCAGGAGTCCATACAGGCATCTTCAAATTTAGTCGATCTTCTTGCCAATTAGAAATGCGCAATGTAACTTCAAATAAATGAGAAGTCGGCTGAGACATTCCCACTTTGTAAAACATAGTTGTCTTAATGTGAGTTTCTTCCAGATTTTTAATAGCAGTAGCTTCTGTCATTTAATTTTTGCTAAATGGTTTGAGGGTTTAAGTCAACAAATCAAGATTACAGGATATTATTTGTAGCAATAGCTACCAGAATTAGTATTTTCTGTTTTCCAGCTTTTGTTCAGGTTAACAATTTTCCTGAATTATTTGACAACATTCGGCAACAGATTTTCTTTCCTCCATAGCTCTTACTAAAGCCTCAAAAGCTTGCTGATGTCTTTGTAATAAACTAGTAGCTTGTAATTGTCCCCAACGTTCTTTTTGACCATAAACTGAGGTCGGTAAACCAGCCATATTTAAAGCAATTCTCAGTTGTTGACAATCTTCGCTTCCCCCTTCTGTATTGTCATAAACTAATTTTTCGGCGGCAATTCCCGCCATCCAGACAGTACATAAACGATCTAATGTTAAACGCATCTCTTGTTTATCTAACATCTGTGATGTCGCTGCTTCAGGCTCAAAGACAACTCCCCCTTGACCATAATGTCCTTGTTTAAAAGCTTCCCAAGCTGTCAAAGTATAGTCTGTAATGGGAATTCCTAGAAAATACGCCGTTAAAAAATGTCCTGCTTCGTGATGAATAACTCGTTGACGTTGTTCAGTGGTTGTAAATAGATCTAAAAATAAAGTGGCTCCTTTATTATTCCAACTTAAAGTATCTATGGTTGCTAACCCCATAATGCCAAAAGTAGTCACAGCAGGAATTGTCGGGGAAATATTAAAGATTGGACCAAGTAAAGAAGATATGGTCATTACAAAAATCGCGATCGCAATTATATTGAAAGCTGTTTGCTGCATGAAAAAAGATTTTTATCAAAAATATTACGTTTTGTAAATTAAATATCATTCTACAAAAAATTAACGAGACTGAAACAAAAATTAAACTTCAATTAGTTATTAGCTATTAGCCATTAGCCGAAAGATAAATTATCTCTATGTCTAGCTGTCAACTAAAACAGCTTAATAGCAATCAATTAGAACCATCTTCTCCAATAAGCTTGAACTCTTTAATAATCTTGAGGGTTTGCTTTCTAGATCGCAAGAGAAACCAGAGAACAAAAGCTAAAGTTTGCCATCCGATCAAAATGGACCAATCAGAATCGGCAATACTTAAACCAATAATCATGGTAGTAAATAAGGACAGCTTTAGAAATTGCTCTGGGAGGTCTGGCCAACTTTGTTTGGTACCACCCGAATATCTGTACATTAGATAACTGATGCTACGAGTAAACATATGGGATAGCAAAGCACTCATGCCCACAATATTGGTAGCTGTGACCACGAGAAATCCACAATAGCGAGTGATTTGTAAGATGAGATATAACCAAATTCTGGTTTTTTTATTGACATAGTTATAAACCCAAAAGCAAAATCTCGATACTAATAAAAACCCAATCCAGTAGAGTCCTGGTAAGATGCCATTGTTTAATATTTCAGTGCTATTTTGTAGCCATCCCCAGTCGAATATTGAGGTAGCTCTTTGGCTACCTTCTAAGGCTACTATGCCAATAGTTGCAAACAGTAAAGCCCAGATCCAAGGTTTCCACCAATTTACAGTATGCTTATAGTTTTGATAACTTTTTGATAATCGAGGATGATCCTCATATTTTTCTGCTACTAAATCATTTTCGTAATAGCCAAACTCATAGATACACCAAAATGAAATTACAAAAAAAAGTATTGATATTCCATTTAAAATAGGTTGGGGACTCAACCAACTAAAAGCTAGAAAGAGTATGGGCAAATCATCTAGGATGATAGCTTTAAAAAAATAATTATCTCCTGGTCTTTTAATTTTTTCTAGATAGTATAAAGGGAAATAAATATCGGCCATTGGACTATTATATTTAGCTCTACTCCAAGTTATTAAAAAAGGTTTAGCAACTTCTTTTAGTAAAGGTTCATCATCTAAAGAATCAGTAATCAAAATTCCCGTAGATATCTGTTCTTGTTTTATAGATTGTTGTATCATTGCCAATTTACCTTTTTGGCGATCACTTGCTCCTTGCCAAAACCTACAAGATATTAGTTGATTGTAGTTAATGGACATAAATTTCAAAACTGGCTCTACGACAAATTCAAATCCTAGAGTTGCAATGATGATATTGGTATTGTGATTTTTATGGAGTTCAGTAATTAGTTGATTATTACTATAATTTTGGGCTAATTTCTTAGCAGTTTTTTGCCATAAAAAAATATTCCAGGGAAATAACAAAGTCATAAATAAGATTAAAAACCAGTCTCTGACCTCGGAATCTTGACTTGATTTGATCAGAAATCGCCAGGGCTTGGTAAAAGATAAAAATTTTAAAATTATTGCTGCTATAAAACGAGGTTGTAAACTGTTGAGGTATTCCGCACTAGAATTTAGCAAAAATAAAGTTTCATCAAAATCTACAATTACTGAAGTATCTGGAGAAGCCTGGGCAATTGACTTGGCAAGCTGATCCTGAGAAAGAAATTCACTATCATATTCTGATTGAGTCTTCATTGTGAGTTTTTTAGGTAATTTAATTGCAAATTAAAGTTAGAGAAAAACAAAAGATAACAATGTAATTTATTGTAGTAAAAATTACCACATAATAATTTAAAAGTGTTACAAAGTATTTACATTTACATCATATTAACCCATAATATTTTGATTGGTTAGATAGGGATCGCCTTTATTAGCAGATCCAGAACTTAACGAGAAGATGATCTATAAAATAATCAGCCAAAGCAACCTCAGCAATTATCTTAAAAATAGAACAACAATCTTGGTAAACTACTTAGATATTCTTCCCTCAAAGTGCGATTTCGCTTTGTGGCAGCTTTGTAAAACTGACAATTCCCGCCATCGGAAACCAAGCTTCTCTGATGAGAATTTTATTCAAGGGAAATAATAATTGTTTGGGGAATTAGTCAAAAAGTCAACTCTGTTAACTTATTGGAAAACTCGTTTAGACAGAAAATATGACCGAGCTTATATCTTGGAATGGGATTTCTTCAGAATTATGGTTCAATCCTTTATTGGCAGCAGCCGAATCAGAATCCGAAAATAGCAGTCTAGTATTAGCTGGAGTTTTGCTTAGTCTAGTAATTATTTACTTTGCCAGCAAACTAGGAGGAGAAGTCTGCGCCAGAATTGACCTTCCTCCAGTATTAGGAGAATTAGTCGGAGGAGTTTTAGTAGGAGTCTCTGCTTTTCACCTCTTAGTGTTTCCTGAAAGTGGTTCTACTGCAAATGATTCTCTGATTATGAGTTTTTTGCAGCAAACGGCAGGATTAACCCTTGATGCTACTCCTGATGTTTTTGCTTCTCAAAGTGAGGTTATTTCTTTACTCTCAGAATTAGGAGTGATTATCCTCCTATTTGAAATCGGTTTAGAATCAGACCTCAAAGAATTAATTCGAGTGGGTCCACAAGCTGCTGTCGTAGCAGTAGTTGGGGTCGTTGCGCCTTTTGCTGCGGGGACTGCTGGTTTAGTTTATTTATTTGGTGTGCCTGTGGTGCCAGCTATTTTTGCGGGGGCTGCTTTAACTGCCACAAGTATCGGGATCACGGCTAAAGTCCTGGCCGAATTAGAACAGATTGGTTCCAAAGAAGGTCAAATTATTATTGGTGCAGCCGTTTTAGATGACATTCTGGGGATTGTTGTTTTAGCAGTGGTAGCTAGTTTGGTGAAGACTGGAGAAATCCAGATTACTAATATTATTATCTTGATGGTTAGTGCGGGAGCATTTTTAATCGGTTCAATCGTCATTGGCCGTTTGATTAGTCCTCTAATTGTCGGATTAGTCAACGAAATGCAAACTCGTGGTCAATTGTTATTAACGGGTTTAGTTTTTGCTTTTATTTTGTCTTATATCGCTAATGTCATTAATTTAGAAGCTATTTTAGGGGCGTTTGCTGCGGGCTTAATTTTGGCTGAAACGGATAAGCGCAAGGAATTGGAAGAACAAGTGATTCCTGTCGCAGATATTTTTGTCCCGATTTTCTTTGTCTGTGTGGGCGCCAAAACAGATCTTAGTGTGCTTAATCCTGCAATACCTGCGAATCGCGAAGGTTTGGTGGTTGCTTCTTTTTTGATTGTGGTGGCTATTATTGGTAAGGTGATTACTGGTTTTACAATGGTTGGTCAACCAGAACTCAATAAACTGGCAATTGGTGTGGGAATGATTCCTAGGGGAGAGGTTGGTTTAGTTTTTGCTGGAGTTGGTTCAGCTAGTGGTGCGTTATCAGAATCTACTGAAGCGGCAATTATTATGATGGTGATTTTGACTACATTTATTGCACCTCCTTTACTTCGTATCGTGTTCAAAGAGCCAGAGGAAGTAACCGAGTCATCAACTTAAATTGTAGGTGGGCTATGCCCACCCTTATATATTACAAGTAATGATAAAATTAGGTAAAAATTCTGGAAATTGTTGTTAAATTAATCAAGATATTCTTATCTTTATTCTTAATAACATAAATCCTCTTGATTCTTAAGCAATATGGTTACTACTTCTGCTAAATCCCTAACAAATACTTGGGTGTCTGCTACCTGGGATGAATATCTAGAAAATATAGATAATCCTATCTATAAAAAAGCAAAGAGTTACTATTACAACAACGAGTACAGAATTGAAATGACACCTATTGGTAATGATCATTCTCAAGATCACTCAATCATTAACCATGCAGTTTATTTATATGCAACCATTAAAGGTATTCCCTTAAATGGCAAGGATAACTGTAGTTATCGTAAAGCTGGTGTGTTTGCAATACAGCCAGATCTATCTTGTTACATCGGAGATAATGCAAATGCTATTCCTTGGGGCACAGGAATTGTAGATTTAAATCAATATCCTGAACCTAATTTAGTAATTGAAGTTGCGAATAGTTCTTTAGCAGATGATTTAGGACAAAAAAGATTATTGTACGAAGATTTAGGAATAGCCGAATATTGGATTATAGATGTTCAAAATGTAAAAGTGATTGCTTTTAAAATTGTCAATAATGGTAGTCAAAGAATTAAGGAATCGCAAGTATTACCAGGATTAGAGATAGCAAGATTAACTGAAGCTTTACAACGTAGTAGAAATAGTAATCATACAGAAGTTGGAACTTGGTTATTGCAACAGTTTCAAAAAAGCAAGAATAATTTATGAAAACAATTTCTGTGTTTGTAGAATAAAATTATCAGGCATAATCGAACAAACATAATTTACTATGACTAATCCTTGTTATATTAAAGTAAATGCAGGATTTAGTATTGAATGAAAATTGGTTGCTTTTATCTATAGTTCCCAAATTAAATAAACAATTAAATTTCATCTCTACAGAGTCATTAGCAAAATTAACGATTGATTTCCAATAAAACAATTTTCCACTGTCCTAATTGACTACTTTGAAACGCAAGTTTCTTCCCGTCACCACTAATAGTAGGGTTCCAAACAGAACCTTTAATGTTTCCCGTTAGTAAATCTGATTTCTGCTGTTGTCGATCATAAATAAAGATATCAGTTTTACCTCGTTCTGTAGAAACATAGACAATATAGCGCCCATCATTACTAATGGAAGGTTGATCTTGACTAGAATTTCCGTGATTGAGATTGGGTAAGGAAACTAGTCCATTTTGCTCAAAATCATAGAGGAAAATATCTCTTTGACCACGACGATCTGAAGCAAATACCAGATAACGTCCATCACTGCTATAGCTGGGATGTTCTTCTGGGGAATTACTATTGATCCCACCAGGTAAGATAGGCAAACTCGTGTTTACGCTGCCTTGACACCCAGAAATTAACCAAAAAGCCAGAACATAGAATAAATTATGCTTAACAATTCTAGTTATATTCACTCTATTTGAATTTAATTTAACTAGCATTTAAAACCTTGATCGGGCTTCCAACTTTAAGGGATCAAGAGATAAGGTAAGGGACAAGGGCTGAGGAACAAAGGGTGTCCTTTTTCCTTATACCGGAAAGTCATGAAAGAATTAGATATCTAGAAAAGTTTTCGCACAAGATCGAGAACTGCAAACTATATAATAAGGTATTTTTGTACTAATTAATGACGCGATATTAGTCGGACTGATGCTCTGTTTTGATCTAGCTTTTGTTTTGCGTTTAGACTAATTCCTCAATTTGCGATCGCGGTAGCTCAAAGAATACTCAAGAAGCTGAGATTGAGACTTGAGTTAAAACATCAAATCAGAATAAATTGTGAGCGGACGCGGATTTATCAAAGATGTAATTTAAACCCTGACGGACGGACATTTGTCTTTGACAACTGGCTAGAACGAGATTTATTACAACTTCCCCTGATTGATATGTGATAGCCATAAGGTAATACAAATATAGTTCTATTGCTATTTTTCCCTAAAACCGCTCAAACTATTACAAAATATGTATTCTCTCAAATTTTTTATTGAACTAACGCTATTGAACATGATCCAATCTATCAGGAGTCGTTAAAGCAGATTCAATTAAATCAACAGTTGCGTTTTTATTTTCATAGAGCATTACCAAATGATCTCTCGCTCTAGTCATGGCAGTATAAAGTCCTGCTTTAGCTTCAAAATTGCGGTCT
>JAAUYH010008352.1_pt1 | contig 11851 bp, 10 predicted proteins | sample 7278061 | NCBI WGS metagenome assembly JAAUYH01 (sample SAMN14350203, study PRJNA611818) | marine sediment metagenome | isolation source: surface marine sediment (0.6m) | place: French Polynesia: Moorea | collected 2018-08 | reverse complement strand
TTTAGTTATTTTTGCAGGCTTTAACATTTAACATTGAACATTAATCATTGAGCATTTTAGAAATTACTTAGATGTACTATATATAGCGTAGAAAGTCTTTTAGAAATAATTGTTAAAGAATTACAATTCTTATCTAGAACAGTTAACAACTACCGAGAAAATCCAATTTTCCCAACTCACTAGTCAATACTTCGGCAGGGGTTTGGGGAGGTCGCAATCGTCCCCAATGGGGGGTCTGGGGGGCTAGTCCCCCAGTAAATAATTATGGATTGACTCTAATATCCGTAACGTAATGATATTCATTTTGCGTAAGACCTAATTTAAAATTTGAGACAATCGTTAACTCCTCGTTCCTTAACTTTTCAAAAAGTCCTGACCATATAGGTATTTTGCAGTGACTGTATCAGTAAGATTATATTGCAAAGGCGTAATCGTAATATAGCGATCGCGAATTGCTTGGACATCAGTTAAAATATGGGGTGGTAAATTGGGATCTTCTGGTTGGGGAATATCTTCAATAATTTCGCCGATTAACCAGTAATAAGTTTTACCATGAGGATCGTAGCGTTGTTCAAAATTTTCGATATAACGGCGCAAACCTTGACGAGTAATCACAACGCCAGCAATCTCCGACTCTGTTACTGCAGGAATATTGACACTAAGCAAAGGAGTTCGGGGAAAATGATTTATTTTGAGTTTATCAACTAACTTGACGGCAAAATTGGCGGCTACCTGAAATTCATTAGTAGCATAATTCGCCAAACTAAAAGCAATGCTGGGAATTTTTTCTAGAGTCCCTTCCATCGCTGCTGATACTGTCCCTGAATACAAAACATCCGTTCCTAAATTAGGGCCATGATTGATTCCCGAAAGCACAAAATCAGGTCGCTCATCCATTACGGCACTGAGGGCAAATTTAACACAATCTGCGGGCGTTCCCGAACAAGACCAAGCATGAACCTGGGGATGGAAAATAGAATTAACTTGTTCTGCCCGTAAGGGATGGTGAATGGTTAAACCATGTCCCGTTGCTGATCGCTCGCGATCCGGGCATACTACGGTAATCTGGTGACCTAGTTTGGCTAAAGTATCTGCTAGAGTGCGCACCCCTAAAGCAAAAATACCATCATCGTTACTAATTAAAATATTTAGCTTTTTGCGATCGCTCATGGGGTTAATTGTCTGAACTAGTCAACGCTATAAAAATAACAAATTAAACAATTGAATAGATAATTACTTTGCTCGTTTTAGTACAATATAGATTTTTAGCAATGTTTTCATTGATAATAAAGAGCAAAAACATAAATTGTCGTGGGTGTAATCGGTAATTTTTTTCACCCCAGAAAACTCTCACCTGCTTAACAAAGACCTCATGAATTGGATTGTAGAACAGACCAAAAGTATATTCCAAGGCTTATCTGAAATATTCACTACTGATCTGTTTTACCTAGGCGGTCAAAAAGTTACTATCTTTTTGCTGATTGAAATCATTGTTTTTACACTGATTGCTTGGCTGATTGTTCGGATCATCAGGGAATGGATTAAGCATTGGTTTTTAGTGCGCTTCGGATTTGATCGCGGTAGCCGAGAGGCGATCTCCTCTGTCATTGGCTATATTCTAGCGATCTTTGGATTTTTAATTGTTCTACAAAAAGTTGGGATTGATCTAAGTTCTCTGACGGTTATTGCTGGGGCGATTGGAATTGGGGTCGGTTTTGCCTTCAAAAATCTTGCCAGTAATTTTATTAGCGGCATTACTATCTTATTTGAACAGCCGATAAAAGTGGGAGACTTAGTTGAGGTTGGCGAACTATTGGGAACAGTTGAGAAAATTTCGATTCGTTCTACTGTCGTCCGTACCCTGCTGGGTGTTTTCGTCATTGTGCCTAATGAACGTTTCATCGAAAACGACATTATCAACTGGAGTTATCAAGATTCCCGTTCTGGGATCAAGATACCTGTCAGTATTGCCTATGGTAGCGATACTGTTTTAGTCACAGAAGCTCTTTTAGCAGCGGCGAGGAAAGAACCCCAGGTCTTACCTTATCCGGCTCCCAAGGTTTTATTTACTGGGTTTGGCAATAATGCTTTAGAGTTCACACTTCTAGTCTGGATCAACAATCCTCGGGAGCAGTTTACGATTAAAAGTGCTTTGAATTTTTTGATTGAGTCGGAATTACGCTGTCGTTCGATCCAAATTCCTTTTCCACAGCGAGATTTACATATCCGAAATCCTGAAGCTTTAGCTGGTCTGTGGCAAAAACCTCCTTCAGTTGAAATTACCAATGGCAAAGTTCCCAAACAAAATGGCTCAATTCCAGAAAAGAAAAAACCAATCTCTAAATCTCCTAATAATTGGACTTTACGGGATTTACTCCGACAGGTTAGCTACTTTGAAAAATGTAGCAAAGTGGAAATTCGGCAGTTGATTGAGGAGGGATATCGACAAGTATTTCCTACTGGAGAAACGATCTGTCGGGAAAATGATCCTGGAGATGCCTTTTATATCATTCTCTCTGGCTCAGTGGAAGTCTTTTCTGAACAAACTGGCAAATATATTGCCACCCGTTATGCTGGAGAATTTTTTGGGGAAATGTCTTTGCTGATGGGGATTCCCCGTACAGCTAGTATTCGTAGCCTAGAAGATACGATTCTGTTTGTTGTGGATCGCAATAACTTACAAAACCTCTTAGTAAAGCATCAGGGATTAGCGGATCGTATTTGCGAGGAATTGTCTAAGCGTGAAGAATCTTTGCGTAACTTGGGATTGTTCACCAAGGACACAGATTCAGAACAGAATCCGATGGTCTGGGTTCGTCAAAGACTTAAGCTCCTCTTTGAAATCTAATACCAATTTAAAATTAGAATTCTACACTTGATTCTGTAAGGGCGATTGGCCAATCGCCCCTACCCATGATCTGTTGTGAACATTATTGAATTTGGTATAAATTCGTTCAAGTTGTTTAATACTACGAAATGCGACCCGCGTACACGACGTGCGTCGAAGAAAGCGCGGATCTCTTCAATATCTAGCAAAGCGAGGCGCTGCGTAATAGCGTTTTCGGCAACTCCATTAACATTATTTGTTTCTTGATGCTGTTTATTTGTAATGACTCAATAAAAGTATAATAGATAGTATATTAAAGCTCATCTATAATCTTTCTCTGAAAATGCAAACCATAAAAATCTTTTTAGCTTCTTCGTCTGAATTGAAAGATGACCGCGAACAATTTGAAATTTTCATTAGCCGCAAAAACAAAGAATATATAAAAGATGGTGTATTTCTAGAATTGGTACTTTGGGAAGACTTTCTCGATGCGATGTCTCAAACTCGCTTACAAGACGAATATAACAAAGCAATTGCAGGTTGCGATGTTTTTGTTAGTCTATTTCACACCAAAGTAGGCAAATATACCGAAGAAGAGTTTCTTAAAGCCCTAGAAACTTTCCAGGCTAATGGGAGACCTTTGATTTATACTTACTTCAAGGATGAAGCAGTCAATATGAGTAAAATGAATAAAGAAAATTTTTTGAGTTTAAGGAATTTTCAGGACAAGCTCAAGGAATTACAGCATTTCCCGACCCACTATGCAGATATTAACGATCTCAAATTCCAATTTAACAATCAACTAACAAAATTTTTACCTGAACTGACAAGTATTTCTTCAAGTAGAATTGAGCAACATAGTGAGAATAAACCTCAAACTGTTACCAAAGTAGAGCAGCATTTTCATGGCAATGTAGGTATTGCTACGGGAAATATTGAAGGTAATCAGAATTTGAAAGACATAAATACGGAGGGCGATCGCAAAGATATCCACATTAAGACTTTCAATAATCCTAGACTAAAATCTTTACAAAAGCAAAAAGAACAAATCGAGTCTCAAATATCAGAATTAGAAGAGCTGCAAAATAGATGCAATCAAGATATTCAAGGTACAACTAATGCAGATACGAGAAGACAATTAAGAGCGAGAATAAAAAATTACTCAACAGAAATTAATGAATTATATGATGAGATTGATAATCTTGAACAAAAGATTAGTAAACTATTGAAATTATAGTTATATATATTATTAATCTAATTGAAAATGTCATCTAAGAGAAAATTACAAAGTTTAAAAGGTCAAAAAGAGCAATTTGAGTCTCAAGTAGCACAACTTGAATTGTTGCGAACTGATTGTAATCAAGATATTCAAGGTACAACTAATGCAGATACAAGAAGGCAATTAAGAGCAAGAATAAAAAAATACTCAACAGAAATTAATGAACTATATGATGAGATTGATAATCTTGAAGAAGAAATTAATCAACTTAAATCCTCTTCCCCTGAGTTAACTTCAAATGATCACTTAGATAATCCAAAGAATCAGCAAGAATTAACTATTGATAAATACTTACCTTATATAGATTTTAAAAAAGCTTTAGATAAATTTAATGAAATACAAGACAAATTTAATAAAAATGGAGATGTTGCATTATTTTTTATGGAAGAGAGTTTAACTAAACGAGGAGATTTATGCTCACAAAGATTGAGGTATGATTTAAAAACAAAGATTAATTATCATGACATAAATATTCATTCTCAATACAGAAAAAATTTTCGTTACTGTCCTGTAACTTATACTTCAGGAAATTTAGAAGCAGTCGTTCAAGGAATAGCTAATTTTTTTGATATCAAAAATGTAGAAGATATTAAATTAGTGATTAAAAAAATAGGGGACTCTTTACAAAACAATTCAGTTTTATTTATAGAAATTAATTGTTGCCATGTTTATTCTGAGAGTGAAATTGAAGCTTTAATTCCTTGGTTTGTAGATATTTTTTGGCAACCTTTAAAGTTAAAAGTTGATGAATTGGCTAAAGATTATGAAGGAATTAAAATTCTTGCTGTTATTATCTCTGATGAAAGTATAACTAAAATATCATTAAAAGATAATTTATCCTGTTATTATAACAACAATGATAACAATGATAATTCTTTTGCAAGAGATAAATTAATTCAAATTCCTTTAGGAGATTGGACTAAAGATGATGTTTTTGAGTGGCTTAGAGCTGTTGAACCTAGTTTAAAAATAGATGAAAGAAAGGAGATAGTTGAAAAAATTTTTCATAAGTTAAAAAACAAAAATGAGGCTAATACTATTAATATTTGCCATGCTTTAGAAACAAGATTGTCAAATTTAATTAATACATATACTTCTTGTTAATCAATTATCAACTCAAACATGACTTATCAATTTGAAAACAACCCAAAAAAACGTCCTTCTAATGCTCATCCTGATTCCCCGAAAAAGGTTGAACCTTATATTGCACCTGATGAGCTAATTGATGCAGTGAATTTAGCAATTTTTCTGCGTCGTCCACTATTGCTAGAAGGAGAAGCGGGTTGTGGAAAAACTCGATTAGCAGTAGCAGTTGCCTATGAATTAGGATTACCCTTCTATCGTTGGGATATTCGCTCAACTACTAAAGCACAAGAGGGTTTATATGAATATGATGCTATTCTTAGACTCCATGATGTTCAAACGCAAAAATTAGAAACAGAAAATGATAATCAGAGAAATCCTAATAATCCTCAAGATTATCGAACTTTTGGAGCCATTGGCAAAGCTTTTAGATCGGAAAAACCTGCGGTGATATTGATTGATGAAATAGATAAAGCTGATATAGATTTCCCCAATGATTTACTCGCCGTTTTAGACGAACCTTGGGAGTTTAAAATTAGAGAAACAGGAGAAACTATTACAGCTAAATCAGATTGTCAACCTATTGTGATTATTACTAGTAATAAAGAAAAAGGAAATTTACCTGCTCCTTTTTTACGTCGCTGTATTTATTATTACGTCAAGTTTCCTAATAGTCCTGAAAAACTACAGCAAATCGTTGATATTCATTATCAACATAAGCAACAGCTAGATACGGAAAAAAAAATTAATCCTCCCCACAGTGCATTAGTTGAAACAGCAGCTAATCTTTTTATTAATATTCGAAAAGATAAAGGATTATTTAAAATTCCTGGTACAAGTGAGTTTTTAGACTGGTTAGATGCACTTCACCTTTGCCAGTCGAATCAAAATCAAAATCCTCCTTATCCTGTCGATCAATTAAAAGAAGGGGAACGCATTCCTTATCGAGAATTGATCTTTAAAATTCGTCAAGATTGGCAAAAAAATACATCTTTCTCTCAACTCAGTTCGTAAGGTTTCTATTGCAAAACTTAATTTAACTGATATTCTATATTAGTAAGCAATTCCCCATCACCGATGTTTAACCCTGAGCCTTATTTAATGTCTCTTTTTTACCGTTTGCGTGATGATGGTTTTAATTTGAGTATTAAAGAATATTTTTCTGTTATAGATGCAATCAAAAAAGATTGGGGAACTAAAAATAAAGAAGATTTTCAAAAACTCCTACGTTTATTATGGTGTAAATCTCTAGAACAACAAGAGCATTTAGCTTTAATATTTGATGCCATTGTCATCGAACCTAAAGAAACTGTAAAAAAAACCAGAGAGGAACCTGGAAAAATTAGAAAATCTTTAAATAAAGACCAATTTGACTCAGATTCATCACAAGTTGTTTCCTCTACCACCTCAATTGAAACTCCACCCATGGAAACAACCAAGCCAGCGACTCAGAAGTTATCCCCATTACCCATTACCACTCCTCAACCAAGACAGGAATATGAAGATGATGACGAATTGAACACTCATTATCCTATTTCTCGTCGTTTTATGGTTTATAGTTGGCGTTATTTACGCCGTCCCATTGCTGATGGCATTAGGGATGTTTTAGATGTACAAATGACCGTAGAAGAAGCTACCAAACAAGGGTTTTTCTTGAAACCTGCCTATCGTCGACGAGAAAAAAATCATGCTCATTTGCTGATATTAGTAGATCAGGAAGGCTCGATGACTCCTTTTCATCGTTTTAGTCAAGATTTAGTCGAAACTTCTCAATATGAAAGCTCTATCGAAAGAGTGGATGTCGCTTATTTTCATAATCTTCCAGCAGAATACATTTATCTAGATCGTTTTTTAACCGATAAAATTGTTTTAGAAAAGGTTTTAAGTCAATGTAATAGCGAAACTAGAGTATTAATTGTTAGTGATGCCGGTGCAGCCAGAGGATACCGCCGCAGAGAAAGAGTTTCTGCGACAACTGAGGTAATTTGGGAAATTCAACAACATACTAATTTAATTGCGTGGCTGAATCCTGTTCCCAAATTGCGTTGGAATAGTACGACTGCTAAAATTATTTCTCATTTAGTACCCATGTTTCCTATGAATAGAGAAGGTTTAATACAGGCGATCTCAACTTTGCAAAGGTAACAGTCAAAAACATGAATCAAATAACAGATGAAATGATAGCTAAGAATAAAGTCGAGCGATTTGTTAGCCGCTTTGAACCTTCTTATCATTTGTTAGCTTGTCATGTTGCTTTACCTTTAGTCTTAACCCCAGAATTAGTCAACTATCTTAGAGTACAGTTTCTGAAAAGTGAAGGAGTACCTTGGATTGCTGAAGCTGATTTATTGTTGTCTGATTTATGCCGTCCAGTGGGCTACGAACTATATGTAATGGATGAAGCGGTAAGAGCCTATTTATTAAAAAAATTAGAGCAAGATGAAAAATTTGGCGAGGCAAGAATTAAAGAAATTGCTCGTTTATTACTTAGTTATATTCAGCATTTAGCAAAAACCAATCCTTTTCTGAATAGCAAAGAATTGCAAACCCAAAGATGGGGGGCAATGTTATATGTCAACACAGAAGAAACTGTCAGGGAAATTGCCAGTGCTTTTAATGAATGTGTAGATAAAGCAGAATTAGCTCGTTTAGTAAGGATTACGGAAAAATTTAAAGACAAAATTAGTCAATCAAATCAGGTTCAAGAATTTTTAGATTATGCTCAACTGGTTAATGATTTATTAATACAACCCGAAAAAGTTAATCTAGATTCTATAAATCGTTCCTATCAAGCTTCAGATGTAAACTTAACCGTACCAAAAATATTAACTGCTCCTATAATTGATAGGCCTGCTTCTGGAGATCCCGTTACTCAGCTTGAAGGTTTTCCTCCGCTGAAAGATTTAGAGTATAAAACTTCCACGATTGTCCTGCTACAAGGAATTGAGCTACTAACTCAGCAATTTGAAGTCGCCGAAGTCGAAATATTAATATTTCAAAATTTTGCTTAATTACTTAGTGAAACTGTAGTTCTAGAAATGGTCTTGATTCCCTCTGGAGAATTCATGATGGGAGCATCAGAAACTGAATTAGATTCAAGAGATTCAGAAAGACCACAACATAAGGTGAGAGTTCCGACTTTTTTTATGGGCAAATATCCAGTAACCCAAATGCAATGGCGAGTGGTGGCAGCTATGCCCCAAGTGAATCGAGAATTACAACCAGATCCTTCTCTTCTTAAAGGAGATAAGAGACCAGTAGAGCAGGTAAATTGGTATCAAGCGGTAGAATTTTGCGATCGCATTTCCCAACATACAGGACGAAAATATCGACTTCCTAGTGAAGCGGAATGGGAATATGCTTGCCGAGCAGGAACAACTACACCATTTCATTTCGGGGAAACTATCACTACAGATTTTGCTAACTACAACGGAAATTACACTTATGGAGAAGGACCAAAAGGAGAATATCGAGAAGAAACAAAACCAGTGGATCAATTTGGGATTGCTAATGATTTTGGTTTATGTGACATGCATGGCAATGTCTGGGAATGGTGCTTAGATCATTGGCACAATAATTATCAAAATGCTCCTACCGATGGAAGTGCTTGGGTGAGCGGCGGGAAAAGTAGCCGTCGTGTATTCCGCGGTGGTTCCTTGTACAACGGTCCTGGTAATTGCCGTTCAGCTTCCCGCGACAACGATCTTCCCGAGCAAGACCGCAGCAATATCGGATTTCGAGTTGTATGTATGGTACCGGAGACTCTTTAGCCCTTTGCCCTTTGCTGAAATTTTGTAGAGAATAATTAATTTAGAGAGAAGAAAGTGCAATCTCAAACGCGAAAACCCAAAATTAAGATTAACCGTCGTCAACAGGCAGCTCAATATTTTCTGGAGCAACTAAACGATCAAGTCAGCATGGAAATGATGCTAATTCCTGGGGGTGAATTCCTCATGGGAGCGCCAGAAGATGAACTAGATTCAGGAGATTCAAAAAGACCGCAACATAAAGTGAGCGTTCCGACTTTTTTTATGGGCAAATATCCAGTAACTCAAGCACAATGGCGAGCTGTAGTAGCTATGCCCCAAGTGAATCGAGAATTAAAACCCGATCTTTCTTGTTTTAAAGGGGATAAGAGACCAGTAGAGAGGATAAAATGGCATGATGCAGTAGAATTTTGCAAACGCCTGTCTCAACATTCAGGACGCAAATATCGATTACCATCGGAAGCTGAATGGGAATATGCTTGTCGCGCAGGAACAACCACCCCATTTCATTTCGGGGAAACTATCACTACAGATTTAGCTAACTATCGAGGTACTGATAACGAAGAATATGAAGAATATAATTGGTCAGGTTCCTATGGAGAAGGACCAAAAGGGGAATATCGAAAAGAAACAACACCAGTGGATAAATTTGGGATTGCTAATGATTTTGGTTTGTGTGACATGCATGGCAATGTCTGGGAATGGTGTGAAGATGATTGGCACAAAAACTATCAAAATGCCCCTAGTGATGGAAGTGCTTGGGTGAGTGGTGGTGACAGTGATCTTCATGTAATACGCGGTGGTTCCTGGAACAGCTATCCTAATAATTGCTGCTCTGCCGCCCGCAACGGCTATAACCCCGAGTTCGGTAACTACAATAACGGGTTTCGAGTTGTCTGTATGGTGCCGAGAACTTAAATTCAGTCATCAGTCAACAGTTATCAAAATTAAAACTGTGGCTAACTAAATGTTACACGAGTGCGAAGCAACGCTTTAATGTTTATGCGCGGGCTGGCACTGCGTAATCGAATCGTAATTTATTAGCCAGAGAATAAATTCTCTGTCTAATAGCCAAAGTCCGTTTAAACGGACTTCAAATCTAAGCCAAGAAATTAATTTCTTGGTTTATTATCTTCAGTGATGCGGTGACAAGATTATTGAGCGAAGTTTACAGTGAGGTAGGGCAGAAAAACCCAGACAAAAAAGTTATTAACTTGGTTTTTGAAATGATACATGCTTATTCTCGATCCTCTACGACGAAATAATCGCTTCAACTTGGGTAATCGCATAATAGATATTATGGTAAAGACTGTTGACTTCCGCATAGCGGTTTTAATCTGTGGTTAACTTTTTTATTGAGCGAGAAAGACGCACAACAAAATATTACTTAGAAGACTTGGGTAACGGTATCGCATTAGATATGATTCTCATCCCTGGTGGTAGTTTTATGATGGGAGCGTCAGAAGATGAACTTGAGTCATCGGATAGGGAAAGACCCCAACATAAAGTGAGCGTTCCGACTTTCTTTATGGGACGATACCCAGTAACTCAAGAGCAATGGCGAGCAGTAGTAGCATTACCCCAAGTGAATCGAGAATTACAACCAGATCCTTCTCAGTTTAAAGGAGATATGAGACCAGTAGAGCAGGTAAATTGGTATCAAGCAGTAGAATTTTGCGCTCGGCTTACCCGACTCGCTTCGCGAGCTCGCCTTTCTCAACATACAGGACGAGAATATCGGCTGCCATCAGAAGCGCAATGGGAATATGCCTGCCGTGCAGGAACAACTACACCATTTCATTTTGGGGAAACTATTACTACAGATTTAGCTAACTACAACGGAAAAAACACTTATGGAGAAGGATCAAAAGGAGAATATCGGAAAGAAACCACGACCGTAGATACATTTAAGATTGCTAATAATTTTGGTTTATGCAATATGCACGGGCTAGTCTGGGAATGGTGTTTAGATTATTGGCACGAAAACTATCAAAATGCCCCTAGTGATGGAAGTGCTTGGGTGAGTGGTGGTGACAGTGATCTTCGTGTAATACGCGGTGGTTCTTGGAACTTCTCTCCTGATTTTTGCCGTTCAGCTGCCCGCGACCTCGATAACCCCAAGGTCGCGTACCTCAACGATATCGGGTTTCGAGTTGTATGTATGGTGCCGAGGACTTAATTCAGTTATCAGTTATCAGTTATCAGTGATTAATTCCTGCCTCCCTAACCTCTCTTTCAAACTTGTATATCTCTGCTGCTGTTTAACTTGTTTTCCAGCGATCGCGACAGCGACTACCGAAGGTCTCGCTCAGCGCCAGGCTTCGCCTGATCGCCTATGAGAACTAGATTGCTCGCGATTATGTTCAAAAAGATTTATTTAATCAAAAACACGTGGATACCTGCGCCAGCGATCGCAGTTTGCCATTTCTTTTTGAGTCAGCTTATTTAAATTTATCTAGCTTTATCAAGTAGATTTTGAAGGAGGTCTACTTATAGCTACCTTAACTGCCCCTGTTGTTGAACTGGCTTTAACTCCTTAATCAGTTCGTAAGGATAGGTCATTAGCGATCGCGTAGTTAGGAGAGCGAAGTATTGCTGTTGGAAGAAGAGAAAATATTAATCTTTTGGTGAACTTTTACTTTTAAGATGAAAGATGATAAGTCTTAGGAGATGAGGTTATGACAAGAAAACTCTCAGATTACAGACGAGCAGATGATAGCGATCACTTTGAATATTTTTTAGACTATGGAAAGGTTAATACTTCTTCTCAGAAACCTGCCATTATGTTGGTTGGTGGTGCAGAAGGAGGAACAGTAGGAGAAGATGCTGCTACTCAATGGTTTCTTAAGCGAGCCTACTATCCAGATTATTTAGTCCTGCGCTGCGGGGGAATTG
>JAAUYH010061632.1_pt1 | contig 11853 bp, 11 predicted proteins | sample 7278061 | NCBI WGS metagenome assembly JAAUYH01 (sample SAMN14350203, study PRJNA611818) | marine sediment metagenome | isolation source: surface marine sediment (0.6m) | place: French Polynesia: Moorea | collected 2018-08 | reverse complement strand
CTGCAATCATCGATACACATGAATTCGACCGTGGTGCTGGTGGGCATACTGGGGTTTGTTGCGTCATTCGCCTTCTCCCTTGGCCCCGTGATGTGGGTGTTGTTTTCCGAGATCTTCCCAAACCGGATCCGCGGCGTCTGCATGGCGTTCATGGGCGTGGTTAACAGCGGCGTGTCGTGGTTCATCCAGTTCATCTTTCCTTATGAACTGGCAACCCTGGGCAGCGCCGGCACCTTCCTGGTGTTCGCAGTGTTTGCGGCCATCTTCATGGTGTTACTCATGTGGCTGATGCCGGAAACCCGGGGACGATCATTGGAAGAACTGGAAAAGGAGCTGTCCCGGGCATGACGCAGATCCGCTGGGGAATCATCGGCGCCGGTCGTATCGCCCACACCTTTGCCCAGGACATGCCGGCCACCGGCAATGGCATAGTCCAGTCAGTAGCGGCACGAAGCGGCGACTCGGCCCGGGCGTTTGCCGGGCAGTATGGAATCGCCACCGCACACGCGGGCTATGAGGCACTGTACGCCAACCCGGATGTCGATGCGATTTACATCGCGACGCCGCACACCCTGCACCTGCAGCATGCCAGCGACGCGCTGCGTGCGGGCAAGGCCGTAATGTGCGAAAAGCCCATCACAGTCAATGCAGAGGAATGCCAGCAACTCATCCAGGTTGCAGAAGAAACCGAGAGCTACCTGATGGAAGCCATGTGGACCTGGTTTCTGCCGGCCGTTCGCAAAGCAAAACAGTGGGTCGATGAGGGACGCATCGGCCGGATCGTGCAGATCCAGTCGGACTTTGGTTACCCCCAGGTCTACTCGCCCGACAAGCGGGAATACAACGCTGAACTGGCCGGTGGCTGCCTGCTGGAGATGGGTGTCTACCCGGTGGCATTGACGGCCCTGTTTGCCGGCGCGGGAGACCCGCAGCAGGTCAGTGTTGTGTCACGACACGCGCCCAATGGCGTTGAAGATGACGTGGTCGCCACCTTCAACTATTCGGGTTTTGTCGCGACCCTCGGAACCTCGTTTCGTGCAAAGCTAAGAAACTGGGCCTACATCGTCGGCGAAGAAGGCTACGTCGCGATTCCAAATTTCTGGCGGGCGACGGAGTGCCAGCTCTGGGTGCTAGACGATATGGTGGACCGCTTCGACGACGGCAGGTCGACCTACGGCTTCGATTACCAGACCAGGGCCGTAAATGAGGACCTGGCTGCCGGCCGCACACAGTCAGAAACGATACCTCTATCCGCCAGCCTGAAGTTCCAGCGGCACATGGACCTCATCCGGTCAAAATCCTAAGCCGTGCGTTCCTCAATAACACTCGAGGTGGAGAACCGGTATCGCATATTGCGATAGACGCAGACGTCGGTAATGTCGTCGGGCGTCCCTTTTGGCGCGGAGCGGTAGTTGGTGGAAAAACGATAGCTGCCGGTGATCGGCAGAACGCGGTGCCAGGTATGGCCGTGCAGCAGTACCAGTGTGCCCTTCTTCGGTCGCAAAACGACCTGGTCCTCGAACTCACCCACCGGATCGCCGAAACTCAACACGCCGCGTTTATGTGAGCCCGGCACAACCACCGTCTGTCCGCCAATCTCGTCTGTGATGTCACTGGTATACACCAGGCGATTCAGGTTGTGCTGGGTGGGGTCATCCGGCGGACAGTCCTGGTGCCAGGCCTGGCCGGCCGTCCCTTGCTTGGAGAACATCACCATGCAGTACTGGGCGACCCACTCGGCGCCCAGGATTGCCTCGGTCAAATCGGTAAACCCGGGATACTTCTCTACAGCATCAAAATCGTGAACGCACTCGCGCTGGGGAAACCAGGGCACGACTTCGGTTTGCGCCTTGGAAAGAAACTCATCGTTGTGCCAGAAGTCTGGATTCTCACCGTAGTAGTTTCGGATCAATCCATCCAGGCGATCCATCAGCGTGCCATCGAAGAAATCTTCAATGACGATGAATCCGTCTCGCTGAAAAGCTGTCTTCAATTCGCTGGTATTCACATCACCACCAAAAAAATGCGAGACAAGGCCACACCCTAGGGGGAATGTGGCCTTATCTCGCTTGCCGAATCGATTTACGCCCGGTTAATTAGAACCTGGCCCGCAACCCAACGGTGTATCTCGGGTCCTGGTCGTTTTCGAACAGGAATTGGCTGGAATAGCGGCCGGTTTGAACCTGGTCTTCTCCGGTCATGTTCAGCACTTCGAGGTAAGCGGTAAACGTATCGTTGATATTCCAGGCCGCGCTCAGGTCAACCTGCAGGTATTCGTCGAAATACACCGGCTCGTTGGTTGCCCTCAGCTGGTTGGTGGCGAACAGGAATTCATCCCGCCAGTTGGCAGCCACACGGATGGAGTACTTGTCATGCTCGTAGAAGCCGACCAGGTTCCAGGAATCGCTCAACCCGATCAGGATGGCCTGACTGTCAAACACGTTGGTATCGTATTCAGCATCGCTGTCCACCACCGTGTAGTTAGCCTGCATACCGAATCCGGTATCGCCAAACAGATGCTGCACGGCGATCTCGAAACCATCGACCTCGCGCTCCGCGCCATTAACCAGACGCGTGACGTCAAATATGGCCACAGGGTCTGTGGGTTGGCTGACCACTGGGGTGGAGGGAATCGTGCTGGCATCAAATCGCCCTTCCGGGTTCGTCAGCGGATTGCCATTGACGTCAAGCAGCACATCCTGAACCACGTCGGTGCCGATGTAATCGCCGATCTGCTTGAAGAAATATGCGAACGACACGTAAGACCCTTCGTTGTAATACCACTCGTAGGACAGGTCAAAGTTGTCCGACTCGTAGGGGTTCAGGTCGGGGTTACCGGAAGAGGCCGTTGCTGTGCCCGGCCGATAGTCACTAACGGTCGTCGTCGGACGCAGACCATTCAGGTCGGGGCGAGCAATGCTCTTGCCATATGAGATCCGGGCCACATGGTTTTCCCGCGGTTCAATGCGGAAGTCCACCGCCGGCAGGAACACCGAGTAGTCACCTTCAACGGTGAAGAAAGTCTGTTCGGGGCCAGGCAGGACCTGTCCCTCCGTCGGTGAGGTGACCTGCAGTGCAGTCGGGAAGTTCTGGAACGCCGACCCTGTCACGTCGGTGGTCTCATAGCGAACACCGGCGGAGATGCGTGCCGGCATGTCGCCCAGGTCAAAGCTGTTGGTGAAGTTGATGTAGGCAGCCGTGGACTCTTCCTGGGCGCCAAAGAAGGTCGGAGGGAAAGTCGCAATAAGCAGGTCATCAGGATTAGGCCAGTTGCCGCCGGCCGGCACCACCCCCTGGTTAAACCCGAGGTTGGCAAAATCCTGTCCCAGGAACGGACCGCGCTGCGCATTGAGGAAGCCGTCCAGGTCAACCTCGTTGGTGAACTGGAAGCCACTGGGTGCGCCGGTGGGGACCGGTTCCGAAATATGAACATTGCACTCGGCACAGGGATAGAGGCCCTGGAATTGGAAGCCCGTGCTGGTGGCCAAGGTTTCCACGCCGTAATCCGTGAAGGCAATGCCAGCACTCACGTCGGCCGTGTCAAAACTCCAGGTCAGGTCGAGCTGGTATTGCTCCACTTCATTGTCGATGGCGATGGTGCGGAAGACGCTGCCCAGGCCGGAGAAGCCGTCTGGATCCTGGAAGCCGTCAACGCCCGGAATATTGCCGCAGCCCGGCGAATCAGCGCCGATTTCGCCGACGAAACCGAAACCGCCGGGATCGTTGATGCCGAATTGGCAGGACCCTCGGAATGCTCCGGATTCATCCACGGCAATGTTGACGCCAGCGCCGCTGTAGGTCAGGTCAAACACGCTGCCGAGCGGTCCCTGGATAATGTAGGTACGATCGCTAAGCTCGCCATTGGGTTGGCTGACGGCCTCCGAGTCATGGGCATCAAAGGTCAAAACCAGGCGGTCATTGACCTGCCATTCCACGTTCAGGCCAAGGGACTCATTCTCAACATTCAGTCGATTCTCATAGGCCAGAACATCCGCCTGGTGATTGAAACGGGTGTAGCGCTGCACACTGAAGTTCTCGTCCAGCTGCAGGTTGGTGACCGTGTTTCCATCAACTACGCCAAACAATCCGGTGAGGAACCGGTCCTGGTTGTTTTCAAAGTCTGAAAATACATAGTCCAGGGTGATTTCGACCTGGTCGTTGGGTGCGAACTGGGCCACCAGCTGGCCGTTGGTGCGCTTTCGTTCGTTGTACTGAATCTCACCGATATTGCTGACGGGCCGGTAAACAAACGGCACACCGCTGCAGTCGTAGTTGGCGCACCACTCGTCATAACTGGCAGCACCCGGGTCATCTCGCAGCCATCCGTCGGTATGGCTGGAAGGCTCGGCGAAGTTTCGCTCGGAGTAGGAAAAATTGGCCAGCAAGCCGACTTTTCCATCGGCCAGGACGGTGGAGAACAGGCCGCCAACTTCGGGGGTGAAGTCGTCGCCCCGCCGGACCGACGAGTCGTGAATGGCCGAGATATTGGCGAGAATCTGGGTGTCTCGAAGATTAAAAGGTCGTGCCGTTCTGATATCAACGGTGGCGCCCATGCCACCGGGCGTCAGGTTGGCCCGGGCCGTTTTGTACACATTGACCCCGGACACGGACTCGGAAGCGATCTGTGCAAAGTTGAATGCGCGGCTCTGGGTTGCCGAGGAGATGCTCTCCTGCTCAGGGGAAGACGCCGTCGGCATCTGCCGGCCGTTCAGCGTTACCATGTTGAAATTGGGTCCCAGCCCGCGAACCGTAATCTGGTTGCCTTCGCCGCTGGCCCGATCAATGGATACGCCCGTAATCCGTTGCAGGGATTCGGCCAGGTTCGCGTCGGGGAATTTGCCAATATCTTCCGCGGAAATGGCATCTACCACGCCGTCCTGGTCGCGCTTGATGTCCATGGCATTGGTCAAGGACCCGCGAATGCCGACGACGACAATTTCCTCAATGGTCTGGTCATCATCCGCAACCATCGTTTCATCCTGTGCCACCACGGGCAGAGAGGCCGTGCCAAGAGCCGTTGCGATCGCCAACGCGAGCGCATTTACGCTGTGCTTATGCATTTTCATGTGTGGGTGTCCCCATATTCGGAATTAGATCAGTACGTGCCCAATACTGTTGCCCGAGTATCCTTGTAAACGTTTACAAAGTCAACTCAGGAGATTCCGTTAACTCTTTTGTCGCCTCCGGCCCTGTGCACTAGGCGAAACGCAACCCTACACGCCGCTAGAATCAATATAAGTGGTTGTAATATATGCTTTAATTTGAGTCTGATCGCATTCCGCGCATATCAATCCATGCAGCATTTTTAGAATTGACGACAAAGGTCCGGCCAAACGCATGGGGTGCCAAATCGCTGAAAATCCTGCTGAAAACAGTAAACGTTTTCAGCTAAGCCGGGTACGGCGGTAGCATCAGCGCTCGTAGAAACGGTCGAAGCTGCATAAACTGGCTGAAAAGATGTGCGTACCACTGCAGACTGAATCCACCCATGACGACCAGCCAGACACAGCATGGGCACCGCATGTAAGCCCAAATTCGGACTATTTATGTGGTCATTTAAAAGGTGTTATTATGAGCACCATTTAGTGGACCACTTATTAGCGAATGAGCACCAAGTTTTCCGAGGATGTTGTTCCTCTTACAGATCTGAAGAAGAACCCTGGACGGGTGGTCAAGCACGCCTCTGAGGCGCGACGGCCCGTCCTTTTGACGAGCCGCGGGCGCGGTGTCGCGGTGGTTGAGGCAGTCTCTGACTACGACAAGAAGGAAGAAGAACGGGCGTTCATGCGGGCGGTAGTCGCCGGGCTGGCAGATCTGGAGGCAGGCCGGGAGGTCTCCCTCGCCGATGCCAAGGTGCGTCTAGGCCTTAAATAGCCGCGTGTCTTCAATCGCAATTACCTTTGCAGAGTCGGCGCTGGCCGACCTCGAAGACAGTCGCACCTGGTACCGAGAGCAGGGTGTATCGGAGGTCGGCACCGGACTGGTGCTTGAAGTGTTTGAAAGAGTCGCGGCCCTGGGCGATCATCCTGAAATGGGACGAATCGTGCCTGAATTCGACCAGCCATTCCTTAGAGAACTCATCCACTCGCCCTTCGGCATCGTTTACAGGCACGATGCGCTACGTGTTCGCGTGATTCGCATATGGCGCAGTGAACGGCTGTTGCACCTGCCACCGCAGCAATAATGCGTAGACCATTTGTTTCGAGCAGTCCTCAGCGCAGTTACCCTGGGGCGATCTCGGAACTGGCGCGGCGGTTCAAGGGGCGCCCCGCCGCTCCATGTAAGCCTCGCCCAGAGCCATGATGTCCCGGTTCTCCAGAATCGTCCCATTCTGGAACTGCGGAGCACGGGCACTGGTCTCCAGCATCGCCTGTCCGATGGACTCGGCGCTGACGGCCAGGCCTATGGGCGCGAAGATGGCGTACAGCGCTTTGTGCATGAACTTCAGCTCCGCCTCCGTTGGCTTGATGAACGAGGGGCGATACGAAACCACACGCAGACTCGTCCCCTCGGCCAGCTTCTTCAGTGCATCCTCAGCCAAGGCTTTTTCTTTTGCCCACATCATGCGGGAATCCAGTTTGGCGCCGGCGCCGCTGACGTAGTGGAAGGTGATGGCGCCTTTCCCGCTAACCTCCAGCCACTCACTAGCGAAGCGCATTGGAAAGTCCCTGTGAATCTCTCGGTAGGTTTCGGGGTCAAGCCCGACCGCACTGAGGCCGATGGCCCAGTACACCGTGTCGACGTCAGCAAATAATCCGCGAATTGCGGAGTAGTCCAGGTAGTCCGAGTGCAGCGTCATCTCGACTTTGCCGGAAGCAACGCCTTGCTCGATCCTCGGCGACGCGCGGCGCGTCACCACGTGGATCTTGTTCACATGGGGATCGTTCATTGCCGCCTTCAATATGCCGTCACCAATGGTTCCCGTAGCACCAAAGACTGCAATGGTCTGGTGTCGTTCAGTGTTCAAATCCTGTGTATTCATTGGAAACTCATGTCCGGTATTGATGACAAGAAGCACGACATAGATGAGCGCAGTAGCGCCAAGGAATATTGTTGCTACCTTTCGAAAAAACCGCTTGCTCATAAAGCCTGGGCTCCTGCCCTCTCGTGGTGGGATAACTCGAAAGTCTCCCCGATTTTCAGAATGATCGCGTTGTCCGCTCCGTAGCCCTGGTCCATGGCCGCCTGCCTGAACCGCACCGGCGGCTCAAACGCCTGCTCGGGAGTGAGCCGAATGGTGCCCCAGTGCATCCCAATCGCCTGCCGGGCTCCAATGGTGCGGGCGATTTCGATGGCCTCTTCGGGCGATGCGTGGATTGAACGCATCATCGACCGCGGCTCATAGGCGCCGATCGCAACCAGGGCGAGGTCGAAGGGACCATGACGTTGGCCGATTTCCTTGAAGACCTCGCCGGTGGCTGTATCGCCAGAAAACCAGATCCTCTCGTCCGCCGACTCGAAGGCGAAACTGGCCCACAGGGTCTTGTTACGGTCAAACAGTCTTCGCCCGGAAAAATGGACGGCGGGAAGCGTCGTGACGGACAGGCCGTCCTGCTCCCAGGATTGCCACCAGTCCTGCTCCAACACCCTGGTGTAGCCACGCTTCAGGAAGAACGGGCCAAGGCCAAGCGGAACAATCACCTGGGTGGAGTCCTTGAATCGATATTTGTCGATGGCGTGGGCATCGAGATGGTCGTAATGATCATGGCTGACGACCATTACATCGGCCCGGGGTAGTTCGTCCGCGGCCAAGGGTGACGCGACGAAGCGTTTGGGTCCGATACCCACTGGCCCAGCGGTCTTGCCAATAAAGGGGTCTGTCAGGATCGACTTTCCAGCAATCCGGACAATAAAAGCCGCGTGGCCGAGCCACGTGACGCTTGGATTGGACGCTGTTTCCATACCCTTCAGGGCCTGGTGGCGCGGCATCACATGGTTTTCCGGCACAACCACCGCCTTCGATGCCAGCAGCTCTCGCGCAACTTTCGACATCTCGCCGCCAGCCGCACTTCGCCGCGGGCTTCCGGGCAGGTTGCGGAAACCCCGCCCTGGAACATGATGATAGGGAACGCTTTTTGTCACTCTTGTTTCCTCGTAGTCGCCCGCCATCCTGGCGTCGGCATCACCTGTGACAGGCGCCGACGCCAGGAGCAGGATCAGGATGGAGATTGTTCTCAACATGGGATGATCGCGGATGCTCAGGCCAGGCCAAACTGGGCCTTGATGCCGCCGATGAAAGTCTCGTCGTCGAGCGCCTTGCGGCTAGCCATGAGCTCCCGAGCGTCGTCTCCGGCCGTGTAGCGCAGGGTGCCGGTGTCGTCAATGATGGCGTCCCAGATCACTTCAGCCACAACCGTGGGGGACGATGCGTTCGCTCCGAACTCCTGGAAACTCCCCATCAGTTTTTGAACTGTGCCCTGGTACTCCACCATGGACTCGTCGTTTGTGAAGTCGAATGAGCGGCCGCCAAAGTCAGTGGCGATGGCCCCGGGTTCAACAATCTTCACCTTGATGCCCAGGGGTTCCAGTTCGAAGTGCAATGCCTCGGAAAGCCCCTCCACGGCAAACTTGGTGCCGTGATACAGCGTCCCCAGCGGGAAAGTCATCTTGCCGCCAATGGACGACACGTTGACGATCACACCGGATTTCTGCTCGCGGAAGTGCGGCAGCACCGCCTTGGTCACTTCCAGCAGGCCCACCACGTTGGTGTCGAATTGCCGCCGGATGTTTTCCATGGGAAAGGCCTCCAGGGGGCCGTAGGCTCCATACCCGGCGTTATTGAGCAGCGCATCGATTCGGCCAAACCGGGCGAGGCCATCCGTGACCGCTGAATCAATTGACTCGGAATCCGTGACGTCCAGGCGCGTAACCAGTACATCTTCCATTCTGTCCAGTTCCCCTGCCGCATCGGGGTTTCGCATGGTGGCAATAACGTTCCACCCATTCTCGTGGAAATAGGCCGCGGTTTCTTTACCAATGCCAGACGATGCGCCCGTGATCAGAATTGTCTTTTTGCTCATTTGTTGTCCTCAGGTGATTAAAGTAAACTATACAGTGTAGTTTACACATTTCGTGGAAAAAGTAAACTACTCAGTGTATATTCTCGATACATAGACCCTGCGTAACCGGCAAGCCCATGAAAGAAAAGAAAAAAACGCGTAGCGAGTTAAAACGCGAGGCGATCCTGGACGCGGCAAAATCCGCCTTCCAGGAGTTCGGCGTACAGGGAACCAGCATGGACAAGCTCGCGGAACTGGCCGTTGTGTCCAAGCGCACGGTCTACAACCACTTCGCTACCAAGGAGGACCTGGTCCTGCACCTGTTGCGTGAGCTGTGGGAAAGCTCCATGGTGCAGATTGATGTTGAGTATCAGCCGGATGCCCCGCTGGCAGTGCAGCTTGGCCGACTTATTGAAGCTGAGATTGAATTGGTTTCGGGTGCCGAGTTTCTGGGCCTTGCCCGCGCTGCGGCCGGTTACTTTCTCTATGAACCGGAGAAACTCCAGGCAGAAATCGATGAGTTCCATGCCCAGGAAACGGCCTTGCACCGCTGGCTGAAGTCCGCCGTAGACGACGGGCGACTGAAACCCCTGGACGTGCCCTTTGCGGTGAAACAGCTACACAACCTGGTCAAAGGCAGCTGCTACTGGCCCCAGTTATTGGGATACGAGCCGGAGCTGGATTCTGCAGCGAAGCAGCGCCTGAGTGACGAGACCGTTGCGCTGTTCCTTAGCCGTTACCAGTCCTGATCCTGGTGCAACCCAGGGCTAGTTCTGGCGCAAAGCCATAACCAATTCTGCGAGTTGGCGATTCGCTTCTTCGTACGCGTCCTTTACCGAAGCCGGATTCCAAAACGGCACCGCAATCCCGCGATAGTTTTCGTACTGCGTGACCCGTGTTCCGCCTTCTATTGGTTCGAGAACCCAATGATGATCAAAGGTAAGGATGCCCACGACCCCACCAAACTGATTGAGTTCTTTGTTCGGCACCAACCCAACGACGGTCGAACTCACTTCACTGCTTTCACCATCGATAGTCATCCGGTAAGTGATGGTTTCGCCGGCTTTGTAGGTACCCGATAGCGGCTCGAGTATCGGATTCCACTCTGGATATCGTTTGGCGTCCAAAAGGACAGCCCAAATCTCCTCGGGTGGCGCCGCAATATCGATCTGGGTATTCACCGTTTTTCGGCCGAGGAAGTAAAGGGAGAGCAGTGCAACGGCCAGCACCCCAACTATGATCAATATGAGTTTCATCGCTGTGGCTGAAACCGTCTGTTCAACCAGCGTAGGATCGTCGAGCAGACTTCCTCCGGCCGCTCGAGCGGAGCGAAATGTCCGGCGTCCTTGATCACCGTCAGCTCGGAATCAGGAATCTGATCGGACGTGCGAATACCAGGCGGCTCAGGGCAACAGCGCAATGAGAATGCCGATGGCCACGATGCCGATGCCTTCCACCAGGAACACCAGGCTGTAGGCCTGTCCCCGGGCCCGGCCTTCGGTTTCGTGAACCATCTGTACGCCGGCGGCGGCCACGCTGCCCTGGGCATAAGCGGCGCCGAGCAGGATGAAGCCGGTGGCGATGCCTGCGGCGATGCCCAGCCAGGCAAACTGTGGATCCTGGAACAGGTGGGGTTTCATGAACTGGGGAATGAAGGGGTACAGCACCTGGGACGCCGGGAACATGGCGAAGGCGATGTACTCCATGGATATCTTGCCGTCTTCGCTGCGGGCCTGCTGGGCCCAGACGCCCTGCACCGCCACGCTGGCCTTGTAGATTCCCAGGGTGCTGCCGATGGTGGCCAGTCCCCACATGACGTATCCAAGCGCTCCCATACTGCCCATAGTTCTATCCGTTCTCTGTTTTCAGTTGAATTCTGGTTAGCGGCACGAAGGCCCGTCCGGTCCACTGCACACCCATCTGCCGGGAAAACTCCAGGGTATTCAGGCGCAGGCCGTGGACAAACAAGGCGATCAGTCCCAGCCCCAGGTTGATGGTGTGCCCGATGATCAGGATCGGCACGCCAAACACCGGGTTGCCGATCTGCTCGGCGATGGTATTGGTGGTCATGGCCAGGCTCATGCTGGCAAAGCCCACTGCCATCAGCCGGATATAGCTCATCACGTCGGAAAAGACCGTGGTGGCGTTGCCGGCCAGCATGCCCAGCCCAAACAGCCGGTTGCGGAAAAACCGGCCCTTCTCGTTGTAGGAAAAGGCCACTACCGACGCCGCGCCTGCGGCGATCAGCGGCATGGCAACAGCCGGCACCGGGCTGGCGGTAAACACGTTGACGATGGCCAGATACACACCCCAGATGATGGCCAGCCATCCGGCTTCGCCCAGGGCCCGGGTGTTGGGAAACTGCCGGAACACGGCCAGGCCGCGGCCCAGGGTAAGGTGGGCTATCCCCAGGGCAAACGAAATCTTGATCATGTCCTGGGTATCGAACTTGATGAAGTCGAACGATCCCAGGCTGTTGAACTGCAGCCCGAAGAACGCGCCGGTGACCGACCCGAACAGGGCGGTAGCCGCAGCCACGTAAAGGCCCAGGTTGACGATGTTGGCGCCGCCGGCGCGGGTCAGTGGCCGGTAGGCCAGCAGCAGGCCGGTAAGCATCAGCAGGCCGTAGCCGCCGTCGTTGATCAGCAGTGCCGAGAACACCGTGAAAAAAATGATGATCAGATGGCCTGCATCGTATTCCCGGTACCCCGCCTTGTATCCCATGAAGTCGAACACCGCCTGTATGGGCCTTGCCCAGGCCGGGTACCGCGTCAGGGTCGGCGGATCCTCGTCGGGCAGCGGATCACGCAGCCGCGCCGTAACGCCGGCCAGCCGCGACACCGCCGTGCGGGTG
>JAAUYH010027393.1_pt1 | contig 11854 bp, 7 predicted proteins | sample 7278061 | NCBI WGS metagenome assembly JAAUYH01 (sample SAMN14350203, study PRJNA611818) | marine sediment metagenome | isolation source: surface marine sediment (0.6m) | place: French Polynesia: Moorea | collected 2018-08 | reverse complement strand
CGACGGTCCTCAAGTATAGTTTCTTTCATGATAACTCGATCGACTTTCGGGGGGAGATTTTGAGTCGAAGGAAACCCAGCCAGTGTGCTGCGTAGTTTACTTCGATGTGATCTCTACTGCATATCGCAAGCTGTTGCAATTACTTACATGTTAAGCACGTTGGGTGTTGCTCTCACGCGCATTTTGTAAGTCGTCGTAAGGTTACCGGATGCTTGGCGGGTAATACCGGCACGATAACCATTATGGCCTTTCAGTGCAACATCCTTATGATTCTTGACAGTTTCGACTTGTTTTCGCGCCCAGCTATGTACAATTCGCTGAGTTGATATCCAAATCTTTCCAGTAGGGTATGCATGCCGGCGTCGAAGTAGTTTACCCCTCTTCGAGCCTAATATCGAATGATTTCACGTTCGGGCGGCAACTGACCATGATGCGTTCCGCTTCGTTGAACTCAGTTTAAATTCTTGCTTTTTCTTCACCGCGATCCTTACCAGTTTTCATTCACTCGCCCATCGGCCCCTCCAAAATATTGACCGGTTTCTCAAAGGTCTCCTAGTCAACTTGCGGATTAGCGAAAATACAGGTATCCATCCCAAGAGTTTCTCTAAGAATCATTCCGAACGCCACCTCTTGGAGCTCGTCTCACTAAGGCGTGGTGCAGCGATGAGAACTTTCGTAAATTTTTATGCAAAATCGACGCATTCTAGAGCCAATTCCGCCCAATCAACCCAAGCTCGTCATCGTTCGTGAGGTCTAAATACAACATCGACCTGCTTTCGGTTCCGAAGGGACGTGGCTGCGCATCGCGCTCATCTCCCCGCCCGGTTCCGTCACACTTGAATCGTAGATCTGGGACAGCGACGGTAGTGCTTTGAGAGTGCAAGTCCAATGTGGTTGCGTTTTCACAGATGCGAGGGGTAGAAATGAAAGTGTGTTGTCGGCATTTCCAACGCCGGTTGCCACCCAGCCACTCATTTCATGGCGCTACTAGGTTCCATCACCACTACAGTGTGATAATCTCTTCAGATACGACTATTGTTCAACAATTCACTGTCGATCGAGAGTTTCACCAGCTCGGTAGCTCTTCGAATATTGGAATCATGATTTTACCGACAGTTGAATGAAAGCACTGCAGCAGCCTGGTTAAAGAAGCGAGTCGTCATATTTTTTTCTTAGACCTGGATTCGGCAAACCTTTCAGCTCACTTGATTGTGATGTGCCTCGAGGTCGAATAGGGAAGTTCAGAAACTTGACTTGGACAAGTATCAGTAGAATTGTATTTCCAGAGAATTAACGTTCGCACTCTTTCGTCAAAAAATCGAGTCCGCCTAGCAAAATCGAGCACTCTCTTGAAGTAGCCTTTCTGAATTCAAGAATGTTTTTCATTCAATTTCATCTTGAAATAACCAGAGACTTTCAAATAGCCGCTATGCACACCTGAACTGAATTGAATCCTATTTCGTAGAAGATACCATTGGGCGCGTGTAAATCCCGCGACACCAACAGTGCAAGAGCCATGTTACCCATAGTTTTCTTTCTACTGATAGCAATGTTCTCTTCCATGAACACGGTAGCGAAGAGGGAAAAAACGGTTGATTTAAAAGAGGTGCATCATGTAGAACAAAAATATGATTTACCAAAAACCCTCAAATAGTAAAAATACGACGCACAATTACACAAAAATAGTACGTAACTTATATGGGGCGCACAGTACTCGGTAGTTGATAATACTGCTCGTCTTCTCAGAAGAAACATACCGATTCACCTTTACCACCAGTACCACCACCTTCTTCTTCGCCACAAACGAAGAGATTTTAAGCAACTACTCATCTATTCGTCCGTGCTTCCACTTTGATACCGTCCACGAATTCACGGTCAGACATTGGCCGAACCTATAACTTGCATACATCACCACTCCATATTGTTTCCAAGCGAATTTGTTTCGTTTGTTAGAATTTATGAAAGCACCTATATGCATACTGTACTAACGCAAATGTTTCCTTTTTAGGAATCATTGTAGAATAGAATTAGGTTTATTTCTTAGGTTCCACTTCTATTCTAAGTACTATAAAATGTGCCTTCGGGAACTTCCCGGAGGCAGAGAATTTTCTACAATCAACCATCTTTCTTCATCGTTTACTGTCTAATGTGAAGCGTTCTTGACGACGTCGCAGAGTTGCACAAAGTGTCGCTATACGAATCGCCCCACAATGCATCCAACTTTAAATTATTATCAGTGTATGTGAGGTACCGGTATCTAAATTCAGGCGTGCCGCCATTCAATTTGATCACGAAATGGCCAGAAATTTGGTTTAGTTGCAGTTCTTGCTGCGCTCTGAAAAATAGAAACATTTCTATTAGTCCACGCCAAAAGTAAGGGCAATTATTGCATAATCTATCACGCAAAGAAATGGTCAAGGCCTACTGCTATTCACGTGCCCTACTTGCGTAGCTGCAGATGATGCATATTGACAAACACGTCAAAATCCAACAAGCCGGCTATGAAATTGAATTCATAAACCGCACGTTTGAAAGCTGTCAAGTAATATTGATCGTGAATGAACTGTAACCGCCGTGCCACAGCAAATGCCAAGCAATCTAATTTAGCGATCATCTAGATCAACATGAGGGTTGGTAAAAATCGAGTTTAGTCGATCTCGGTTATCAAACAAACCATACTATGATCACAAGTCGATAATGATTTGTGTAAAAAACAACGGGAAATCACAGTCCTATTTTTTTTCATCATCTGCAAATCATTTTACCCTGATGAACGGCTTTCTTTACAGGTTGCGAACAAGTGAACAACAAACAGACAGATACACGTACGAGACATTTTCCAATTGAACAAACATGGGACAAGCATGAAGTGAACGGACATGGTGATTCCATAGTTTTTATAATTCTAAGAAAGTAACAACAAAAAATTACAAAATTGGAATAGGCACAAGTAAAAGTACAAATGCGCAGGTAGAAAAGGACAGGTGGACTGCTGACGGAGGCATATAGAGAGGTGTAGAATATGTCACTTGAAAGCAAAGATCGGACGAAGGGAAGGGTAGGGATCCAAGTAGCGTACGCAGTTTTCCATGCAAATTACTGTAGCGTGCTGTACGCTCCATCGATTTGGATAGAGGGTACAACTGCGAGCAGCGTTGGCTGTACAGGATTGTACTGTACTCTGTACGGTGCTGTACTGTGCAGACACGTCGAGTTTAGTCCACTACAGTACTGTACTCGACAGTACAGTAGCACATAACGAAAAAGAAGCAAAGTGTTCACAAAAGAAGGTGGAGAGCGGGGTTGATCCTTCCACTCTCTTTGACACGGAGGTGGGTGTGGGCGGGGGGTGGACTTGTAGAGAAGTGAATGAATTGGAAGCGTTGGAAAGGCTGCTGTCCCCAAGTACGCAGTGTGGAGACGGAGTGGGTGAGTAGCGAGCTACAGTAGAGGGATAGAGGACAAGAGAGGAGAAAAGAAGAAAGGAAAGAGCTTGCAAGAAAGGGATGTGGAAGCAAGCGTACAGCGCAAGAAAACACGAGACAGGAACCATGAGGGACGTAAATAGAACGAGGGCCGAGTGTTTGGAAAACCGCCGCACAATTTCAGTCGAATTTGAAAAAGTTACAGTGCGTATCATAGCTATTCAACCAAACGCTGTACACTACTGCACCCGTGTGTGACTGTGGTGCGAGTGCGATTGTTGGTGTGCGTGCGTGGTGTGCCTGCGCGCGATAGTGAGACCGCCCAGCCCGATTCACAGCGCACATGCCGCGACTGTAGCGGGCCTCCTGTCGACTAGAGTCGGGCGGTTCCCGTTGATTTCTAGCCCGGCGTCTGTGCGCGTCGGTGGCCACCACTATGTCCAAGTTTTTCCGCGAATTCGAGCCCGACATGAAGACCGCTATGGTGCGTCCTCGTTCAATCTCTCTCGCGTTCTCACCTTCGCGCCCCTTCCCTTCCCCCGATCTTTCGTCGCTAACCTATCTTATCGCCCCTCCCTCTCCCCCGTAGGTGACTGGTGCTGCCAGTGTACTCGGTACCGCATCCATCCGAATGTTACTCCAAAACGATTTTCGAGTACGTACCAACTTCCACGCGCGAACACCCACGCCCACTCAGCAACAGCACCCACACTGTTATCAACGCGCACGACACATCGTCGTCATACGATAGGTCGCTAACCGATGCATGCAGGTGGTTCTTCATGACAACGACGAACATGCGTTGAGCGATGTGCTCGATGGATTAGGCGCACTAGCGAAGAAGGAAGTTTGTTACCCGATATGTTTCGACGCAACCGACGCCGCCGCAGTAGACGAGGCTGTGAAACGTATCGAACATGACTTTCACCCAGTCTATTGCCTCATCAACAACTCGGGAATGTTGTCGAGTACTGTGGTGTCCGACACCACGCTTGCGGATTGGCGAAAATGTTTCTCGCAGAACGTCGATGCCGCCTTTCTCATGTCACGCGCGCTACTGCCCACGATGCGCAAACGGCGCTGGGGCAGAATCGTGAACACCTGTTCGTTAGCGGGAAAAACCGGGGGCCACACCACCGGAATCGCGTATGCCAGCACGAAAGGTGCATTGCAAACGTTCACGTTTGCACTCGCGCGCGAATGCGCGAAAGACGGAATCACCGTGAACGGCATCGCGCCCGCCTACGTGCGGACACCCGCCGTGGAAGCGTATCCCAAAGATATGCTGCCAATGCTGCTGGAGTACATTCCGGTGGGTAGATTTTGCGAACCCGAAGAGTTTGCGAATGCCGTACGATTTCTACTCGATCCGTTGGCGGGCTTCATTTGTGGCACTGTAATCGACTTGAACGGTGGGCTATTGATGAGTTAGCAAAGCGGCGCGGCGGCGGCAGCGGTGGTGGTCGCGGCGACCTGTGTGCAATCGGCGCGTCGGTGCCGAGTGTGAGCACAGGTGAGTGAGCGAGTGCGCGTGCGGGACGGAGTGGGACGGGAAGACGAATTTTGAAAGGACGAAGGAGTTTAGGGATGATGCATGTCGCCGAGCACGACCGCGACTGGTCGTAAACAAACATGGCCAGTTATCCCGACTTGAACTTGCGCATCACTGCGCAAGCATGGCGTATAGCAAGCAGAAATCATTCGGCCGTTTTCGGGCATTAAAACACGTCTACTTCACAACAAACAGCCAACTGCCCAAGTAAAACACAATCTCTCTACTACAGGTTAGAACACGGATTTTCTCGTTTTTGTGCTACCACGTGACCGAGTGTGTGGAAGCGGGGGTGCAGCATTACACGGCTTCGAAGGATGGTTCCTGCGTATAAACCATTCGCGCTATCTACGCCGCTTCTGCTTCACGGTCCATTGGTTCTTGTCATCGGTGCCGCCACGCCGAATCCTATCAACCAGGCCTACATACAAACGAGTCGCGAGCAAGTCAGTCAGTCAGTGAACCCCACATGAGGATGCATCGTAGATGTTGACGTACCCACGCCGTTGCAAACATCACACATCAGAGTCGTAGCGCCGTCGCACATGATGCAAGTCGTGTTCAGCGCATCCACGCCCGTGCGGTTACATCCACTGCATTCGATTTTGCCCGATCCCGCGCAAAACGTGCAATCCAACAAGTCGCCCCTCCCGCGCGCGCCCGGCACCGTCACCAGTGGCCGCAGCAGCGTATCCCGAATCCCTCGCAGAATCCCTTTCTTCACTTTCCCATTGTTTTTCGCGCTTGCCACGATTCGCGCGCTGTGCGCTATCGGTGACACGCCACGCGGTTCATTGCTGCCCGCTGTGCGACGCCCGAGTGAGCACGCACTCACAAATGCCATTGTCATCGACGCGGTTCTGTACCCAGGGATGGCAGTGTAGTGGAAGTGCAGTGGAAGTGATGGCAGATTGCGACGCGGAGATTGCGAGCTCCTTATGATAATCTCACATTTTGACGATTGTGCCGTCTGACGACAGCCGCAGTGTCACAGGCACTGAGCCAACTTAAATTTGTACGGAACAATTTGGTACGGGCATCAGTGCGTGGATGGATGGATGTTCAGTGCAACGTCGACAGAGTGCGGGTGAGTCGTGAACATCAAGTGTACTGTACAAATTGCACACACTAAACTACACATTACTGTACATCGCATACCTTCCTTCCTTCTGTATCGTGCAGTTCTACATCCGTATGTCGAAACGAATGCAAGCGCACGCGAACGCATCCACCTACAGTACATTTGCATTCGCGTGCGCAGTCGCGCATTGCGGAATGGCCAAACCAAGCATCTTAGCAATACAACACCGAAAGCTTTACTACGGTACTGCAGGTCGTCGTCGTCGTCGTCGCACAATAGAATAAATGGTCAGGTGCAGCTACATAGTGAGTCGAACACGGCCACGTACATGTCTGACTTGCGGCGTCAAGCAAGGTAAGCTCCATAAACTTGTACAGGTACGATATCAAGGTCTTAATAGTGTAGTTTCAAGCATACATTCGCTCTCCACGTGGTCGGTTAATGTGTGGAACCGATGGCCGATAACATTCGAGCCACTCGGGCAGGTTTTGTAGAAGGCGATGAGGAGGTTCGCTTCTTGTACGGTGATCGATTCGCACTAGAGAACCCATTACTCATGAGACTACTCATTCGGCCCAGCTTGCTTTCTCTTCTCGTTTTCGTTTCCGTCACTTCCTCGGTGAGCAAGGACAATCCCACATCCTTTCCAACCGGGCTCGTGGCGAAATCGGTAATCGTGGGCTCCGCCCTCCCGTTCGCGAACATCATGTTGCTGGTCATGTCGATATCGAACGACAGTGCCGCACAAGCGAATTTCTCCATTGCCGCCCACATACAACCCGCGCCAACCACTTCCAATAACGCGCGATGACAAATCCGTCCACCACGCGCACTTCGCTTGAGTGGCGAACCGAACGCATCCTCGAATGTTCGCAACAAACTCGCGTCTATTCGTGCGGGACGTCCCGCCATTGCGTGCGCCAATGCGGCAGCAGCCACGTCGCGCTTGGACAACAACACGCCTTCCTCGCCATCCGGCGTCACCGCGCCCTCCGTATCACGCGCGGCCGCCCTCTCGACCGCCGCTCGCACCACGGCAATGTCCGCCGCAGCCACCAGTTCCGCGGGTGTTGCCCCATGTTTGCATGCGAGGAACGCTGCATGCGCTGACATCAGTGACAATGCATCATATTCACTTGCCGCACCATTGCCCGTACCCGCGCTGAGCATAGATCGAACTCTCGCTCTCGCTGCACCGTGCTCGGTTTTCGTTTGCTTCGCATTTGCATCCGCACGTGCCTTCTCCGACCCTTTCGCAAGCACATAACAAACGATGAGTTTCGTTCGTTTCGACACCTCCTTCTCTTGAAACAACATCTCCTTGGCTGCAAGGACAAAAGCACGGCGCATGTTTTCGCACACCATGACTGTAGTCGAAAAGTAGAACGGTTCAAATCCGAACATTTTCATGACCAAGTCATTGATTTCAAATATTTGCCCGGGTGGCGGTATCAACGCGGCACGCATCCAGTGCTCCGCCGCTCTTGTCACTTCGGCGTTCATTCTCGGTGCGGTGATTGAGCTTGTGAAGAAATTCGAGATTCGGTGCGTGTTGTGCCCCAATGAACTGCGTCTGTCCTGCCTCCCACTGCCGCCGCGATGGTGCACACGCGCACTTCTTCGCACTTTCACCAATCGTTGGCGAGCACTTCCACTCACCGAGTCGAGTGAGAAGGGGTCATCCACATCGTTTTCCAAACTTTCGATTAGAAAATGGCCACCACTCGGACGCCATGGTAAAGACTGTAGATTTTGAGTTGCAAATTGCACGGTCTCGTAGGTGAGCTCAAAGTCAATCACCGCAGATAACCGTGAGATGAATGCGGCGTACGCCGCCACGCCCGCAAGTAGACGCTCCAGTTGCCCATCGGACTCCGTGCTACCGTCGATAACACGTCGTTTGGTATCCTCTGATACACGTGCGAAATCAGAAGAAACATCCTGTACAAAGTCCACCCCCGCAATTTCCTGCTCACTTAATCCCTCACCCGACAGTACGACATCCGGCATGATGTCTTCGGCGGCTGGTCTCGACTTAAACGCGGCTTTCATTTCACACGCCATAACCATGCCGAACACACTTCGATGAGCGTTCGCTGCGACATACATCGCTACGGAACGAAGTAACGGCGACATGACCGAATGTCGGCTATCGGTATCCACCACATTGAGAAGTTGGACGCCAAGAATAGAATGAATTTTCGCCAATGGCTTGTAAACAAACAGATACCGATTAAGGTCAAAGTTGTGTAGTGTAGTTCTTCTCAACAACGAGATATGGGGCTTGAAAGTGGAGTCGGCATTTTCCGGCAAATCATTCTTGCCCAATGCACTGGACGAGAGGAAGTTGGTTACACTGGCGGCGGGGTCGGGTGGCATGAACCTCGGTGGTGGTAATAAGGTTCTCATTCGGATGCGTCGAGTTCTCGACGACGAGACCTGGTGCATGGTCATGGAGCTGGCTTTCGTGGGGTGCATGGGATTGGAGCGAGATTTGTTGGGGTGCAAGGTCATGGACGACGCCTTGGTAGGGTGATGGTGGTGGTGTGCGGCGTCGGGCTCGAAGCTGGGGCGGTTTCTTCGCCACCCCGATAGGCGTGTGCTGCCGGTGCGGCGTGTACGCGTGGAGCGAGGTGGCGAATCTAGAGGATGTTGATGAGTGAATCTTGTACCGCGTGTGGGTGAACGAGCGGGGGACATTCGCTGATTTGGGCCGCTCATGATGGTGGGATTAGTGTCGGTGCGCTGTACAGCACTGTCGGGGGCTAGCGCGCGGGGAACCGAATTCAGATAACCTCGCGTGACACACCCTCACTGTCCGCCGGTAGGAGTGCGGACGAGGAGGTGATGGCGGTTCGAGGCGGCAAGAAGACGTGCGAGCGAGCACACGACGCGACGTTGTGAGATGACGCACGAGCGGGATGGCAGTAGTGAAGTCGTCCTGTTGTAGCGTAGCGTAGTAGCGGCGTCACAACCGAGTCGAGCACGAAGCTACGATACAAAGCAAAGACAACAAGAAACACACACTCTCGGGCCTCCTATCCTACATGCCGCAATAATGTAACACCCTGCTGTTGCATCGCCACTGATACCGTCCTACTCATCCTCTCTCTATTTGATACGCGCCACTTTTGTTTCATATTTTCCTTTTTCTGATCGGTCCGCACCGCCCTATCTGCTCTTTTTCCCCAATCTCACGTCCCACCCTTGCACTCACGCACGCTCAAACCCGCGCGCCGCCCAACCCTGCGAGCAATCTTGTCGCAACAACCCACGCACACCCGCGCTCGCTATATGTGCTTGCGCAGCCAATCCGTCAACTATTGCAGCTCCTTCGTCCGTCCACCCACTCTCCTTCGAATGACTGTACATGCAACCCACGATGAATCTGCAGCGAGTGTGCGTCTGCCGATTGTGTGCAACTGCTTACGCGAAGCGAGTGCCACGTATTCTATTCGAACTGAAACTCTGAGGATTTCTATTCCCGCCCTGTTTTTCCGTAATATTTTCCTACCAGTTACCCCACCCCCCACTTAGCTTTACGGGCTAAGCGGATCTAATTGGAAATTGGTACTGTACAGTCAGCACGAAGCGTGGACTTTTCAACTTTCTTGTTTCTATCCGCAATACAGTCCATTATTTTCACTGTATACGCTACCGAACCGTACCCCATTTCATCCGTACTGTACCTCGACTGTACGGCACTTGTCGCGTCTTTCAACGCTCACTTACAATGCGCTTTACGGTAACACTGCGTGTACTGTACAGTACTATACTGTCAAGGATTGCTTTGACGAGCGATCTATCAGCCCTTCTTTTAACCGCTTCATACCGTTCCATATCCTCGCAGTTCACTTCACATTTGTTCGCTGATCCGACCTTCCCATCCACTTACTGTGCCTCTCACCTTACCGAGCTAAGAGTTCCACACGTGCAGTACAGTTCACTCCATGCTCGAGAACAATCGATCGATCTTCCTTCATTGCTATGAGTAAAATTGGTGTGTTAGGTGCACCGGTACGGTAGTACTCCCTACTACGCCTCAGTAGACTTAGTCCCGTTCCATGCGCATGACGAAACCGCACGGGACACGCTCGCCGACACACACCTGCCCTGGCAATAAGCCGGCGACTCGCCGGGCTAGGTTGTTAGCCGCCGAGCTACTTCACTTTAACTCGTGAAAAACCTCCCCCGCCGCAATGCGCCAGCACTGCACTGTACACCTTGACGGATGTGCACTACGGCTACACCTGGTTACCTATGAAAACGCATCTGTTTTCATAGTGTCCCTAATGCACTTGCAGCACCGTGCGTAGAGTGCGCAATGCCGACCTCCCACTCACTGCTTCTGTGCGTGCCGTGGTTAACTGCACGCGCCCATCGACGCTGTGCCTGGAATCCCAGCCTTCCAACGCCTTTCTAAATCTTGCGCTGCTACGATTCTAGAACGTGCCACTTTCCTAACACGTAGCTTCATTTTCCAAATTCGTTTCTCCTTCACTTGTCCATTTGTCTACATCAGCATTCTTCGTCAATACGTAACTATTGCAATGCTAGCGCTTCTCTGTGAATCTGTTTCAGATTTCCGCTTTATAGTTTTACAGTAATGTTTTGCAATTCTTCGACGAGCTTCCTGTCAGCTAGTTTTATTCACCGGATATAGTGAAGAAATTTGGTTGGAGTGGATCGACTTCTGAACAGCGCATGACCGACCCAATATTTCAAGATCTCCACGACGATGGTTTACCGGATGAAGCCGCAAGTCCTGCGTCTGAAGCGCAAGTTCTCGAGCCTTCATCATTGACTCAAGTGCGTGGCTCATTTATAAATAATCCACTTTCTAGGTTAGGTTGGGAAATAAATCGCTTCGATTAGATCCTGATGCAGTTATTACGTTAGGGATTTGGCGACTTTCTGAACAACGTCGTCAATGAGGCTGTTCGCAAAAATACCCTTCAATTGCAGCAGGATGATGATCGCTGAGAGGAAGCCACAAACAACACCTTGTTTATTACGAAAAACAATCCAAATTGCTTCTTATCACAGTAATAAATCTACACACGTACTTACTGAACTGCCGTTGTAATGAATAGAAATCTATTTTGCACCCCAACAAGACTGAGTTTCAGCAGTCTGCTGCACATCTTAAGAACTTCGGAGGATCAAACCGTCAAGAGAAGCGGTCCGAACTTTTTATGTGCAGAACAGTTCGAAAACAAGTTTACAGGCTTCAAGGTAAATAATCGCAGCTGTAGATTTAAGAAATTCCTTGCTCTCTACATACGTATGAGCGTGCTGTCTGAAAGGGTGAAATACGTACTTTCGATACTTTCTTACTTCTGGAAAGTTCACTACACGTTCTCGATATAAGAAATAGGTCTCAAATAAGGCTATTCAAGCATCGATCTTAATTTTGACATTCTTGAGGTTATGATATTACGAAGAAATGGTACGGCATAATTAATATTTACAGATACAGTTTCTATTGGTGACACTTTAGTAAGCGACCAGTGCGCTTTTCATATCGATAAAAAACCTGAGATTATGCAGGAGCAGACGACGGAATATAATAACTTTTTTTTGTCGATAAGATAAGAGCACTGATCGCTTACTAAAGCGGCACAGTTCATATTTTATTCAAGTTCAGAGAATTAGATCATTGTTGAGAGTCTAACAAACATAATAAACATTCATCTATAGGAAATTTTCTGAGTAATTGCAAAAATTATATCAAATCTTGGATTGAAAACTAGGGGTGAAACAGTCTAAAATTGAAAGCTGACAACAGAAGGCTCT
>JAAUYH010026278.1_pt1 | contig 11855 bp, 7 predicted proteins | sample 7278061 | NCBI WGS metagenome assembly JAAUYH01 (sample SAMN14350203, study PRJNA611818) | marine sediment metagenome | isolation source: surface marine sediment (0.6m) | place: French Polynesia: Moorea | collected 2018-08 | reverse complement strand
CAACGGTGGGAGATATATCATCGCTTGTACCAACGTGTTCTAGATAAAAGGCGTAGGGCAGGAATGCCTTATCGCGAGGTAAGGAAGCCTACGTTATAGCGCGAAGGTTCGCGATCGAACCTGAGAGTTTAACGTAGGAGGATGTCACCTCTTAAAGACTAATATGCTCACGCTTCTGGGAGTTAAAGCTAATTAATCCCCTAAATTTTCCCCCAGGGGCGTTTTGTGTTTAGGGAAAAAGCCTATCGTCTCAACATTATTCTAAAGTTAGGGATTCGACTAAATGTAACGGTAACAAAGATTGACTTATACTATCGGCGTAATCTGCACTTAGATAAGGTTTATATTTAGCTCGACCGGCAATGTAAGTAGAGAAGAAGACTAAACTTAATTGCTTGACATAATTTTGTGCTATTTTGGGGTCTGGTCCAATTGCCTGTTCTGGTACGGAGATACTGCCAGAGGATTCATTAAGAGTAGAAAAATGAGTACCACCCCTAAGTAATACCAGATATTTTTCTGGGGTAGCTAGCCAAGTAAAAGGGTTAATTTGTTCTGACAAAGCAGGAGTAACGGGATCGGCACTACCAGAAACGATCATTATAGGTGTTTTGATTTTACTTATTCCCTCTTTACCGAAAATAGAACTAGTTAAGGGATTGATGGCGATCGCTGCTGTAATACGTTCATCCTGTAAATCAAAGGATTCTTCTGATAAATTTAAACCGATACACTGTAGTAACAAAGAGATATTCAAAGAATCATCAATATTAGGACAGTCTTGTTCTAGTTGGGTAAAATTTAGTTCGGCTCCAGCAAGGGCTAAAGCCGTGTAAGCACCAAAAGACTGACCGAGAATACCTACTCGGTTTACGTCTATTTGTTCTCCATATTCTTCTGTCAAATAGTCCAAGAGATATTTAATGTCTAAAGGGCGATCGAGTAGTTCTCTGGGTGGGGTAACATCACTAGCAAAGCCGTTAAATAGGGCATTAATTTGACTATAATTACTACCTGGATGTTCGGGTACGGCTACAGCAAAACCATAAGAAGCTAAATGCTCTGCTAAATAAGCAAAAGTATTGCGGTCTGAGCCTAGTCCGTGAGAAATAACGACTAGAGGTAAACGAGATGCTCTAATTTGCGTTTGGGGAATGTACAATTCTACTGGAAAAATACGATTTCTGTTTTGGTCTCGCAGAGTTAATATTTGCTTGCGAAAAGAGAAAGAACCAGGTTGCAAAAAATTGGGAACAGGAGCAATATCTGTTATTGTCTGAGCTTCTCTTTCTTGAAGGGCAGTTGCTTCTACTTTAGCGATCGCTCTAGCTGTTTTTTGGATAATTTTACTTAAATTCTCAATAATCTGAAAGCCTCTAGTAGAATTGATTCTGATTCCATAGGTGGGGAATTTTCTGAGGATATTTAATGGAGTCAAACCTTCTTCATCTGCTGCCGATAAAATTAGCGCAGAGCGAATAGCATAAAAGCCTGATTGACGAGCTTTTGTTTGCACTACTTGACCTACTTGCTCTAATATTTTTTCTCCTTGAGTTGAATAGAGAAATTGTGCCACGGCTAGAGGGGTAACTTCTGCGCTGGTAACCAAAGCCGTCTTGAGCTTTTCTAATTGTTCTGGGGTAAGGAAACGAGCGTAATCTTTTAACTTACCTTTTATTTGACCCTCTTTGGCATAAGTTTCTAAAGATTCTACAGACAAAGAAAATTGAAGTACTCCATAGTCCAAAAAAATTTCCTCTGCTCCAACAGCTTTACTAGGGATTAAGCTAGTAAAACCCAAGCAGAGACCAAAATTGAATAAAATCAAGCCTAATTTAGTTATGAAAATTGAAGGCTGTTTATATTTTTTTTCTTGGTTGGTAGTAGATGAAAATAACATTTTACTATTATATTAATTTACCCGATTAAAGAACTGTGATATAATTTATGATTTACTATTCATCAATATTGAATGTTTGATGTCCAATTTTTAATGAACGAGCGAGAACTATCTTGTTTAGTTTTTTCCGAGAAATGTAAATATTTTGTAAATATAGATTGATGGGCTAGATTTTCGTATTATTATTTATTTCGTAAATACTATTTGCTTTGGTAGCAACTACCTAGAGCAAGTAAAAAGTATGGACAGAAACAATGGATCTTAAGGCACGTTTGAACAAAGCTGTAGTAGGTTGTGGATTAAGGGATATATTAACACAGCATGGTATACCACAAGATGAAGTTGTAAAAATTAGTATTCGAGACTCTAATGGTAAAACAGTAGTCAGCACTGATGTTCCAACAAGTATAGGAAAAGTTATGACTAATCAAACTAGCAATTTGCGAGAGGATGTAGTTGACTTCTTAAATCGAGCAGATGCCATGTTTGAATTAGTGAGTGAGCTTCCTAAGTCTAGTACTTCTATAAATAGCAAAACAGATGGAGTAGAACAAACTGAAGCAATATACCAAATTGCTTTTGATTGTGGAAATATAAAATCTATTGTGACTGATGTTAGTCAAATTTCGTCTAATATGCCAGAAAATCCTCTTGCCACGATTATTGTTGTGTTTAACGTGTGTAAACCTTGTGGAAACCGTCCTTGCTGTGCTTGCTAAGGTGATTTTTAAAAAAGCTCATACCTTGTAAGGCTTTACAAGGTATGAGCTTTCAGTCACTTTATTGAGGTAAAAGAGAGATTTGTCTACCTATTTTATATTGTTTCTTTTCTGGAAATATTCTAAGTAAATTGCCATATTTAAACTTAAAAATTACTAAAAGTTTGGTAGGATATCCAGGAATCTATCCTTAACTATGAAAACAGAATATTAAATCGAGGAGATAAATTTGGTGGTATCTTCGAGTAATTTCAACATAAAAAAGATGTTAATAGATTGTTTGATTATTCTCGGAGGAATGAACCCGATTAATTTAGCTCTCTTTTATATTACTTCTGGTAGTAAAGCTCTAGCTCAAGTTACTCCCGACAATACTTTGGGAACAGAAAATTCAGTTGTTAACTCTGATATTGACTCCCAAAAACTTCTAATAGAAGGGGGAGCGACTCGGGGTCAAAACTTATTTCATAGTTTTAAAGATTTTAATGTCGGTGAAGGACAGGGTGTCTATTTTGCTAATCCTGCGGGCATTGACCTGATCTTGAGTCGAGTAACAGGAAGTAATCCATCTAACATTTTAGACAAGCTTGGGGTTGAAGGTAATGCAGATTTGTTTTTGCTTAATCCTAATGGAATTTTCTTTGGCTCCAATGCTTCTTTAGATATTAATGGTTCATTTTTAGCAACCACTGCTAGTAGCATACTTTTTGAGGATGGAACTCAGTTTAGTGCTACCAATCCTTCTATTCCACCTCTGTTAAGTGTGAATGTTCCCATCGGCTTGCAATTTGGCAATAGAGTCGGAAGCATTATTAATAAATCTCTAGCTATAGGTAGCAGTGGTTTCTCTAATGGGTTAGAGATAGCTGATGGTAAAACTTTGACCCTTGTGGGAGGCGACATAGTTGTAGAAGATGGATTTTTTACAGGCTCTGGGGGAAGTATTGAGCTTGCTGGCATAGCTGCAAACGATCGAGTTGGACTGCAACAGATAGAAAAAGGCTGGGCTTTGGATTATCATAATACTCAAAATTTCCGAGATATTAGGTTTGACAAGGGTTCACTAAATTTTGGTTCAGCAATTTTCTTTAGCGAGGGCAAAATAAATTTCCGAGGAAGACATATTGCCATTAAGGGTGGTTCGCAAATAGGCATTAATCAAAAGATAGATATAATACTCAATGCCTCCGAGAGCGTAGAAATTTCTGGTAGTTTATCTTTTCCTGGTTTTCCTATAATATCTAGCGGTTTGTTTACTGCATCTATTAACACTGTAGATGCAGGTAACATAACTATCAATACAGGCAAGTTAATTGTTCGAGATGAGGGACAAATTAAGACCACAGTTGGTGTATTGTCTACAGATGGGATGCTAACCTCTACTGGTTCTGGGCAAGCAGGAAATCTGGTGATTAATGCCTCCAAAAGTGTAGAAATAGCGGATGATAGATCGGGTTTGTTTGCTTCTAGTTCTGGATTTGGAGACGCAGGAAATATAAGAATCAATTCTCCTCAATTAATTGTTCGGGATGGAGCACAAATATCCACAGAATCTACAGGAGAAAACCTTTTTGAAGACTTGATAGCAACTGGCAAAGGGGGTAATATTGAAGTCTTCAATGCCGAACTTATAGAACTCACTAACGGTAGCTCTATATCTGCAAAAAGCCAAGGAATGGGAGATGATGCGGGAGATATCAACCTAAACACCAACAATTTAATTGTCCGAGGTGGGAGCGAAATTAATGTCAGTGCTACTAATGATAGTGCAGCAGGAAACTTAAATATCTCTGCTAACAAGATCGAACTCGATGATGGTCAGCTTACTGCTAATACGGTAGTGGGCGATCGAGGTAATATTGTAATTACCACAGATAACTTATTACTGTCTAACCAAAGTTCGATCGGTACTAATGCAGAAAGCACTGATGGCGGTAATATTATTATCACTACAGATAACTTAATTGCTGTTAATAATAGCGATATTACTGCTAATGCAAGACAGGGTATAGGTGGACGAGTAGAAATTAATGCTCGAGGTATTTTTGGCATTGAAGCTAGAGAAGAACAGACTCTAGAAAGCGATATTACTGCTACTTCCGAGCTTGGGGTACAATTCAGTGGCGATATTATTATTAATACTCCTGAAGTAGACCCAACCTCTGGTTTAATTAAACTGCCTTCCGTACCAATAAATGCAGAAGCCTTAATTACACAAAACCCCTGCGCTCTAAAAAACGGTCGGATTGCAGATGGTAGCTCTTTTATCGTGGTGGGAAGAGGTGGTTTACCCCCTAACGCAGACGCTCCTGTTATTAATCAAAGTCGAATAGTTGATTGGGTAAGCTCTGAGGATACCCAAGTAAGTAGAGAAGAAATAGAAAAGAAGGAAAATAGCCAATTTGGAGTTCGGCATTTTTCCAAGAGAGAAAAAATAATTCAAGCACAAGGCTTAGTTAAAACTGAGGATGGTAGAATCTTCCTGACAGCTAATGCCCCAATAATTAGTCCGCAAACAGGCGCGATCGCTTATCCTTATTGCAATGCAAATAGGTAAATAAGATCTAATTGCCCTGCTGAGTGATTAATTTATTCACATTAAATGAAGTTCGGATTATTCTTTCTCTCCTTAAATTTTGTTTTTTTTGCTTCCTGCGCGATCGCTCAAAATATTCCCAATAACCCAGATATACCTCCGCCTGTTTTACCTACTCCCAAAAAACCTTTACCGCTTCAACCTTTACCCCCATTAGAAGATGTACTTCCTTCTGAGGAACAAGTGTTACCTGGTTGGCGGTTAACTCCAGAACAAATTCCTGGCAAAATTATTATCGAAAGATTTGAGGTTGTAGGTAGCACGGTCTTTAGTCAAGCAGAATTAGCAGCAATTCTCAAACCTTACACTTTACGTTCTATTTCTTTTGCTGAGATTCTCGAAGCACAACAAGTAATAACTCAACTCTATGTAGAAAACGGTTACATTACTTCTGGTGCATTTATTCCTCCGCAAGAAATAAAAGACCGAGTTATCCGCATAGAAATCCAAGAAGGTTCGGTAGAAGCAATTAACATTACGGGTTTAGAAAGACTCAATTCTAAGTATGTATATAATCGCCTACAAGTTGCCACTGCTGCCCCCTTAAATCGGGACAAGTTACTCAATGCTCTCCAACTCCTCCAACTCGATCCCCTAATTGCTAATCTTTCAGCAGAATTAGACTTGGGAACTACTGTAGGAGCTAGTATTCTCTCTGTAGAAGTAAAAGAAGCAGATGTTTTTGATGTGCAATTAGCATTAGATAATAATCGCGCTCCCAGTGTCGGTACAGACAGACGTATTGTGCGATTGAGTCATGGCAATCTCTTGGGTTTTGGCGATCGCCTTTCTGCTGCTTATATCAATACTGACGGCAGTGACTCGTTAGACGATCTTACTTACACTATTCCCGTTAATGCCCGCAATGGCACTGTTAGTTTTACCTATCGTTATAGCGATGGAGAAATTATTGAGGAACCTGCTGATGTTCTTGATATTAAATCAACCAGAAGTACTTACCAAGCTACTTATCGACAACCCCTATATCAAACTCCTACAGAAGATTTTAGTCTTGGTTTAATTTTCACTAGAGATGAATCTGAAGTCGAATTTGGTGAAGATTTTTTCCGATTTATTGCTAGAAACACCGAATTAGATAGAGAAACTAAAATTTCTGCCGTGCGTTTTTTTCAGGAATATACTTCTCGTAATATAAAAGAAGTATTAGCACTACGCTCTCAATTCAGTGTAGGAATTGATGTTTTCGATCCTACCATCAAGAATAATGATGAACCAGATAGTGAATTTTTTGTTTGGCGAGGACAAGCTCAATATTTAAGATTATTATCACCGGGGACAAGTTTTCTATTAAGATTAGATACTCAACTTGCTAACGATAATTTAGTTCCTATAGAACAGTTTAGTTTAGGAGGAGCTTTTACCGTGCGGGGTTATCGTCAAGATGCTTTAATTGCTGATAATGGTATCTTTGCCTCTGTAGAAATTCGTCCGACGATTGTACGTATTTCCGAATGGTCGACAACTCTACAGTTGACTCCTTTTCTAGATATCGGTCATGTCTGGAATATAAACGATCTCGAACTTAGAGAAAATATTTTACTTTCTTTAGGTGTAGGTTTGAGATTGCTTGTCTCCGACTATTTGACAGCGAGAATTGACTGGGGAATTCCTCTGATAGATTTAGATGATAACGATCGAACCTTACAAGAAGATGGCATACATTTTAGTGTTAAAGCTAATTTTTAAGTAATAAGTAGGGGCGAACTGCTGTTCGCCCCGTACAAGTAATAAGGAAGGGGAGTGATGAAAAGAGTCTTTTGGATGGCTTTTGTATTTATAAGTATTAGTTGGCAAAATTCACAACCAATTCTTGCTCAAGTTAGTTTAGACAAAATTGAACATAATTTAGCTAGCAAAAATAATAATTCTGAACTACTGGAACAACAGGCAAAAGAATTATATAAGACAGGAAGATTAACAGAAGCAATTCCTTTATTGGTAAAAGCGATCGATAATTATCGTGGGCAAGAAAAAGTAATTAAAGAAGCGACCGCGACGAGAAATTTAGCTTTAATTTATCAACAACTGGGTCAATGGGAACAGACAAAAAATGCCATCAAAAAAGTATATAATCTTCTGCCGAAAGTAACCTCCGATCGTGAAAGAAAAAAGATTATTGCCCAAACTCTTGAAGTTAGGGGACAGTTAGAATTATCTCTCAATCAAGCAGACGTAGCTTTAGCAACTTGGCAAGAAGCAGCTACCAATTACCAACAAATTGGTGATTTTACTGGTTACACTACCAATCAAATTTATCAAGCACAAGCTCTAAGAACTCAAGGATTGTATGCTAGAGCAATTAAGACCTTAACTCAAGTTAAGGACAATCTCAAAACAGAGCCAGATAACCTACTTAAAGCCAAAGCATTACATAGTATTGGGGATGTCTTGCGCCGTGTAGGTCAATATCAACAATCTAGAGTAATTTTAGACGAAAGTCTTGCCATTGCAAAACAATTATCCGCTCGACAAGAGACTGCGGATATCTTGTTGAGTTTGGGCAGCACGACTAGAGCGCAAAAAGATTACCAAACTGCTTTTGCCTACTATCAAAGAGCGATCGCTATCTCTTCTTTACCAGAACAACAAATTTTAGGCAAACTCAACCAACTTAGCCTACTGATAGACCGAGAAAAAGTCCCTTCAGCCCTAGTCTTAGTAACGGAAATCGAACAACTTTTATCTAAGCTACCTTCTGCTTCCTCCGCCATAGATAGCAGGATTAGTTTAGCTCGTAGTTTAATGAAGTTACAGCGAGATTTTCCGCAACAAAGCAACGTATCGGCGCAAAAATCATCTATTATCCCATATTTAGCCGACGCTATTGCCCTAGCAAGAAGTATGGGCGATCGACGGCGAGAGTCTGAAGCAATGGGTAATTTAGGAACTTTGTACGAAGAGAATCAACAGTTAGAAGAAGCACAAAAGTTAACAGAAGAAGCCCTCATCATTGCTAAAACATTACAGGCTCCGGATTTATCCTATCAATGGCATTGGCAACTAGGCAGAATTTTAAGAGCTAAAGGAGAATCAGCCAAAGCGATCGCTGCCTATACTCAATCTATAGATACTCTTGCTAGTTTACGTAGCGATCTAGTTGCCATTAGTTCAGAAGTCCGTTTTTCTTTTCGAGAAAATGTCGAACCAGTTTATCGCCAACTAGTAGATTTACTTTTACAGCCTACTACTCAAGCAGTTACCCAAACCAATTTAAAACAAGCTAGAGAAGTAATCGAATCTCTACAATTGGCAGAATTAGACAACTTTTTTCGGGATGCTTGTGTAGATACAGAACCAGTCCAAATAGACCAGTTAGATCCTCAGGCAGCAGTTTTATATCCAATCATTTTAGGCGATCGCCTTGAAGTGATTGCAGCTTTACCAGGACAACCCCTGCGCCATTACACTACTGACATATCTCCACAAGAAATAGAAATCGATGTTACCTCAATTATCTCTTTAGTCAAACTTCCTCAAAGAAGACTCAATTTAATTCCTTTCCAAAAAGCATATCAGTGGTTAATTGCCCCCATTGCAGCAGAGTTAGCGACTAATAAAATAGAGACCATCGTGTTTATTCCCGACGGAATACTGCGTAATCTTCCTCCCGCAGTATTGCACGACGGCGATCGCTATTTAGTAGAAAAATATAATTTGGCGATCGCTCCTGGTTTACAATTAGTTGACTCTCAGCCCATCTCTTTAACCAAAAAACGAGAATTATTATTGGCAGGATTAACCGAAGCTCGTCAGGGGTTTAGTCCTCTTCCTGGAGTAAATAAAGAAGTTCGAGATATTAGTACCCTCTATCCTGCGGAAATTATTTTAAATAGCTCTTTTACCGAAGATAATTTTAACCAAGTTGTTAAAAATTCCAATTACAAAGTTATCCATTTAGCCACCCACGGTAAGTTTAGTTCTAATCTAGATAATACCTTTGTTCTTACTTGGGATGAACGTTTGAATATTAATGAGTTAAATGAATTAATTCGTGCAGATAGTAAACAATTTAACCCAGTTGAATTACTGGTTCTCAGTGCTTGCGAAACTGCCATTGGAGATAAGCAAGCTGCTCTCGGATTAGCTGGAATTGCCGTGCGGGCAGGAGCAAGAAGTACTATGGCATCCTTATGGGATGTTAGCGATGAGGCTACAGTAATGCTAATGACCAATTTTTACCGAGAATTGAAAAAAACTAACATAACTAAAGCAGAAGCTCTAAGGATTGCTCAACAAAAAGTATTACAAGAGAAAAAGTTTTCTCACCCCTATTTTTGGTCTGCTTTTATTCTAGTCGGTAACTGGTTGTAATTTTACTGCTAACGAAGAATCGATCGGAGTTGCAGAATATTCTTAACTACTAACACTTCTGAATTCGGCAACTCCTAAATAAATCAATTAAATGGGCTCTCAACTTATCGACGGTTATGACCTCTTCTACCTCTATGCTGTGCCATCATATCTGCCATTTTTTGACGCTGTTCGGAAGTTAATACTTCTCTAACTTCTAACATTGCTTCAAAACGGCTATCTGCTAATTGTTGACGTAAACTTTGCATTTCTTGATGTTGTTGTCTGAGTCGATCGGGATTAGCATCACTAGTTAAAAGCGATCGCATCTCTTCTCTTGCTTCCTGTAATTGTTGGTAATTTTCTTCGTTGGCTGCACGATACTTTTCATGTATAGCGTCTATTTGTGTTGATTGTTCGTCAGTTAGGTCTAATTTTTCTGTCAATTTTTTTATTCCTTCACCCCCATATCTTCTTTGAGAAAACATTTGGGCAATTTGTATATTTTCTGGTTGTTGGGAGTCTTCAGGATTTATCTGTGCAGCATAAGTACCTAAAGGTAAAATAAGAGATAATGCTGCTAAAGTTGAAAAAGTTCGCCACATCATGATTTGTATCTCCTTTATTGAATTGAAGTTTTAATTACTGACAGTTCAATACTAGAAAATTCAACTATGGCACTGCTTCGATCTAAATTCCCAAATTTCCAGGAACTTTAGTACTAGTTAGATTTGGTACTTTAGGACTAAATTGAGTTAAAAAACAGATGACATCATATTAGATAGAGGTGACTATTCCCGACTCTCATCCTACGGATAGAGAGCGGGCTTCTCTAACTCACGCTAGAGATCTTGCTGTCCTAACGGACGAATCCGAATTACGCCACTTATCTAGGCAAAATGCCCCCGACAGCCCGACTTGACAGCCTATTTCTTTCCCCCAAAGTCCTTGGGTACTAAGCATTTCTATGCCTCGATTACACAGTTCTTGAGCCGATGCGATATCCCGATCAGTTTCATACAAACACTCAGGACAAGAATGGATTCTCTCTTCTAGCTCTTTTCTCACTTCGATGCGACAATTAGGGCAAGTCTGACTACTGCCCCTGTGGTCAACCTCTGCCACAAAGACATTCCGTCTTTTACCTACATATTTGAGTATCTGTCGAAATTGTCCGAAGCTGGCATCTACTGTATGCTTACCCAGAAATCCTTTTGCCATAATGCGAAAGTCTATATCTTCTAGGAAGATAGTATCTGCCATATCGCAAAGTTTGTGAGCAAGCTTGAACTGATAATCTTTTCTCTTGAAAGCAATGTGATTGTGCAGAGCTTCAACTTTTTTCCTGGCTTTTTCATAATTCTTGGACTTCTTCTGTTTTTTAGACAATCTGTGTTGTAGCACTTTCAGCCGACGGTACAGTGTCTTGAAAAACTTTTGTCCAGGCTCAGAGTAGCCATCACTTGTCGCACAATAGGATAACAAACCTATGTCTATCCCAATACAGTGACCATGAGGCACTGGTTCGGGGATATCTATATCCGATTGGATAGAAGTTACAGCATACCAACCCTTGGCTTTCTTGAGTATCCTAACTTGCTTGATTACAAATCCTTCGGGGATAGGTCGGTGCAGATTAATTTGAACTAGTCCGAGCTTGGGTAATTTTATCTGCCCCACCGAAGGTGCGCGTTCCCGAAGGGCGACGGAGTCTAGCGACCCAGTTAAAGGGTTAGCCTTGAATTGAGGGAAAAGTATCGACTTCATTTGTCCATACTTTTTGTACCTCGGAAAGCCGAATCCTCTGTTGATAAAGAAATCCCAAGCATCGTGCAGTCTTCTAATGTTGGTCTGCAAAACTTGAGAAGGAACAGATTTTAGTTCGGAATATAATTTTTTCGCTTTGGGTAGGTTGTTTTGCTGCTGGTGATATCCAGGGAAAGGATAATTGCTCCGCATAATGTATTCTGATACCAAGCTACATCTATCAATAGCGCATTTGCGAGAACCAATATAATCCTTGAGTTCTCTAAGCGCATAATTGTAAGATTTCCGACAAATTTCTAACCACTCTAGGAGTAGTTCTTCTTGTTGGGTATCTGGATAAATTCGATAGACATAGTTAAGTATCATGAGATAATAATACCACATTTTGAGTTTGTGGTAAATAGCTAATTTTAGGTACATCGAGTACCATAAAATTAGCGCGGAGGCGGAAGGGGACTTCAATATACTTTGATTGTGCGTCTAAATCTACCAGTTTAGTTTTCAAGCCCCCTTCGCGCCATGTATCCCAACGCTAAACTCTCAGCTATCTGTACGATAGCTT
>JAAUYH010038562.1_pt1 | contig 11856 bp, 6 predicted proteins | sample 7278061 | NCBI WGS metagenome assembly JAAUYH01 (sample SAMN14350203, study PRJNA611818) | marine sediment metagenome | isolation source: surface marine sediment (0.6m) | place: French Polynesia: Moorea | collected 2018-08 | reverse complement strand
GTGATTAGTTTATCTGCGATTGCTAGATCATGAGTAAACTCTTTTCTCTCAAAAGAACAATTGTCTTGTTTAGCTGCATGGTACACATGTTTATTTAATCCTTGAATGAGGATCTTACTATCTTGTAAAGGTATCTTGTGAGTGGGACAGAATAGAACTCCTGGAGCTTGATGTAATCGATGCCAATATATTTCCCCATATTTGTTTAAGTCGTCTTGTAGGCAATCAGGACAAAAGCGAAAATATTGGGGAGTAGTAATCGCACTTGCCATAATTCCTGTTCTAGTGTGAATATTTCCCCCATAATTAGCTCTCATAGAAGTTTCTATCTTTGCTGCTCTTTTTGGCGGTAGAAAAGGAGAGTAAAAAGGGTAAAGAGTATGCTGTTGAATCAGACTCTCTACTGTAATTGATGACAATGAATGTAAATTCTGAACCAGATTATCTAAACCACTGGGTAAATCAGCAGTTGCAGTAATAGTCCGAGAATTGAACAGTTCTTCAATAACTAATTTAGGGCTCAAGTTACCACTTCGGATCTGATAGCGAGCGATCACGCTATAAAGTAACTCGCCTGGGTAAAGTTTCGGGAAAAATCCAAGCATTTGTTTTGAGATTAATTTTGTAAGATGTATAGAGAAAGCGATCTCATTCATTCAATAGCAATGTGATCGCTGTGCATGTTTAAGCTGCCGTTCCTGACTGATAATCGATTAGTTCAAATCTCCATCCAGGAGCAAACACAACAGTTTGAGTATTGGGAGGAATTTCTACATCTAAACAAAGCACCTCAAAGCTAATACCAGAAGAGGTGTATTCAGGTTCGGATATGACTTGCCAAGTATCTCCTGTAAAGTGACGAATGATGTCACCCTCAGTTAATTGATTAATTGATCAGCACTAATTTGGGTACACTCAAGTGTCAAAAGCTAATTTCTGCATTAATGTTTGATTGATGTCCCTGCTTGATTGCCCAAATATAGTGCCATTTGTAAATTTCACAATGCTTAATTACTGCAAAACCTAATTGTGATAAACCTGAAACAAATTTTTCTCTGTCATGTTTTTTAGCTGGATGATAAATAATTAATTGACCGCTAGGCTTAAGAGTTCGATAGGCTTCAATAATATAATCTTTTACGTTTAAACCCATAAGAGAAAGACTAAAAATTACTGCATCTAATGTTGCATCATCTAATGGTGTATCAGTCATATCACAAGCAAACACATTATGATTAACAGCTATGTGATCGAAAGAATGAACAGTATGTATTTCTTGGAGAGCTTCGGCTAATTTGGCTTGTCCACAACCAAAATCACCTACTACAGAACCTAATGGAAGATTTTCTCTTAAGTGCTTGATACATTCGTCTCTTGGTATGATTTCCCATGTACTTTCAATTTCATCCATTCTTGTATGATAGTAACACCATTCTTCTGGATTGTTACGCAACCGTTCATTAGTAGTTTTTGAGTAGGCTTTATTCCATCTTGCGTTCAGAGTAGCAAAGTCACCATATACTGCAAAACGCCGTGAAACTTCAGCTTGATCAGATTCATCAAGTGGAACGCGAATTTGTTTTCTCTCTATTTCATAAATCCCTTCTTCGCTCAATCTTTTGAGCCATCCCATCCAGTATTGAGTAGCTTTAGCTGGTGTTAGATGATCGTTACTATCTGGAATTTCACCATCCACAGCAGCCTTTGCAATATCTCGTTTATTTTCTATTCTCAAAAGCTTAGATTCACACCAACTCCATTCATTACCATTGTTGAGAAGAGCGTATGTTTTAGGAATGTGAATATTGAGTTCGTCAAAGACAAAACCTTCTCTATCAAAACGACCAATTGCTTGCTCGTAATCAGTGCATGTCCAAGGCAGTGTTGCAAAAATAACATTATTTGAGACGAACTGTAAGCCATCAACACCAGTACCTAAACAACGTATAGAAGCAACTAACACTTCAACTTTACCCTTAAGAAACTGGTCGAGCATATCGTCATAGCCTGCTTCAGTGGCATACTTATCACTACCTGTGTACACTCCTACTGACATTCCTGTTTCTCTAATCCGTTCTACTAAGTAGGGAACGATGTTTTTGACATATTCAGTGAATACAACTGTTTTAGGCTTGAGATGTTGTTGAATAATCGACCATCTAGCTTTTACTAAGATTGCCTCTATTTGTTGTGGATGGGGACGATGACCTAAAGCAAATAATTCTTCTAGATAGGGAGTGCAATTGACTGGATAAATATGTGGAGTCCGAGATTTTTGATTTTGAGGCATCATTCGAAAACCCATCGTAGTAAACTTTTGATAGATTTTCATACAGTTAGGAACTGTAGTAGTTGTTCCAATATCATCGTGATTAAGACTACTTACTAATTCAATTAAAGATTTGCCTTCCTGAAGGTTATTGATAATTGGAGTTGCTGACATTCCTAAAACTCTGGGTTTTGGTCTATCCTCTGGAATATCTGTTATTAATCCATTAATTAAACGCCGTCTTTGTGTTTCCGAATGTTCATCTCTCTGTTTAACTTGATGAAGCTCATCAACAACCACAAAATCTATAGGATTTTTATGAATAAATCTTTTAATTGCTCCTTCGTACATATTTTGGAACATTTGATGATTCACTACCAAATACCGAGGTAAATTATTTTCTGACCAAGTAACTATCCATCTTGTCGGTTTGGTAATTACTTCGGATTGAGGAAAAGCATTTTTTATAGTTTTTGCCCAACCTTGGACAGTAGAGTTAGGACAAGCAATAACTGTCAGTTGCGCGCCAATAACTCGGCTAGCAATTACAGCAGATAAAGTTTTACCTGTACCAGTACCACTTAAATTTAAAACTTGACCATCTTTTAAAACTCGATATGCTATGAGCCTTTGCATTAATTTGGGTTGACGAAAAATTCCTCTGTCATCTCTAAAAGAATATCCTTCTGGTAAGGGTAATTGTTGGCATCGAGTGTATTCATCAATAAAAGAATCACGAACTTGTTCGCTATAAATATTTCCTTTGTGCTGTTTAGCTTCGGCTAAAGCACTCTCTTCGTCAACAAAACAACGTTTCCATAATTTTGCTTTAGCTTTAGCAATTAAAAAATCAATAGCTTCTTGATCGCTAGAACTATTAATGAGTATATTGGTCGTTGCAGATAAGGAATTGAGAGTATCTATAGCTTTGGGGATAGGTAATTCTGAATCTACATCTTCTTGATATGATTCGTCTTGAGGATTTTCAGCTTTAGTTTTATGTTGATTTTTCTTAAAAGGTTTATTGACTTTCCGAAAAGCTTCTTCCACAGTTTCATTTTTAGGGTCTAATAATGCTTCAGTAAGATCGCTTGATTGACCATTTGCCCATTTGTCAATTTCTTCTCGTGGTAAATTACCTGATTGAATTGCTTGAACTAAATTATCAAATGTTCTACTGTTACAAGTTCTAGCTTTATTAATACCTTGTTGCTCAAATAAAACATAAATTTCAGCAGGAGTTAAACTATGCAGAGTATCTCCCAGAGATTTTACAAATGAGCGAATATAGGAAAGTGTGACTCTATGATAGTCAGTATCGTATTTTAGTCCATATTTATCAGCAACTTCTACCCAACTCAATGTTGGCTCTTTAGGCGTAAAAGCACGGGTAAAAATTGTAATTATACTTGTATTTTTTCTGGGTGAATACTTCATACAATTGGCTTGCGTAGGCATCCACCCTGGATGACCTTCTTTTTCAGCAACATCGTAAAGAAAAGCTCTAATTCTTTTCTCTGTCCAATAAGTGCGAGAGCCATCTGGAGCAACAGTTTGACCTTGATATTTAAGACCAGCTAATTGAGCAACTTTTGATTGTCCACCAAATCTTTGAATTGTTCCTCTTAAATCGCTACGTCCATGTTCTCCTAGCTCTATCTGCATTGGCATCAAGTTTGGTTTTCCAATTTGTTTAGCAAATTCTCTGATTTCATAAAGCAAACGCTCTTCAGACCACAATTTTTTATGAGTTTTTATTTCTGCTTCAATGTCTAAATTTAAAGTTTTGACAACTTCTAATCTTTCTGATTCTTTAAGAGTTGAACCCTTTTTTCCAATAAAGTGCTTTTTAATTGATGATAAAAGTTTAGAATGAAAGTTTTTGATTTCTTCGTTAGACGGCAAGACTCCATCATGAGGATAAGAATCCAGCAATTGTTTTAGTTTTAATTCGCACCAATCTTTGGACCCAACCTCAAAATAATAACCTCTATACCTTTCAAGTACTTGACGGATTCGTTCCCTAGAGAGATTTAATCTCCTGCCAATTTCAGCGAAAGTGTGACCTTGAAGATGAATTTGAATTGCTTCACCGTACCAACAATCTTCTTTCAATAAATTTTTGATTAATTTTTCAGTTTTATGGATCTCTTCTTCAGATAAATTTTGATACTGTTCAATAAGTTTATGAAAAACACCTGGGTATTTAGCTTCTAGTTGCTGACAAATATCCACCTTAAAATTTCCTGGTTAATAAGCTCACATACTTAGTATTCCCAGATGGACATTATCAATTCTTCAAGATTGATAGTTTCATTCAATAGCGATCACTAAACTTGATCAGCAGAAAAAGCTTTCAGTGATATATAATAATATTAGTTTTAATTTGAACAAAATGCTAAACGATAAGCCAAATATTTGTAGAATAACAATAAAGTTGGTAACTTACGTAGCTTCAAAGCTTCATTCTTCTGTTGCAAAAAATCAATACTTTAAAAATAAAGTTAGAAACTAACCTTCGAACAGTCCTTAATTAATCTGATTTTTAGGATAATAAAGTTGGAAACTTTTTTGAAACCAATACTGGACAAGCGTTACAAGACTTATAACTTTCCTCCATATAATTAACGAGAGTTGTAAAGTAATAGAAAAAATTAAACGTTAAACACTCTAAAAAGCAAATATTTTAAGAGGTAGCTAAATCAAAGTTTAATTTATCAAGTGTTATCAAGTGCACGATCGCAATGTAGTAGATATTAGTTATTTTATTCATAGGTAGTTATCTTAAAGGGCTTTGCTAAATTAGGTTATGGTTACTTAAAATCGTTCTATTACCGTTAATCTTCACAAAGATAGTTCAAAATATTGTGAGCATTACTCATAAAATCATTAGAGGGATTTGGACTAGAATAAATTTGCTGCAAGGCCTCAGACCACAGACCTTGCTGGGCAAAGTAATTAGCTTTTTGTAAGGTAATTTCTTCATCGCTCATGTCCGTTGTAGCTAGCTGATTTTCTAATGCTAGAAGTTCGCTGGTAATGCGATCGCGTTGAGCTAAATCCATGACTTGAAAGGTATAGCGATCGCGACGGTTAGAGGAAATTACTATTTCCCAATCATAGCTTTTACCGGGGAGTAAGGCTTCTCCTGTATAAGCCAGATGATAAAATTCACTCGCGGAAGATTGAGGAGTAAAAGTATGACTCCATAATAGTTGTTGTTCAAGATCGGGATTGAAAGAATCGTAAAGATAGATAGATAGTTGAGATACTTCACCTTGCCAAATAAACATGGGGTGATCGCTCCAGATAATATTCGGAGATTCTAGTAAACCTGGTGTAATAGGACAAACTAATTGACGAGAGGCAAGGGAAGGTTCTTGTCGTCGTTTAAGTAATTCCCATATAGCTTGCCAAACAGATTTTTGGGGTTGTAGAGTGGTTTGCGAGCTTGTTTGGGCTAGGTCTTTTGGTTTGAATTCGCTATCTGATTGAGCGATAGTTGTTTTAGGGAAGAAGATAATTACGATTGTTAGAGCGAATAAGTAAAATAGTACTTTACTTTGGGTTTGCATCCTGGCAAATAAATTGAATTTAGTCATGAGATTGGGTTTGCTTCAAACTTGGTAAAATGTAAATCCAAAAAACTGCTGATGGTAACAAGATGGGGATTAAAATTCCCGCAGAGAGATATATTTGCCATCCTATTAGACTGTAAGCGAAGGTAGAACTAGCCAATCCTAAGATTGTTCGCAGATCGCTTTTAGTCAAATGTAAGGTAATGATTTTGGCTATCAATCCTGCGATCGCAATCATTAGCAATTCGGGAATGGGAATGACTAGTCGTTGATTGACTAGTTGATAGATGTTGTAGGCGAGGATTTCTGCCCCAGTAAAGTCTTGCTGAAGCGAACCCATTCGTTCTCGCCAATATTTAACCGCCCAAGGTGCGGGAAAATTATTACTGCCAGGAGTTACACCAGCTTCTTGATAGTCTCCTGGTGCAATAATGACTACTCGTTGTTTAAATTTTTCTTTTGAGAGATTATTGCCTTGGAGTAGTTGCCAGGAGGGAAGAGAGTCATAGATGAGGTCGGGAGGAAGGGAAAAGTCATTAATTGGTCTAAACCAATTTTGACTGATAGTTTCAGCCAAATTAGCGACAGGATGAAGTTTAATCTGACGTAAAAAACTAATGGTAGGATCGGGATCTTGTTCCTGGTGCAGATAGTCAAACAATTGAGTGCGACAATCGGTTTGATTGGTTAGTCGGGGTTGGGGTAAATTAGTCGCAGAAGTTGATCTATTCAGGGCATAAACAACTGACAGTACATAGGCAAAAGGACAGCTTGTTGTACAGTCTTGGGTAGAGGGAAGTTTGAGATATGCTGGGGAGGCGTTGGTATAACCTTGCAGACTCCAATTAGGTCTGTCGGGACAAGCCTCAGAGGTAAAACCAATTTCTCGTCCATTATTTAATTCAGCAGCAAAAACAAACCAAATGCTTTTATTGGTAACTGCTTGCCGCAGCGATCGCGCTAAAATGGGATCTCGCTCAGGTTGTGGACGATCAAGAAGATAGTTAATCCCAATTATTTGTGCTTCAGACCCACTTAATTTATCGATTAAATCGGCTAAATAACCCCGATCAATAGGATTAATAGTAATCATTTGAGATCGGCGGATTGATTCATTGTCGATTTGCACTAAAGCCACAGGGGGCTTAACCTCTGCTGGGACTTGTCCCGTCAGGTCTCGATAAACTGCTTGGGTTAAAATTCGTCCCTGTAATAATAAATTTTGTACTGGTGGTAATAAACTCAGTAGAGTCGCAGTTGCTAACGCGATCGCTTCTCGTTTTCGGGGACGCCAATGGGCTAATAATTTTTGCCAACTAGTAGGTTGTAGTTGAAATAACTTACTTTCTGGATGGCTGAATAGAGAAGGAATCAGATGAGCAGAAGGATAGTCCAGCTGATGTTCTGAGTGCAGAAATTCACAAGTCGCTAATAAAGCGGCGTGGACATCTTGGTGTTCGGCTAAATTTTGCAAAAATTGCACAAAAAACACTTGGGCAACCTGATTATGAATTGGTTCTCGCATAATTGTTACTTGACTCAGTCCCAATTCAATTAACGCCGAAGCAATGCTTATACCATTGCAGGAATTAAAAATAGCAAATTCCAGTCCTCTAGCCTTAGCCTGTTGTAATTGGGGTGCGATTTCACTGACTAAAATGGCAAGACCAGGAGCGATCGCTAGTTGACCTCCAGTCAGTATAGTTTCATTACTATGTCCAGCAAAAAATAAAATATCCCAACCCTGGGGATCGGCGATCGCGGTTTGAATCTGTTTGATTAACTGTTGTGGGTTTGTTCCAGGTTGCCAACCCACAAATTCCAGCTCAGCAATCCCAGTTAGAGAGCGCAAAGCTTCTTGTTCCCGTTCAAAATTTAGTCCGCGATCATCCCCTAAAATAGCTAAAATTCTAACCCGACGGCGTAAAGGTTGGTTTTGGGAACTAATGGGAACTTTTAGATTGACAGGAACTCTGACTAGACGAATGGGGTTAACTTCGCCAAATTCTTGACCAATATCCCAAGCTTCCCAAGGCAATCGCTCTAACTCAATCGGAGCGCAACTGAGAAAGATTTTTAGGGGCAAGTCTCCCCGATGAGACTTAGCAGCGCGGGCAAGTTCGGCGCGAATTGTATATAGTTCGGGACTGCGAAGCCAATGGAAGAAGGCATGGAGTAACTCTTGTTGGGCTTGAACCAATGCAGTTCGGCGATCTTGGAGGGAAAAACTTCCAGCTCCTTTTAAACGACCTCGAAGTTCGCCAGTTATCTGGTTTGGCTGAGAGGAATGAGGAGTGGTTTGAGGAGATTGATAATTTTTATAGTAGTTAAGATAAGCTTGCTGCCACTGACGGTAACAGTTAGTCAAGGTATCTGGATAGAGTAATTGAGTCATCAACTGTTGACTATCTGCCCAGGACAATTCAAACAGGCATGAACCTTTAAGTAACTGTACATTGAGCCGAAAACTAGACGGATGCATGATAAATACTTGTGTAAAATTAATTACTAGCGTGAAGATAGGTGTTAGGTTTTAGGTAAAAATGAAATGTAAAAATAATTTTGCTTAGTTACTTAAATTAGCTCTTACAGTTCAAACAGAAAATTAAAGGTGACTTCTTCACTATTATTGAATGATATTTGGGCGAAAAATTCTTCCGCCAAATCTCCGATCGTACTGGCGTAGAGATAAACATATTTACTGTCAGTTTCTACCAGTTTTTCAAATAAAATATTGTCGCGATCGCTAACTTGTAATTTTAGTCCTGGGGGCAATTCTTGACCTGTTTGTAATCCGAGAACTAGAACTAACGTCCATTCTTCGGTGGAACTCAGCCAAGTAATGGCATAGAGACGAAAAGGATTGTTAGCTAAATTAAATTCTAGATAAGCACCACGGGCTTCAGGAGGAACTTCTAACTCTGTCCCTTGTAACTCAGCAATAATTGCGGCAAATTCATCGCTAGCATATTCGGGTGCTGTTAGTCTCATCGAACGTAGGGGAACTGTGGCTAAAGCAAGAGCAGGAAGCAGATTCCAAGCAATATTTTGCGCGATTTCGTCAAGTTCACTGTCTAACCATGAAGCTACATTAACAACTTGCTGGGATAAGTTATTCAGTATTTGGGATAATTGTTCGGCTAGGGAAGTTTGCTCTCGTTCAGTTAATAATTCTGGTTCTGTTTGTAAACGATACAGCCATTTTAAGAGTTTGGAGTTGGTCAGTAATAACTCTGCTTGTTGCCAATTAAATAATTGCCACAGGTAATAATCTCCCGACTGTAACTGAGGAATAACCGAGATCATCTCTTCCTCCAGTTGCTTAGCGGTATTCGCTCTATAGTTGGGGATAGCTGGTAGGCTAATGACGCTAGTTTCTAAACAACCCAAGTATAATAATAGGCGATCGCAATCTGATTCAAACCAAGCTATCGGCAGTTGATAAGTCCAATCAGTTTCGGGTGCTAAATTAGCCGACTGTAACTCCGCCATCAAGCGGTCATAGGCAATAAATCCTTTGATTCTAGCTTGTTCTAGTTCTTCCTGTACGGCAATCGCAACATAAAAATGTGCGACATATTCTGATAACTCAATGACCGCTCTCGGCAAGACTAGTATATTTTCGATACTGCTGCCAATGGGCAATAAACAGAGCTTAAAATCACCAACTTGCAGATTACAAACCCCTTCAGCGATCGCATTAGCTACAGCAGGCTGCATGAGCGAACAATTTTCTCGATCAATTGGTAATTCGGGAGTTCGTTCCTTCAACCATTGCTCGAAAGCATAGAGTGCTAAAGCATTGAGATAAGTCTGCCATTGTCTGGAACTTCCAAGCATCTGACTACTAAGTTCAGCTGCTTGTTGCATCGAATCGGGTTCTAAAACGATTGTATCTTCGGCAAGATAATCAAAATCAAGCAATAAATCGTCATAATTACTTATCATAGTCATTGTCTCTTCCTACCTTTTTCAGATTGTTACAAAGATGTTGTGCCAAAAGACTATTTATAGTCTGAGTTTTGACTGTAGGATCTCCTTCGAGATCTTCAATAATTTGTTTTTCCAAAGCTGCGGCGATCTGTTGTTCTTTGGTTTGTAATTCCTTCCTATCGCTTAACTTAGCAGCCTCGTTCAAAATACAAGGTAGTAAGTCTTGTAAGATTTGCTGCTGAAGATCGACACGAAAAGCTTTAAGTTTAAGCAGTCGAGTGACTTGAAATTGGGCTTTTAAACCAATAACAGGAGCAATTTCGCCCATAGTTTGTCCTTGACAATAAAATAGTTCTATAGCGGTTAAAAACTGCTTGGCTTTGCCCATATCTTTCCGCTCTAAATAATTTAAGCGAGCTTGAATTACTTTCTTTAATCCTCGATCTACAGACTTAAGAAATTGCTGACGATAAAAGGTAATAAAAGACTCATCATCATCTTGTGATTGGGGGTCATATTTAGGATCAGTTACTGGAGATTGGGTCGGTAATGGACCACCTCTAGCGTGAATACGATATTGTCGCAGTAGATTTGCCAACGATTGCAGTCGAGACAGGGTTTGTTCTGGAGATAATCTCAGATTAGTACCCTTTGTCACTAGATTGGCAATTTGCTCTAATTGCTGAACCGAAGGAGGGGGACATTTACCTTTAACTCCAGCTTGACGCTGTTTCAGTCGTTCTTGACGATAAACCTGATGGTAGCTTTCTAGTAAATCAGTAGCTTGCTCAATTTCAACTTCGGTTAAATTATGAAACTCCCCTAAAATACGTTTTAACTGTTGGGGTTTAGTATCATTGAGTATTGCCCAATCACTGACGAGATAAACACCGTGTTCCAATAAAAAACTATTAAGTTCTGGATGATGTTTAACTAGTTGATTAGTCCAGGTAGACAGACTAGCTTTTTTATCGTCAAAGGTTTGCAAAATTTTAATAGTCAGGGGTTGATATGTCCGAAGATGAGATTGTCTGGGTTTATTTAACTCAGGCAGAGTATCATCAAGTACCAAGACCAACAGATCGTAACGAGTAAAACCATAGTTGCTACCAAAGCAGCGTTCTAGTTGAATACAGACCTGTTCGATCTGGTAGGAAATAAAACAACGCAAAGAGCATTCTGGCATCAGGCGATCGCCATTGTCTATTGAGTGATCGCGATATAGAGCTAAAAATCGATTTTGAACATTTTTATCTGAAACTTCGATTTGATGTTTAAGTTCGGGAAATTCTTGGTAGAAAAAAACTTTAACTGGAGTAAGTTCCTGTATCTGACGCTTTCCCGCAGCATCAAGTCTGATTAATTTCCAGTATCTAGATGCAGTTCCCATGATGGTTAAACTCAACTCAACTTACTATCATCAAACCTCGTTTCCGTTACTTTTGATCCTAATCGCTTACAAGTCTTTAACTTTTCATTATCATTACCTCAAAACTCTTGGCAATTGTATGTATCTCTGAGGATTAAGGGGCTATGCATTAAGGGTTTACATTGCGGAAGTTTACGATTTATCAATAACTATTGAAGATAATTAATTCGCTCCACAAAATATCTATACAATACTCTCAATAAGATCATCAATGGTTGAGGGCTGTTGTGATGAAGCCAAGTATTTTTCTCGTCTCATCATTGACTTTTTGTTTAGTGGGAAGTTCGCTTCAATGCTCTCCAACTTTTGCACAGATAACTCCCGATGGCACGACCTCGACAACAGTTAACGCCGATGGGGATAATTTTACTATCGAGCAGGGCAATCGCGTTGGCGATAATCTTTTTCATAGCTTTGATGAATTTTCTGTTCCCACATTGGGTGAAGCAGCTTTTGATAATGCTAGTGATATTGCCAATATCTTCAGTCGGGTAACGGGTAGTAATAGGGTGAACGTAAAAATGCGTGGGAGATAGAAAAGTCAAAAGTCAAAAGTCAAAAGTCAGAATTGATAAGTGTTGATTTTTGGTACTCATATTATTTTTTAACCCTATTACCTTCGGCGATCTCGCTCAATAATTTTTCCC
>JAAUYH010169673.1_pt1 | contig 11859 bp, 9 predicted proteins | sample 7278061 | NCBI WGS metagenome assembly JAAUYH01 (sample SAMN14350203, study PRJNA611818) | marine sediment metagenome | isolation source: surface marine sediment (0.6m) | place: French Polynesia: Moorea | collected 2018-08 | reverse complement strand
GGAGAAATTTGACGGGCTTTAATAATTGCTGCCACCAAAAATAAATAAGCAAACACTCCGGCTAAAGCCAGTACCATAATATTCCAAGGTTCTTCAAAAGCATTTGAAGCATTCCAGAGGGCGTGAATGCTCGAAGCACTCAAGTAGCCGATCGCCAGAAGCAACCACCGTTTTTTCGGTCTGAGAACGCTAAAACCAATAAAATAACCAAAATATCCACTATAAGCCATATGTCCGGCTACAGCCCCGATGATTCTAGGAATGAGCAATTGAATGCCAACTTCTTGGGCTTTTTGGGTAGGATTGCCGTCTATAGTCAAGGTTTGGACTATATCTGGAACGTACTGAAAGACGGTTTCTATGAGGGTAAAACCAGCAGCCGAAGCCGTGGCAATTAAAATCCCATCGAGAGGCTCCCAAACCCCGATAGCTTCGCGCCAAGGCGATTTTAGCATTCGTCCCAACATCAAGAAAATAAAGACCGGAATCGCTTTAAGCAGTTCTTCCATCAACCCCGCACCGAAAAACATCCTCACAAACAGAGTAAAAAAGCTCATATTTTCTAAATCTGTGGTGTCAATTTTCCCCGGTAAAACGTCGCGAAAGAGCCAAATAAAATAATATACTACCGGACTAGTGATAATGGAAATTGTTATCAAAGCAGAACCAAGCAGCAACCACCAAGGTTTATGCTTTCCCCCCAAACGATAGACATAGTAAAAGCAAGCCCCAGCTAAATAAAGACCTAACAGACCGTTGAAAAAATCAGGATCGCCAATCGAAGCAAACAGCCCGATGACGACTAACACCGTAATTAAACCCGGTACTAAATATGCTTTTTCCAATAAGTCTTGTTGAGAAGAAAGAATCGGAATTAATTGAGTGAGGTGAACCGAGTCCGTTTGCGGAGGGCCAACTTTGAGAGTATTAGCTGCGTAATTTTTTCGATAATTAACTTGCCAATCAAAAATAAATAAGGGCCCGGTGCGTCCTAAAGAGATCCGATCGCCCGGTTCGAGAGTTTGACAGCCTTGGAGTAACTGGCCGTTAATATAAGTACCGTTAACGCTTTCTAAATCGCAAAGTTGCCACATCGGGCAGCCTTCAGCAGTTTGTGAAGTCAAAGGGCGAATTTCGGCGTGTCGGCGCGAAACAGATTGATATTGGCTAGAATCGATGGTAACTTCGCAGCTAACAGCTCTGCCTACAACCGTAGAATTTTCAGGAGAAACTAAATAAACTTTATTAGTTTGTCCGAGGCGAGGATCTTGGGAAATTTGGATCAAACAAGCTTGATAAGTATTTTGACTCATACAAAGATTTTGTGCGATTGAGTGAAAAATATCTAGGGAGGGACATCGATCGATTACGATATAGCGTGAACTATCTAAATTTACTCGGGAAATTTGCCTTCATATCTTATTTTTTTAAACAGCAATACAAATTTACCTTGACAAAATTGAAAATATAAATGAATTTTCCAGAAAAAAATTTAAACCTTGACACTTTAGTAGATTTAGTATCTTATCGAGCCGAAAGTCAACCAGAACAAACTGCATATACTTTTTTGGTAGATGGAGAAAAAGAAGCTATTTCTCTAACTTACGGAGAGTTAGAAATACTTGCCAAAACGATCGCAGCTCAATTGCAAGCTGTTTGTCGGCCTGGCGATCGCGCTTTACTCCTTTATCCACCAGGTTTAGAATACATCGCGGCTTTTTTTGGCTGTCTTTTTGCTGGGATCGTAGCAATTCCGGCTTATCCGCCCAAACCAAACCGCTCCATCGTTCGCATTCAAAGAATTATAGCAAATGCCGGAGTGGAAATTGCTTTAACAACCAATTCGGTCAAAACCAATCTAGAACGTTGCTATACTTACGCTCCTGAATTGAAAAATCTGCAATTACTAATTAGCGATCGCCCTTTGTCACAGCAACCTAGCCAATGGCAAAAACCCAAACTCGATGGCAATAGTTTAGCTTTTTTACAGTACACTTCTGGCTCGACAGCAGAACCAAAAGGAGTGGCGATCGCTCATGACAATTTACTGCACAATCTAGCCGCAATTTATCGCTGTTTCCAACACAGTCGGACTAGTAAAGGAGTTATTTGGCTGCCACCTTATCACGATATGGGTTTAATCGGAGGTGTCCTCCAACCTCTTTATGGTGGTTTTCCGGTGACTTTAATGTCCCCTTTGATGTTTTTACAAAATCCTTTGCGATGGTTGCAAGCTATTTCTCGATTTCAAGCTACTACTAGTGGCGGCCCCAGTTTTGCCTACGATCTTTGCCTGCGTAAAATCAGACCGACTCAGCTTGAAGATCTCGATCTGAGCAGTTGGCAAGTTGCTTTTAACGGTGCAGAACCGGTCGATTACAAGGTTATCCAAGCTTTTAGCGAATATTTTGCCCCCGCGGGTTTTCGTCCCGAAGCTTTTTATCCTTGCTACGGCATGGCAGAATCTACTTTATTAATTGCTGGCGGCTCTTGTCAAGAGAAGGTTAAAATCAAGACGATCCAAGCCTCAGAATTGCAGTTCGATCGCGCTACTGTCGGCAAGATCGAGGACGGTCAGAAAGTTCGCCATCTAGTCAGTTGCGGCTCGAGCATTCCCGATCAGACGATAATTATCGTCGATCCTCAAAAATCAACCCAGCGCGCGGAAGGAGAAATAGGAGAAATCTGGGTTAAAGGCCCTAGTGTGGCTCGGGGTTATTGGCAAGATCGAGAAAAAACCAAGCAAAATTTTGCCGCTTATTTAGCAGATCGCCAAGACGGCCCTTTTTTACGCACCGGGGATTTGGGCTTTATTCTCAACGGAGAATTATTTTGTACCGGTCGGCTCAAAGATATGATTATTATCAACGGGCGCAACTACTATCCCCAAGATATCGAAAAGACAGTCGAACAAAATCACCCCGAAATCAGACCCCACTGTTCTGCGGTATTTTCCTATCCGATCGCCGGCGATGAAAAACTAGCGATCGCAGTTGAAATAGAAAGATCTTACCATCGCGCCCAAAAGAATCAAGCTAACAGCACTAAGGAAATTCTCTCCACTGAAGAATTAATTAAATCGATTCGTAAAGTAATATTCGTCTATCACGAACTCCAAGTCCACACTACCCTTTTACTCAAACCAGGAAGCATTCCTAAAACTCCAAGCGGCAAAATTAAGCGTTATGCAACTCGCGCCAGTTTTCTGGACGGATCTTTAGAAGCGATCGAGTAGCAAGTAGCAATTAATTTCTTTAAAAACTTCCTCGATCCTCTTGATACTTTAAATCTTGAACTTTGATTGTAATTTTTCCCTCGATCGACTATAAAGTTAAGACGCTTGCATAATTACCTTTTTTTTCCTGTCATTGACTGAATTTTTTTGTTAATCTCTGGAGTAGTTTTACCATGTTTAGAACGAAGGTTAAACAACAGAACAATTTTATTGTTCCCAATCTAAGTGGTGTAAGGAGTAAAATATGACATTATCTAAAGATATACCCAACGGGAAACAAAGCCCTCAAACATATGAATTAGCTAATATTTCAGAAACTAAAATTAAAAACTGGTTGATAAAAAAATTAGCCGAAAAACTAGACTTACCTATAGATGAGATCGATTCAAAGCGAGATTTTCTCGATTACAGTCTCAATTCAATCGAAGCAGTTAATTTATCGGGAGAATTAGAAAGCTTCTTAGGACGAAGACTATCCCCTACTTTATTATGGGATTATCAAAATATCGAGGTTTTAGCCCAATATTTAGCTGCAGAAATTATTCCAGACTCTCCGATTCCGTCAACGGAGCGCAAACCAGCTGAAATCCTTCCAGAATATTATAATTTCGAGCTTTCTCCCGAATACAAACAATTAAAATTACAACAGCAAGAAATTGAAGCTTTAGGTCTTGGCAATCCCTTTTTTATTGCTCAAGAAGGTGTTGTTAACAATACTACAACGATCGGCGATCGCCAGTTTATCAATTACGCTACCTATAATTATTTAGATATGTGCGGCGATCCCTTCGTATCGAAAGCAGCAAACGATGCGATCGCCCGTTACGGTACTTCTGCTTGTGCCAGTCGTCTGGTTTGCGGGGAAAAACCTTTACATCAAGAATTAGAGCGGGCGATCGCCAATTTTATCGGCACTGAAGCTAGTATCGTCTTTGTTGGCGGCCACGCTACTAATGTCAGCACCATCGGCCATTTATTCGGCAAAAACGACCTGATCGTACACGATAGTCTGTCTCACAATAGCATTTTACAAGGATGTTTTTTATCGGGCGCGACGATTCTCGCTTTTCCTCACAATGATTGGGCCAAATTAGATGAAATATTAACCGAGCGTCGCAATTATTACAAACGAGTATTAATAGTTATTGAGGGTATTTACAGCACCGATGGCGACATCGCCCCTTTACCGGAGTTTATTGAAGTTAAAAAGCGTCATAAAGCTTTCTTGATGGTGGATGAAGCTCATTCGATCGGGGTTCTAGGCGAAAATGGTCGCGGTATTGCCGAACATTTCGGTATTGCACCGAGTAATGTCGATTTGTGGATGGGAACTCTAAGCAAGTCTTTTGCTAGTTGTGGAGGCTATATCGCCGGCTCTTCGGCTTTGATCGAATATCTTAAATATACTGCTCCTGGGTTTGTTTTTAGTGTCGGTATGTCCCCACCAAATGCTGCAGCGACGATCGCGGCGATCGAATTGCTCCAAAAAGAACCAGAAAGAGTCGCAATTTTACGTCAAAGAGCTAAATTATTTTTACAATTGGCTCGAGAACGAGGTTTGAATACCGGAATTTCTCAAGATTCTCCTGTAGTACCAATTATCGTTGGCGACTCGTTAAAATCGGTGACCCTTTCCCGTTATCTATTCAAGCGCGGTATTAACGTTCCCTTTATGTTTTATCCTTCCGTACCGCAAAATTCAGCTCGTTTGCGCTTTTTTATAACTTGCACCCATACAGAAGAGCAAATTCGTTTGACAATTGATGCTTTAACCGAAGAATTGGCCAAACTCAAAGAGTAAAATCGATTGCTTAACTTAGATCGAAAAAAAGTTAATTAAAACACTCTTAAACCATTTATCAAAAATAGCTAGATAAATACTTTTATGGTTAAGGGGAAAAGGGACAAGTCGATCTCGTCTGTAAATTGATGCCCTCCCTTTCCCTTTCACCTTCCTACTAACTTTGTAGTTAGTTTCCATCGATTTGATATTTTTGTTCCTTTCAAAGACCGTGTAATAAAAAAATTTAGTAATTATCAAAACAGATCTAGCAAATAAATTAGAATTAGATTTTAAATTTAGAAAAACAGTTTACAATAAGCCCAATTCCTCAATTTAGAGGTATTGAAATACAGTTGAGCGATCGGTAATGTATTATCGAGGGAGGAAAATAACGTGGAAAAAACTGCCCTCATTGTTGAAGATAGTATCACAGATAGAGAAATTATTAAGACTTGTTTAGAAGCAGAAGGCTTCTTAGTTTCAATCGCAGAAAGCGCAGAAGATGCTTTAGAGAAAATCGAAACCAACCAACCTAGTTTAGTTTTCCTAGATATAGTTTTACCAGATCGCAGTGGGTTTGAAATTTGCCGCATTCTTAAAGAAAATCAAGCAACAACTCAGATTCCAGTTATTCTTTGTTCTACCAAAAATAGCGAAATGGATAAATATTGGGGGATGAAACAAGGTGCAAATGATTATCTAACCAAGCCAATTCTTAAAGAGGATTTAATTCGGATCGTCGAACGCTATCGATCTTCTGAGACTACAATAGATACAAATTTTACTGAAAATACAAATTTTACCGATCGACTTGTTGAAAATCCTGACATGATAGAAGTATCTTATTTAAACGATAAATTACAAGATTTTATTGTCAATACCTCCCAGATTGAAGGAGCTATTTTAGTTAGCCCTGACGGGTTGCCAATAACTGCTGTTTTACCAGATCAATTAGATGAAGAAAGAACTGCAGCTATGTCAGCAGCTATGCTTTCTTTAGGAGAAAGGATTGCTTTCGATCTCGCTCGAGGAGCAATTGAAAGAGTCTTAGTTGAAGGAGAAAAAGGCTATAGTATTTTGGTTGGTTGTGGTGAAGATGTGGTTCTTTTAATTTTGGCTAACAAAGAAGCCAAACAAGGCATTATTTTTCTAGCAATTAAACGTTTAGTTGAAGATTTAATACCGATGTTAAATTAGTTTTTGAAAAAAATTATTGACTTTAACTATTTAAAAGTAAAAGTAATTGTTTTTCGATTGCGATCGCTTGGAAATTATCAAAATATTTTTAACAATATTAATTTTTTAGCGATCTTCAATTTTTTCATTAATTGTGGTGTGTAATATACTTTAAGTAATACAAGTATCATTCAATTTAAAATCACCGATTTTGCGAACAAATCGGATTTATATCTAGCAAAGGTGTAACAGATCGAAACCCCGTTGCAAACTAAGTTAAAATATTCGATGACTATAGAACTTTTGTTCTAATTAAAATAGGTAAAATGAAGTTGTTAAGAGAGCGAAGCGATCGAAATAGTGGAACAATGGTTAATATACAAAGAATTTCGTTTTGAAGCGGCCCATAGATTACCGAACCACAATGGTAAATGCAGTCGCTTGCACGGGCATAGTTGGCGGGGTAGAATCTACATTGAAGGCAACAAATTAATTGAAACCGGGCCTAAACAAGGAATGCTATTTGATTATGGCGATATTAAAGAGTACATTCAACCCCTTTTAGACCGTTATTTGGATCATTACTACCTTAACGAAACTACAGGCCTTGAAAATCCTACAAGCGAACAAATAGCCAGATGGATTTTTGAAAAATTAGAAATAGCCGGTTTACCAGGACTTCATTCTGTTGAAATTAGAGAAACCTGTACCTCTGGATGTCGATATATGAAAAAATAACTAATAAAAAAAATCTCTCCTCGATTTATTTGAGGAAAGATTAATTGTGAGTCGAAGGTTAATTTTCTTAATTAGTGAAGACAAAAACCAGTTTTTAAAAAATCACTTTTTCTGAAGCGTTTTTGAGCGCGATCGTAATGAATCATTTTGTTGTTTTGTCGCTCTGCTAACTGCAAAGATTGATTCTGAATTTGTCGTGCTTTAAGATGCTTTAATAAAGCAATTAAAGCTTTTTTAATAGATTGAGGACTAGTAGCATTAAGAGTAACAAATGGAGGTTTTTTTCGAGGATCGTCAAACCCTAGTTCAGTGGCTACTTGTAAAGGAGAAAGGGCATTTTCAGAGTCAATATGAGTCAATCCGACAATCATCGGTATTGTGACTAAGCGATTCATAAAGTTCATAATCTGACGAACTTCTTGAAATTCTTGGGGTCGATTGGCTGCGACTAATAGCATATAAGCATCAGCTTTAGTAATTAATACTTCCCACATGAAATTAAATCTTGATTGTCCGGGAGTTCCATAAAGATGCAATACTAAATCGTCGTAAATCTTCATTTTTCCAAAATCCATACCCACTGTTGTATGGGATTTAAGCAAACTTGTTTTATCTGTGGCTCTTCGCTCCGTACTTACTGTTTTAATTTGGCTGATTGAACGAATAAAAGTAGTTTTTCCAGCTCCTGGAGTTCCAGCAATAACTATTTTTTTAAGCTGCATCTGACTCACGATATTTTCTCCTTTTAAAAATACTTTGTTTGGTTAAATAAGATTTATTTTGATTTAAATTTGCGAAATAAATAATTTATTTCTTTTGTTATTTTTTTCTGGAAAGATTATCGATGAGATATTTGAGGATAATTTTTTTTCCAGCCGTTACTATTAATTATTAAAAATCCTTGCAAAATAAGCATTAGATTTTATACTAATTGCGATCGGCCAAATCTAGTAATTCAATTGACTTTTTATAAAGATTTACATAACAATTTTCTCAATAAAAATCACTCAAATTGACTGGGACATCGAGAAAATCCACAATAATGGAAACATTGACAACATTGTGGCAACATCGAAACATTTTCTTGACTGGCTGAGAAAGTTCATAGCAGAATCGATCGAGTAAAAGAAAAAACAGCGATCGATGAAAGTTACTAAACATAGAGATCGAATTTTAAACGCGCTAGAAGACTGGTTTAGCAAACATGAAGAATCTCCAACTTTAGAAGATTTATGTCGCGAGTTGGCAATGAAACCCTCTCAAAAAGGAACTTTGCAAAAGTGGTTGAAGACTATGCGAGGTATCGATGTGGAGTGGGATGATAATTCTAAAAAAAGTTTGCGGTTGTTGAGAGACGAGACTATTAAGCAACAAAAACAGATATCTGTCAAGGAAACTTTGCATTATTTAACGACTGGTTTGGTGAAGTGGGAAAATACCAATCCGAAAAAACGGGGAAAGATATCGCAAGCTTTACGTTTGGGAATGTCGAGAATGTCTTTGATATCTCTATTACAAGGCGATCGCGATGCACCATCTAATCTTTCCGAATTTTTTAAAATGACTGAAAAGCCTTTGGTTGAGTGGTTTCCTTGTATTGAAGAGATTAAATATTTATCGTCAGAAGTGACTTTAATCGAAGATGGATCTGTTTCCGACTTTACTATACAGTGGGCTGCTTCGGGGACGGATATAGAAAGACAAATACAAGAAAAAGTATTGCAGGATGTGCTTATTTACTGTCGGGAAAATCAGTTGGATGATGCTTATCGGCAGTTTCGCAAGCAAATTATAACTAAGCCAGTTATTAGTTATCCAGAGTATAAAAGTCTTTTGAGAGATAGATTTTTAGGAGAGTATTTTAAGCTAGCATATATTAATTTAGTGGAATTATTAGAAGCAGAAACATATCATTTTTGTCCTCGCTGTAACTACGTTCAAAAAAAGCGATCGGATGGTAGTTATCGCTGTTGGAATATTTGGTGCGATTATTTAGCTACTCAGCAAAAATTACCACCATTACCTACTATTTCGCGCAAAGAAGCAGAAAAATATAAAATAGTTACTCCTGGGATATATAGATACGGTACTTTACCCGGAATTTACGAAATCAAATTAGAATCGGAACTTTCTAAATTACGTATTCGAGTTACTTTGTGGCCGGAAATTGATGAATACGATTTATTAGTAGAATTCGATCGCAAAATTAGTTGGGCGATCGATGTTAAAGATTGGTCTTATTTAGATCTCGATCGCTTAAAAAATGTAAATTATCAAAGGGTTACTAAAGAGACTTTTATAGTTTTCCCTGACGAGAGAGAAGAATTTTTGCGAATAAAAGTAGTACGAAAAGAAATCGAAACGAAATTAAAAGGGGTGCGTTTAAAATTATTTAGCGAAGTTGTTAAAGAAGCAGCAGAATTAGTAAATAGGAATTCAAAATAATGGGACGTAATACTTCTAGTTGGTGTCAAAATTTGCGGGAAACTCTTCGCGAGTCGGAAGATTTACAAGCATATGTAAGTAATAGTTTGCGTTATGCTGATGAACAAACGAGAAATAAAGCAGTTAAAAGACTGGCTAGATTAATAACTAATGTAGAATTGGGGTTAACTTTATTAAAAGAAGTAGCACCACAAGATCCGGCTATTTCTGTTGCTGCTTTGTTAAAAGGATATCAATACTGCTCGGTTAAGGAGAGGATTGGGAGTTAGTTAGCGAACGTCATTCGCGAACTAGGAAAACTACTGGCGATCTGCACTACTTTTGTTGTCATATAAGTCAGACCAGCTTTCTTGTAGAGAGTTTAAAGTTCTGTTGAGAGCTTCAATTTGAGTTCGTCTACTCACTTGCATAAGAGCTTCAATATGCTCTGGACTACCACCTTTTCCCAAATGTTTATATTTAGTTTTTTGTCCGTTTTTAGTTATAAAAATAGGCTCTGTGGCTTGTAACTTGTAATACCAATAAGTTCGACCAGATCCTCTGGCTTGGTATCGCACCACAAAACAACCAGGGGGTGCAATCGCTCCAGTTTGCTCAATAGCCTCGATTTGTGAATTAACAGTGGCAATAGCGGCACAAAGTAAGTCAGCTCTTTGTTCGATCTGTTCAAGGGAGTTTTTCAGAAGCAAAATGTATTTTTCAATACTTCGCGAATGATATTCGCGAAGTAAAACTTATAGATACATTAGCAAAATTGGGATTAATTTGAAGAATATGCCCGTAATCAGTTTTTCTTTGACTAGACCTAAAATCAAGCCGGGAATTTTACTCTCTTGTTTAGAGACAGTTATTTCTCAAGATAAAATAGCAGAAGCTATTGCCAAAACTAAAACGAAGGAAAAAAGAAATCGATTTTTACCAACCCATGTTGTGATAGTTTTAATTATAGCAATGAGTTTCTGGGCTACTGATTCAATCGTCGATGTCTTTAAAAATATTCTAACTGGGTTAAATGCTAATTTTATCAGCCAACAAATTCGTTTAAAAATACCTAGCTCCTCTTCAATTAGTGAAGCAAGACAAAGAGTTGGCCCTAGGGTAATGACACATTTATTTGAATCGATTGTTAGACCATTAGCAACTTTTGAAACACCGGGAGCATTTTTAGGTGGATTAAGGTTGATGGCGATTGATGGAACAGTTTTTGACATTCCAGAAACCGAAAAAAATGCTAAAGTTTTTGGCTATCCTGGAACAAGAAAAGGGACAAAGGCTGCATTCGCCTTAGCTAGAATGGTTTTTTTAGTAGAATGTGGAACTCATTTAATTATTGATGCTCTTTTAAGTCCTTATCGAATAGGAGAAAGAGTTAGAGCTAAGAAATTACTTCGAGGTGTAGGCCCGAAAATGTTATTAATGTGGGATAGAGGATTACACTCTTTTAAAATGGTTTATGCTGCGCTACTACAAAAATGTCACATTCTTGGTCGAGTTCCAGCTAATGTTAAATTTGAGGCTATTAAAACTTTAGCAGATGGTTCTTATTTGTCAAAAATTTATCCAGATCGTGAATCTAAAAAGAAGGGGGCTAAACCAATTCAAGTTCGTGTAATTGAATATAGAATAGAAACAGATGGAGTTGAAAAAGTCTATCGCCTGATTACTGACTTATGCGATGTTGTTCGGTTTCCAGCTTTATTACTCGCAAAAGAATATCATTCTCGTTGGGAAGCGGAGAACACACTTGATGAATTGAAAACACATCTCAATGGTCGCAAAACATTAATTCGTTCTAAAAATCCGCGTGAAGTAATCCAAGAAATTTATGGTTGGTTAATAGCTCATTACTGCCTTAGAGTAATGATGTTTCGAGCTGCCGAAACTGAAAAAATTTCTCCTTTACAATTAGGCTTTACTGGAACTCTCAAAGTAATTAGACGTGCCATACCCTTATTTCAACAAGCAAATTCTCAAGAATTAAATTTATTTTATAGTTGGTTCATTGCAGAAATTTTAGACAATAAAATTCCAAAAAGAGTAGCAAGAGTTAATCCACGTGTTGTTAAGAAAGCACGCTCGAAATTTAAAAGTGCTAAAGCCTTTCATCGCGGTCAAGGAACTCAGTTACAGCAGTTAAATTTCCAGATTTATCGAGCTGCTTGACATCTAATTTTATTGTTCTATTCTCTATAATTATCTCAAAATTTTTATCTTAATATTCTTTTCTAGTTCGCCCAAATTAAGCAGCGAGCGAATTTTGATTATTTTTGAATACTTGAGAGCAATTCTGTTGATACACTGCTCTTAGTTTTAGTTCGCGAACGTAATTCGCGAACTAACTCCCAACCCTCTCCTTAACCGAGCAGTATTGAAAAGGATATCGTTTTCCCTTTCCAGTTTTTGAAGACGATCGTAACTGGGAATTAATTCAAAAAGCGCGCTTTTATTTGATTTTTTTTAAAGGTAAAACACAGTGGGAAAG
>JAAUYH010221560.1_pt1 | contig 11860 bp, 7 predicted proteins | sample 7278061 | NCBI WGS metagenome assembly JAAUYH01 (sample SAMN14350203, study PRJNA611818) | marine sediment metagenome | isolation source: surface marine sediment (0.6m) | place: French Polynesia: Moorea | collected 2018-08 | reverse complement strand
GGCTCCGTCGACTTGCGCCAGCGCGCGCAAAACCAAAGCCCGACTGGACTCATCCCGAAGCCCCCGCGCCGCTGCCAACACCTCAGAGAAATTGGCTCCGTCGACTTGCGCCAGCGCGCGCAAAACCAAGGCCCGACTGGACTCATCCTGAAGCCCCCGCGCCACTTCCAACGCCTCAGTGAAGTAGGCCCTATCGACTTGCGCCAGCGCACTCAAAACAGAGGCTCGACTGGACTCATCCTGAAGCCCCCGCGCCGCTGCCAACACCGCAGTGAAATTAGCCCCGTCGACTTGCGCTAGCGCGCTCAAAACCAAAGCCCGACTGTACTCATACTGTATCCTCCGCACCGCTTCCAACACCGCAGAGAAATCCGCCCGGTCAACTTGCGCGAGCGCGCGCAAAACAAAGGCCCGACTGTACTCAGACTCTATCCCCTGTGCCGCTTCCAACACCGCAGAGAAATCGGCCCTGTCGACTTGCGCTAGCATACTCAAAACATCGGCCCGACTGGACTCATCCTGAAGCCCCCGCGCCGCTGCCAACACCGCAGTGAAATTGGCCCCGTTGACTTGCGCCAGCGCACTCAAAACATCGGCCCTCCTGGACTCGGACTCTATCCCCCGCGCCGCTGCCAACGCCTCAGTGAAGTAAGCCCTATCGACTTGCGCCAGCGCACTCAAAACAGAGGCTCGACTGTACTCAGAATGTATCCCCCGCGCCGCTTCCAACACCGCAGCGAAATTAGCCCCATCCACTTGCGCTAGCGCACGCAAAACCAAGGCCCGACTAGACTCATACTGTATCCGCCGCGCCGCTTCCAACACCGCAGCGAAATCGGCCCCATCCACTTGCGCCAGCGCGCGCAAAACCAAGGCCCGACTGTACTCATCCTGTATCCCTCGCGCCGTTTCCAACGCCTCAGTGAAGTAGGCGCCGTCGACTTGCGCCAGCGCGCGCAAAACCAAGGCCCGACTGTACTTAGATTGAATCCCCCGCGCCGCTTCCCACACAGCAGCAAAATCGGCTCCGTCGACTTGCGCCAGCACACTTAAAACATCGGCCCGCCTGGATTCTTCCTGAATCTCCTGCGCCGCTGCCAACACCACAACGAAATTAGCCCCGTCAACTTGCGCTAGATCGCGCAAAACAGAAGCCCGCCTGGATTCTTCCTGAATCCCCCGCGCCGCTTCTAACGCTTCAGTAAAGTAGGCGCCGTCGACTTGCGCCAGCGCGCTCAAAACATCGGCCCGCCTAGACTCTTCCTGAAGCCCCCGCGCCGCTGCCAACGCTACTTGAAACAGTGGCTTGGACAAATACGGCGACAACAACTGGATAGCTCCCGCAAGCTTCTGCTCATCCTGCATCTGCTCCACATAAGCCCAGGCTTGCTCTATGGTCCAAAATTTCTGCTTGACAAACTCTGACATCATACCAATGGGCAGATTCGCCGCCAAACTATTCAGCGTTGCCGTTATTAGCGCGCACCGACATTGCAGGACAATCGATCTTGCTGCGCCCGATGCATACCCTTTGTCGGCCAATGCCCATCCCCGAGTCACATCCTCCACGAAAATAGAAGGCTGACCAATGCGATCGCACGCCTCAAACCAGGCATTCCGACCCTGGTTATCACTCATCGCTATCAGCGCATGAACTTCATCAGCCCAACCAGCCTGTTCCATATGCCAGGTCAAATGACGATGAATATAGCCATCATTGGGCAATCGGTCCCAACGCTGATCAATCGCCCTGGCTCGATAGCGCTCTAGAAATTGGCGATGAGCCAAGGGAAGATTTTGGATTTTAGATTTTAGATTTTGGATTTCGAGGGCGCCGTCTTCAACCAGGTTGCGGGCCATATCGTGCATGAGGTCATGAACCCGATAGGTCGACTCCCCCTCAAGCGTTGCAACCCCATCCGTGAGGAACGATCGCCGCCGCAGATCAATCAACCCCTGCTTCGCCTTAATAGGCCGCACATCCCAAAGCACCGCCGCCACCTGGACAGACAAGTTCACATCTTCTGGCAACACTCCTAACCAAACAAATTTCCTTAACTGCTCTGGCTTTAATCGCCGCAAACTCAAGCTAAAACATGCCCGCAGACTATACTGGCGCTGATGTTCCTCATCCAGCCGCTCCCATGCCTCCGACGCATCCAACACCTCTAAGGCGACGGCCTGACGCTCCACCTCAAATTCCGACTGCAACTCCGTCCAAGTAAAGCCATCCTTCACTTGATTCGCCGCCAAATCCAACGCCAACGGCAAATACCCCAGCACTCTGGCAAAGGCTTTTACCTCTTCCTCCTGCTGTGTCTGCCACTGCCGATCTAACTTCCGACGCACCAGATCGACGGCTTCCGCTTCCGTCATCAAATCCAACGGGTAGCATTCTGCTCCCTCGATCTGCGCTTCCCGCGTCGTCACAAGCACGCGACAACCTGCGCCGCCTACCCGAAACCATTCCGCATGAGCGGCGTTCCAAACATCATCCACCACCAGCAACATCTGCTTTTCGGCTAGCAGATTATGCAAATACCGCGACGCCGACTCTAGAGTATTGGCGCTAAACGCCTCCCTCGACTTATCTAACTGCCGAATCCAGTCCCCTAGCATCGTCTGTAAATCAGGTTTTTGACCCAGCGTCACCCACAATATTCCATCTGAAAATCGCACCTGTACCTCTGAATCCATTACTAGCGCCGTCGCCAATACCGATTTCCCTAATCCTCCTAACCCCGAAATCGCACTCACTACCAGTGTCCGCTCATCCTCCGCCAGCAGCTTCTCCTTCACGGCGTTCAAAGCATCCGGTCGCGCCACATAGTTCTCTGGCAACCGCACCCTTGGAAACGGGGAACCTGGTTTGAGGTTTGGATTTAGGGAAAGCTGATAGTTTACAACCTGGCTATAGACAACTTCTACCTGGTCAAGACCGCAACCAATCGGACTCTCCACCCACTCCAGAAGATCTGCTACCCGATCTCGCTGTCTAGCCTTAGCAGACGGCACATTCCCCGAAGGCGGCTTCAAACTAAACAGTACCTGTTCAAACTGGAATTCTGGAAGACAGGCCAGTCTTTCAAACAAGGCGAGGCGTTGAGAAACGCTATCAGAATTACCGCTCATAGATGAGAAGAGGATAGGAGTGGAGGATATCCACTTTATTTCAGTAGATGGGGAAAGGGCCGTTAGTCAGATAGTCCAGAAATAAGACAACGCCCTACAGATTTTATACACAGGGATTGAGAGATTTTCGAAGAATCCGCTCAATTAAGCAGATAAGGACGCCAACGGGGATATCTATGCGTCCTTTCCAAAGCCACCGTCTCTACAAGCATTTGAATCGACTCACACACTGGCGATGCTCTCGGTTTGCATCACCTAAACCTCATTGGGAAGAACAAACTGCGGGTGGACATTCTCCAGATCAGGTAGGCTATCAAGTGATATACCAAGCTCGCAAAGTAAGCTACTCGCCGATGGCTACTCAGAATCGCAGGATCGCCGCCTATCTCCCCCCTGAAATTGACCAGAAACTCAAGGCGTTCAAAATTGACGCGGGCTTAGCCACTAAACGCAACCCCAATAAAAATGACTCTCAGGCCCTGATCGCCATCCTCTCTCAGTTTTTTGGCCTCAACCAAGAACCGGCCTATTCATCTGCTGTTCAGCTGCGGCAGGACCTCAGCGATTTAGAAGCTAAAGTTGAGCAACTCTCTTCTGCTCTGACGGAGAAGATCGCTCACTTGGAGAATGACTTCGCCGCTTTCAAACAGGCTAAAGCGGATATGGAGGAGACCTTACAGAGCCACCCTAAATCTGACGCTGCTGACAACCTATTTGCAATTCCAGGCCAATTGGACTTATTAGACTTCATCCAATCTCACTCAAAGGGGAATAGTGAGCCCATCGAAATAGGGGAGTCTCTACTGCCGGAGAGTGTCATTCCCAGTCGCTTACTGAAGGGATTATCGGCGGAACAATTGGCGAAGCGCTTTCCCGTCAGCCGGTCTACGATCGAGGTACATCGAAAGAAGGGGCGGGAGCATTTCCGGAAATGGTCGGCGGCGCAGGATCCTGATGGCATTCCTTGGGAGTACCGCCAGCGCAAGTATTATCCTGCCGTCCAGGAGTAACGGTTCGGGTCGATTGACGCCAAAGCGTTAGCTATGAAAGCGACGAAACAAGCGACGGTTCAATTTAGCGACGGGGTGTCGGTGGACGCCTTTTTAATGGCGAATGACTCCTTTCGCTATGGACTCACCTATATCAGCGTGCTGCTCGATCACGCCCCCAATTATTACCGCAGACTGATTAAGTCAGGTCGTACAAAAAAGCCGCCGAAAAAGCTGGAAGCTTTACTCAAAAGGGGATTCACGGCGTACCAAATTGACGTTAAAACCCCTTGCAAAGACCAAAGTAGCTCATCTGTAGCTCATACAGTGAGCTATGAAGACTTCTGCCTGATCGTCGAGCATGAAGCCAGTCTTGGCAACCCAAAGGCGATCTCGCTGCTGGCCGCTTCGTTTCGGGAAGTACTCCGCAGTCGCACCCAAGCCGCTTTCGGGTTGTCGGAAGATTCCTTAGAAGAAAAGCAGAAAGCGTTTCAGGAAGCTTATGAAGAATGTCTTGCTGAGAATAGAACAGATCTGGAGGCGCTGAGCTTACCGGGGGATGAACTCTACTATTCTCAGCACCAAGACTGGATCGGGATTGACCCTTGGGGAGAACGGGATTGGGATCAGGAGGCGCTGGAAGCCTAAGAACCCTGGTTACTCTGGATAGGCTAGGAGCCAAATTGTCCCCACTCACCCAGCAAGGGAATCGCAACCCCCTGGACATTACCTGTCAGATCCCCAAAATCCGGATGGACGCAGCAGCCTAAGAGTCGATTCCATCCCATCTTGTACTAGTTTTGGCCACTCATAGTACAAGACAAGAATTTTCCGATGCAGACAGTGAAAGGATTCAGCTCTGCTGGCACAGCAGGCTTCTACTGAGTAGCGACTACTAAAGGAACTATGATATGAAGCCTCCATCCCCTATGCAGTACAGACTAAAACCATGGACATCCTTAGCACATGTTCAAGAACCGCTATACAGAACAGAATTACATTGACTGCATTTCCGCCGCCATTGCTAAAAAACTGGCTGAATGCCGAAGATATCAGATAGATAACATACAGGAAATACCCCGATGATCGCTACTATCAGGTAGAGATCACCGCTTGGGATGCGGTGGGAAATCAAAGTATCCTGATTTATGAATTACAAGTTGGCCGAGTCGATGGAGCACTAGCGACACTTTACTGGATATCTTTTTGAACAGATATCAATAGCCAGGAATTAAGGACACAGAAGCATTACAAAATAATTCGCCAGTAGCATCAGGGCAGGGGAGCCTCTCTCACAAGGCTGCTGGAGCCAAGAATGCTGACCAGATAAGTAGTGTGAGCAGTAATGCAATCAGCCCAAAGATCACGTCATGGAACTTATCGGGAACCCCGGTGGAGTGTTTCATGACTAACACCTCTATTCCTGAATAACGGACTCTCTACTTTTATGGTGCGCCTAAATTCCCTGGCAATATCGATTAGGCAATGAAGCGTCATGATGCTTGAAGTGTTTTTACTCTTCTGAGAGAAGAGCTTCTAACTTAACCAGTAGCGATTGAGCCCGCTTCCATTTTTTAGGATCTTCCCACAACTTTGCTCTGATTAATCGACGCGAGAGGGACTCGAACGCAACCTTGGGAGTGTGTGGATCCGGCTCAGGCCGCATGGTTTGAATACGCTCCCGAATTTGACTGAGAGAAAGGTCTTCTACAATAGACTCCTTGAGGAGTTTCTTTCGTTGTACTTCTTCTTTCACCCGAGAGATCGCTTGGGCTTTCGTATACGCAATCTCACCCTGTCGCAAAGCTTCTAGAACATCGCTGGGTAAATTAAGCAAGGGTAGACGGTGATTTATGAACGACTCCCAACTCAGTAACCCCAGAGAATTGAACACCGATTTGATCGCTTCAACTTCCGACTGACCCACAACGTTGTGGGCTGCTTTCCCTTTAGCCTCCTTTTGCATCCGATATAGCAACGGAGGAATATCTTGTACAGATATCTTGAGCTTGATCGCTAGCAGATGCAAGATACCCTCTGTTTCTTCGACTGGGTTAAGGTCCTCTCGTTGAAGATTCTCGATTAACGCCAGCTGAATCGCATCTTCATCGGTCAGCTCACGCGATACTACCGGAACCTCCCTAAGGCCGACCTCTTTAGCGGCTCGATATCGTCGTTCCCCGGCTACTAACTCATATTCACCCTCACGCAACGGGCGAACTAACAGTGGTTCTAGAATGCCATGCTCTCTGACCGAAAGCACTAGTTGTTCCATTTTCTGTGAGTCGAAGTAGCGCCGAGGTTGATTTTTGGGGAAGCGAATAGATTCTAGAGGGACTGATTGACTGGCGCTCTCAGGGACTGACTGACTAAATACAGTATCGAAAGATCTAATTTGGTGACGGTAAGGTTGATCTCGTTTACTCACTCCAACTCCTCCAAACCTTGCGCAATTTTGTCAAGAATAGCCAGAGTTGGGTGTTTAGAACTATATTTCGCTAGAGGAACGTTATTTTCTGATGCATCAGCAAAGACGGTGGAGCGGACAATTGGCGGATAAACTCTGCCAGTCTTAGCTAGTTGTTCTTGAATTGCTTGTAGCGTCCGCTCATCTTGAGAGTTACGCGAATCATATCTTGTGGGTATAAATCCAGCAATTTTCAACTTGTGGTTGGCACGAGAGCGAATACGAGCAACAGTATTCAACAATAGCTCTGTACCGCAGAACGCCTTATATTGCGTTTCGATTGGCACCATAACATGTGTCGCAGCAACCAAGCTGATATAGCTCAAAACGCCTAAACTTGGCGGGCAGTCAATTAGGATGAAATCGTATTGATTTAGAACTGTCTCTAAGGCATCTTTGAGTCGCACTTCTCTCATTTCTGCTACCACTAATTCCATTTCAGCAGCACTGAGATTGATATTGGCTGGTACTAAATCCATCCCATAAATATTATTGTGAATAGATAGCGGCTCACTCTGTAAAACAGACTCATATATGGTTTTGGCCAACGCTACAGGGTCAAGCCCCATAAAAGTCGTTAGGGATGCCTGTGGATCCATATCTATCAGTAGTACTCGATTATTCCGTTGAGCTATATGAAAACCTAGGTTCATCGTCAGAGTACTTTTCCCTACTCCACCTGATTGATTAAATAGTGCAACAACTTTGCTCACCTAGATGTACCCTCCAATCTATGCACAGTGACATCCAGCTCTGCGCCTCGAAAATAGATTTTACTCCTGGTGTTGAATATAGTTCATCATGTGTAATGTTCAGTTCTAAACCGTTTTGCATGGATTATTCGAATCCAATCTTTAACTGGCGCCTTCTAAGATTCATGCTTACGAGACATATGGTTAGCAATCAGCTTTCTGGGATTTAATCCTAACTCTTTTGCCATTTGCATCTCTTCCTGATTGAGGCGACATTTAGCTTTTGCCTCGGCCCAAGAAGCTTTTCCTTTCAATTTTTTCTTTCGGGACACAGGAGGAGACACTCACAATTTTGTTGATAAAGAGGGAATTCAAAACTATTTAGCCCGATTAATAGAACTTGCCTACTCCAGCTCCTAGGCATATTACATTTCTTTCGAAGATAGGGAGCTTTGACAAGTTCATGATTCTTTTACAGAATACACCTGAACTGGATGCCTAAAAACTCAGTTTTGACAGAATTTGGACTTCTAGTTTTCTTCGAAGTCCGATCCTAATGCTGAATTCTTCACAGTTTCTAAAAACCGTCGGGTTCGCTTAAGTTCTTGCTTGAGGAGCTGTTCATCAGGAAGTTGCATTTTGTATTCTGCTGACAAGATCATCGTCGGAGACCCCTCAATGGCGTAACGAACCACCGCTTCGTCTTTCTCAGTGCAGAGAATAAGGCCAATAGGCTGATTTTCTCCCTGTAGCACCCAATGCTCTCGGGCATAATTCAGATAGAACTGCATTTGTCCTACATCACCTGGTGTAAGGCTGCCTAACTTCAAATCAATCAGAAAAAGGCATCGTAATCGGCGATGGAAAAACAGCAAATCAATTCGATACCACTCACTCCCAATCCGTAGGCGTTTTTGCCTTCCTGCGAAGGTGAAATCACCTCCCAGTTCCAGAAGGAAGTGCTCAATATGGCGAATCAGGGCATCTTCGAGATCAGTTTCTGAGAATTCATCTTTCAAATTTAGAAACTCTAATACATAGGGGTCCTTGATCTCTTCTTCACCTGTGGTCTCTTCTCCCTTACGCGCCAATCCTCCCGATGACAACATGCCAACTTTATTCCGTGAGAGCAGAGTCCGTTCATAAAATTGAGTCGACATTTGACGATTAAGCTGTTTCAGAGACCATCCATGCCTGAGAGCTTCCGCTTCATAGAAAGCTCTTGCATCAGAGTCTTCTATCGTAAGGAGTTTGATGTAATGGGACCAGGGGAGCGGAAATTGTTGCCTCTCAGGGCTTTCAGAAAGCGCAGACGATTTCTGCGCTTTTCGGTAAAGAATATAGAAGCGGCGCATTTGCTCTAGATTTCGCTTCGAAAACCCACGTCCAAACTGTTTTTGTAGATCCTCAGAAAGCCTTTGAATAAGCTTTGCACCATACTGAGCCCTCTCAACTCCTCCCTGTTCATACACCACAATTCTTCTGCCGATCTCAAAATATGTAGCCGTCATGACCGAATTGACAGCACGAGCTGCTTGCCGTCGGGCATTCTCCATCAGCCCAACAACCTCACTCAGGAAATCGGCATACCGTCGTTCACTTGTCTCAGTTTCGATACTGAGGTCATCACAATCTGACCTATATTCGTCACTCACAACTGCAAAAAATGAAGAGGAACTTTAGCTGAATTCGTGATTATACGCCCAGGAGCATCGCTAATGTAAGCAAAAGCCTTGTGAGTAATCTTTCCAACCGTTCAGAGCATAACTCCAAGCCGGATAGATGGATCAGTTGAACTATATCAGGGGAAGGGACTTCTTTCTAATCTTTGTTTTATCGAGTTAATCGGTATTCATTCCAGTGTTCCCAAAAGATTAATCCTGCTTAGAGCGCAAAGAACTGCTTGCTGGAGTCAGAAAGCCATCCCGTCTGGAGCTATCTCAGCTCTTGCCGATGCTCAAAACATCTTCCAGAATCAGCAGCCCTAGCGGAGGTGACAGCGTAGAAGTTCGGCTTGCCAAATAACCAGTAACGTCAAATCAAGAATTGCCGCCCTTGAGCGCTATGATTAGCGCTGTACTGGCTGAAAATCTGTACATCTCCCTGCCTGGGTTTTGCCCAGGCAGCTTTTTCCAGATTCACATAAAAATGCCACACCCAGGCCAACTAGCGAGAATGCGGCTATCCTGTATTGTTCTAATTCACTGGATGTTGCTTTAGCCTGCCGAGGATACTGCCAGGGCAGGCTTTTTGTTTGACTTCACGAACTCTATCCGATCAGAACTTCCAGATTGCTTGTTTGACTTGTTTTGATTCTCCAAGCGAATCACCAAGAAACGAATCAGGACCACCAAAATCAATGGGAATAGCGGAGACTCCCAGAAGGTTTGAGGCTCCTCTTGAATCGCTCCAATGGTAGTCAAGCCACCGAAGAAATCCTTTCCGACACACCAGACTTCAATACCGGAAGCAGTCATTCTGGTACGAGCATTTTCATCCAAAATCTGGGGAGTGGCGATCACCAGACGCTTGCCGGGATAGAATCGCTGATAATAGTGCAGCTGCCCGCTCGCCTCATTAGCGCTCTCCCTAGTCAGGGTGAGCTTGCACTCGATGACTGCCAATTCGGTCAGGATATCGATTCGCCCCAGCCCACCGCCAACCGTCACCTCATGCCCCAAATACTGCCCTTCGGCTTTCAGTTTTTGGACAAGCCCAGTTTGGAACGCCTGCTCACTTCGGAAGCTCATGGTTACTTTCCTAGTTTTCAAAATTACAGTTAGTTGGGATCAGTCGTGTAGCGCTATTCGGATTCGGTTAAATACTGCTCAATCAGGTTCTCAGATGACTTTTTCCCGCAGGTATCGCACAGGTAGCTATAAACACCTCGCGTCAGCATTCGTCTGGAATATTTGCCGGTTTCGCACTTGATGCAGTCAAACCCGACATAGGTGCTGACTGCAGCGGTTGACTGCAGTTTGACTGCATCGCTGGAGTCATTAGCTTGAGGGGATTCTGGCGCTTGGTCTAAAATCGCTGCAGTCGGTTGACTGCTGTTGACTGCGGTTAACTGTCTCCGTAGACTGCCGGATAGATTTATGTTTGTTTTTGCACTTACCCGACTGCTGAGGGCTTCGTCTAAGGTCCGGATTGAATCGGGGTAGTCAGCGGTAGAAAAGGCGTCAAACTCGTACTCATCGCCCCCTCTGAACTGGTCAAAGCCGTAATAGCCAATGGTGGGCAACTCGATCATTTTTCTAGCGCTCTTGCCGTCTTCCAGCATGGCGAAGCGGTATTTCTGGGTGATGTCTGGAATGCCTTTGTTTTTGGCTTCGCAGTATTCCAGCAGGGCGGTATAGTCGCTCATGAGTTTGGTCGTTTTGGACCCGTCATTGGAGTTCATCAAGGCGTCTGGAATATTCTTTTCAATGTGGAGATTGACAGCGCTATTGAAGTCACCCCGCTGGAAGCCGGGGTAGTTGCTGGCGTTGGGATTTTGGCCGGAGATGATGCAGCCGACATTCACATGGCTGCCTTCTTTGAGGATGTTCTTGATGGCGGTGGCGTAGGCTTTCCGATCCGCTTCGCTGATGTTCGTCATGGTGTTGTCGATTTCATCCAGGACGAAATAGACGTACAGATCAATGCCTTCCTGTTTGGTTTTCCGACTCTGAAGCGTTTGGTTGATTTCTTTGGCGATGATCTTGGCGTCTTGATAGTCGGTCCAGTCGGGGGCAATCCGCCAGTAATCCTTCCGGGAACCGGCTGAGGGGTCCATCCGCCGAATGATGAACTTCTCTCCATTCAGCAGTTTGGCCCCCAGGATATTTCGCGCCAGCGGGCTTTTAGCGCCTTCTGAAGCGCCGGTAATTCGGACGCGATGAAAGTCACTGCAGAGGCCCTTAAATTGGCTTCTGGGGGTCCAATAGCGGTCTACGTCGTTATCGGTGAGGATTCGCTTTTGGGTGACGACGGTGCATTCCACCAGCAGCTTTTCGGTGTTATAGCGGAAGGGCGAGATGTCTAGTAAGGCTAAATGCTCTTTAATGGCGGTGAGGTGGGCGTTCAGGGGTTGGATGGCTTGGGTGGGGTTAGCGTCGCCGCGATAGTTGAAGTAGTAGGTCGTTTTGCCTGCGGCCATCTCCCGATGGGCGGCGTCCAGGATAATTCCCTGGGATTCATAGGCCACCTTGATCATGTGGTTGCCGGGGAAGTCGGTCTGTTTAGCGGGGAATATCCGGGGACGTTTGGCGTCGGCGAGTTTCTCGGTCAAATCGACGATGACTCGCCGCTGTTCTTCGATTCGCTGGTCCCTCTCTTCCACCGCCGCTTCAAAGGTATCGAGTTCGGCGTCTTTGACTTCATCCAGCCCTCGGGTCTCCATCTCTAGATGATTTAGGGAGAGTTTGGCCCGCTCCAGCTCTTGGCTAGTGACCTGCAGCATCGTTTCTTTATCCGCTAGGGCGGCTCGCAGGTCTTCGATGATCTGGTTATGCCGTTTAGTGATCAGATTCTCTAATCTGCGTTCGACGGCTTTGTCAGCTCTTAGCCGGATACCTTTTTCTAATTGACGCTTTCTT
>JAAUYH010058793.1_pt1 | contig 11861 bp, 8 predicted proteins | sample 7278061 | NCBI WGS metagenome assembly JAAUYH01 (sample SAMN14350203, study PRJNA611818) | marine sediment metagenome | isolation source: surface marine sediment (0.6m) | place: French Polynesia: Moorea | collected 2018-08 | reverse complement strand
TAACCATAACTTACTTATTGGTTCTGCTTACACGAAAAAAATGGGTCTTAAACCAGGAGATGAGTTTGAAATAACCTTGGGAAGAAAACATATTCATCTTCGACAAATTGGTGGTGAAGAAGAAGAAGAGTAAACGATTTGTAAATTATTCACTATCCCACAATCACCGAAATTATTCTTTCTTCTCACAACCTAATCAACAAAAGACTTACTCAAAATTAAGACGTTGCTTAGCTATAATTCACTGAGCAACGTCTTAAATCTATTCTTTCTTTTGGGTCGTAACGCTTTTAGAGCATCTCAAACTGTTCCCCAGTAATAATATCAGCACTAGAACCATTAGTAATATTCACATTATCCAGGGTCACTTGTTGTCCAAAGATATCGGTGACAAGCAAATCTTGTATGCCATTAAGTGGATAATGACCACTTAAAACAAAACGATTATCAGGCTCACGATTAAGACCGATGATGTCACCATCATCAGTAATCAAATCGACGCTTTCAATCGGATAACGATGATTATTGAATCTTACTGCTGCGTAGTAAGGATTAGTCTCAGGTATTCCTTCAACGACTATTCCTTGCCCAATTCTATAACCATAAGCTGTTAGATAGTCATCGGGAGGACCGACTAATTGATAGTCAATATTAACTATGCCATCGACATGGTCTGCTATTTTACCAAAAGCTTCCGTACTCAGATCTAAACCATCGGCTCGTTCAGGAAGTTGATCGACAACCTGAACTATGATAGGAGCAGCACCATCTCTTTGTTTAGGACCAGAGACCTCCAAGAAAGCCCCGCTAGCTTCCGAACCATTCCACTGCACATTATTAATCGCAGTAACTTTCTCTCGCTCATTTGGCGCTGGCACATCATAACCCGAATTACCTCTACCTTCGTTGAATGCTAGTAGATCGTAAAATGTAGCTCTTGCCTGATAGTTTTGATTAAGTTGTAATTCAGGTTCCAAATTACCAAGAGAAAAAGTTGAACCATTGAACTCAAAATTTTGTGGTTCTTCGACTTCTGATGCGTTCTGGGGGATAGTTACTCCTGATCCAGTCTGAGGAGCATCGACTTGCGATCCTGAAGTATTATCCTGATCAGGCTCTAGTGCTTGACCATTATTGGCATCAATACCAATCAACTGATCCAACTCAGTATCAGTAAGAGGATCGCCACCAAACTGGTCGTACATTCTGGCTAACGCTCCAGAGAAAGCAGCATTATAGTCTGTAGCTACTTCATTGCTCACGTAATCAGTACGAGAATCGTTATAAGCAAAATCATCCACTGCCGTCGGACCGCCCACCAACGCACCATAAAGAATATGATTATTTGGCTCATCGTTTTCAAAGTTAACCGAATTACCATCATGGGCACCACGGTGATGAGGTCTTTGGGGATAATTGTCACCAAAGCCTACTACATAGCTAGAGTCACGAGGATTGTCTCCCAAAATATAATCGATTTGGCTGTTAGCAAAGTCAGAATAGCGATTATTAGAATTATTGACTGTGTCACTATAAACTCCTGCAAGGAAAGAAGTATTAGCACTTAAGCGTAAAGAACCCCACTGAGATGACCAAGCTAAACCACCGCTAGTATATTGAATCCCGCCAGTCCCGTTAATCCAATGATCAAGCCAAGTTTCGACACTATTGCGGTATTGAGAATCACCAGTTTCCTGTGCCAAGAGAACTGCTGTCCCGTAAGTTTTATCATCCCAGCTCTGAGTGCCGCTACCCAAGTAATTATGATGATAGTTTTTGGCTTTGTCGAGATAAGACTCATCGCCCGTAGCTTTATAGAGCCAAATCGCCCCCCAAGCTAATTCGTCTTGATAAGCACTAGATACATAATAACCTTGGGCATCAGTAATAGAATCGGAATACTTCCCCTGATATGTTTCGGCAAATTGATATAGTTGTTTAGCGTTGTTTAACAATTGCTCAGCATAGGCTTCATCACTTGAGCGAAATAGAATTGAAGCAGAAGCTAGAGCAGCAGCGGTTTCGCCGGCTAAGTCACTACCAGGATTATTGGCATCAATTTTATAGGCGGGACGAGCCATAGTCATTTCCTCAGGCGACCCCCAATAGTTATGATCTGCATCGCCATTTCCTACTTGACCATAAAAGGCTTGTGTTGTAGCCCCTTCGGTCACATGAGCTTTCAGCAAATAATCTGTCCCCCACTTAATGGCATCTAGAGCTTCGTCGAGTTGACCACTGCGAGTATAAGCATCTTGGTATTCTTCGACTCCCCAACTCAACATGGTTATACTAGCTGCCATAGGAAAACCAAATTTAACATGGTCACCAGCATCAAAATAGCCACCAGTCAAATCGAGACCAACATCAGAACCGTCATTAACTGTGGAATCACTACGCCATTCAATGCGATTATTATCAGGCAAAGAGCCCGAACGATTAGCTTCATAGAAGAGAAATGATTTTTGTAACGCTTCCCCATATCCAAATTGACCAGTTTCTGAAGTGGGCACTAGATCAGTCTCAGTGGTGGATTCAATTTCAGTGGTGAATTCAATTTCAGTTATCGATTCAGTCTCAGTTGTTGATTCAGATTCAGATTCAGATTCGGTTTCAACAGAAGAAGAATTATTGTTAGTTATGGGTGGGACTAAATACAAGTCATTGACAATATCTACATAACGAGAATTATCTTGAGTTTTGACTAAGTACTCATGATGAGAATCATTCTCACCAGTCTGCCACTGGCTAGAGCCATCAGCATTAACTTGATTAAATCCCTGATCGACTCTGCTCCATAAATCCTGATCTCCTCTGACTGCCCATAAGACTGCCGTTTGATCCCATGTATGATAGCCATCAGCAAGAGCATTATTGGGCGTATCAAATCCTCTAAATACTTCGTGGGCATATCTTACAGGATTAGATGTAGGAGCATTTTGGAGACTAGTCCCACTATACATCTGCCAACCAATTTCTGCTCCAGAAAAGACGATGCGAGTCGGCCAATTGTCTACCACCATCTGAGTATCTTGAGGTCGATTACGAGAAAAGTTCCATTCTGTCCCAGCATGAGGATATTGACCTCCCATAATCACGGCTTCTTTGACTTTCTGCCGGACTAAATCCATGCCATTGAGATTACTATGCTCATCTGGTTCAGATTGCAGGAGACTAGCCATATTTACCAAATAGCCGACACTGACATAGGTAACAGAATTATCTTCAGCTGCAGCTAACGTTGCTCTTAAAACATCGACAGCATCTGCTACTTGATCATCACTAGGTGTATCGTGGGGAAAGATTGTATGTAGACTATCACCATACCAACTGCCATCTTCTTGTAAACCAGAGACTTTTGTGACTCCAATTGGGATATCAGGACGATTATAATAAGTATTGATGGCGTCAACGGTTGAAGCTGTCCTTTTATGATTAGAATTAGCGTTGGTAACAACAGCTAGTAGATCAGCTTCGCCATTATTAGCTAAAGCATGAATCATCGCCAACGCAGCAACATCGTCAACGTCGTTAGACATATCTGTATCAAGGATCAGCTGCACTCCATTATTGGAATCAGGAGCAGTTGTATTATCTATCATAATTTTTGCTTACAAAGAAAATATTGGGCAACCGTTATTTGTGATTGAAGAAATATTGGTTTTTTGTTTTTGCTCTTGTAACTTTTATATTTCTTTTTTGCTTCATTGGTCTTCGGAGCAAATGCTGATTTATGAACTCAGTTTTTGGCTACTATTAGTATTTAGAACTAGATGTTTTACGATCAATGGTTCGTATCACTAGAATCATTGATATGAATCACAACTAAAAGAATTGAATCACTAACTTTTTGAAATCAAAATCACAAGTAACCAAAGATCTCGCATCTTAAATTTCAAAAAATATCAAGGAAATTTAAAGTGAAATTAGCAAATTAATTGTGAGAAAAAGTGATTATTGGATAAATACTGAGTAATTCATAAATAATTCTTAAAAATTACAGTTTGCGATCGCATTATTTATAGGAAATAATAAAAATAATTACTAATAGTCAAAAATCACAGTAATTATCAGGAAATAATAATTAAAGAGAAGATAAAAATCGGAAATTTACTGAGTCATCAATGCTTAATGGTCAAGATTTAATGGCAAGATACGGTATAGTTTATGCAAGATTACTTAACTCTTATTGCCTGATTCCTGGTTCCTTATTATCCGTCGCCTAGTCTAAAATAAGGGTTGTTGTTGTTTACCTATTAAATTACTCCATTGCGATATGGTAAGTTTAAACCCCAGTTCGAGCTTTAGTTTAAAAATTCAGATCGAAATTCCTAATCGTCCTGGTACTCTAGCATCAGTTATGAGCGCGATCGCGTCTAAAGGTGGTAGTTTGGGCGATATTTCCCTCTTACAACGTAATCACAAATATACTCAGCGAGAACTTACCGTAGATGCCTCTAGTAATGAAAATGCCGAAGCGATCATTACGACCCTAGAAAGTCTGCCCAAAGTTAAAGTAATTAGCTACAGCGATCGCACTTTTGCCATTCATCAAGGGGGCAAAATCCGCATTGAGAGCAAATTGCCCCTCAAGTCACAATCAGATCTGGCAATGGCTTACACTCCTGGGGTAGGCAGAATTTGTAGAGCGATCGCATCAGCTCCAGAACAGGTTTATGCTCTGACAATTAAGAGTAATACCGTAGCCGTGATAACTGATGGCAGTGCCGTCTTAGGATTGGGAAATCTTGGACCAGAAGCCGCACTTCCGGTCATGGAAGGTAAAGCATTATTGTTTAAGGAGTTTGCGGGGTTAGATGCTTTTCCCGTTTGCTTAGATACTCAAGATACGGACCAAATTATTGAGACAATTAAGCATATTGCACCCGTTTTTGGCGGCATTAATATTGAGGATATCGCCGCACCTCGTTGTTTTGAAATTGAAAAAAGACTCAAGGAAGAATTAGATATTCCCGTATTTCATGATGATCAACATGGTACCGCGATCGTGGTCTTGGCAGCATTATATAATGCCCTCAAAGTAGTCGGCAAAGAACTAGAAGAAGTCACAATTGTCATTAATGGTGCTGGGGCAGCAGGGATTGCCGTGGCTCGATTATTAAAAAAAGCAGGTGCTGACAAGATTATGCTTTGTGACTCCAAAGGTATTATTTCGCAAGATCGCCAAGATCTAAATCCTCAAAAACGAGAATTAGCGGCAACTTCAGCTGGTACTTTAACCACTGCTTTGGATGGGGCTGATGTTTTCTTAGGACTTAGTGTACCAGGGGTGGTTAACCCAGAAATGATCTATTCTATGACCAGGGATGCGATCGTTTTTGCGATGGCAAATCCGATTCCCGAGATCCAGCCAGAGTTAATCTATGATGATGTAGCAGTTATGGCAACAGGACGGAGCGATTATCCGAATCAAATTAATAATGTTTTAGCATTTCCGGGGATATTTCGTGGTGCTTTGGATTGTCGAGCCAGAGAAATTACGACTAATATGTATCTGGAAGCAGCTAAAGCGATCGCAGCTTTAATTGATCCCCAAGATTTGGATCGAGAACATGTTATTCCTTCTGTCTTCGATCCTAGAGTTGCTTCAGCTGTGGCTACCGCAGTTCGTAAGGCACATATTTAGGCATATTTTATATTTAACAGTTATCTTTTGTTAGTTAATATTTTGAAAAATAATGCTTAACGATACTTCAAATATTCCAGAGATTTCAGATATTCCAGAAGCGACCAGAGAAACTATTGCTCCCAAAACTGCTTCATCGTTTTCCGTCGTACGCTTAGGTGTGGCAGGAGTTGTCATCGGAGTAATTGTGATCGCGATTATTGCCTTATTGGTTCGTCCATCGAAACAGATATCAGAACCTGTTTCTCAGGAAGTTATTCCTCAGCAACCTGATGCCGCAACGGAATTGCCAGCTGAATCTAATCCCGTAGAGGTTGAAGAGAAAGAAGTGGCAGCAACAGAGACAGAAGCAGAAACAGAAGCAGAGACAGTAGATAATATCTTAGGACATTTACCCTATGAACAAGTTGCCGAATCAGAATTATCGCCCATTACCGCTGATGGCAGCATTCGCTTGCACAAAGCTGCAGCCAATAAATTTATGGAAATGCAAGGAGCAGCCAGAAATCAAGGGATAATCCTGACTCCTCTCTCGGGATTTCGCTCGGTAGAGGATCAAGATTATTTATTTTTTGATGTCAAAGAACAAAGAGTTCAAGATGCGACTAAAAGAGCAGAAGTAAGTGCCCCTCCTGGTTATAGTGAACATCATACTGGTTATGCTATAGATATTGGTGATGGCAAAGTTCCCGCCACTAATGTCAGTCCCAATTTTGAAAAGACAGCAGCTTTTCGTTGGTTAGAAGAAAATGCGGCGCGTTATAGTTTTGAATTATCTTTTCCCCCTGATAATCCCCAGGGAATTAGTTATGAGCCATGGCATTGGCGGTTTGTTGGCGATCGCAAAAGTCTAGAAACTTTTTATAAAGCACGGAAGCTAAAAATTGATGATAAATAATTGGCTCAATTATCATCTATTATTCTCATAGCTTAATAAAGCTCAAGTAGTTTTTTGATGGTTATTTCTGGAAGGGGAATAGTTTTAGTTGTTCCTAGAGAAAGAGATAAATCCTGATACCTAGCGAAAGCAAGGTCTTTTTGAGCCAGAGAAATTGTAATAGCTGGTATGTTAGTCAGAATTTGTCGGATCTGATTCTCGACAGTTGCGACCATGTCTATTGATAATGGACTGTGGATCGTGCCTAATCTAAGATAGAAATCATTATCAACGCTGTCAGCTTTACTATGATATTTATGCAAAAGATTGAATTTTTGAGCATCCCGACGTAGCTGATCTAAATCTAGGGTGATTAGGTCATCTTTTTTTGTCCAACCAATCAATACTGGAATATAGGTTGTATCATCAACTTTTTGTAATTGAAAAGAACGCCCATAAGGATGTTGATTGCGACTGAGAAAATTATAATCGCGATCGCATTTATAGCCGCCAAAACAAATATTGAAAGGTAACAAACTACAATTTTGCAGATATTTCAGCCAGTTATCGCAATCTAGATAACGAATTTCATTTCTTCTAAGATAAAACCATTTACTAATTATGCCCGCTGCTGTTTTTGAGCCTTCACAGCCTAGAACAGTAGCATGTACTTGTGCCATTTGATAGGGAGCAAATCCCTGTAGTTGCGATAAATAACTTTGGATGTTTTTAATTAATTGATTCAAGGGAGCTGGTTTGTCACCATAAAAAGCTACTAAACTAATATTAGAAACTTCTAAGGTAAAAGGAAGTTGCTGCGGCAAATGCATCACTTAATTATTTATTACTTATTACTTACTAATTACTTATTATTTATTACTTTCGCACGGTGGCACTAGCCTTAACCTCACCTTTGGTCGTAAACTGAAGTTTGCAAAAAAAATCTAAATAGAACAAGCTGTGCGAAAAATAGTAATTGCTGGGAACTGGAAAATGCACAAGACTCAAACAGAGTCTTTAGAATTTGTGCAAGAATTTAAATCCGCGCTCAAAAATGCTGATGAGGGTAGAGAAATTATATTATGTACTCCCTTTACTTCTCTATCAATTATGTCCAAAAATCTTCACGGTAGTAGAATTAAACTAGGGGCACAAAATATTCACTGGGAGGATCAAGGTGCTTATACAGGAGAGATTTCCGGCAGTATGTTAACCGAGATTGGCATCAACTATGTCGTAATCGGTCATAGTGAACGCCGCCAATATTTTGGGGAGACTGACGAAACTGTCAATTTACGTATCAAAGCAGCTCAAAAACATGGCCTGACCCCCATTCTTTGCGTTGGCGAAACCAAAGGACAAAGAGACGCGGGAGAAACTGAAAATATTATAATCAATCAGTTAAAAAAAGATTTAGTTGATATAGACCAAAATAATTTAATTATTGCCTATGAACCAATTTGGGCAATTGGCACCGGAGATACTTGTGAATCTGCAGAAGCAAATCGAGTTATTGGGATTATTCGTCAACAATTAAATAATAAAAATGTCCCTATTCAATATGGTGGGTCTGTAAAACCTAATAATATTGATGAAATCATGGCACAATCAGAAATCGACGGCGCATTAGTAGGTGGCGCTAGCCTTGACCCTGATAGTTTTGCCCGGATTGTTAATTATCAATAAAGTATTTAGGGATCTTGGGGCTACGTAATTTCTTATTGCCCCAACTCCCTCTACTTACCTAAAAGGAATGGGGAACAAAAAAAAGAAACTATAATTTTCAAACTAGAAGCAGTTTAACTTGGTTGCTCAATCAAATCCATCACTTTTAAATAAGCAGGATCATCTGGTTGCACTTCCCGCTCCTCAAGTCCATCATCGTTATAAATAGCTTTTCTAGCATTATCTGCGACAACAGCATTAGAAAGTAATTCCAAGGCATCAGATCGCTCAATATTGTTTAATGCTTCTATATATTTGCGACTATTAGACGGTCTTACTGATTCTTGGCAATAATTTGACAATTGCCGACTCTTAGTAATAACTTCAAAAGCGAAATCTTTTTCTTCACCACTACCATATAAAACCTTATAAAGAAGATTGACCATCGTAGCATCATGGCTTTGTATTGAGTATTTCTCTTCAATTTGCGGCCAATATCTCAAAGCTTTTAATCCTTCCAAAGCACCTTTGTTCAAACCCGACTCTTCACACCATTGCTCAAATTCTTCAATGTTCAAAGGACAACGACCATATTCAATTATTCCTCTGGCTAAAGCTTGACCTGCCTGGAAGTTTCTGGTGGGCTGCCCTGAGACCGGAAGCATCATACTGCCTCGCACATCAGCTACCATAGCCGTCAATTGGGTAAAAGTATGATCTCTAACTCTTTCTCTATAACCACCTCGATTCAGGGTTGCTTCAATACTCGGTACCCCATATCCTAATTCTGTCAAAGCTATAGTTTGCTGAGAATAAAGTTTTTGACGATCTTTCCTCAACATCGAAACCGTTGCTGCTTGGTCAAGACATTGATTTAGTAGTAAGGTCAGCAAGGTAGGTAGAATCCCTGGATTTTGTTGATGATATTCATAGCTAAATCCCGCAAAAATCGATGCCATATTTTTTGCAGCTTTAATATATTGGGCTTCCACATTATGAATACCTGGGGAAACCTGAATGTTGGGGGAAAGTTTATTCAGCATATGTGCCCCAATTAACGCGATTAGGGCATTAGGATGACAAAAGTTGGCAGTAAAGCTATCTAGAGGATCTCGCAAAGCACCGTGGCGGTGAAAACCTGAGAAAAAAGCTAAATTGGGATTTTTCTCGCATAGGACATAAGATTCATTTTTTTCGTCGTCGTGACTATAAGAGCCTGCAAGACAACCCAATACTACGTTATTACGATTGAGTTGCTTTCTGATGTTACAGGCTTCGGCAAGATCCTGTTCGATATATTTACTATTAGCCGTCAAAATAACCAAATCACATTTCAGAATCAAATATTCCAAGTCATTGGTAACTAATTGATTTTTTTCGCTGTGGCAGGCCATCCGATGCATTTTCGCTACATGCTTCGGGTCCATACCCTTGATTGCTTCAACTGAAAATGCCCCCATAAGTTCCCTTCTAGGACGAGGAGCTAGCAATAGGGATTTTTCAGTGTTTTGCATTGCTGAATTGTAAGCAAGGGAGCCTGGATAGAGACCAATGCTATAAAATCCAATTTTACCTTGATTCAGTTGGCGAATACGTTGTTTAATGCTTTTTTTATCTAATGAATTATCAAAGAAACTATTTTGCATTACTTTGTATTTTTAAAAATTCGGCTCTATGCAAAACCTGGTTAGGCTTAAACAGCATTGTATAGTATGGAGCGATACTCTCAAAATTAGACTGCTTGGGTAAGTACGCTTAACCTTAATTCCCTGCTTTATAATTCCTAGACAAAACTAGACAATCTAGATTATCTGTTGATTACTTCTTGCTTCATAATAGTAACGTCGGCGTTATCTACTTCACAAGCTTTCACGGACAAGCCGTCCGCATAGTGAGCTAAATTAATGCTCGCATTAAAATCACGAGGTAAATGGGTCTCGCATTCAGTGCAATTAAACCATCTATCAGATAGTTTTAAATCTTGTTTGATATTTTGGCAATTAGAACAAGTTTTACTCGATGGAAACCAACGATCAACGATCACTAATTCTGAACCATATAACGGACATTTATATTCGAGTTGGCGACGAAACTCATAAAATGCTTGGTCGGCAACAGCTTTACTTAATTTGTGATTAGCCAACATCCCAGAAACACATAAGTCCTCAATAGCAATCTTGGACCAAGTTTTAGCAATATAGCTGGTCATTTTATGGAGATAATCACGACGAATATTACTGATTCGATGATGCAATCTAGCTATCTTTAACTGTGCTTTGTACCAATTAGATGAGCCCACAACTTTATGACGATTCAGATATTGTAGTCGAGAGAGTTTTTTCTGTAGTTGGCGATAAGGTTTTAATGAGGGAAAAACCTCACCATTACTTAAATAAGCCCAATCAGATATTCCTAAATCAATTCCAATAGTTTCGTTTTTTAGTTGTGGTTTTTCTCGTACTTGTTCAAAGGCCAAACTAAGATACCAATCTCCAGCCTGCTTGCTGATAGTTACTTTTTTGACTGAAGTATGAGGTAATCCCTCAAAACTATTAACCCACCCGATAAATGGTAACTTGATTCTCGTTCCACCTACTCGGATCAGTTTACCTCCTGCGTCAATAGTAAAACTATCGTTGATGCCTTTTTTTTTGAATCGGGGAAATTCCCCTAAACCCTTAAAAAATCTCGAGTAGGCAGTATCTAAATCTCGAAAAGCAAATTGATAAACCCGAGAAGATAAACTACTCTGCCAAGGATAATTTGGCTTGACATGATTGGTATAGAATTTTTTAAGTTCAGTAGTTTTAATCTTGATTCCTTCTTGGTATAGCTTAATTTTAGTCGCCAATCCCCAGTTATAAATCCAACGGGAGTATCCCGCGTGTTGCGCCATTAGCTTACGCTGTCTCCCATTGAGTTTTAACTTGGTACGAAATCCCAGAAGCATCTTTTTTAACACTGAACTTTCTGGTATTTTGTAATCTTTTGGGTATTTATGTCAAGATTTTGTTTTAAATCTTTTGTTAAGTTTTTCTTGTAATTTCTCTGCCCATAAAGACGGCATGAAAAGCAATGAACAATTGAAAGTAAATCTTCAACAAGTTCTTGTTGCGGTGATGATGATGGCTGATTAACCACAATAATTGAACAGTCATTTTCTTAAGCTAAGTATTCGACAAAATCATAAGCAAAACGGCACAGACGATCTTTATGAGCGACTACTAGGATCTCGACTTCTCCCGATAAAATGCTTGAGATTAGCTTGAGAAATTTTCTTCTCTTGAAGTTTAACCCACCTCCAACTTCATCGATCCATTCATCTACAACCAAACCTTTCCCTAAACAAAATTGTTCCATCGCCAGAACTTGATTTTGTAATTCTGGTTTTTGGGCTGAAGATGATACGCGAGTGTAAACTACAACTTTTCTTTTCGGTTTTGAGATCTCATTTCCCAGAGCTACAGCTAAATCTGGTTCTGTGTAATATCTATGTCCCGATGGAGTTCTTTTAGCTGGCAACTTTCCTGTTTCATCCCATCGATGAAGGGTTTTAACGCTGACACCGACTCGTTTGGCAAATTCTCCTGGTCGCATTTCCCTATTTTCCTTGACATTATGTCAAAGATTGTACAGCTTTGTCTAGTAAATCTGCTACTAGGTTAAAGCTCT
>JAAUYH010116745.1_pt1 | contig 11862 bp, 8 predicted proteins | sample 7278061 | NCBI WGS metagenome assembly JAAUYH01 (sample SAMN14350203, study PRJNA611818) | marine sediment metagenome | isolation source: surface marine sediment (0.6m) | place: French Polynesia: Moorea | collected 2018-08 | reverse complement strand
TTAGATACGACGAAACGTTTGCTAGTAAATTTAAAGTCAAATTTTGGGCGACTTCTGAAATGTCGTGATTTCTGAACTAGTTAGTGCAGAATAATATCAAAAATATTTTTTGTCGGATAGAGCAACAAAAACTGCAACGGAATAAATTTTTGACAACACTGTTAATTTTATAGCGAATCAGGTACTCTTTTCGTGAATCGCCGAAATTAAGTTGGTTGCACGTGAATTTTTATTTTTGGAGTAATTTAGCGATAGTCCAGCAATGTCGTCAACTCTAATAAAACATTGGTTATTATCAACCATAAATCTGTAACGCTGTATGACTTTGTCCGGAAGTGAAAGTCAGCATCTGGATGATACAGTAGCGTACAATCGAGGTAGTATTTGTTTTTCGGTTTGCGTGCCGTTTCGGGTGAGGTAGTGTTAGTAATAATGTCGTTACTCTGCAATAAACCGTACCGTGACAATATTCTGACAAAAAGAGTTTGAATGCTTGCCCACAGTTGGCAAACCTTTTCTGTAAACTGTGCGCAAAAGATTCGAGTATGGCTACACTGCGTCAACGGACGAGACCCTGAATACACTCTACACGGTAAATCTGTTACCCAGCAAGCCAAATTTTTTCCTTCTGATTGGTGGGAAAATGCTAGGCCTATCTGATGAAGTTCGGTCGCTCACCGATCTAGGGTCAGAAGTGTTACTTCTTTCAAAATAGTCTGGTTGAGACAACGAGCTCAAGGGGAATTCGCAGAAGCTTACTCTAACTGCGACGTCCATTACCGGTAAACTTGCTGATATCATTTTGATCAAGTTTTCATTTGCCAAATTATTTGTCGACGATTACATTGCACGACCAGTGGAATCAAAAGAAAAACCGAGAAAATAATGTTTACAGAAAGTCCGTCCCGTCTGTCCTGATTCGATAGTACCGCACGAAAAGGCACAACCCTCCGAATATAGATTGCGGAAGATCGATCCAATGGAAACGCAGCAACTGAAGGTGATCCACCTCATCATGTCATTCACAGCGGTACTCAGCGGGTACGGTCCGGGATTCCCAGTTCTCAGTACAGTACGCATTGAAACCCTAAAGCATTAATACCCGAAAACACCGGTACCGTATAATACGAATGGCACAATAACAACGTATTTTTCTCTAACATTTGCCGGCACCATGGAACAGCAAGACTCCTATAATCGGCGGTACGAAGGGATCGAATCAATCGATCTCCAGTCATCGACCGTTTTACCATCAATTGGAAAACTGTTGTGCTTCTTCCGGGCACTGAATCTAGTCAGAAGATCTGCCAACTGAAATCAGTGAAAGAGTTCTCGATGGTTCCATAGTCGATGTGGCACCAGTAAAGAAGCAAATTGATTTAGTTCGATCCGAACCCGAGAATCCTGAGATACGCGAGATATTCCACTGTTGACACCCAACTTGTTCAATAATCGAAAAATACGAGTGTAAATTTGGACGTTTTGCAGCCGCTGTATAGCATGATGCAGTATGCTTTTGGGCATGATTTTTCTATGTGACAAAAGTTACACATTGAAAAATAATGAACCATACACAAAACGTCTTTTTCACTGATTCTGAATTGGTAAACTGTAACAAGTAGAAATGGACGTATTCACTGGGATTGTTGTGCCACAAACCAACATGCTGTATTCCTTTTCCCTACTGCACCTTCTTCAATACTGTACTAATACAGCTCGTCTACCAGTTTTCTCTCACCAATACAGTCCTGTACCAGTGTACAGGAGAGAATGATTAACGGCTTTCACTCGCATCAATGCAGATTACAGAATTGATGACAGATTTCGATGAGTCTTACAAGCTAGAGCCAAATAGAAATTATCTCAATCAATAAGTACTGCTTTTGAATTTTCGCGAAAACATGTGCCAACTGTTTATTCTCATTATAATGTTAGTAATAATCGAGATGAACAGTATTCGGAAGGATGAAGTCGACAACACAACATACAGCTGACTACCCGCTCAATTGTTTCTTACACTAGCCTACAAAACAAAGTCGACATCCATCTTTCTAAATTCTTCTTTCACACTGTTAAGTGTTTGTGGCTGCATTGCTGTTCACAGCGTTACGAAAATACAGCAGTAGAGATTCCAGTACAGTGTTGTGAAGTCGTGCGTCGGAGTGCCGAACCTCAATACTGTACCCACAGATGCAAATTCGATGCAGTGCGGTGCATCTCGCCCTGAATCGATCGAATCTGGGATAGGTGCATGCCGGTCCGCGCAGGACGGTGTGTGTCCACCACCAAGTAACAAAGTAACGACCCACTTCAATCCTGTTTTACAACCCTCGCGTCGACACGATGCACACTTATAAATGTCTACCCAACCTGTACCGAACGCCATCGATCAACCTGACCACATCCCAACCATGGGGTTCAAGTTACTCACCGTAGTATCGCTGCTCTTCCTCATAGCCACATCTCATGCGTCCGACTTGGAGACAACGGTGCGCTCGGGGTACCAGCGCTGCGGACTGCGTCGGAAAGGGTGTGGTAAGGGGCGAGTATGTGCGAAGGGAAAGTGGTTCAGTATCTGTGTACGCCCGCAGCCAATCGGAGGCAAGTGTGGCACCCACTACACCAAGGTTTGCATGCCAGGAGCGCAATGTACGAAGAGCCGGTGCACGAAGACCATGCCACTTGGTGGCCTGTGTACTGATCCGTACTGGCTTTGTGCCAAGGGCACCACGTGCAACGGGAAGATTTGCGCGAAGACAGTTGGCGTTGGTGAGAAGTGCGATGCGAAGGGTATTTTCTGTGCCAAGGGCACCACGTGCAATGGTGAGATTTGCACGAAGACAGGTGGACTCGGCGCAACGTGTGATGGAGTTGGATTACTCTGCAAGTCAGGTCTCGCTTGCTTCGGCATTCCTGGAAAGAAGAAATGTAATAAGCTGATGGGCGTGGGCGGTCAGTGCGATTTGCCGTTCTGGCTGTGCAAGACTGGTCTGAAATGTGATGGTAACATTTGCACGAAGACGGTCGAAGACGGCGAGAAGTGCGAAGGCAAGGGGCTCAAGTGCGCTACTGGACTGTTCTGTGTTGGCCTTCTTGGTAAGAAAATATGCAGAAAGCCGATGGGAGTGGGTGGACGATGCGACGAACCAACTTGGGTCTGTAAAAAGGGTCTCACTTGCAATGGGAAGATCTGCATTAAGAAGGTCGAAGCTGGTGGATTTTGTGAAGGAGTCGGGCTTGTGTGCGACACTGGGCTCTCATGCGTCGGTCCTCTGGGTAAGAAGAAGTGCAAGAAGCCGATGGGGTTAGGCGGCAAGTGCAGTGACCCGTATTGGGTTTGTAAGACTGGGCTCACTTGCGATGGAAAGATTTGCATCAAGAAAGTCGGAGATGGAGAATTTTGTGAAGGAGCGGGACTTGTATGCGATAAAGGGCTCGCATGTGTGGGGCCCCTCGGTAAGAAGAAGTGCAAAATCCCGATGGGTCTGGGTGGCAAATGCAGTGACCCGTACTGGGTATGTAAGAGTGGCTTGACTTGTGATGGAAAGATTTGCACCAAAACGGTTGAAGACGGAGGATTTTGTGAAGGAGTCGGACTAGTGTGCGATACCGGGCTCTCATGCGTCGGTCCTCTCGGTAAGAAGAAATGCAAGAAACCGATGGGCGTAGGCGGCAAATGCAGTGATCCGTATTGGGTATGCAAGACTGGCCTGACTTGCAATGGAAAGATTTGCATCAAGGAAGTCGGAGACGGTGGATTTTGTGAAGGAGTAGGACTTGTATGCGAAAAAGGGCTCTCATGTGTAGGACCGCTCGGTAAGAAGAAATGCAAGAAGCTGATGGCCTTGGGGGGCAAATGCAGTGACCCGTACTGGGTATGTGCGGCTGGTTTGAAATGCAATGGCAAGTATTGCACGAAGACTGTTCAGCTCGGCGGAAAGTGTGACAATGTCGGACTAGTCTGCAAGGCAGGTCTTGACTGCTTCGGCCCACCTGGGAAGAAGAAGTGTCAGAAGCTGATGGGTTTGGGTGGTCAGTGCGATTTGCCGAACTGGCTGTGCAAGCCGGGTCTCAAGTGCAACGGTGAAATCTGCACGAAGGTAATCGAAGACGGAGGAAAATGTGAAGGGAAAGGTCTAGTATGCGACATTGGGTTGGTATGCGTCGGGCTTGTCGGAAAGAAAATTTGCAGGAAGCCGATGGGGTTGGGCGGACGATGCGATGAACCAACCTGGGTCTGCAGGAAAGGTCTGACATGCGATGGAAAATTCTGCATTCAAAAAGTTCCTGAGGGAGGTTTCTGCGAAGGGAAATTCATTGTATGCAACGCCGGGCTCTCTTGTGTTGGTCCTCTCGGTCAGAAGAAGTGCAAGAAGCCGATAGGTCTTGGCGGAAAATGCAAAGGCCCGTATGCTGTATGCAAGACTGGTTTAACTTGCAACGGAAAGATTTGCATCAAGATAGTGGGAGACGGAGGATTCTGCGAGGGCGCCAACATTGTATGTGGCAAAGGACTCTCTTGCGTCGGTCCTCTCGGTAAGAGGAAGTGCAAGATGCCGATGGACTTGGGTGGCAAATGCAGTGACCCATATTGGGTATGTAAGACAGGTTTGACATGCAATGGCAAGATTTGCACAAAGACGGTTGGACTCGGTGCCAAGTGCGATGGAGTTGGATTAGTCTGCAAGTCAGGTCTCTCCTGCTTCGGCATTCCTGGTAAGAAGAAGTGCAACAAGCTTATGGGTGTGGGCGGCCAATGCGATCTGCCATTCTGGCTGTGCAAGGCTGGCCTCAAATGTGACGGTAACATTTGCACAAAGACGGTAGGTGATGGAGACAAATGTGAAGGAAAAGGGCTGAAATGCGATACTGGATTATTCTGTGTTGGACTCAAAGGCAAGAAAATATGCAGGAAGCCGATGGGAGTTGGCGGTCGATGCGATGAACCGACTTGGGTCTGCAGCAAGGGTCTGACTTGCAACGGCAAGTATTGCACGAAGACTGTTGGACTTGGCAAGAGGTGTAATAATATCGGACTGGTCTGCAAAACTGGCCTAACCTGCTTTGGCCGTCCTGGAAAGAAGAGATGCGCGAAAGTGATGGGCTTGGGCGGTCAGTGCGATTTGCCATTCTGGCCTTGCAAGGCAGGTCTCAAGTGTAACGGTGAGATTTGCACTAAGACGGTTGGAGACGGTGACAAATGTGAAGGAAAAGGGCTTGTATGTGAGAAGGGACTGCAATGTGTCGGCCTTGAAGGCAAGAAAATTTGCAGGAAGCCGATGGGAGTGGGCGGACGATGTGACGAACCGACTTGGGTCTGCAAGGAGGGTCTAGCCTGTAAGACAGTAGGATACAAGAAGATCTGCCTTCTTGATTAGACGATGAATAATAGTTTCTGTTGACATTCGTAAATGATGAGGGAAATGAAGTTTGAATGAACTTGAAGCCGTTAAATGCCTGTTATGAACACTTATTGGGTGTTGAAATTCTAATCAATTAACAGTAAGTAGTAATTGATATAATCTATCGCACCACCTCTTTTGATTTTAGTTCATTACACTTCCAAATCACAATTGAAACAATCCATTTCGACACTTATTATCGAGCACATTTTGATTTGTACTGAGAAACAGAGCTCAAGTGAAGATAAGTGAGATCTTCAAATGCTTCGGAGCGAACAAACGAAAGTTATATGGCTACCAGCCTATCAAGGTATGTGCAGTATTTCTAAATAGAATTGAACGATATCGAAGTGCTGGAGTTGAAAACCGTAACTGGACGTACATTTGAACATGCGCGTTAAAATTTTTTTGCGTACGTATCTATGTAGGCCCAGAAATGTTCGTAGAGAAATTCAAAGGTGGAAACTGTATACAGAAGTTACCCCAATACAATTGGTCAAATAGAAAAGCCTGCAATATTTCTTAATTATACGAAAATCTAAATTTCAAGAAATTTTGGCAATATTACTCCAGAGAAATCATGCTAGTTATATGTTAAACGTTTTCATTTCCTGTAGTATCCAGTTTAGACGGATATAATTGGTTAACTTTTTCTCGAAAACCATCCAGTCACGCGAAGACACGACAGGACCCTTTTCTGGTTAGAGTAAGCAGGAATATAAAGCTCACTGTGGCAATGTATAAGTGTTGTCATTTATTTGGGGCTTCATCTATTTTTTAGTACGTCTCTTTTAGTATTTGCGTTTTAGTTTATGATTATCTAGCTATTCTTCTATGATTGACTGTAAGTAGTATGATATTTTCTATTGTGTTTGTGGATCAAAAGCGTTCTGGCATGTCTGAGGACAGCAGATCACTCCGGGTTGAAAGTATCTACTCTGCTCTAAACTATCTACAACAACAGGCTTGTTACACCTGTTTGCTGAATCAAGGAGCATAACATGTTCTTAGAGCCGGGGCTAAGTGACTCTGCCAATTTCTTGATCTAAGATTAATTGAAGCAGCCATCCATCATTCTCGAATCTGCAATACCCGCTTGATTCACAAGCTTTAATTAGTCTAAATATCACCTGTTGAGGATCAAAGACACGCTGCTGTAGTGAGATGTCGCACACAAATTCGATTTGGTAGTTTGCCATAATTCCTATGCATTTCAATCAGTTAAGCTACAAGGACACTCCTTGGATAAATAGCATTTACTAATTAAAAAGATCGAACTACCATTTTTCGTTGTAAACTGTAGCTCAAATTTGATTTTTGAAATTGTAAAACTATATCCAAGGTAATAAACTGCAAACAAGTATCGATGCGTCTACACTTCAGTACAATCCAACCGTCATAAATTGTTCTCGAATTCGTTTCTCTTTCAGACGTAGTTTTGTTGATTATAGTGGAGCAAGGAGGTCGAGATAAAAAACTGATCTTCAGATGATGGATTATTGATGCACATGATTCAATTTTTCAAAGATTCAATTTGAGACCTTCGATCGCAAAATAGGCATAGATTTGTGACTCCTACTGCCCGCAGTAAACTCGGCCTACGTTCATAGTCGAATAGTCGAAATTTCCAGTTCCATGGGTCCGGGAGCGAAGAAAAGATTATTCGACTGGAATTAGTTCGAACAAAGAAGTAAATGATACGCGTTAACTGTGAAACACGCACTATTCTCCGAAGCAATGTATTGATTCAGTGACGATTTGATTGTATCACAAGATTTTTTAGTAATGGTCAGGCTAACTATTCCACAATCAAAACATTACTACTAGTATGAGCTACATAAAACTTGTGATCAAATTCTGAAGAATAAAATGCCAGCACTGCGAAAAGTATAGAAAATGCGGAAAGTGAATAATTTAGGCATTCTGCAATGCTATAATTCACAAAAACCTGTTTGCGCGAGAATAAAATTTGGTACACCACTTTGAGATTAAATCTTAGCGTGAAAATTCTTCGTCTATTTGGATGTATTAAAGGAGGACTAATCTGGTTAGAAACAGATATGCTTCTCTGCAATAAATGCAGAATGAAGAATGCCATATCGAACAGCCACAAATATAAACAAATATGGATTATTATAGATTACGTTAATTGAACATTTTTTGACAAGTATGCGTTCCGTAATGCTTAGCTCCCTCCTGCTACCTTGCATTTTCATTGCCATCGCCTGTCTACATTTTACGACATACAGGGTGTCCTGAAAAAAGCTTGAAAAGTATAGGATCATAACTCGACCTATCATTACTGTGAATACATAAAATTCTTCCATCATGTAGAATAATACATAAACATTGCGGAAAATAAGTTTCAAAACTGAAACATGATTGGTTTTGAAGATATTATGAAATTAATGAACTTCTTCAAATTTTGATGGATTTCACACACATATACATTCTGATTTCAAAAAGGCAGAGGACTATTGATCTTATTTCTCAATTCACCTACATATTCTAAATGTATTTAAACCTTTCTCAAGTAAAGGATTTGGCTTGCAATAGAAATTCTATACAATAAAGTTAAAAAAAACAAAAATGCGCGGTTTATGGAGAATTTTGTAACTCCGGAACAAGGCGTTGTGCCAACAAGTGCAATACATACACCACGGTTTCAAACTCATAAACTGACATAGCGATTGTCGGGACCGGACTGGAATGCGCATTCATGAAATAGCCGATAGATCAATGGGCTCATCGAAAGAAGTCAGAAATCAGAGAAGTTCCATAATTTCATGATATCCTCAAAACCCATTATGCTCTAGTTCTGAAACTTGGTGCGCGGAGTTTTCGTGCACAGAGTTGTTACCCAATGTATTGATATGCCAAAATATTGCAGTTTTTTATTGCAATAGCGTATTGCTGAAATTCTAGATATTGCTATACGTATTTCGGATGGTTTAGGCATTGCAATACGTATTGTATTTTTGTTTCAATTTTATTTGAATATTGAACCTTCACATCCACAGGGAGGACACGGTGATCTGGAGAATTTAACGTTATAAACAGGCTTTAATAGTGTTTGAATTTTCTATAATTTTCATTGTTACAATTGAGAAGCAGTAGTGCATCCTACTCATACTGGTAGGATGCATTGGTGTTTTTTAAGTACATCATTAAAAATTCTGTAGAATTCATCCAAAAATAATGTCGATATTTAACGTTGAAACCTCCGGGTCACCGTGTCTTCCCTGTGTTATAGGAGATGTGTGTTGTTTAAGACCTTGCCGCATAGGAAGGTATTATAAAGTATTCGACATCAGCTAAGAAAGTGCAAAGATAGAGTACAGAACTCTATGAGAGCGTCGATTCAGACCAGATATTCGAAAAAGAAGACGAAAAAAGGGCTTAGATAAGTAACCCCTACCTAATAAGAGGAGTCCAGTGACTGAAGATGAAACGAAAAAAAAGGATCTGCGAAGTAAATTAAGAAGTATTGGAAACCCGTGCGTATTGCAATACGTATTGGAGAACGGTTTTGTATTGCAATATGTATTGGAGCACACAAAGAAAAAAATTGCAATACTATTTTGCAGTCGAACCATGCAATTGGTGGCAATAATGTTAGTAACAACCCTGTTCGTGTATTATAATATATGATTCTTGAATTTTGCTTGATAAACATTAAAATTGGTCGAGTTACTATCTCATACTGTTAGTACTTTTTTTCTGAACATCCCGTTGATTTAGTGGATGCATGTGAGAAATCACTCAAAAACGCTGTTTCGCATCGTCGTTTATTGTTTAACAAGCCCTCATGCTTCAATCGCTTCCGAGTATCGCGTATCTCACAGTTTGCATGGTATCCTGAATTTTTAGACATGCTGAACAGTAAATTGCTAACTGATTCCACCATCCAATAAAGCGTCAACAGATTTAGATTATTTGCTGCAGCTGTATAGAGAAGTGCCATAAACCTAATGTGCTTTATTCCTCGTTTTCGAGAATATAGGTGCCAACTGCGTATGCTTCTGGAATAGTAATGATCGAGATTTTCGCTGTTTGAAAAAAGACGGCCAATGAATGTAGTGCTGGCCATCAATTCTTTTGTTGCTTGTACCCAATTTTTTCCAGCCTTTTCATAGCTTGTGCTGTGATTTTTTATTTATGCAAACAGCGTTACGAATATTGAATCGATTTCAATATTGAGATACATAGTAGCCATGCTGAACCTCAACATCTAAGAGTCTACGCCGGATGCAAGGCAGTGTATCTCGCGTAAGTAGTGGATTGGTGCGTGCTTGTTGGAGCAGAAAAGTAGATTTCCAGGGCCAAATAACGTATTTACAATCCATTTCGATCATCTTCTAGAACCCTCACGTCAACAAATGAACAATTGCAAATGTCTACTCAACCTGTACATCCATCTGCCTAAATTATTCTCTCATCCAGCAAAAGTGTGTGCAAGTGACAGATTCCGAAATGCTGTGATACTAATTGCTGTTTACACCGTTACGAGTATACAGTGCTACAGATTTCAGTACTGTACAGTATCGTGAAACCTTGGACTGTTCCCAGATGCAAATTCATGCAGTGCAATGCATCTCGCCTAAATAGTTGATTGGTGCGTGCTTGCTGGAGCAGAAAGTAGATTTCTAGGACCAAATAACGAATTCGGAATCCATTTCGATCATCTTCTAGAACCCACACATCAACACAATGAACACTTACAAATGTTTACAGACAAACCTGTCAATATGAGCAGACTCGTGGAATAGAAATTTAAACGAAATTCTTCTGTTTTACTACATCCCCCTGAATTTCCTTGAAATTTCAGCTCCACGAGTCTGCTCACATTGACAGGTTCATCCATACTCAATCTGTATGTCCATCTTCCTAAATTATTCTTTCATCTTGCTAGAGTGTGTGCAGCTGACAGGGGGGAGCGGTAAATCTCGAACACTGCGCATTTTCAAATAAACTGTCATGCAGTTATGCACACTTTGAATAACATTTCGAATGCAACACTGATGTTGCATTCGATCATATATTCGTCGAAGATTCGCCGAAGGTTTAGTCAAAGTTTTGCCATAACTAACGCTGTTTTGCAGAAGTTGGTAAATTCACGGGTGCAAATGTCTTTGACCGCAGTAGCAAAACAATTGTAACTTGGCAAATCTAAGAGAGACATGGACATCTATACAATAGTATTTGTACTTGAAAGGCACTAGTGATATTCGGCTCATGAAATCACGAAGATTTGGCGGATTAGCGAATATTCGTTGTGTTCTCCAACTGGTTGCTTCTTTGTGGTCAGAATCATCACTGATTTCTTTGGGAACCTTTGTAGAGGTAGCCTGTATCTTCCAACCTTTGCGAAGAGTTCAAAGTAGAACATCGTTCATTTTACAATATTCACCCGTCTAGTTAAGCAGTTGTCGAATATGCAAACATTCGTCTCTTTCACCTTCTCAACACGATTCATAGTTAGCGAAGCTAATTTATCTGATATATATTTAATCTCCGAAGCAGGTGGCAAATCTCCAAAAAGTGTATTATACGTACAGTGCATACGAATTCCGACCATTGATTTCATATTTACCGCATACCCTAGATTCCGAAATGCTGTGATGCATATTGCTGTTCAAATCGTTACGAAAGTACAGTAGTACAGTTTACAATATCGTGAAACCTTGGACTGTACCGACAGATGAAATTCGATGCAGTGCGGTATATCTCGCCCTGAATCGATCGAATCTGGAATGGCTGCATGCTGGTCCGCGCAGGACGGGAAGTGTCCACAACCAAATAACGAAGTAACGACCCATTTCGATCCTGCCCTACAACCCTCGCGTCGACACGATCAACACCTATAAATGTCTACCCAACCCGTACCAAACGCCATCGATCAACTCGACCACATCCCAACCATGGGGCTCAAGTTATTCACCGCAGTATCGCTGCTCTTCCTCATATCCATATCCGATGCGTCCGACTTGGAGACATCGGCACGCTCGGGGTACCGGCGCTGTGGATTGCGTTGGAAAGGCTGCGGTAAGGGGCAAGTATGTGCGAAGGGAAAGTGGTTCAACATCTGTGTACGCCCGCAGCCGATTGGAGGCAAGTGCGGCACCCACTACACCAAGGTCTGCATGCTCGGAGCGCAATGTACAAAGAATCGGTGCACTAAGACCATGCCACTTGGTGGGCTATGTACTGATCCGTATTGGCTCTGTGCCAAGGGGACCACATGCGATGGTAAGATTTGTACAAAGACGATCGGAGACGGCGGAAAGTGTGAAGGTAAGGGGCTCAAGTGCGCTACTGGCCTACTTTGTGTTGGACTCAAAGGCAGCAAGATATGCAGGAAGCCTATGGACGTGGGCGGACGGTGCGATGAACCCACTTGGGTCTGCAAGACTGGTCTAACTTGCAACGGAAGAATCTGCATCAAGAAAGTGCTAGACGG
>JAAUYH010078907.1_pt1 | contig 11862 bp, 10 predicted proteins | sample 7278061 | NCBI WGS metagenome assembly JAAUYH01 (sample SAMN14350203, study PRJNA611818) | marine sediment metagenome | isolation source: surface marine sediment (0.6m) | place: French Polynesia: Moorea | collected 2018-08 | reverse complement strand
TTCAAGAGACAGCGGATCGGCTTTCCCCCACTCGCTGTTCGTTCAAGAAACTGCCCTGTGATGGCGTTCTGTCGGGGGCAATTGCCTAGATAAAGATTACACCTCACAAATATGTCCTAGATGCGATACATATACGGGTAAAAAGTCTCTTGATGTACGTATTCATCACTGTGATAACTGTGGATATACCAATAATCGTGATGTAGTAGCTAGTGAAGTAATCCTGAAAAGAGGATTATCCGCGGTCGGGCAGATCCTGTCTTTAGATAAAATGTCTGTGGTAGGCGATCTGGCAGGGACTGGTGGTAACAGCAGTCTAGTTAAAAGCTGTAGAAACAGAAAAATATCGTCGTGAGGCGGCAGAATCCCTCGGCTCTGCCGACGGGAGGATGTCAATCTTTGAAAAGGTAATATAGCATGAGTGCGAAACAGAGTAGTAAAAGATGATTGAACTCCAAATCCTGAATAGGACTTACCTGGGTCACAACCGCAGACTATGGTTTGAGTTTTAGTATCTGATGGAGTAACTAACAACTGGACATAATAAACGCCCAAGTCATTCCATTTACCAACAGCCTTGCCATCTCTAACCCATCTTCTAGCTCGGCTGCATAAAGTTGGCATAGCTGGACTGCCATCTGGGTTTACTACTGGCACTCTTGTGTTCATAAAGTGATAAACCTCCTATGGGAGTAAAAAGTCCCTACGAGCATCAGGATAAAGATTTCTTGCCCTTACGCAACGTCTACGATCAGTAGATTTAGATTTGTCCAGACTAGGGAAACATCTGTACGTCTGTACCATATCCGTAACGAGTGCTCTAGTCAATTCTCGCGTTGCTAGCTGATCCTAACAAGCTCCCGATTTATCGGGAGTAATTGACCCTCTTCTTTTTGCCACTGTTTTATCCAGAGTGCGATCGCGCTTTGTTCTCTAACTTAGTATTATAGTTAGGGCTTGCTGAATAAGAGTTTTGATGGATGTCTTTCATCAGATTAACTAACAGATTCAGTTTGTTTCTTAACTCGCCAGCCTGTCTGTGCGCCAATTTTTCCTGCTTTGATAAATACCCAGCTACCTCTATGGTAAGAAGTCTCATCATGATGACATTGGGGTTTAATGCCGATTAAATTTTCAACTTCATCAGTGGTCAAGATCCAGTTAGCAGCTTCCGCTTTTTCCAGAACATCCATATACCATAAAGGGTTTGATGGTTGCAGTCGAGAAGCTAAGGTTTTTTCTAACTTGACCAAAGAATCTGCGATCGCTGTTAGCTGTTGTAGGAGTTGTCCATCGCTCTCAATCTTAGGTTGGGGAGAGGATATTAGGGGTTCTTCAATTGCTGGGGTTTCTAAATCGGCTGGTTTAGTTTCTATTTCTGATAGAGGTTGTGGAGGGGAATCCTCATCTAACCAAGGATCGCGAGCAACTTCTTTTTTGAGAGTCGGTTTAAATTCATGGTTTTTCAGCCAAGTGCAGTTCAAGTCTGTTGCCAAATTATTTAAAAAACTAGCTGTTTCCTCATCTCCTTCTGCTGCCATCTGACTGGCGACTTGTTTCATAACCTTGACTAATTGTGGATCGATTAATTCCTTATGGGCTGCCAAAATTTCCTCTTCAGAACCTTCGGGACAATTCAGCAAGGCTTGGATAAGTTCGACATAGGCTTCAATTTTATCTTTGTTTTGAGGAGTAGGAACATTCTCTGTCAAAATATGATGTAGTTTTCCTGCCCAGTTGTGCAGATACTTAGCTGTTTTGATGTCCCCTTCTGCTGCTAAATAGCTGGCAACTTGTTCCATAACCTCTACTAGTTCGGTATTAACCAATTGTTCATTCTGTCGCAGCAGTATCCATTCTTCTCCTCTAGGGCAACTCAACAGTCCTTGAATTAAATCGAGATAAGCTTTGAGGCGTTGTTGGTTCATTGCTTAAAGACTTTTAAAGTAATAATACTTTTATTATCTCTTGATCCCACTCCCTTGAGATGATCGCAGTTACATATATATATTTATCCTTGATACCGATCGGATTTTTGCGCTTACTAAGTAAGTTAACCTAATTAAACTTATGGAATAAAAAATGCTGCTGATAGCAATTTATCAGAACCTAAACCCATATTTATTAACATTCCTCAATAAAATTAGTAATCACCAAATACATACTAACCATCATGCTCTTCACAACATCCTCAAAATATTTTTCTAATTTATAGGTAAAACCTCAAAACACTAAACAATCTAAAATCTAGAGACATGGAGGTTAACTTATGACACTGAATAAATGGCAACCATTCCAAGAATTAAGTACCATTAGAAAACAAATGGATCGCCTGTTTGAAGATATGCTTTCTGTTGGCGATCGCGATTGGCTAGGACTACATAGTATGGGCGGTATGTGGACTCCCGCCGTAGAAATTGAAGAAACTGATAAAGAACTGGTTTTAAAAGCCGAAATTCCAGGTATTGATATCAAAGATTTGGACGTAGAAGTCAGCGAAGATCGAGTAACTATTTCGGGAGAACATAAAGAAGAAAAACGTACTGAAGACAAAGATAAAAACTATTTCCACTCTGAATTTCACTACGGTCAGTTTCAAAGGATTGTTCCTTTACCTATGCCCATTAGAACTGACGAAATTAAGTCTGAATTTAAACATGGCATTTTAACTCTAACTATGCCCAAAGTAGAAGAGGCACCCAAAAAAGTTGTCAAAGTTCATCTGGAAGATAGTGAATAGGAGCTAAGGATCGCAAGGCTTGCGCCCCTATTGACTTACCCCTATTTGATCGAGATTAATACAGAGGATATAATTATGAACGCTTTTATTCAACAACGTTCTGAACCCGATTTTCTTGGAGTTTGGGAGCAGTTTTGTCGCTGGATTACCAGTACCAATAATCGCATCTATATCGGTTGGTTTGGCGTGTTGATGATTCCTACACTGTTAGTGGCAAGTATTTGCTTTATCCTGGCTTTTATCGTTGCACCTGCTGTGGATATTGATGGTATTCGCGAACCCGTTATTGGTTCTTTGCTGGGTGGTAATAGTATCATCACTGCTGCCGTTGTGCCTACTTCTGCTGCTATTGGACTGCACTTTTACCCCATCTGGGAAGCTAGTTCTTTAGATGAATGGTTATACAATGGTGGGGCTTATCAATTGATTATTTTCCACTTTCTAATTGGTATTTGGTGCTACTTGGGAAGACAATGGGAACTCAGTTATCGTGAAGGTTTGCGCCCTTGGATTGCTACTGCTTTTTCCGCACCAGTGGCAGCAGCAACAGCAGTATTGCTAGTTTATCCTATTGGTCAAGGAAGTTTCTCTGAAGGATTACCTTTAGGAATTGCTGGCACTTTTCACTTTATGTTGGCGTTTCAAGCTCATCACAATATTTTAATGCACCCCCTTCATATGTTAGGAGTGGCTGGTGTATTTGGTGGCGCGTTATTAGCTGCTTTACATGGTTCATTGGTAACTTCGACTTTAATTCGGGAAACCACTGAAACTGAATCTGTGAATAAAGGCTACAAGTTTGCTCAAAAACAAGTTACTTATAATTACAGGGCTGGACACTATGGATTCTTGGGTCGATTACTGATTCCTTGGTTTGCTAGTGACAATCATCGAGCTTTTCATTTTCTCTTAGTAGCCTTACCGACTATTGGTATCTGGTGTGCAGCAGCAGGAGTAAGTGTTATGGCATTTAATCTTAATGGCTTTAACTTCAATCAATCGATTTTAGACAGTCAAGGTCATGTAATTAACAGCGATGCAGATCTACTTAATAGAGCTAATCTCGGCATTCAAGCCATGCACTCTCCTAATGCTCATCATTTTCCTTTTACTTTAGCTAGTGGCGAACCAATTACTGTTAGTTTGGTTAGTGGTTAGTATCCGCGCAAGCCTTGCGCCCTGTTAGTGGTTAGTAGTTATTGGTTACTGGTATCTGCAAAGCACTGTCTTGTGGATACCAGTAACCAATTCTGAAAAATTAGACTACACTTAAAGCTCCTAGTAATACCAATTCTCCAATCAATTGCTACAAATCTTTCCACCTCCTCCCCCGACTAGTGCCTTATGTAGCTTTCTTTAAATAGATATGATGTTAGTCGGCAAAGGTTAAGGTCAATCAGGTGATGGTGTGAGCAGGCAAAACTCAATTATCATCGAGGTTAGTGATCATGACTATAGAATTTCCAACCCGTTTTAAAAATCGTTTTTCCATTTCCCTGCTGATTCTAAGACTGTCCTTGGGTCTATTTCTCTTACTTTGGGCATTAGAAAAATTTATTCTCCCCCAGACAACAGAACATATTTGGGCTAATTTTTATAAGATACCGATTTCTGGGGCGATAGTGACTATTCTGGCGATTTTGCAAACCTTACTGGCGATCGCTTTCCTCGTGGGATTTTTGCGCTCTATCACCTATGGTATTGCCCTGGGAATCAATGCTATAACTTTTATTTCTACCTGGCGACAGCTATTAGACCCTTGGGGTTTGGCTTCTGGGGAATCTGTCAATCATCTATTTTTAGCTGGGATACCCGTATTAGCGGGATTTATTGCCCTTTACATACTGCATCCTTGGGATCTTTGGTCACTAGATGCTTGGTTAAAACACAAACATACTCGCAGCCGTCCTCATGAGCCACAAGAACCGATTGATCTAATGCATCATGAATAGTTAAGTAGTCGGTGCATCGATTAATTATATAGTTGAGATAGGGAATAGGGAATAGGTAATGTCTGAATGTACAAACAATTTTGCCTAGGTACTTATTAAATAAGGAGATAAGTTTGTGGAATTAAAATCGGTAACAATAGATATTCCTGAAGAAGCAAATCTAATTCTTGGTCAAACTCATTTTATTAAAACTGTAGAAGACCTCTACGAGATTATGGTGGGGACATCATCTCAGGTAAAATTTGGTATTGCCTTTTGTGAAGCTTCGAGAGAATGTTTGATTCGTACAGTAGGTAATGATGCAACTCTTCAGGAAATGGCGATCGCTAATGCTCAAGCACTGGGAGCAGGACATAGTTTTATCATCTTACTTAAAGAAGCCTATCCGATTAACTTTCTCAATGCCATCAAGCAATGTCCCGAAGTCTGTAATATTTATTGTGCGACAGCTAACCCCGTAGAAGTAATTATCGCCGAAACCGAACAGGGAAGAGGTATTCTTGGGGTTGTGGATGGATATTCACCTAAAGGAGTAGAAAGGGAAGAAGATATTAAAGCACGTCAAAAACTACTGCGTCAGATTGGTTATAAGTTGTAGGTGGTGGTTCTTTTGCAAATAAACATCTAACAGAAAACGCGATCGCTATCTTCAAGTAGTAGCTATAACAACTAACCAAATTCTTCACAAATTCTTCAAGATTATTTCCTATCTTAAAAGTGAGAGGGTTATCTAATGAGGTATGTGATGGTTGCTACTGTTGATTATTCTATTGACGAAATCAAACAAGAAGCTCGTCATCTAGTCGAACAAGGAATTATCGATCGCCAACAACAAATTTGTATTCTTTGTGAATTTATTCCACCGAGAGAATGGATTTGTGTTGAATGCGAATTAGAAAAAAACGATTATCTGTTAAGAGATCATATCTGCGATCTCTTAACTAAAGAGGAGTGGGAAGAAGATTAAAATTTAAAGATAGTGCGAATCGTTCCTACATAGATGGGGTCGTTATCATTATCTCCTTCTGGATTAATCACAACTAATAAACCAGGGTTAATGCTGATGTTGTCGGTGACTGGATAACGATAAAAGCCTTCCAGATGCCAAGGGGTATCATTATTTTCAGGACTGCTATCATTACTGGTCACTCGCGGGGGATTTCCTAACACAAATCCAGCTAAACTACCTTGTTTGCCTAAATCGGGAACAGCTACAGTAACAGCCCAGTTGAAGATTGTTGCATCATCATTCTGGTTGACATTAGCACCATTGAAACCAATACCATCAGTTTCCGCGTTAGCAAGAGTTAAACCAGCCCAACTCGACAGTGTCAAAGCTGAACTAACACGAAAGCTCGATTGGATGCCAAAATGATCGGCAGAAGTAGCAACTTGACCAAATGGTGTATTTGCTAGTCTGCTTCCTGTCAAACCTGAGACAAAGGCTCTACCTTGAGGATAATAAGCACGGACATAAGTTAAGCCTAAATCAAGATCGTCACTCGGTTTGACAGCCAACTGAGCTAAGGCAGCATATGAACCATTAAACAGTCCATTTCCCTCACTAGGATTGTCCGCATTTCTCGCTAGGTATCCCAAAGATAGACTGAGAGAGTCAGTAAAGTCATACACGGCGGTTACACCCGTACCACCAGCCCCTTGAATGTAAATGGGATTGAACCGTCCAAAACGGGATATAGAACCTGTTACTGCGTTAGCAAAAAATCTGTTGAAGTTATTAGAAACATTGAGATTAAAACGACCCCTGGTAGCGTCAACGTGAAAGCGGAGCTTCTGTGTAATCGGAAAGCGATAAAATAGTTTACCAATGACTAAAGAGTTATTGGTATTCCGTTCAAAGGCTAGACGAGTCATATTAGTTCCCGTGACTCCTACTCCAAAGGGAACCGTATTGAGAGCATCTAAACGGACTTGAAACATATCTTTGCCAGTAAAGCTGGTATTAAAATTCAGACGCACTCGGTTATTCAAGACGATTTGCTCTTCTAAATCTTCACCACTTGCGTCGGCTTTTTCCTCTCCAAAAGCTCCACTAGCAGCCACAATTATTTCTCCTACTAGCTTGGTAGTAGTAGAAAACTGATGCTCTTCCAAAAAGGCGACGCGACCTTCTAGGTTATCTAGCCTTGTCCCTATGGTAGCTAGTTCCGCTTCAAACTCCTGAACTAGCCGTTGTAGGGTTTGGATATCTTTTTCTACGACAGTTTCACTAGTAGCAATTATCCGCTCTATCTGTTGTAAACAAGAATTTAAACCCGCAGCAAATTCATAGCGGGTCATTACTTGCTCCCCTTGATAACTACTATTAAGAAAGCCAACAATACAGCCGTAACGCTCAATTAAACTCCGCAGTGCTTCATAAGCCCAGTCTTCAGGAGAAACATCCCGTAGTTGAGAAACGGGATTAACCTGCTCTAGTGATTGTTGTGCTGAAGAATATTGATTTATGGCTTGACCAATTTCCCTTGCGGTTGCCTTAGAATTGATCGCTGAATTACAGTACAAAACTAGGGAACTAAGTCCCAAAACACCCCACCAACCCTTGAACATCTTTACTCCTCACACCCAAGTTCAAGATTTTTAAAAACACAAATATCAAGGCATCTTAAAAGGGTGTAGAAACTTATGTCAAAAGACAACTTGTCAAATCAATGGGCGAATTTTCTCTTTTATATTGCACCAAAAAAATCAGATTCAACTCGGTGTAATATCTACAGAATGAAATCAGTTTCAGAAACTTGGCTCAAATTCACACTAGATTCGATTTCTAAGTCTGCGCTAAGATTACTACTAACATTAGATTGAATTAAATCATTGGCAGCATCAAAGCCCAATCCCTGAAGGGGAGACGACCGCGCTAGACTATACTTTGTATGCGTTTCATAGCTTTAAGACCTTGGAGATAACATGGCAGTTTATTGAGAACAGTTTTCATTAATTTTTCGACACAAGGAGTAGTTGAAGGAATTAATAATAAACTTAAGTTGATAAAACGAAGAGCATATGGTTTTAGAAATTTTAATAATTTCCGACTAAGAAGCTTTTTAACTTGGGATTTTATGAGTTAGTTTTACAACTAAAGTTCTGGAGAACCGTATATTTTATTATAATATCAAGATAGGTACATAAAACTACTGATTTTAAATTTACGAATATATACTGATGTTGATAGTTAAAATTAAGTTTAAAATCTTTAATTGAAGAATTACATAATAGTTACATATTTTGTAACCTATGAAAATTATTTGCTCTTAACTACAAATAATAAAAAGTAGGTAATTTATTGGTTTTGGTCCTGACGAATTAATATTAAATAATATACATTTATGGATCTTTCATACATTAGCGATTTTATAGTTAAAAAAAATCAGAATTTGGCTTTAACCATAATGACTGCAGCCATTTCTACTGCTTCAATACTTCCTGCTAGTGCTGCTATTATTACAACAGGTCTTACACTAAACTTTGATGCTGGTTTAGATATTAATGACAACAATATATGGGAGAATACTCAAACTCTTCAAACTCATAACTGGCAACTTGGAGATGGGGTGACTCGTAATTCTTCTCCAATAACAGGATTCTCTGGTATTACTGGATCCTATGTTTTTCCAGCTAGTGGTTCAGATTCTTCAAATAATAAAGCAACAGCTAGATCATATGAGTCGATTCCCGAAAATCCTACTGATAATTCTACTTCCTTTGAGATATGGTTTCGACCTGAATCATTAGATAATGGAGACCAAGTTCTTTGGGAAACAGGAGCAAGTGTTTATGGTTCATCATTGACAATTATTGATGGAAATAAGTTACGTTTTACGACAAAAAATCAATCTGAAAACTTAGTTATTGAAACCCTTATTCCTCAAACGAACGAATTTATCCAAGCCCTTGTAACTTATGACATTAACAATCCTGATTCAACTGATACCCTAAGCCTTTACATCAACGGAGAATTGGTGGACACAGAAACTAGTAATGGACTTAATAATTGGGGAGGAATTGATGGTTCTGGTTTAGGAGGATTTAATGGAGTAGCTACAGGAGGAAATGGAGCAGTAGGTGATCTCAATTTTGGTAATTTTGAGGGTGAGATTGCTATTTTCCGATTTTACGAGTTAGCATTATCTGAATCACAAGTTGAGCAAAATTTCAATGAAATCGTAACTAGTACTGATATTAATGAACCCTCTTCAATTTTAGGTTTATTAGGTCTTTTTTGTATTAAAGGCGGGTCAATTTTTCGCTTATGTGCAAAAAAATTTGGCATTACTAAATAAAAATTGATAATGCGATGCTTATGGCAACCGCATAGCAGGTCGCCATAACGAATATATTACAAATAGGCGGAAATATAGGGTTCGTGTCACCAGACGCAACTAGGTTAAATTTCACAATTTTTCCGCCATTTTTAGGACTAAATGATAAGAAATACAAATTATTACATTGCCTAGTTTGACTCCTTTTAGGCAATGTTTTAAAAATACAAGAAGTAGTTATAATACTTTGAAATAGATATTTTGAGACATCCCAACTTCTATTTTAGGCAATGTTTTTTCAATATACGCATTCGATAAAAAGATTTATGTATCTTATCTTTTAGCGAGAAGTTCGCTCCTGTATCGCCTACGCTGTATAAATTTACTCAATCTCTGTATCCTATGCCTAGTAATGGTTTCAGAGATAAGTTGCTCTCTATGACACTAACCGTATATTTCCGCCTATTTGTTTGTAATATTAGTAAATATCGGAAAGTGACAGAAGAGGGATAAAAAAACCAAATGGGTTCTATAGCTTCACAAATAAATATCTTCTCCAAATTAATCCTGATTTGAACCAGGTCAAGATAACAAATCTAACATAAGTTATACATAATCTCTTCAAGTCAAACAATTAAAGAAACACAATCACAAATATAGTTTTGTGATACTAGAGATGACCCAAATAATTAACCAAAGGTCAAAGATTAAATAATTTCTTGAATTACGAATTTTTAAATGACTGATACAACTTTAAAAAATAATTTTTTATTAACTAATAAAAATAAAGCTTATTTGGTTCAAATGCCATCTAAGTTCACTTCTATTGAAGCCAAATATGTTAAACAATTATTTGAAGTATTCTGCAAAATTGCTTCTAAAATTCAAAAAATAATTCTGGATTTTACCCCTACTACCTTTATAGATAGTAGCGGTCTAGCAGGTCTATGCCAAATTGTTCAGCTTGCTAAAAATACCAAATTAAAATTAACTTTTGGCGGTTTTTCGCCTCAAGTAAAAATAGTTTTATCGTTAGCAGGATTAGAGCAAGTTTTTACTATTGAAGAAGATATCAATATTATTACTAGAGACAATAGTAACCAAGAAGCTAGGATTCATCCTGCTGTTAGTTCCCAAAGCAAAAGGTTATTAGATATTTGTGGGGCTGTAGTTGGTTTAGCTATTACAGGAATTTTATTTGTCCCAATCGCGATCGCCATTAAACTTGATAATCCTGGTTCAATTTTTTTCAGTCAAATTCGCTGTGGGTTCCAGGGTAAAAAATTCCGTATTTGGAAATTTCGCTCGATGGTAGCCAATGCTGAACAATTACAACATCAAGTAGAAAATAAAATTCAAGGACCTTTATTCAAAAATGACAATGATCCTCGTATTACCAGATTTGGTAAGTTTTTAAGAAAAACTAGCTTAGATGAATTTCCCCAATTTTGGAATGTTCTTAAAGGAGAAATGAGTTTAGTTGGAACTCGTCCTCCGACAGAGAAAGAAGTAAAAAGCTATACACCAGAATATCATCAACGTCTTAATGTAAAGCCAGGATTGACTGGAGAATGGCAAGTTAATGGACGTTCCGAAATTACTGATTTTGCTCAAGTTTTAAAGTTGGATTTACAATATCAAAAGAAATGGAGTTTCCTTTATGATTTAAAATTAATCTTAAAAACTCTGGGAGTTCTTTTTAGTAAAAAAAGTGGGGCTTGTTAAAAATACAAACTTTTTTCTAAATCAACTAAGACTACGTAATAATTTTTTTGACCTTTAACTACGGCTATTTCATCGATACCTAGCTTATTTAAATTAATAGGTTTTTATTTAACTAATTCTTGACCTAAATCTTTTAGTATTGTTTCAATTTCTTGTTCAATCACATCATTTCTATTCGCGACATTTTGGATCACTATTTAAAACTTATTAAATAATTTTTTGGAAAAATCTTATAGTATATTTTCTTCTTTTTCTGACAAAACCTAAATCTTCACGCTCATTTTTTCGGTTCTACCGAACTTAAGTTGCTAAACTAATAATTGATAGTAGGGAACAGGGAACGGGGAACAGGAAACAATTAAGAGAAATCAAGCCAATTAAAAATGTCCGACATTAATGACTTTAAAGACTTAAGAATTTGGCAAAAAGGTATAGTTATTGCGGAAAAGTGCTATTTTCTGACGCTTAATTTTCCCAAAGACGAACTGTATGGAATGGTTCAACTATTTAACAGAGAGAGTTATTCTTAATTATTCACAGCTTGATATTTGAAAAAACCAGAATAATTTAATAATTTTACGAATTATCGGGATTTTGCTCTTGAATATTAATTAAACTTCATTAATATTTTTACTGTATTACAAAATTCACTAAATCCCTAGTCATATATGAATTCTGCTTGCTGTCCCCCTTCAGGTCCAATCCACTTATCCACAAGTTTGACCTTGTGTCTTTTGACAAGAAAATAAATTTTGTATAAGCATAAGGCATTGAGGATATTAATCCTGATCGCATGAACTCAACTAATTGGAGACTTCACCTATCGGTCATTCAGTAAAGTAAATAACTTTGCATAAGTTTTGTATAACAGTAAAACACCTCTGCGCCCTTTGAAACCTATTTTGCCCAAGCTCGTTGGATTGGGAATCTTTTTGGTCTTATGGCAGTTTGGGGCAATGCGCTATGGTACGGTGGTCTTACCTTCCCCTCTTGAAACTGGGAGAGCTATTGGGCGTTTGGTAGCAACGGGAAAGTTAGGAGATGCTCTTTTAACTACCAGCTTTCACTTGTTTGCTGCTTTCACTCTTGCTGTGTTACTAGGAATCTTTCTAGGCATTATTGCAGGTAATCAATCTTGGTTTCAAAAGGCAATTAGTCCAATTAT
>JAAUYH010118554.1_pt1 | contig 11866 bp, 11 predicted proteins | sample 7278061 | NCBI WGS metagenome assembly JAAUYH01 (sample SAMN14350203, study PRJNA611818) | marine sediment metagenome | isolation source: surface marine sediment (0.6m) | place: French Polynesia: Moorea | collected 2018-08 | reverse complement strand
CGAGGAGTTGGGCCCGGACAGCGGCTGCGCGCTGCCCTTCACCTTCGGCATGCGCGGGCTCAGGCAGATGCCCGGCAAGTCGGTGCACTCGCTGCTCGACTGCTACTGTTTCGACGTCGGCGCGCCTTTCGTCGCGGGCACCTGGCCAGCGATCCGCAGCGCCTGCGACGTCGCGCTCAGCGGCCAGAGGCTGGTCGCCGGCGGCGCACGCGCGGCCTTCGCGCTCTGCCGGCCGCCGGGCGCCGCCGGCGACCAGACTCTGGCCCGTGAGCGCGGCGTCGCAGGCGCTGCGGATCGCCGGCCAGGTGCCGGCCACGAAGGGCGCGCCGACGTCGAAGGAATAGCAGCCGAGCAGGGAGTGGACCGACTTTCCGGGTTTCTGCCGGAGCCCGCGCATGCCGAAGGTGAAGGGCAGCGCGCAGCCGCTGTCCGGGCCCAACTCCTCGACCCAAAGATCGTAGGCCTTGGCCAGGAAATCGACGTAGCCCGCGTCGTGCACCGCGAGCATGGGCTCGAGCCCGAAGCGCTCGGGCGCGCGCAGCTCGCCGAAGCCGGTCGCCTCGAGGCGGGCGAGGATCATGTCCATGCGCGCCGGCTTTTCGAACTGCGGCACGAGCTCGTTGTTCATAAGCTCCATGCCGCCCGCGTGCCCGCGATGGTCTTCGCTGTAGATCACCTGCATCCAGAGTCATCCCGTAGTGAATTTGATGACACGGATGAACACGGAGGGACACGGATCGACAGCGCTAAAGGCTCATAGGTCTGCCGAGCTTCTACCTCTCACAGATTGAGGTAGGGCCAAGCCAACTTGCTCCTATCCGTGTTTATCCCTGTCCATCCGTGCAATTTTTTTCCGCGGCTTCAGCTTACTGCAGCAGCTTGGTCCAGACGCGGTCGGAGAGCTCGATGGCCTTCTGCGAGCAGGTCTCTACGAAGATGGTTTTGACGCCGCTCGGCGCGTTGATCTCGGGCGCGTCCTTCAGCTCGTCTTTCATGAAGGCCTTGCTGCCCGCGATGCCGTTCGAGTAGCCCGCGAAGTTGGACTGGATCGCGGCGTTCTCCGGATCGAGCATGAAGGTGACGAACTTGATCGCGCTATCCGCGTTCTTGGCCCCCGCGGGCACGGCGATGTTGTCGAACCAGGTCGTCACGCCTTCCTTGGGATAGGCGTACTGCAGGGACGGACGTTCCTTGCGCGCGCGCATCGAATAACCGTTCCAGTTGGAATGTATCGCCGTGTCGCCCGACACGAGACGCTCCAGGATGCCGTCGGAGTTGTAGACCTTTACATGCGGCTTCTGGCCCTCCAGGACTTCGAGCACCTTGGCCATGTCCTTCGGGTTCTCGTTGCACAGCGGCAGGCCGAGATAGATCTGCGCCATGGCGATCACCTCTTCCGGCGCCTTGAACATGCCGATCTTTCCCTGCAGCTCCTTGGGCGGATTGAACAGCACCTCGAAAGTGTCGATGTCGCCCTTGTAGACGGCGGTGTCGACGGTGAAGGACGTGGTGCCCCATTGCCAGGGTATGGTGTAGGCGTTGCCCTGGTCCCAGGCCGGGCTCTTCCAGCGGTCATCGATGTTGTCGTAGCCCGGCAGATCGGCCGCGTTGATCTCTTGGATCAAGCCTTCCTCGATAAGGATCGGCACGATGTTATGGGTCGGCACGATGATGTCGTAGCCGCCGGCGCCCGACTTCAGCTTGGCGAGCAGCGTTTCGTTCGAATCGTAAGTGTCGAGGGTGACGTTGATGCCGGTCTCCTTCTCGAACTTCTCGATCAGGTCCGGCGCGGTGTAGTCGGTCCAGTTATAGATCAAGAGCTCACCCTCGGCCGAGGCCGGCGCGGTGGCGAAGGCCAGACCCGTTGCGGCCACGGCGGCCAGCAGGATTTTTCTCATTGTTGCACTCCCAGTGTGAAGGTTTTCCAGTTTTGGTCTCACGCGAACTTTCGGCGCCCCACGAGATAAGACAGCGAGACGAAGAGCACCGAGATCGCGAACATCACGGTCGAGACGGCGTTGACCTCCGGTGTGATGCCGATCCGCACCATGCCGTAGATGTAGAGCGGCAGCGTGGTCGAGCCCGCCTCGGCCACCATAAGGGTAATGATAAAGTCATCGATCGATATGATGAAAGCCAGCATCGCGCCCGAAAGGATGCCGGGCATCAGCAAGGGCAAGGTGACGTGGCGGAAGCTGCGCCACTCATCGGCGTAGAGGTCCTGGGCCGCCTGCTCGAGGGTCATGTCCATGCCCTGCAGCCGAGCGCGGATCGGCAGGAAGGCGAAGGGGATGCAGAACACCGTGTGGGAGATGATGACGTTGCCGAGGCCGAGCGACAGCCCGATGGTGGCGAAGAAGCTGAGCGTCGCGACGGCGGTGACGATCTCGGGCACCATCAGCGGCAGCATCAGAACCCCGTAGGACGCGGCCTGGCCGCGGAAGCGGCCGCCGCGGGCCATGACCAACGCCGCCAGGATCGCCACAACGGTGGTGATGCCCGTGGCGACCGTGGCGATGACGATGCTGTTCAGGGCGGCGCGCTGGATGTCGTCGTTGCCGAAGGCCTTGAGGTACCAGTCGAAGCTGAAAGCCGACCAGACCGTAGCCGAGCGGCTCTCGTTGAAGGAGAAGACGATCAGGATCGCGATCGGCGCGTAGAGATAGGCGAAGAACAGCCAGGTGAAGGCGCCGAGCCCGGGGATCCGGCCGACCACGAAGCCGCGGCGTGCCGGGCGCAGATGTCCCGCCTCGACAGCGCCGGCGGTGTTGGCCCCCTCAATACTCGCTGGGGCCGTCATGCCTTGCTCGCTTCCAGCGCCCGGCGCGCCGGCCCGCGGGCGTAGATCACGAGGGAAATCAGCACCACGGCCATCAGGATCAGCGCGGCCGCCGAGCCGAAGGGCCAGTTGCGCGAGGAGGAAAACTGCAACTGGATCAGGCTGCCGATCATCAGCTTCTTGCCGCCGCCCAAGAGGTCGGGCGCGATGAAGGCGCCGAGCGAGGGGATGAAGACCAGGAGACAGCCGGCGACGATGCCGGGCACGGCGAGCGGCACGACGACCCGGCGCATGACCCGCCGGCGGTCGGCGTAGAGGTCGTGCGCGGCCTCGACGAGCCGCATGTCGAGCTTCTCCAGGCTGGCGTAGATCGGCAGCACCATGAAGGGCACATAGGTGTAGACCAGTCCGAGCAGGATCGCGCCGTCGGTGTAGAGCAGCTTGACCGGCCCCTCGATCACGCCCGAGGCGAGTAGAGCGTTGTTGATCAGGCCGTTGTCGCGCAGCACCAGGATCCAGCAGTAGGTGCGGATCAGCAGGTTGGTCCAAAACGGGATGGTCACCAGGAAGACCAGCAGGTTCTTCCGCGCCGGCGGCTGAGTCGCCATGAAGTAGGCGACCGGAAAACCGATCAGGAGCGCGGCCAGGGTCGCGAGCAGCGCCAGGGCGGCCGAGCGCGCGAAGATCACCAGATAGGCCTCGTTGAAGATCAGCGAGTCGTCGAGATCGCGCTCGAACAAGAACTGGATGTAGGCCTCGGTCGAGAAGAACGGCTGCACGCCGCCGTAGGGATCCGCCTTGAGGAAGGAATAAATCAAAACCAGGCCCATCGGCAGCACCATGAAGCCGCCGATGACGGCGAGTGCCGGGCCCAGGCCGAGCAGGCGCCGCTGCGCCGGATGGTGCGGCAGGCCGATCATTCAGCGAGCACCCGGACGGCGCGCGGCGGCAAGGTGACTTGCACCGCCTGATCGATCTCGAAGCGCAGGCGCCCGTCCTCGTGGTTGGCCCAGAGCACGACCAGCCGGCCGCCGCCGTCGAGCTCGACGTGATAGGCCGTGCTGGTGCCCTGATAGACGGCGTCGGCGACCCTGCCCGCGAGCCCGTTCGGCGCGCCCTCGTCGGCCGCCGCCAGCTCGATCTTCTCGGGCCGTACGGCGAGCGACAGCTTGGCGCCGGCCGCGGCGTCGCCCGGCAGGCTGAGCCGTGCGCCACCCGGCAGCAAACACACGACTTCGTCGTCGCTACGGCTCTCGACCTCTGCCTCGAGGAAGTTGGTCTCGCCGATGAAGTCGGCGACGAAGCGGTTGTTCGGCGTCTCGTAGATCTCGAGCGGCTGGCCGATCTGCAGGATGCGCCCCTCGTTCATCACCGCGATGCGGTCGGACATGGTGAGCGCTTCGTCCTGGTCGTGGGTGACGAAAACGAAGGTGATGCCGGTCTCGCGCTGCAGGCGCTTGAGCTCGAGCTGCATCTCCTTGCGCAGCTTGAGGTCGAGCGCGGACAGCGGCTCGTCGAGCAGCAGCACCTTCGGGTGGTTGGCGAGCGCGCGCGCCAGGGCGACACGCTGCTGCTGGCCGCCGGAGAGCTGCGACGTCCGGCGCAGGGCGAAGCCCTCGAGCTTCACCAGCGCCAGCATCTCCTCGACGGTGGCGCGCACCTCGTCCTTGGGCCGGCGCAGCATCTCCAGCCCGAAGCCGATGTTGTCTGCGACCGTCATGTGCGGGAAGAGGGCGTAGTTCTGGAACACCGTGTTGACCGGCCGCTTGAAGGGCGGCAGGTGCCCGATCGCCGCGCCCTCGAGCAGCACCTCGCCCTCGGTCGGCTGCTCGAAGCCGGCGATCAGTCGGAGCAGCGTCGTCTTGCCGCAGCCCGAAGGCCCGAGCAGCGTGAAGAACTCGTTCTCGCGGATCGAGACCGACACCCGGTCGAGCGCGCGGATCGCGCCCTCCCCGACACCGAAGGTCTTGGTCAGATCGCAGACCTCGATGGCGCTGGGCGTCGACACGTCTGGGGCTCCCGCCGTCGGTCCTACTCCGGCACGCGGCCTTGGTGCCGCTCGGCGAAGCTCGCCTCGATGGCGTCCCAGATCTCGGCGCCCAGCGAGGCACCGTCGAAGCGGTCGATCTCCTGGATGCCGGTCGGCGAGGTGACGTTGATCTCGGTCATGTAGCCGCCGATGACGTCGATGCCCACAAAGATGAATCCGCGCTCCTTGAGTGACGGTCCGATCGCCTCGCAGATCATCTTGTCGCGCGCATCGAGCACGGCCTTCTCCGGCCGCGCCCCGACGTGCAGGTTGGCGCGCGCCTCGCCCGGTGCCGGGACCCGGTTGATCGCCCCGGCCGGCCGGCCGTCGACCAAAATGATCCGCTTGTCGCCGCCGCGCACCTCGGCGAGATAGCGCTGCACGATGACCGGCTCGCGGTAAAGGCTGGTGAACATCTCGAGCAGGGCGTTCAGGTTCTCGTCCTCGGGTGAGACGTGGAACACGCCGGCGCCGCCGTTGCCGAACAGCGGCTTGATGATGATGTCGCGGTGTTCGGCGCGAAAATCGAGGATCTCCTCGCGCACGCTGCTGATCAGCGTCGGCGGCATGAGCTCGCTGAATTGGGTGACGAAGAGCTTTTCGGGCGCGTTGCGCACCTGCATCGGGTCGTTGACCACCAGGGTCTCCGGGTGGATGTGCTCGAGCAGGTGGGTCGCCGTGATGTAGGCCATGTCGAAGGGCGGGTCCTGGCGCATCAGCACGACGTCCAGCGTCGCCAGGTCGATCTTCTCCGCCGCGCCGAGGCGCGCGTGATTGCCGTACTCGCGCTGCACCTTGAGCGGCCGGGCCAGGGCGATCGCACGCCCGTCGCGCAGGCTCAGATCCTGCGGCAGGTAGTGATAGAGCCCGTGGCCGCGCCGCTGCGCCTCCAGGGCGAGGGCGAAGGTGCTGTCGGTGTCGATGTCGATGTTCTCGACCGGATCCATCTGGATCGCGACGGCCAGGCTCATGTGCGGCTCCCCGAGAGCGCGGATTTTATCAGTTGTCCCGCGCCTTTGCAGGGCATCATAGCCGCAACCCGGCGGCCCGCGCCAAAGCAAAACGCCGGCGCCGCTTCGGCCCGATGGGGAAAGGCGCTAGTTCAGCCGCGTCTTGAGGTCGCGCAGCAGGCGCGCCGCCTCGTCGAGCTTCTGCGGGTCGCGGCCCAGGTCGATGAACTGCTCGAGCGACATCATGGCCGCGCGCAGGTTGCCCAGCTGGCTGTGCAGCAGACCGGCCTCGCGCCAGTACTGCGGCTGCTGCGGCGCGATCATCAGCATCGATTCGACGACCGCAAGGGCCTCGGCGCTCTTCTCCTCGCGCATCAGCCGCAGCTTGATGTTGCTCTGCATGCGCAAGAGCATGCCGCGGTTGCCGAGCACCGCATAGTGCTCGGGCTTGAGCTCCGCCTCGTTGCCGGCGATGGCCTTCAAGAGGTCGCGCAGGGCCGCCGTGTCGCGTACCCGACCGCCGTTGAAGGGATCGACGATGACGCGCTCGCCGCCGAGATCGAGCCGCAGCAGGAAATGGCCCGGGAAGTTGAGCCCGGCGATATCCCAGTCCTGGCCGCGCGCCGCGTGCATGTAGAGGATGCCCAGCGTGATCGGCAGACCCTTACGCCGGTCGATCACCCGCATCAGGTTGGCGTTCTCGATGTCCTCGTAGGTCTCGACGTCGCCGGCATAGCCGTAGCGCTCGACGATCACGGTGTTGAGCGCCTCGACCCTGGCGGAAAGCGACTGCTCGGCCTGCAGCTTGGCGGCGATGTCGGTGGTGTCGCGGCGCAGCAGCGAGAGGTGGTGCCGGTAGCGATCCAGCGGCTGGTCCGGCTGGTCCAAGGCGGCAAGCAGCAGCGCCGCCTCGGCCAGATCGATATCGGCATCCGCCTGACCGCCGATCCGCCTGAGCCGGTTTTCGATCTCCTTACGCCCGCTCGCGTTCGACCAACCCATGCCCTCGCCCGCCTCACGCCTCGTCCCGTCGCCAGGCTCCCTCTATGTGGCGCGGTAGCCGGCCGCTGGCAAGCAGGATCGCGTCGAAACGCGGGTCGAGCCGGGCGAGCTCGGGATGGCGCTGCAGGAAGGCTTCGGCGGCGCGGGCGATCCGCGCGCGCTGGCGCGGCGTGACCGAGCCCGCGGCCTCGGCCCGGGTCGGCCGGGCCTTGACCTCGACCAAGGCCAGGGTCCGCCCGCGCCGGGCGATCAGGTCGATCTCGCCGGCGGGCACCCGAAAGCCGCGCGCCAGGATCCGGTAGCCCTTGAGCCGCAGCCACCAGGCCGCGACCGCCTCGGCGCGCCGGCCGCGCAGCCAGGCGCGCCGGCGCCTTGTCCGGCTCATGGCTTCGTGTCACCGGCCGCGGAGAGCTCCAGCGCCCGGGCGTAGACGCGCCGCCGCGGCAGGCCGGTCGCCGCGCTGACGGCGGCGACCGCGTCGCGCAGACTCTCTCGCCGCAGCGCTGCCAGGAGCTGCCGGTCGAGCTCGTCCGCATCGGTCTCGGCGGCCGCCTCGGCGGGACCGACGACTACGACGACCTCGCCCTTGGGCGGCCCGGCGGCCGCGTAGTGCGCGGCCAAGCGGTCGAGGCTGTCGCGCCGCACCTCCTCGTGCAGCTTGGTGAGCTCGCGCGCCACCGCGGCGGGCCGCGCGCCGAGCACGGCGGCCATGTCCGCCAGGGCCGCCGGCAGGCGCCGCGCCGATTCGAGGAAGATCAGGGTCGCCTCGATGTCGGTGAGCGCGGCCAGCGCCGTTCGGCGGGCGGCGCTCTTGGCCGGCAGGAAGCCGGCGAAGAGAAAGCGGTCGCTCGGCAACCCGGAGACCACGAGCGCCGAGGTGACCGCCGAAGCGCCGGGGAGCGCTTCCACCTTCAGTCCCGCCTCGGCGGCGGCGCGCACCAGTTTGTGTCCCGGATCGGAAATCAGCGGCGTGCCGGCGTCGGAGACCAGCGCGACCGCTGCGCCGGCTTGCAGGCGGGCGATCAATCGCGGCCTGACGCGCGCGGCATTGTGCTCGTGATAGCTGACCAGCGGCCGCTCGATGCCGTGCGCGGTGAGCAGCTTGCGCGTGACGCGCGTGTCCTCGCAGGCGATCGCGTCGGCTCGTGCCAAAGTCTCGAGGGCGCGCAAAGTGATGTCGCCCAAATTGCCAATAGGCGTCGCGACGAGATAGAGCCCGGGCTCGAGGCGCTGCGGTTTACTTCGGCTCGGGCGCTCGATAGTGTCGCTAGTCTCGCTGCGCGCCGCGGACGAAGTCGTCGAGGATGATTTTCGTGCCATCCCTGTTCCGCCGCAATGGGCACTCAGCCTGCGGCCTATTCTGTCTCGCCTTGGGCGCGGCGATCGCGCTCGCCGGCTGCCAGTCGGCGAAGGTAGCCAAGCCCGCGCCGGAGACGCAAGCGACCCCCGATATGACGGTGCCGGCGGAGACTCCGCCCGCGGAGTCCGCGGCGCCGCCCGAACTCGAGGAATTCGCACCACCAGTCGCCGGGGCGACACTGGCGCCGGACGGGATCGTGCGGGTCGGGCTTCTGCTGCCGCTGTCGGGCCGTCACGCGAAGCTGGGGCAAGCGCTGCTCAACGCCGCGCAGCTCGCGCTGTTCGATCTGGCCGACGATCGCTTCGCCCTGATCGTGCGCGACACCGCCGGCACGCCCGCCGGCGCCCAGGCGGCGGCGCGCTCGGCGATCCAGGAAGGCGCCGGCCTGATCCTCGGGCCTCTCTTCGCGACCTCGACCACCGCCATGGCGAACGAGGCGCGGGCGGCGGGGGTCAACGTCATCTCCTTCTCCAACGACCGGCAGATCGCCGGCAACGGCGTCTTCATCATGGGCTTGGCGCCCGATGCGCAGGTCGAGCGGGTGGTGGACTACGCCAGCCGCCAGGGGCTGCGGCGCTACGCCGTGCTGGCGCCCTCGACGCCTTACGGCAGCGCGGTCATGCAGGCCTTGCGCGAGTCGGTGCAGCGCAAGGGGGCGGAGCTGAGCCGGGTCGTGACCTACAGCCCGGGCATCCCGGACGCTTCGGCCGAGGTACGCTCGCTCGCCGATTTCGAACGGCGCAAGCAGGCCCTGCTGGTCGAGCGGCAGCGCTTGACCTCGGCCGGCGACAAGGCAGGCCTGCGCCGGCTCGAGAACCAGGAAACCCTCGGGCCGCCCGATTTCGAGGCCGTCATGCTGCCGATCGGCGGCAAGAGCCTCTTGGCCTTGGCCCCGCTGCTGCCCTACTTCGACGTCGATCAGCCGGAGGTGCGCTATCTCGGAACCGCCCTGTGGAACGACCCGCGGCTCGGCACCGAGCCGGCCCTGGTCGGCGGCTGGTTCGCGGCGCCGCCGCCGAACCTTTGGCAGAACTTCCAGGACCGCTACGGCAAGACCTTCGGTGGCCAGCCGCCGCGCGTCGTCTCGCTCGCCTACGACGCCACCGCGCTCGCCGCCGTGCTGGCCGGCCGGGCCTTCGCCAGCGGCAGCACAAGCGTTTTCCAAACCGAAGAGATCGCCGACGCCAGCGGCTTCTCCGGGGTCGACGGCATCTTCCGGTTTCTGCCGACCGGCGAGGCGCAACGCGGCCTGGCGGTGCTGGAGATGCAGCGCGGCCGCTTCCGCGTGCTGGAGGCCGCGCCGCAGACCTTCGAGGCGATCGGGTCGTGAAGAAGCGACGACGCTAGAGGTCTTTTGGAGACAGGCCAGTCCGGCGGGCAATACGGGCGAGCATCTTAGGGCCGATTTCTTCTCGGTCATGGAAGGCGAAAACGAAGTCCGGCCAACCCGCGCGCTCAAGCACTCGGTGGGAGCCGGTCTGGCGCTTGGTGCTCCAGCCGATGCGTTCTAGTGCTGCCAAGACACGACGTGCGCGTGTCGATGGCCAGCGACTCATGCGGCGACAAACAGTTCTCCGAGCTCGGGCACGGTCTCGCCGTGCTCGAGCCGGTCGGCGAGAGTTCGGAGGGCGAGTGCTTCAACTTTGGCCTGCGCTTCTTCCCGCGTCGCTCCGTATGCCATGACCCCGGGCAAAGCAGGGATCTCGGCGATCCAGCGGCCGTCGGCTTCTTGATCGAATTCGATCCGGAGCACCTGATCTCCTCGCACAGCAATTTTCGGGTACACGCAACTTAGCTGGCCCCAGCAGAAAACTATAGCCCCCTCAAGACATGAGGTGGCCGAGCACCGCGTTGAGACGAAGCCGTCCTCCTCTTGTCGCCCGCAGGTCATCTGCGTCGAGAACCACGTAGCCTTCGTCGATCAACGCTACGAGGCGCCTTTGGTCGATTAGCGTCTCCGGCTGTGCGTCTAACTCGCGCAGGAAAGCGGCGCGCGAGACGCCCTCCTTGAGGCGCAGGCCCATCAGCAGCAGCTCGGCCAGTCGATCTTCGCTCGCGACGTCGGTTCGGCTGCGCGTCGCGTGGCCTTCGGCCTCGACGGCGGCGAGCCAGGCCTCCGGCGCACGGTGCTGGCGGGTGGCGAGCTTCGCGCCGTGCAGGGTCAGGCGTCCGTGCGCGCCCGGGCCGATGCCCAGGTAGTCGCCGTAGCGCCAGTAGGTGAGGTTGTGGCGGCACTCCTCGCCGGGCCGCGCGTGGTTTGAGATCTCGTAGGCGGGCAGGCCGGCATCGCCCAGCGTCTCTTGGGTGATTTCGTAGAGTTCCGCGGCCCGAGCTTCGCCCGGGATCGTGATCTCGCCGCGCCGCTCGGCGGCGTGGAATGCGGTGCCCTCTTCTATGGTGAGTTGATAGACCGAGAGGTGGTCCGGTGCCTCGGCGACTGCCGCGGCCAACTGGCTGCGCCAATCGGCCGGGGTTTGTTCCGGGAGGGCGTAGATCAGATCGAAGGAAACGCGGTCGACGTGGCGTCTTGCAAGCGCGACCGCCGACAGCGCCTCCGCGGCGCTGTGACGCCGGCCCAAGAATTGTAACGCGGTGTCGTCGAGCGACTGCACGCCGAGCGAGATGCGGTTGATGCCCGCCGCGGCGAAGCGGGCGAAGCTGGAAGCCTCGACCGAGGTCGGGTTGGCCTCGAGCGTGATCTCGGCATCGGGCGCGAGCGCGAAGCGCGCGGCCATGCGCTCGATCACCGCGGCCGCCGTCTCGGGCGCCATGAGCGAGGGCGTGCCGCCGCCGAAGAAGACGCTGGTCACCGTGCGGCCTGCGGTCTGCGCGGCGTAGTGGTCGAGCTCGCGCAGCAACGCGTTGCGCCAGCGCGCCTGGTCGACGGCTTCGCGCACGTGGCTGTTGAAGTCGCAATAGGGGCACTTGGACTGGCAGAAGGGCCAGTGGACGTAGATGCCGAAGCCGGGGTCGGGGATGTCTGCTTCGTTGATGAGAGGTGCCGCCTTGGCCATCACGTCTCGCCTCGCCTACCGAAGCGGCCGCGAACATCCCTCGCCCCTCCGGGGAAGAGGGAGGGGCCCGCGGCCGAGAGGCCGTGGGAGTGTGAGGGGGTCGCGAAGCGATCGCTCATGCGCCCAAGTCTCGTTCTGTCCATGGTCTGCCGGGTTTGGTGGGCTGAGCATTCGCTGAGGATTGTCACCCTCACCCTCCCACGCGGCTCGCGCCGCGCGGGCCCCTCCCTCTCCCCTCAAGGGAGAGGGGATTTGAGCCTCACCCCGCCTCCGGAAAAACCGCCGCGACCAGCTTTTCGAAGGCGCGGGCGCGGTGGCTCATGCCGTGCTTGGTCGCCGGCTCGATCTCGCCGAAGGTCTGGTCGAGTCCCTCGGGCAGGAACATGGGGTCATAGCCGAAGCCGTGCGCGCCGCGCGGCGGCCAGACCAGGGTGCCGTCGACCCGGCCCTCGAAGCTCTCGCAGTGGCCGTCCGGCCAGGCGAGCGTGAGCACGCAGACGAAGTAGGCGCTGCGGTCGGCCTTGCCGGCGAGCTCGCGCTCGACCCGTTCCATGGCGATCCTGAAATCCTTGTCCGGGCCGGCCCAGCGCGCGGAATAGATGCCGGGCTGGCCGTCCAGCGCCGGCACCACGAGACCGGAATCGTCGGCCAGCGCCGGCAGCCGCGCGCCCTCCGCGGCGGCACGGGCCTTGAGCTCGGCGTTGGCCACGAAGCTGGTCCCGGTCTCCTCGG
>JAAUYH010167261.1_pt1 | contig 11870 bp, 12 predicted proteins | sample 7278061 | NCBI WGS metagenome assembly JAAUYH01 (sample SAMN14350203, study PRJNA611818) | marine sediment metagenome | isolation source: surface marine sediment (0.6m) | place: French Polynesia: Moorea | collected 2018-08 | reverse complement strand
TACTATACTCTGTAGAAGTTTCATAGCCTTCAAACCTCTTTGATAAAATGGCAAGTTTATTAAGAATAATTCTTATTAATTTTCGACTTTGTAGCGTGTCAAAAAATAGCGGTGCCACGGGCAACAGCGAAAGCGGGTCGCCCATATAAGAGCGATCGCCTTTTTGTTACCAAGCTCTAGTATTTGAAAACAGTCATTCAAGCCAAGCTCGAACATTTACTGGATATAAAGTTCAAAGATTCAAATTCCGTCGAACTCACGTGAATAAAATATTTTTAACCACCTCTATTCTCTCTAATTGTCTTACGTTTGTGGTCATCAAAAAGATGACTAGATTTCTGCTGCTTTGTTACCTAAAAATCAGCTTTTTTAAACCATGCCGTAAGCCTTACTTGGAAGCTATGGGAAAAAATATCACTTTCTGTGGGGGAGTAGGTAGCGGACAAGGGGTTAAGATGTGCAATCAAATACTCTGTACTTTAAATATGATCGGTATCTGTGAGGCGATGGAAATGGCAAAACAGCAGGGCATCAATCCTAATTTAATTGTAGAAGTGTGTGGCACTGGTGCAGCAGGTTCTTGGGCATTATCCAATTTAGGAGGAAAAATTATTAATTCCGATTATGAACCTGGTTTTGCCATCAAACATATTATTAAAGATTTGCGGTTAGTTCAAGAAATTAGTCAAGCTGGAGGAATTGATTTACCTGGGACAAAGCTAGGAGATAGTTTGTTTAAACAAGTCGCAGCCATGAATAATGGAGAAGGTTTAGAACAAGGAACACAGGCAATGATCAGGGCTTATTTGAAAACTGAGTAAATATACCGAGGAATTTTGCTCTTTTTAAGTCCGTCGAACTCAGAATGTTTACAAATTATTTACAAATTCAGCGAATTTAGATTGGCAATAACTACCTGAAGATACAATATAGGTGTAGTAATATTACTTGACCATTAATATAGATCGATTTCTTAACTCAACTTTATCTATTTGCTGGGAAAACAATTTAGTTTAGCGATGCTAGCTGGGTTTGTTCTCAAAGCGCGTCGCGGAGCGGATCTCTTTGAGATCGCAGCTAATTGTGAACCCCTCCCGATTGGATCGTGCGATCGAAGACCTAAACCCACAGCGGGTAGGCTCACCAATTATCTTGATATTCAGATTCATAATTTTGTGGCACTTGCTTTGGCTGGAGTCAAACCCAGAAACTACCAAAAAATTCAAACCCCTCAGAAGAGCAAGGATTTGCCGTTCTCAGATGCTATTTAAATTGGTAAAACACGAGAGAATCCAAGAGGAGGAATATATGACTACTTTTAACGAAGATGTTGTCGTAAATGGGAGCTTAGAAGTTGTTCCCTCAGATGATTCAAAGCCCTGGTTACAATTAGGTCGAGGTGGAGATTCAGGACGATTCCGAGTTGAGTATCCTCAGACCGCAGGTTATTCGTGGGCTCCCAACCTTGTAATGAGTGATCTAGACGATCCTCCCCGAATTCGATTTCAACAAATAGGAAGTCAGACAGAGGTCGATCCTGAATTTGAGAGCTGGGTTGGTCATGCCACAGGTCTATCCAATGACCTTGCCATTATGGGGGGGAACGTTGGCATTGGAACGACAAATCCACAAGCAACATTACATGTCCAAGGCGACATCATAACTACTGGTGATATCGCTCTGAAAAATGCTGACTGTGCTGAAGAGTTTGTAGTAGAAAATGCGAATAAGAGCGAACCAGGGACGGTTATGGTACTCACCGAAACAGGTACGTTGCAGGAAAGCACAGAAGCCTATGATAAGAAAGTCGCAGGCATTGTTTCTGGGGCAGGTGACCTAAAACCTGGGATTGTACTGGATAAACAATCTGAATCAGCTAACAGGATACCTATCGCCCTAATGGGTAAGGTCTACTGTAAGGTTGATGCCCAATATGGGTCAATTGAGGTGGGCGATCTCTTGACAACTTCTCCTACCCCTGGCCATGCCATGAAGGCAACTGAGCCAACCAAAGCGTTTGGAGCCATTATCGGTAAGGCTCTTAGCTCGCTGGATGCTGGAATAGGTCTAATCCCTGTTTTGGTCTCATTACAGTAATCCTCAAGCAAAAGATTGATGATTGGCGACAAGGTCTGCCTGGGATAGTTAGAAGAGCCTTGTCGCCCCTAAGTTTCAGAGGAGGTATGATGTATGTCGAGATTACAACCTACACAAGACAGCCGGACGAGGTACGACTCAAAAACAGGAGCGGTGAGAAGTTTCTTCGGAACTGACCTAGTTGAGAGAGAAGTTGAGCGTGAACTCACAGCTGCGAGGAAAACAACTGAAGAGGAAATAAATGATTTCTTGAATTCAAACAAAGATCTCTTCAAGTTAGAAAACATTACTTTAGAGAAAACTGACACGCGGGAAGGTAGTGCTACCCAATCAGTAAAGTATGAGCAGAAACATCAGGGTATCCCTGTATATGGTGCCCAACTTGTAGTTGGGCTAAGAAAGCAAGATGGGCGCATTACATCAGCAGTCAATAAAGTAGACTACGAAATCCCAGATACGCTAGGACCTGATACTGTGCATGTAAGTGCTGAGGAAGTCATTGAATCCTTACACGAACGCTTTGATGGTCTTTTTAGCAGTTTGGAGATGGGAACGCCGAAGCTATATGTCTATCGGCATGTGGCAGCGGAAACCGTAGAACCACCCTATGGTTCACCGCCTATTCGGGATGAAATGCTGGGTCTGGGCACTGGCACGGAAGGTGAAGTGTACCTGGCGTGGCAGGTGTTGATGGATACTAGAGAACCTGGCGGTAACTGGGAACTGCTGGTTGACGCGACCAATGGTGACTTGGTGACTGTTAAAGACCGGCGCTTCTACGCAACACGGAAGGGTTATGTATTTTGGCCTGACCCTATTTCCTCATCGCAGAACGATGACCTGACCTGGAGTACATCCGAGAGTACCTTAAACGATGAGCAGCGAGAGGTTGACTTGGAAAACCTTGATGCCCCTGTGAACAATAAGTACAAACTTAATGGTTCGTGGATTAAGAATGTTGAAAAGGAAAGTCCTACATTTGCACCACCGGAAAGTACAGGGCACTTTCAGTATGGTGCAAAGGATCGTAAATTCCTTAACGTGATGGTCTACTACTACATCGATCACCTGGTCAGGTATCTGCGAGGGTTCGGAATACCGACATATAACAATGTTGTTTCAGGTCCAATAGATGTTGATCCCCAAGGCTTTAGCGGTGCTGATAATTCTCACTTTGTTTCTAGTGGGCCTTATATAGCCTTTGGTGAAGGTGGAGTGCCTGATGCATCTGATCCAGCAGTGATCGTACACGAATATGGCCATGCATTGCATCACTTCATGTTAGGCAGCCATAGCAACAGCAGTTACGAAGAGGGCTTTAATGACTTTCTAGCAGCTTGCTGGCTCGATCGTTTTAATGAACACCAATTTCAAAGGGAAAAAGTTTTTCCTTGGGATAACAACAAGGACATTAATTGGGATCCAAAGCGACGGGTGGATCTAAGTGAACGATTTGATGATAAAGGCTTTACTGGCTATGGGTTCTACTTTAAGGGAGATGTGTTGGCTACAGCACTGTGGGATATCTTCCTGAACATTGGAGGAAATTCGCCGAATGCAGATGAGCGGAAGGCGGCAGCAGACACCATCATCCACACATACTTGGAAATGTTGGTAACTGTCCAAGATAATAAACCACCAGAAGATCTTGCTAATGGCTTGATCACCGCAGATGATGCCTTAACTGGTGGGCGTTACAGAGCAGCTATACAAGATGCTTTTCGGCGCAGAGGACTATGGATAGGCATTAACTTTGATCTTTTGAGTGTAAGGGCAATTGCAGCTAGATGCCTTGACAAGACTCCTCCACTTTCAGTCAGGAATGATATTTACGACAGTGCTAGTCCACAGAATCGTTCCCTAAAGGAGCAGTTGAGGTTCATTCTGAGTAGTTGTTGAAGTTTATCTATCAGATACTAACGGGAGCGGGTTATAGTAAACAGCTTTTTCAGGAATGCCTTGTCATAAGGCTTTTGGAGAGTTGATGTGTTAACCAAATGCCACTTCCATTAGTAAGTGAGTGCCTAAAGTTAGCATTTATTTGTTTAATTGCCCTCACCAGAAACTGAACCATGGGGCATAAACCTAGCTTAGATCCTTAATTTATGGTGATGTAAATATGTCTAACAGCTTTGAATTAGAAACTTATTCGCCACCGGATAAACATAAGCGACCAGACGTGCTTTTAGTAGCACCTGAGAATCTTCAGCGTAAATCTTCAGAATCTTTAGCTGATAAATTTATTGCAGAAATTGTTGCTTTAGTCTCACAGAGCAACCTTAATCATTGGGTTCATGATTTAAGTGCCTTTCACACGCGACACACCAAATCTACATACATTAACCAAGTGAAGACTTGGCTAGTCAATCAGTTTAAGAGCTTTGGCTATACCAATGTTGGGTTACATCAATATAACAGGGAAGGGTATCAATTAGGCAATGTGATCTGTAGTAAGCAGGGAACTGAACAAAATGCTAAAATCCTTATCCTTTGTGCTCATTGCGACTGTATTATGGAAAATCCCCATGATGCAGAAGCGAGAGCACCAGGAGCAGACGATAATGCCACTGGGGTTTCTGTCATGCTGGAATTGGCGCGTATCTTAGCACGAGTAGATACGGAAGATACGATCCAGTTTATAGCCTTCACTGGCGAGGAACAGGGACTTTGGGGTTCTACTGCGTATGCTCAGTATGTACAAGACAACAATATCAATCTCCACCGTTTAATCAATCTTGATCAAATCGGATATCCACCCAATGACTTTTCAATTATTGTCGAAAGAGATGAAGGAAATCAGGTTTCTAATAACGATCAGCCCTCACAACATTTTGGCAATCTCATGGTACAGATGGCAGCAGACCATACTAATATGCCGACTAAATTGGGACCAATTTATGGCAGTGACTACATGCCTTTCGAGGCTCGGGGTTACGTTGTGATTGGAGCGTACGAGGCTGGGCATAACCCGAATTATCATTCAAGTAATGATACACCCGACACTGTCGATTATAGTTATGTAGCTGATGTAGCTCGTATGACGTTAGCCATAATTCTTTATGAAACAGGAGCATTAATGAGCCTTTTAAGTGTAAGGGATATAGCGGCTAGATGTCTTAATAAGTTTCCCCCTATATCCTTTAGAAGAGATATTTATGGAGGCGACGATCCCCAAATTCGTTCACTTAGAGAGCAATTAAAATTAATTCTCGATAACTGTTAAAAGCGAGAAGCATTGAATCTCAGCTCAATGAAAATGCCTAGATTTGCAATATTATTATTTTTGATGATTGCATTACTGATTACTGTTCCATTAGCATGTGGATCGATTTCGCAATCTCCTCTCATGGTTAACCATTCATCAGAGTATTTCTCTGCCGCTCATTTGAGATATCCATTTGAGCTAAGGGCAAATCAGGCAGCAATTATCAACTCTGAGCAGATTGAAATTAGATTCTTGCGAGTTACTGAAGACTCAAGATGTCCATCTGATTCTTTTTGTAAATGGGAAGGACAAGTAACGATTGAACTTGAAATTTCATGGAATAATCAGTTATCTGATTCTTTGAGTCTAACTCTAAGACAAGGTTACAAAGAGTTGGCTCTAAGAGAGTCAAATGGATATAGCGTAGAATTGCAGAAAGTCGAACCCTATCCTAATCTAACTCAGGCGTTGGAAAACTCAGACTACGTGATTACGCTTGTAATTCACAAACTATAAATTTTGAGCCAATAGTTAGGGTTTACCCAAAAAGTTTAAACCGTTGAGCTAAGCTTAGACGCACTAAAGTTTCCTAGCTGTATCTCTCTCCACAAGGCTTTCACGGCTATGATAATGCAATGTAAATGCGTCTAAGCTTAAACAAGGTTACAGGCATTCTGGCACGATGAAAAAGTTAGTGAAGGGAAGCGGAAAAGCCTTAAAATTGGTAAAATCCCCTTGCACTTATCTGATTTAGAACAGATGTACCGTAACTCTAACAAGCCTGAGCTTACCCCAGAAAACTTTGAATTACCATTTTCGGGAAAGTTATCATTAGATAATCGGTGGGTCATCATGGCAGAATTGATCCCCTGGTCAGAATTTGAGTCGGAATATGCAGACAAGTTCTCACAAAAAATGGGTGCTCCAGCCAAACCATTTCGGGTGGCATTGGGAGCCTTAATTATTAAGGAAAAACGGCTCTACCGAACTCACCATGCTGAATTTTGGTAAAAGGCTTACCTTTAAAGGGATTTGGAGAAAAATATACAATATAAAACTATTAAAAACCACAAGTCTTGCACAGCAAGACTTTTAAGTACTAGTTTCTAACAGTTTGGCATGACCAAATCGGAAGAGCCATCTTTCTTTGAACCTCGTATATCTTTTCTGCTGTTTGACTTGTTTAATAGCGATCGCAGAATGCTTACTTTATAGATCGCGTTTTAGACCTGAAAAAATCCTTGCCAATGAATGATTATCTGGCAACAGCACAGAAATATGTTGGTAATCAATTTGAGTCCGCCGTTTAATCTTTAAATCAATAAATAGGAGATAGATCAGTATTATTTAATCTTAAGTAATAAAGTAATACTCCTTGTTGCCATAAATAAAGCTAAAGCCAACCAAAGTAGATTATTAGTTTGCCAATACCAAGCTGCAATCGCTATGGGAGCAAAACCAAATACCGTAGCGATTAAAGTAGAGTGACGCAAAATTTTTCCTGCGGTTAACCCCAGAAAATAACCATCTAGCATATAGGCAATTGCGCCAAATCCCAGTACGGGAAAGAGCCACCAAACATAATTACGCACTACTTCGATTACTTCATTATGGTCGCTCAACAAGCCAAACAACCCTTGGGGAAATAAACAAAAGATAGTAGCAAAACCCAATCCGGCGATTAAACTGGTACTACCTGCTAATTTTAATAAAGGAATCAATCGATCTTCTTTTCCCTGTCCCCGAAGATTCCCTGCAATACTTTCGGTAGCAAAAGCAATTCCGTCAATAAAATACGCCGACAGAGTAACTACCTGTAATAACAAAGTATTACCCGCTAAAATCTTCGTTCCCATAACGCTACTCAAATTGGTAAACACGGCAAAAGTAGAAATCAAGGCAAAAGTACGGAGCAAGATATCCCGATTGAGGTCAAAAGTCCCTTTCAATGCTGAAAAATTAAAGAGTTGCTTGAGATGACAATGAAAATCTCTCAAAGAAAGTCGGGGCAATACCAGGGCTACACCGAGAAAAAGAGTAAGATACTGACTGATAGCCGTTGCAGCCCCAGCACCACCACTTCCTAGCTCCCAACGTACGATAAATAGATAATCAAAAACAATATTAGCTCCCTTGCCCACCGCAGAAAGGAGCAAAACTTGACCCGCTTCTTCCCGACCCAAAAACCAGCCCAATAGTACGAAGTTAATTAGAGTGGCAGGTGCGCCATAAATTAAAGCATTATAATAATCTCGACCAGACTGGAGTACTTCTGGCTCTGCTTTCAACAGGGCAAAACCCATTTCCCTTAATGGCTGCTGCAATAGCAAGATAATTATCCCAATAGCCAAGGCGATCGCACCGTTCCGTAATAAAATCAGAATAACTTGCTCGGCTTCTTCTCTACCTCTAGCTTGAGCGGTTAGTCCAGTCGTTCCCATTCGCAGAAAACCAAAAGTCCAGTAAATATAGTTAAATAGAACTGTGGCGATCGCTACTCCCGCCAAATAACGAATTTCTCCTAAATGTCCCAGAAATGCAGTATCGACTAAACTAGCCAATGGAATCATTAAATTAGACAAAATATTGACTAATGCCAAACCCCAAAAACGAGACTGATAAAATTGTTGAGAATATTTGTTATCCAAAATTTTTTATGTCAAGGAAAACTGTAGTGCTTGAGACCTGTAAGTCGGTGCAAAAGTCTTACCTTTCACTGTACTGGATTTTGACGATGTGCTTTCAAAACTTATCCGTTTTTTCTTCTGAAGAAGAAACTCTTTTCAAATAGATTGAGAAAATGTCTGAACATAATGATTTTGGGTTCAATAAATTCAGTAGAGCGAAAAATAAATCAAAGTAGGATTTTATCGTCCTTAATAATCTTAAAAAATCCCAAAGAGATAGAAATAAGATAAATTGGGCTTATAAATAAGCCAAAACTAAATTAAGAAAATATCCCCCAGTTTTTCCACAAATAAGACCTAGTTTTCCCCAGAAGTTTCTTTTTTGTTAATAATTGCTCATTGAAAACTCATTGTGTTTCGGTATTTACACAGAGTTCACTTAAACTACTCAGTAAGTGTTTTCCACAGGAAAAACTGATTTAAAGATTAAAACTTTGGGGATAAATAAACCTGATAGAGTGAATTAATGAATCAATAATCTATTCTTAAATTCCCATGAAATCTGAGCCGACAAGAATAACTTTATGTGTTGAATTAAAAGAAGAGCTTTATCAGCATATGAAAGATTTTTTGGCTGATAATTCGGATTGGAATCAACAACAACTAATGGATTCTAGTCTATCTTTGTTCTTAGAAAATAATTCTCAAAAAAATCAGCCAGAAGATTATGAAGCTTTAGCTGAAGCCATTTATCTTCAGTCTGTGTCGTAGCTTTTGATAATTAGCAATTAAACAGTTTCAATTCCCCTTTCTCTACTTTAAGAAGAAAGGGGATAATAATTAAAGAAAGAAAATACAAATAAAGCTCAAGGGAATTAGGGTAGGGGAAAATGCTAGTTTCATAAGTTGAGAAATCTTTTTATAAAATAAGAAATATTGGAATAATCATTAATAGAAAACTTAAGAATTGCTTCAACTTGTGATTTTCTCGATCAAGACGACTATGAGAATTGAGGATTTTTTGATATTCCTTGCGTAAATCATCATATTCATTCTGAAGTCTAGTATTACTCAATCTAGGGAAAGAAGGATCTGAAGCAGATTGTAATTTCTTTTCAAGTTTTCGGGTTTCTTCTAGAAGTTCTAAGTGATAGGTGAATTGAGCCATCGCTATCTCTTGGGCTTGTTCAGGATGCTCTTGTAGATGAAGCTTGAGACGAGCAATATCGAACTGGGAGTGCAATGGTAAAGAAGTTTGGTACATGAGTTTAAATCTTATTTTAGTTTTAGTACTTAGTAATAAGTCTGTGTGAGAGTTAAATGTTTAAAAGTAAGTGTTTTGATTCAGTGCTAATATACTAGCTACTTGAATAAAGAATCAAGTAAAGCAGCAGTTTTACTTCACAAAACTTTGTTCTCAATCAATAAACAACCTCTACAACCACTACCAACCTCCCAAAAATACTCCACTGCAAATCAATGGCAACCACCACCTTGCTGGTTTGCCACCCAAGCGTATTACTCGCTCTTAATGAGGTTTTTCTACTCTGTAAATTCGTTATACTATTAGCACTCGCCGATAGCAGAATCGTGAGCAGTAAACCTCATGACACTTCTTTTTTTCTTTGAGCAGTTACGTCGGAGGTCAATCCCAAATCGAGTTGACTGGTGGGAAAAATGAATCGCAACGGATTTATGCTGATAGGTAAATTGGCATTGAGAGGCTACGACTGGTGGTGGCATTCACTTGTAGGTAGGAGCAAGCAGAATGGCGATTTGCGCTCTTTTTTTATCGAGTACTTTGTGATTAACCCCGCATTAGGTGGAGAAAAACCTATTCTGGGGCAGCTTGAAGAAAACCAACGTCAGGGGATTCGACCTTCCTACGCTATGCTCAAGGCAGGAAGTTGGGGACAAAATGCCGTCGAAATCAACAACTTCTATGGCATCCGTGATTTTTCTGCATCAGTGACCCAAATGGATGTACACATTGGTCAAAATCTGGCCACGGAAACTTATCTCAAAGGCGAGGTGAAACTCTCGGAACAGCAAGCGGTAGCTCATCCTGAATTCATGTCAGACCCAGGAGAAATGAGTTGGGAGCTTTCTGCTCAAAAAGTCCTTGACTACGATGTCGGCTTTGGGGCTTCACTTCCGATGCGCTTGCTGAATGCTTTCCAAATGTACTGGCACGTCCAAGGAATGAAGACCCTTTACAACGGCACCATCGTCTTCAACGGTGAGGAGTTTGAAGTGACTCCCCAGACCAGCTTTGGCTACCAAGACAAAAATTGGGGCTCTGACTATACTAATCCTTGGGTCTGGCTCAATTGCAACAACTTTACTAGCCACGCCTTGGGAAAAAAACTAGCTCAAACTAGCTTAGTTGTGGGGGGCGCAGGCCCTGTACTCTTCGGCAAGCCTCTACCCCAAAAGCTTTTGATTGCCTTTTATCACGAGGGACAGCTTTACGATTTCAATTGGACAAAAATCTGCCTTTTTCCACGGCAACAATTTAATTGCCAAGTTGACAAGGAATTGGGAACATGGGATATTGTCGCCTGGAACTCACAGGCTAAAATTGAAATCCACTTCACTTGTCCTATTGATGGAATGCTGCGACTCAACTACGAGAATCCAGACGGACAAAAGAATCATCACCATCTCTGGAACGGTGGCTATGCGGATGGCATAGTTAAATTATATCGTCGGAACAACGATTTTGAATTAATTGATACTTTTGATGGAGAGTTTGGTGGCTGCGAATATGGTGTTTATTGATCAAGAGCTTAAAAACTTAAAATGGTAGGTTGCTCAAAAAAAGTTTGACCGAGTAAATTTTTTGAAAAAATCCTGATGTAGATCAGGGTTCTTTTCTTTGAACATAAAAAGTCGATATTTAACGATAGTCTCAAGCAATTCGTTGGGGACAGTTAGCAAAGCCAGATATTCTTCCTTTAGCTTAATCATTTCTCGTAATAATTGCTGTTATTCTAGCATTAATTCTTTATTATCTAACTTTAACTGTTTATTTTCTTAAGTTAATTCTTGGTTTTCTTGACCCAACTTTGAGCTTGTGAAAAAATTAAATAATATTTGTCTGAGTTTCTGGAACATAATTCTTACCTGAAAGGAATAAATTGTTGGAGAAGAGCCGAAATTTTATACGTTAAAAATCCCTCTAAGAAACGAAGGAATAGGGGCATTATCATCAGACAAAGCAGAAGCTAATTCGATTAAATCTTGGTTTTCCTGCTGAAGACGAGCAAGAGTCATCAGCAATTTCTTGTATTCTTGTAGTAAGTCATCATATTCGGCTTGTAGTCTTTGATAACTAGGACTAGGAATCGGAGGCAAAGAAGGTGATTTCTTTTGTTGTTCTAGTTTCTTGTACTCCTGGACGAGTTGTAAGTAATCCTCGAAATGTGCAATAGCCAATTCAATTGATTGAGAGGGATACTTTTGTAGATGAAGTTTGAGGCGTTTAACTTCAAATTGAGATTCCAAAGATAAAGGTTCATTATTCATTTTTCTTACTTGACAATATTTGTAGACAAAGGTTGATGGTGAGGGGAATAAATCTATGTTGCTACTTGATAAATAGCAACTAGCAACTAGGGACTAGCTTTTTCTCAATTTAGACAATTTGCTGAGACTAATAGATTTACTAACTGCTACTTGAAAAATAAAATATGATTGGCATATTTAGCTGATTAATCTTTATTTTTAAGCTTTCAGCTAGTAGCTAGTAGCCAGTCGCTCATGAAGGAAAAGATATATATTCAGTCAGCTTAATTGAGGACTCCGTTTTAAAAACCGAGTCCCTTATAAGTCAACTGTTGTAGCAAAAAGTCTATCTTTCTTTTCCCAGTAGCTAAAGCATGAATTACTGGTCAAATCAAATCGATGTGATTATGATTCTTAGACTACATAAACAAGTC
>JAAUYH010145223.1_pt1 | contig 11874 bp, 11 predicted proteins | sample 7278061 | NCBI WGS metagenome assembly JAAUYH01 (sample SAMN14350203, study PRJNA611818) | marine sediment metagenome | isolation source: surface marine sediment (0.6m) | place: French Polynesia: Moorea | collected 2018-08 | reverse complement strand
GTCTGCTTGCCGGCAAAGACCCAGGACTCCTCGAGCGCATCCATCTCGGCCTCGAACAATCCGACGATGCGAAAGCCGCGGTCGACGATTTCGTTGTCGGGACTCTGGCTCATGAGCACGATACGTTTACCGAGCTCGGTCTCCAGCGTCTCTGCGAGCTTCCTGCCGATGACGATGCCCTTGTCGTCGATCGCTTCGATGAAGCGGCCTTCGACGGTATCGTAGTCGACGAACGTCAGCCCCCTCTCGCGCGCCGGATCGACACCGAGCAGGGTCACGCCGCGCGATTCGCGTTCGCTGCTGACGACGGCAGGCACCCGGACCCGGCTGCCCCAGCGTTCGACTCCGGCTCCCTGCATCGCCGCGGCGATTTCGCTGTCGGCCAGCGGTACGACGTTGGAGACGCTGGGATCGTCGAGGAAATCGCGATGATGGACCTGCACGTGACCCGGCAAAACGGCAATGCCGTCACGCAGCATATCCTCGACCATGCCGCGCATCAGGGCAATCATGAAGATCATCGCCCAGACGCCGATGCTGATCGCGGACAGCATGATGATAGTGCGGCGATGGTTGCGCCACAGGTTTCGCCAGGCCAGCAGCCCGAGGACCGGCAAGGTTCGCATCACATCGACCTCATCGCTTCGACGGGGTGCAGCCAGTGCAGCCGCAGCGCCGGGTATAGCGCCGATGCCAGCGTGAACAGGAATACGACGACCGGTCCCGCGAACAGCGCGATCAGCGTCGGCTTGGGATAGATGCGGCCGGGCAGGTTGAATTGTGCCGCCACCTCTTCCATCCCCGGGTAAGCGAACCCTGCAATGCCGAGCCAGATCGTCAGTGCCAGGCCGAGAATTACGCCGAGCAGCATGCCGACGAATCCCATGATTGCCGTCTCCAGCATGACGAGCCGTCCGAGCCGGCCGGGCTTGAGCCCGAGCGCCATCGTGATGCCGAACTCGTGAGTGCGTTCGAGCACCGACATGAGCTGCGTATTGAGCACGCTGAATGCCACGAGAATAACGAGGATGCCGTACATGTAGAACGCGGTGCTCATGTCGGCCTGGATGGCCTGCTTGAGCCCGGGTTGCAGTGCATCCCAGTCGTGCATCACGATGCCGTCATCGTCCGGCAGCAGTGCGGCGGCGCGTTGACGGAGGTCCGGCACCAGGTCGAACGACGATGCGCTGATGACGACCTGGTGCCCTCCGCCCTCCATGTAGAAAACGTCCTGGAACAGCCCCAACGGTATCTCCGCGATACTGCGGTCGATGTCCCTCACACCGCTTTGGAAGACGCCGGCGACCGTAACGACGGCCGCAGCGAACGAGCCGTCACGGCCGCTTCCGAGCAGCGTCAACTCGTCACCGACCTCGACCTTGAGATTGCGGGCGAGCACGTCGCCGACAACGATGTCGGCGGCCGCGTTGTCATCGAGATACCGGCCCGCCTTGACGAGACCCGGGATGCTGGAAACCTCCGGCTCGAAGTCGGGTTCGATGCCGAACACGGCGATGCCGAAGCTGCGGTCCTCGCTCGACGCAAGCGCGAATGCCTGTGCACGGGCCGCGACCCTGGCGTCGCCGAGGTCGCGCCTCAGGTCGGCCGCCAGGTCGACGACGTCCGGCACGACGAGGCGCATCTTCTGCTCGTCTTTGTAACCCGGAGCCTGTATCTGCATGTGGCCGGTGAACGCCTGCAGCGTGTTGTCGATCATGAGCCCGTACATGCCGACCTGCAGCGAGACCATGAACACGAGCAGGACGTTCGAGAACACCATGGCCGCGATCGTCAGCCACGTACGTCGTGGCTGACGCCAGAGGTTCCGCCAGGCAAGACGCAGCACGATAGGCATTCGTGTCAGTTCCGGGGATTGCGCAGATTCGACTGGGTAAACAGGCTGTCCTTCAGGTCGATATCGTACTCGACTTCGTGCACCGCGATCTCGGTCCATTCGTCGGCGTCATCGGCTTTGGACATGCGTTGCCGCAAGGCGATCGTACGGCCGCCTTTCTCACCTATCTCGAGCGATACGAGCGACTTGACGAGTTCGAAGTCCTGGTCGAAGAACTCGTGCTCGAGCACGACATGGTCTTCACGAATTCTCAGGACTTCCTTGCCCCATACAACCGCGGCATCTTCGAGGGGAATCGACTGCACCGTGTAAACAGTGAGGCCTTCCACGTCCTCACTTGCCAGGATCGTATGTTCGTACTGGTCGACGAGATCGTCGGCGCGGGCGACGTCCTTATTGGAGAAATCAGAGCCCATCCAGCTCTGGCCCATCATCGAAGACGGTATCTTGATGACCCGATTGATCTTCGGAGAATACGACCACATGTTGTCGTCGTCCGTGAGCGTGCCGTTACCGCGATCTTTCTTCGGCTCGGTCACGCGTACGAGCGATTTCTTGCTCCCCTTTGTCCAGGCGCGCATCGACATCGTGCGCTCCCAGTCGGGACGGTGAATCGTCATCGACATTTCCGTGTACGACGACAGGCCGCGCCAGTGATCGATGGCCTCGCGGATGATCTGCCTGCCGTCCTTCGCGTCGTCGACGACGGCGGCCGGAGCGGCAAGTACCAGCAGGCACAGGAGCTGCACTTTCATAGGGATTCAGACCGTTTGAAGACGGGGAATTCAGTATTCCATAATCACGCGAATTGACATATCCGTGGCAACCGAAAGCCGTATTGGAAACCTCGCCCGCACGGGCGTAGACTGTTCCGCGGCCGTGAACGAAAGGCCTCTCCCCGTAGGGGTTTCTCGCAATGGAAACACGGTCGCAACAGGCTAGACTCAACGTCAGGCCCTTCAGAGAAACCAAAAACCAAGGACAAGGCCATGTTCAGTATCGACGCCATCATGAGCACCGACCTGATCACGTTGTCACCCGATGCGACGCTTGCACAAGCACGTGAGCTCATGCACGAAAACAAGATCCATCATTTGCCCGTGATCGACGACAGCGGTGACCTGATTGGCCTCGTATCCCTGACAAACGTCCTTGCCGCCACGGACTCGTTCCTGCGCGAGGACAAGACGCGTATCCACGCCCGCGAAATCGGCATCCAGGACGTGATGGTCACGGACGTCGCGACGGTGGAGCGCGAGGGCAGCCTCAGGAGCGCTGCGCTGTTTCTCGAAAAGCACCGCATCGGCTGCCTGCCGGTCATGGAAGACGACAGGATATGCGGAATCATCACGGACACCGATTTCGTCGCGGTTGCCATCAACCTCCTCGAACAGATCGAAGCGACCGAGCCGGTCGTCGAGGACTACGAAGACGTCGACGTCGCCTGATTCATTCCTATTCCGTTTCGGGTTCCTTTTCCGTTATTCGGGATTCGAGCGCGTGGTGCGCGTCTCGCTCCGACCCCAGCAGCATCGCTATCCAGTGCGTGCTCTGGTCGCTTTCGAGCGCGAGTTTGAGCGTCATCGTCAACGGGACTGACAACAGCATGCCGACCGGTCCGAACACCCAGTTCCAGAAGAACAGCCCGACGAAGACGATCAGCGGCGAGATACCCACGCCGTATCCGAGCAGACGCGGCTCGATGAAGTTGCCGAAAGCGATATTGATCATCACGTAGCCCGTCAGCGTGCCGACGGCTTCAGGTACCCCGAGCTGTATCAACGCCAGCATGACGGGCGGAATTGACGCAATGATCGATCCGATCGTCGGCACGTAGTTGAGCAGGAAGGCAACCAGCCCCCAGAGCAGCGGAAAATCGAGACCGATCGCCCAGGTCAGGAGTCCCGCTAGCAACCCCGTGCACATGCTGACGACCGTCTTGATGCCCAGGTAGCGGCCAAGATTGGTCAGGAATTCTTTCGCCCTGTCCAGAGTGCTGACGCTGCCGAACGCCGCCTGGACCTTGGTGCCGACACTCGACGCCTCGAGCAGGATGAAAATCACCGTAAGGAAGATCAGGAACGTCTGCGTGATTACGCCGCGCACGGCGTTGAGCACATTGGCAACCAGCCCGACGGCCCAGCCGGGTTCGATCATATCGCCCAGACCCCTGATCTCCGGGTCGAGATTGAGATTGTTGACGCCAAATGCGAGTACGCGCTCCACAAGTGCATCGAATCCTTGCTGGTAACCCGGCAGCGCGGCCGTAAAGTCTGCAATCGAGCGACCGACGATCGTTCCGACCACGAGCAGGATCAGCATGATGACGCTGACGATGGCCAGGGCGGCCAGGATCGCCGGGACGCGCTTCGACTGCATCCACAACATCGGCCGCACCGTAATCAGGGCCAGAAATGCCGCCAGCAGGAACGGCACGAGCAAGTCTTTTGCCATCTGAAGGCCGTACACGACGACGACCACGGCGGCAAAACTCACGACTGCGCTTCTCTTTCTAACCACGTCCTTCACGGTGCGGCGATGATCTCATAGCGTGACCGACCCGCAAAATCTGCTAGCCTTCGATTCCCGCAAGGAGGATTCACAACGATGGCCGCAACCGAATCGCAAATGCTGGAGCTCGGCACGCAAGCCCCGCAGTTCTCACTGCCCGATCCCGATGGCGTGCGGCACGGCCTGACGCCAGGCGCGGACGCGTATCTCGTGATGTTCATCTGCAACCATTGCCCGTTCGTCATCCACGTACGCGAAGAACTCGCCCGGCTCGGCCGCGACTACCTCGACAAAGGTGTGCAGATCGTCGCCATCAGCAGCAACAACATCGCGACCCACCCGGCCGACAGCCCCGAAAAAATGAGGACCACTGCGGCCGACTGGGGCCTTGGCTTCCCGTACCTCTACGACGAAACGCAGCAAACCGCGAAGGACTACAGGGCAGCATGCACGCCCGATTTCTACGTGTTCGACCGCGAGCAACGGCTCGTCTATCGCGGGCAGCTGGATGACAGCCGTCCGTCAAACGGCCTGCCGGTGGACGGCCACGACCTGCGTGCCGCACTTGATGCCGTTCTTGCGAACAGCCCCGTCGAGGCGGCGCAGAAACCGAGCATCGGCTGCAATATCAAGTGGAAACCCGGAAACGAACCGGACTACTTCTAGCTGACAAGCGAACCTAGTTGACAAGCGAACGTTGCCGGGGCGTGTAGAGTTCCGCCTCTTCCTCGGTGAGCTGCTCGACACGCAGGGTCCAGTTCGCAAGTGTCGAACTGACGCGAAACTTGAACGTACCGCCTTCGTTGAAAAGCTTCACGCCGGTACCACGGCGCTTGGTGTGCAGTACGCGCCCGACCATGATTCCCGTGCGCGCGTTGAGCAGCTGCACGTCCAACGCGATCATCTGCTCGTACTCGCCATTCAGCCGCCAGTCGAGAATCCAGGGTGCCTCGACGGTGAATTCCGCGGTAACGCTGCTCTGCCGGCCGCTGAATTCGCGGACAGGCTGGCTCGCTGCCGCCATCGCCGTGACCAGCAATAACATCGATACGATCAGGTACCGGAACGGTCGCAAAGCCTTTCTCCTCAACAGATCCCGGGAATCGAGGCGATCCAGTCGCTTATCACTGGTAACTCTCCGGGAATATCCGGAAACTATAACGCAGTTGCCAGCGGAGCCGCCATGCGCCTACCTGTCGCCGTACTCGTCCAGCTGGTTGCCGCCGGATGCGCGGCGCTCGTCGCATTTCAGCTGATCGGCCTGGCGATACCCGCCGCGGTTGCCAAGGCACTGGCCTCGTGCTCGTTCATCGGCGTCGCGATTGCATCGGGCGCGACGCGCAGCCTTTATGGCAGGGCAATTCTTACGGGGCTCGCATGCTCCTGGTGCGGGGACATGCTCCTGATCGGCCAGTCACCGACGTACTTCTACGCCGGGCTCGTCGCGTTCCTCCTCGGGCACGTCGCCTACATCGCGGCATTTTCCGCGCACGGTATCAACGGCCGATGGTTTTTCGCTGCTGCCCTGCCCGTTGCCATTGCCGCCACGCTCGTCACGATCTGGCTGACGCCGCACACCGCGCCGCACCTGCTCGTAGCGGTGCGCACGTACACGGTCGTCATCAGCCTGATGGTGGTCATGTCCTTCGGCGCACGCGGCGCAGGCGGGCCATGGATCATGGTGGCCGGCGCCCTGCTCTTCTACCTGTCCGACCTGAGCGTCGCCGCGTTGCGGCTCGTCGACACCGTGTGGCCCACCTACGTCCTCGGCCTGCCGTTCTATTACACCGGTCAGGTATTGCTCGCGCTGAGCACGCGGTCGCAGTCGCTGTCCCACGACGGCGTACCCGAAAAGTAATCGGCCAGGAAGTCGATAAAGGCCCGAACCCGGTACGACAGGTGTCGGGTCGGGGGGTAAACGGCCCAGGCAGGCATACGGGGCCAGCGGTAGTCGGTGAGGATCGGTATGACCGCGCCGCTGCTGATAGCCTCTGCGGCTATAAAGGTCGGCATCACGATGACGCCGAGATCCTGGCTCGTCGCCTCGGTCAGGAAATCTCCGTTGTTGCAGCGCATGAAGGTGCGGACCCGGACACCGATCTCGTTGCCATCACCATCCTCGCAAACCCATCGGTCGGCATCCGCGACGTTGCTGTAGACCATGCAGGCGTGATTGACAAGGTCGCCGGGAATCTCGGGCCGGCCGTGGCGGGCCAGGTACCCGGGCGACGCGCAGACGACGGCGCGAACGTCGAACAGCCGGCGTGCAATCAGCGACGAATCACTAAGGCGGCCGATACGGAGCGCAACATCGAGCCCTTCTTCGAGCAAGTCGATTCGACGGTCATTCAGGTCCAGCTCGAACGTCACATCCGGATGCAGCTTCGCGAAGTCTGCGATCGGCCCGCACATGTGCCGAATGCCGAACGACAACGGCAGCGCGATACGCAGCACGCCGTGCAAGCGGCCATGCTGCTGCCGGACCGCCGATTCCGCCTCGTCGAGGTCCGCGAGGATGCGCGCACTGTGCTCGTAGAAGCTGCGGCCCGAATCGGTAATGTCCAGGCGGCGGGTCGTGCGCCGAATCAGCTGCACGCCCAGACGCTGCTCCAGACCGGCCACCCTGCGACTGACGGCCGACTTGGCGGCATCGAGGCGATCGGCGGCGGCCGTGAAGGAGCCCGTCTCCACGACGGCCACGAACGCCTGCAAGTCCTCGAATCGATCCATATTGTTGCTTATTTTAGAACAATATGATCTTTATTCTACTATTTATCTCTCTTGTGACAATAGTGAGACTTTACGTATCGATAACCGTCCGGATGGAGGACACGATGACCAGGCCCATGAACATACTCGAGGTCAGCGCCAGCGCGCGGAGCCTGGATTCGATCAGCCGCAGCCTGAGCCAGGACCTCATCGACGCATTGCGACAGCGCCACGGCGACGTCGACATCGTGCGCCGCGACCTTTCGAGCGGCGTTCAGTTCGTGGACGAGGAATGGGTCGCCGCGAATTTCACGGCGGTCGGGAAACGCACGTCCAGTCAGCGAAACAAACTCGCGCTGTCCGACGAACTCGTCGACGAACTCGAGGTGGCCGACGTTATCGTGGTCGGCGCGCCGATGTACAACTTCAGTATTCCCGCGACGCTCAAGGCCTGGATCGACATGGTCTCCCGGGCGGGGCTGACGTTTCGCTACACGGACGACGGGCCGCGCGGTTTGCTCGAGGGCAAAAAGGCCTATGTCGTCGTTGCCACGGGCGGCGTGCCCGTTGGCAGTCCCGTCGACTTCTCCACGCCGTACCTGCGGCACGCGCTCGGTTTCGTCGGCATCGACGACGTCGAGTTCATTGCTGCCGACAAACTCAACAGCCAGCGCGACGAGTCGCTGGACGCGGCGCGCGTACAGATCGCCGAACTCGTACACACGATGCCGGTGGGCACGGCCGCGTAAGAAAGTACGCGTCGATGCGGCTAGAATCCGCTGCATGCGAATACTCATCCTTGCCCTGACCGGCGGACTCGTTGCTTGCCAGGGCGCGTCGTACGCCGGCACGAGCATCGGCGCCATCCAGGGAAGCGGCGATCGCAGCCCGCTGGAAGGCGAGACCGTAACCGTGACCGGTGTCGTCACCGGCGATTTTCAGTCTCGTGACAACGATCATCAAAGCGAGTTGGGGGGGTTCTTCCTGCAGCAGTTTCCGGGCGACGACGATCCCGCCACGTCGGACGGGATTTTCGTATTCGACGGTGAGCAACCGTCTGTCGACGTCAGCACCGGCGACGAGGTGACGGTAACCGGCACGGTGAAGGAGCACTTCGGCGAAACCCAGATCGACGCCACAACGGTAACGGTTCACGGACCGGGTGCGTGGGCGACGAACTACCTGGAGTTCCCGCTGCCGACGACGACGAACTCCGACGGCGATCCTATTCCGGACCTCGAACGCTACGAGGGTATGCTCGTCGCGTTCACCCAGAAGCTCACGGTCACCGGGTTGCACGAACTGGAGCGCTACGGCAGCGTGATGCTGGCCGAGGGCGGCCGTCTCTTCCAGTTCACGGACGCCAACCGCCCCGACCCGGACGGCTACGCCGCGCATGCCCGTGAGATCGCTTCGCGCTCCATAATCCTCGATGACGGCGACCGGGCCGCGGACGTCAGGCCGATTCGATTTCTCGATGCGGGCTCGACGCCCGACTACACCTTGCGCGCAGGCGACTTCACGTGGGCGGCAGTGGGCAACCTGCGCTACTCGCGCGGCAGCGGGCCGCGTGGCTTCGAGGGCTGGCGGCTGATGCCACGCAAAGACCCGGTGTTCGTTGCGGACGCGCCCCGTCCGGATGCACCCGCCGTCGACGGCGAAATCAGGGTCGCCAGCTTCAATCTGCTCAATTTCTTCTCGACGCTCGACAAGGGCAAGCCAGTGTGCGGCCCGCGGCGCGACGAGTCCTGCCGCGGCGCCGACAGTCGTCGGGAATTCGAACGGCAGGTGAGCAAAGCGGTTACCGCGATCTCGATGATGAATGCCGATATCGTCGGTCTCATGGAGCTCGAGAACAACCCGCGCGCGTCACTCGAGGCTCTCGTTGACGCCCTGAACGAAAGGCTCGGCGAGAAGACGTATGCGTTCGTCGACGCGGGCACGATCGGCGACGACGTCATCAAGGTCGGACTCATCTACCGCCCGGCTGATGCGAAGATGATCGGGCGCTATCGAGTGCTCGACAATTCGACGGACGAGACGTTTCGCGACCAAAAAAATCGCCCGGTACTGGCGCAGACGTTCGAACACCGTGACACGGGCGAGCAGTTGACGGTTGCCGTCGTACACCTGAAGTCCAAGGGTTCCGATTGCGACGACCTCGGCGACCCCAACCGTCGCGACGGCCAGTCCAACTGTGCAGGCGTGCGAACCGGCGCCGCGGAGGTCCTTGCACGCTGGCTCAGCGGCGACCCGACGTCGAGCGGTGACGATGACGTCCTGGTTGTCGGCGATTTCAACAGCTACTCGATGGAAGACCCGCTGGTAGCGCTGGAACGCGCCGGCTTCGTCAACGTGGGCGGCAACGGCAAAGGGACTAACTATTCGTTCGTGTACGACGGCCAGTTTGGCGCGATCGATCACGCCGTCGCGTCGCCGGCGCTCGCCGTAAAAGTGGCGGAAGTCGTCGAATGGCACATCAACGCCGACGAGCCGCGATCCTTTGACTACAACCTCGACGGGGACCGGGATCCGGATGTCTTCGACGCCGGCACGCCCTATCGCGCCTCCGATCACGACCCGCTGATCGTGGGCATCGATCCCGGCGGCCACTGAAGCGCGCCGTAAGGAACCCTCCGCGCGACCTTTTGTCGTAGCTCTCAGGGGTATATATTGAGCTTATGAACGCCAGCCGGTCGAATAGCAAGCAACGACTCACGCGCCATTTCAGGCACGTGGTGCTCGCGGCGCTGTTGCTCTTCCAGATTGGCTATGCGAGCCATCTCGACGAACACACGATCGGCGAGAAGGGTGACAGCTGCGAGTTTTGCATACAGCTAGAGAAAAATAGCAACGCCGTTGCTGCCGACCCCGCAGCAAGTCCTCCGACGACGCTGAAGCACACACTACCGACTGCCGACATTGATCGGATCGGATGCCAGTACGTCGCATCATTCCGCGCGCGCGCGCCTCCCTCTGTCTGATCGCAAGAAAACCACAAGCGGCGTTGGCCGCATTCAGAATCAGATTAGAGAGACACCGCAATGAAAATCCGTTACCGCATCATCGGTGCGCTGGCCGTCAGCAGCATCGCCGTGAGCAGTTGGGCCCAGCAAACAGGCGAAATTGACACGGGCGTTGGGGAACAACGCGACGACGAACACCACCAGATCGACGAGATCGTAGTCTCGGCGACTCCGCTCGACCGCACCGTCGAACAGTTGGTCCAACCGATGTCAATCCTCGGCGGTGATGCGCTGGCAAGGGCGCACGCTGCAAGCATCGGAGAGACCCTCGCTAACCAGCCGGGCGTCAATGCCACGTACTTCGGACCGGTATCGTCGCGACCCGTCATCCGCGGGCAGTACGGCGAACGCGTGCTCGTGCTCAGCAATGGTCTGGACTCGCTCGACGCATCAGCACTTAGCGAAGATCACGCTGTCAGCATCGACAGCATACTGGCCAGGCGTGTCGAGGTAATCCGGGGCCCGGCGACGCTGCTTTACGGCAGCGGCGCAGCGGGTGGCCTGGTCAACGTGGTCGATTCACGAATCGCGACAAGCCCGCTCGCCGACCCGATCTCGGGCTCGGTGGCCCTCGGCAGCAATTCCGCCATGGACAAGCGCGAAGGCGCGTTCGCCCTGGATTTCGGGACGCCGACCATTGCCGGCCATATCGACTACTTCAGGCGCGACACCGACAACGTCGATATCCCCGGTTTTGCAGAATCGGCACGTCTCAGGGCGATGGAGGAAGAAGAAGCGCACGAGGAAGGAGAAGAGCACGGAGAAGAAGAAGAGGCGTTCGGAACCGTCGAAAACACGGATAGCGAAATCGACGGCGGTGCTGCGTCAATAACGTGGACGCACAACGGCAATTACACCGGGCTCGTCGTCAGTCAATACAACAGCAACTACGGGGTCCCCGGCCACCATCACGATCATGGCGAGGAAGAAGCGGCCGCAGAAGAAGAGGAAGAAGAAGTCGTACGTATCGACCTCGAGCAGACCCGCGTCGACCTGCACGGCGGCTACGAATTCGACGGATTCTTCAAGAGCGCGGAAATCAAGCTCAGCCGCAACGACTACGAGCACACCGAGTTCGAGGGCAGCGAGCCAGGCACAGTATACGAGACCCTCGGTTACGACTCACGACTGGAGCTGCAGCACCAGGACATCGGTATCTGGGAAGGCGCCATCGGGCTGCAATACAAAAACGTCGACTTTGAGGCGATTGGTGACGAAGCCTTCGTACCGTTGTCCGATACCACGCAGACAAGCTTGTTCGTTTTCGAGGAAGCACGACTCAGCGACTCGCTGGTTCTGCAGGCAAGTGCGCGCGTGGAGAGGCAGGAGATCGATGCCAGGAGGCAGGACAGCACTGCGCCGTCGCTTCCATCCTACAGCGGCACGACCGGGGGCGGCTCTATCGGCGCCATCTGGTCGATGACACCGGAGTACTCGCTGGCTGCCAACCTCGCGTTGACGCAGCGGCACCCGAACTCTACAGAGCTGTTTGCCGACGGTGAGCACGTTGCCGTGCAGCGTATCGAACTGGGTTCGGTCACGCTGGGCAACGGCATCCTCGACAAGGAAATGTCGACCAATATCGACGTCACTCTGCGTGGCAAGACAGATCGCGTCGAGTTCTTCATCACGGGATTCATCAACAACGTCGACGACTACATCCTGTTGTCGCCGACCGCCACCTTTGTCGATGAGGTGCAGGTATTCGAGTACGGCCAGACGGATGTCGAGATGTACGGCTTCGAGGCCGAGTTGCTGTTCGACATCTTTGAG
>JAAUYH010211924.1_pt1 | contig 11876 bp, 10 predicted proteins | sample 7278061 | NCBI WGS metagenome assembly JAAUYH01 (sample SAMN14350203, study PRJNA611818) | marine sediment metagenome | isolation source: surface marine sediment (0.6m) | place: French Polynesia: Moorea | collected 2018-08 | reverse complement strand
CGGGGAATTTGGCATTCAAGAAGAAGATATTTTAGAAGAAGTTGCTCAAGTTTTAGAAAGACCCGGGCAACTTTATCGCACAATTATACATATTCTCACTAAGTTAAATTATCAAAAAGCTCTTTCTCGCCTGCATCCCTTCACAGAACATGAAGATCCACCAATTGCTAGTGCTGCAATTGCAGCCATCTGTCGCCTGAGTGGAGACGACACAGAGATGGGAAAGGTGGTAGAATTTTTACAACATTCTAGTGTAAATGCACGAAGGGGTTGTATTCAAGATTTAATTGATTGCGATTACGATCCGGCAATCCCACAAATTGCTCGCTGTCCTGTTTCTCTAGTTTTTCGATTGCGGGCGATTCGTTTAATCGGATACTCAGGGATAAAAAAAGGAAATTTAACTTTTGGGCAAATTCAACCTTATCTAGAGCAAGTGTTACGGGATAATCCCAATGACATTGATTTTGTCCACGAATACGACCAAACCCCAAGTCTAGCTTTTGCAATTCAAGAGCTTTATCAAACAGATTTTGGTCGTTGCTATCTTGCAATTAAAACCCTGTTAGAAACATATCAGGACGAAACTCCTCAGGCTTTATTTGATACTTATGAGGAAGAAGCACACAACGACTACGGAGCGCATTACCATGTAATGAAATTATTTGGCTGGCTTAAATATGCTCCTGCTTACGATCTATTAATGTCCGCATTGAAAAATCCCTTACCTCAATTTCAAAAATCTCGCGCTGCTGCGGCGATCGCTTTGGGAGAAATCGGCGATAAACGAGCTATTCCCGAACTTAAAGCCAGTTTAGAAACAAATATTTGGGATTTGAAATATGCAGCTTTAATGGCTTTAGAAAAACTGGGAGATTATAGTTCTCATTCTATAATTGCCAACGATAGCGATCCGTTAATTTCTGCTAAAGCTTCACAGACAGCTTTGTTGTAAGTAATGAGTAATAAGTAATGAGTAATAAGTAAGAAACATTAATTTAATAACCAACAACCCAAAGTCTATATAATTTACTTTTATGCCCAGCGAACAACTATTTGAACAACTAAAACATCCCAATCCCAACCTTAGGGAAATGGCTATGGTGGACATTGCTGAAACCTATGACGAGGAAACCATTACTCGCCTCATGGGAATTTTAGGAGCAGAAGATGTCACCTACCGCAGAGCAGCAGTCAAAGCACTAGGATTTATTGGTGCAGATTCCATACCTCCTCTAGTAGACTCATTGCTCAATAATGATAATGTGACAATTAAGGCTAGTTGTGCTAAGGCTCTTGCTCAGGTTGCTTCTAATCATCCCGAACTTACTTTTCCAGAAAATGGAATGCAGGGATTAAAACTGGCAATGAACGATCCCAATCCAGTAGTTCACATTGCTTCCGTGATGGCTTTGGGGGTAGTTGGTTCCCCATCTCTAGATATTTTATTTGAAACTCTCAAAAACACAGAGAACCTCGGACTGGCTGTAGCAATTATCAATGCTCTTGGTTCAATTCCAGACAAACGTTCCATAGAAGTTCTGACTGAATTAATGGAAGATAAATCAGTTGACTCCTATGTCAAGGAATCAGCCACCAGTGCTTTGTCCCGTTTGGAAATGGTGTTAAATTATCAGAAAGCTAAACCATCAAAAAGCTAGGCTGTTACAAGATTAGAACGCCTTAAGATAATTTAAAGAAAATATGATTTAAAGAAAATCATCAAATCAAACTTTAGAAGATAGTAAACAATGGGAGAAATAGAAACATGGCTGAAGCAGGACAAATAAATGCCGAAGAGCTAGCAGGAGTAATTAAAGAACTAGAAACATATCGGGAGCGTCTAGTTAATGACACCTTAGCAGCAGCGCAAAAAGCAAAAATGTCAAAGTCCCACACTATGGCTCAACTGGAACCTCAATTGGCAGAAATAGATGCCAAACTTCAAGAATGGCGAGAACTACACACTAGTCTCACCAGCAGTAAATAAGGATATCTCTCCAGATAAAATATTTCCTTTTCAAGAGTTCCTAATCAGCGCTTTCGTGCATTAAACAAGAATTAATTTATCTCGATGCTCAACTTTGAAACCCCACTCACAGTTGTTGAAACCGACACTTTACTCCAGACCGTCAGGGAACAACTAAGCCTCAACACCTTTGATAAAAGCGATCGGCAAGTCATACAACAAATGATTGAATGTTTAGGGGATTCCCGAGGTATGACCAGGCTGGGCTTCGCGGATTCATTAGGACAAGTAGGTAAACCTGCTGTTCCCCAGTTACTAGAGGCTTTAGCCCATCATCCCAACGTAGTAGTACGTCGTGCAGCAGCAAAAACCCTGACTTTAATTGCTGACCCTGAAGCAGTTCCCCACTTAATTAATGCTCTATTGACTGATGAAGACACAGTAGTCAAAGGTTCATCCGTGGGAGCTTTAGCAAGAACGGGAGAAGCTGCGGTACCAGCATTACTGAAAATTTTAGCTTCCCCAGAACATCCTGAAAGCACCAAAGGTCATGCAGCTTGGGCTTTAGCATTTATTGGGGTAGAAGCAAAAGAATTTTTATATAAGGAAATCTCCTCAGAATCCCCAGTTGTTCGGGCTGCGGTAGTGGGTGCGATCGCTAAAGTAGCCCAAGACAGTCCCGAAGAACAAGCATTTGAAACCTTAGTTAATGCTCTTAATGACAGTGACGAAACTGTACGCTGTGAAGCTGCTGCAGTTTTAGGTAATTTAGCTTATCAACCAGCAATTCCTAAATTAGTTGAGTTATTGGGTCACTCCAATGGGGAAAGTCGCAAATCAGCTGCTTTAGCATTGATGAAAATAGGAACAAGCGAAACAGCTCCTCCTAAAGACACTATTTTAGAACCTTTGCAAAATGCATTAACTCAGGAATCGGAAACTCCAATACAGCGAGCCATGGAGTTAGCGATTTCTCAAGTAAAAAGGGTTAATGGTTAAATAAAGAAATTAATTGATATACCAATTCCCAACTATAGAAAAATTCTTTAGTAGGTTGTGTTACAGCAAAATAAAAATTGGATTGTTCGAATAATTCAAAATTTGCTGTAACGCACCGCCATCAAGATTGATACACAAACTTAGTTTTAAATAAATTTTAAACAATATAGTAAATCAATAAAATCAAGCAAAATATCTTCGTAGTTATAATTTGTAAGCTTTTGATAACCCTACAGGCGCGGTCTGTTATTACTTTTTACTTTTTACTTTTTACTTGCGCATAGCGCCATATTTCCCATTTCTTAGCCGATAAGCTTCGAACAATAAGGTTTAAGAAAGCTGGAAAACCCTTGTAACGACGATGAATATATATAAATATAAATTATCGCAGCAAAAAATAAAATTGTTAGTTGGATGAATCATAAATTTTCATCCCCTAATTCCCAGCATTCTCTACATCTGCAACAATGCAATCGAAAATTTGTAACAAAACAAATTAATTATGTGAACGCGTTCCCACACGGTCATTTAGTTCGGTCAAAATGTTGGCAAGAATTTAAGTATCTGCCAGACTAACTCCACTGAAACTATTAGCTCCAATGAAAATATGTCATCTAAGCAGCATCTTTTAGGAGATGTTTTACCAAATTATCCTTAACCATCATTTGTCGCAAAACTTCTAATAGATAGGTTTGTGCCTCCTCTTGTGTCAAACCTTGAACCTGTTCTTTTAGTGTTTGTAAGCGGAATTTTTGCTCTAATGTTAGTTCGATTGGGAAGTCCATTTTAAGCCTCCTTGAAATTTATTGAATTAACTACACAGGCAAAACACTACTTTCCATACATAGTATTTTTGTACCTTTATCTTATGTTAGCAGAGACTACTAATTGGTGACATTTGTCAAGCTATAGAGAATAGTGTTAAAGAAAGTTTACAGTATCCTCAAGTGAGAGTCCAGTCTCTTTTGAATAAGGTTTTGAGAATCATGTTGAGCTTGAAAAAGTTTGAGAGGGTATTTGCCAGATTTTTACCATGTTTACAATAAATTTGTAGAATATTTGATTAAGGTAATTCAATTGCTAGAAACTTGTTGCTCAGGTTTGGTTGAACCTCAAGCATTAATGGCTGTAATCTGGAAGACGATGTCATAACAAAAATATTCGGCAAGTTAACTTGCAGGATTAATAATTTAATATTTATGATTAGGGAGTATTGGGTTTGATGGATGCGGTAGAATTTTTTCAGCTAAGTGCTGGTAGGTGGTCTTCAAAGCGAACAACACACCACTTAGCCTTTAAAAGAGCAGAGAAAGGAGAATCAGACATTGTTGTAGAAACTTTGGCTGCTGACGATCCAGAAATTATTGCTTTGTGTGAAATGCACTCTATTGACCCCAATTTGTCCGTAGGTGGTTCTCGAGTACGTTGGTTAGGAACCATGGCTTGGGATCGAGAAGGTGATGAAAATCACGAAGGTAAAACAGTATTTGCAATTGTTCCAGATCCAGATAATCCAAGAAAAGGTAGACTACTACGGGAGCGGGGTTATGCAGAGATAGTTCCTGTAGTTGGTCGCTTTGAAATGGATGATGAAGATGGTTTGGTGTTAACAACTGAATATGAAACTATGAGTTCAGTTGAAAGATTTTGGTTTGCTAGTCCCGACCTGAGAATGCGAACCAGTGCAGTAAAAAGATTTGGTGGTTTAAGTACTGCAACTTTTTGTACAGAATCTAGAGTTGATTCCGATACTGATGTGTCAGATACTGAGCAATCAGAGGTTAAAAATGAAACTTCTTCAGTAACTGAGGATGGTGTTAACCTAAAAGAGTTTTATTCTGTTTTGGGTTGGTAATCAATTACTTTCTTGTTGGTTTCTCGAAATATATTTTTGATAATGACGTAGCAATGCTACGTCTCTACCACCCAACATATTTTTTCGCGAAGCTTACGTAAGTCCTGTATAATCTTGCTATGCAAGACCCCATCTCTACACAATCAGCGCTCAAAATTATCGAGTCCCCTCCTCCCAAACTTCTGCAAGCAGCAACACAATGGTTAGCAGATAATTCTCATGAAAACCTAGAACTGGAGCGGGGGCTAGGTTTTATTTTTCATAACAATATTGCTTTTGAGCAAATAGGAGGAAAGCTTGCAATTGCAATGTTGAATTCAGAAATTTCCGGCGTTGTGATGGTAGAGCCAAATCAAACCAATGCATCTCTAGAAGCTAGCGATCGCATTACCGCACAAATGCTTTTTAAAATTCTCCAGTCAAGAGGAGTTCCCAAAAGAGTTTTTACTTCTAAGCACGTAAAAAACTGGATACATCCATTATTGTTAGAAAACTATCGACTACGTAGAGAGTATGATCAAATAGTAATGATTTGTACCGAAGTCCCAAATGGTGGAGAAGGGAGATGGGCTAAACCCGAAGATAAGGAATGGTTGCAAGCTTATGAAGCTGCATATATTGCAGAACGGGGTAGTGGTAGTTTAAATCGCAATTGGGATCTTTTAATAGCTGCAAAACAAATTGCAGTTTTAGAGAAAAACGGAGAAATAGTTTCTGTAGTCAAAAGGGGTAGGGATACAACCAGGTATGCAGGTATATTTGCACCTTTAACTTTTGCAAAACATCGCCGACAGGGCTTTGGTTATAAATTGTTGGCGTTTTTTATCGGTGAATTATTGCAAGAACGCCCTGCAGTGCATTTATGGTTAGACGAGGATAACACTGTAGCACTTGCACTTTACAATTCTCTTGGTTTTCAACAAATTGGGCAATGTTATACAGGTTATTTTTCGGAAAAGGGTTTGGTTGAAAATGGGAGTTGGTAATAAACATTTCACACAGCGTTGCACATCACTCTCAACTCCCAATAATGAAAAAGCAATTTAATCTTGCTGAGAGAAAATCTTTCAAATAACTAATGCATCTAAGATTTTGTCTCTTCTGTTTCAGTTAGGTTTTTCCATGCAGCTTCTATCGCTTTATCAACTCTGTTGTTCATCTTTTGAATATCTGCAACAAAAGATTCCCAGTGCTGATTCGCTTCATTGTTAAAATCTTGAATCTTTTGTGCGAGAGATTTCTCTTGTTCTGCAAAGAAATCCTCTGTTTTCTTCAAAGTTGATTTCGCCTGGTTAATTGCTGTGATATAAGCCTCACGAGTCATTTCACCTGCTGATTCTAATTCCAACTCAGCCCGTCTTTTAATAAGTTCTACTAATTCTCCCATTTTTTGTTTGATTTCATCGGATTCATCGGACATTTTTTGTTCTACAAGGGCTTTTGTCTCTTCACTGACGGTAACAATTGCAGATTCTTGAGTGGTTTTGGTTTCAGTAGCCATGATTTTCTCCTAGTAATTCAAAATTTGATTCTCAAAAAATTGTTGAGGGTTAACAACTTCTTGCTTTTGCGATCGAAACCTTTTGAAATCAACTTCTTTTGTAATCAAAACCTTTTGCTATGAAAATCTTTTCTTATTGAGAAAAAAGGGTTTTCCAAAGGTTTGAGTCTAACTGCGGATCAGTAAACTTAAACTGTGACTGTAGTCGCTTTTTAATCACATCCATTAATTCCATTGTTTTCTGTTTAACAGTTTCGGAAGCATTGGGGATATTTTTTTCCACTACAGTTTCTGTTTCTTTGCTTACTTCTGAAGTTGTTTGTTCTTGTGAGTTAGTGGTGTCAGCCTCCATAATTAATCTCACCCAAATCAGTATTAATTTTTGCAAAACTCTATTGACGATTAATTACAAAATTAATGAACCACAGAATTTTTTATTAACTGAAGCTGATGAAATTAGTCTATGTTTGCTTTTAATTATTGTCAGTAATAAAAAAGTAAGTTTTTCTGGATCTTGCATTGAAAGCATTGCTTAAGAGGGAGCAGGGAATCAATACTTACTTTTTACTCACTTGATAGTTACTTTTAGCTTACCTAGTTACAAAGTGGAAGCTCAAAACTCATAACTTTTCTCTGACTGACACGCCGAAGTAATCGACCTAAACTGCTGAATAAGCAAGGGCAAAAACAAGAAATGCTCTGGGAAAAATTGACAGGATGAGAGTTTAGGAGAATAACAATGAGCTTCAAATATATTAACGAAATTGCTACTCCAGAGAATATTAACGAGTTACTTACTTTTATCGATTTAGCGGCGGGAGCAAATCAAGAAACAACTAATGTTTTCGATATATCTGATAAATTGCGCGACAGCACTCAAATGCAAGAATGCATTGTTTGGATGAAGCAAGATCCTGCTACCGCTGCAGCGATCGCGGAACGTTACATGGGAGCAGATTTCGACCTTCAAGAACTTATCAAAATGCCACAAGGTTCTTTGGGGTGGACTTATGCTCGGGTGATGAATGCTCTTGGTTACGATCCTCACTTTTATCGTCTGCGGGAGACTACATCTGATACAGATTATATTATCAACCGCATTCGCAAAACCCATGACTTACACCATATTCTTACAGGATTTAGCTTTGATGACTTTGGCGAGAATGGAGTTATTTCTGTGACTGTCGTTCAGACTGGCTATCCTGGCTGGATGTTGATTGATATTCTAACTTTGCTCCTCTATTTCTTTTCTGGGAAAGACGATCTTGGGATTGATGTTGAGTTTGTGTTTGACCTCATTTCAGCAGGAATCAAAATGGGTCGAAGAGCCAAGCCGTTGTTCCCCGTTAAATGGGAAGAAGGTTTCGAGCGACCCTTGGAAGAATGGCGAAAAGAACTCAATATTCAACCGATTACCAATGGTCGATTTAGCTGGTACAGTAATCCAAAATTACGTGAAGCTGTTGGTCTTGAGGTTACTGTCCCTGACTAGCAATAATTTTCGATCAGTTACACAAGAATAATCACAACGTCAGTCCAAGGTAATATAGGGAAGTAGTTTAATTATTTTTGCCCGAAGAATACACTGGAGCAAAAAAATTCCTTATGTCACCAGAAGAAGCACTGACGTTTTTAGAAACAATCTTACCGCCAGGTTCTCTCAATAACGTCAGGATTTTGGTTTTTCAAAGGGCATGGGAAGGTAAAGGATATAATGCGATCGCTGAAGAAGCTGATTACGATCCAGACTATATTAAAGGTGTTGCGGCTCAACTTTGGAAGTATTTATCCGATATCTTAGGAGAAAAAGTAACTAAAAAGAATTTTCGTGCACTTTTACTACAGCACTTCAAACATCAAGACTCAAGAGCTTTAGAATCAAGAACTTTAGAATTAAGACCTTTAGAACCGAGCATTTTAGATACAAAAACTTTAGAATCAAAACTTTTAGAACAAAAACTTTTAGAATCAAAAAATTTTAATCCTCAGCAAGTAGATGATATACAAGAGTCTCCATCAAAACCAATATCTTTTGATTGGGGAACTGCTCCTGATGTCTCTGTTTTTTATGGACGTAGTACCGAACGAAATCAACTCCAAAAATATATTGTCAAAAATCGCTGTAAAGTTGTGGCTTTGTTAGGTCATGGTGGAATTGGTAAAACAAGTTTATCTGTAAAAATTGCAGAGCAAGTACAAAGTGAATTTGCCTATGTAATTTGGAGAACACTCCGCAATGCACCGACCCTGAATACAATTCTAACAGAACTAATTGGTTTGCTGTCCGATTACCAGGAAGCACAAATATCTGTGCGCAAACTACTGAATTATTTACGTAGCTCCCGTTCCCTAATTATTTTGGATAATGTAGAAACGATTTTGCAAGCGGGTAAAACAGGATATTATCGACCTGGTTATGAAGATTACGGCGAACTTTTGCGGATAATTGCAGAAACTGCTCACCAAAGCTGTCTGATGTTAACTAGTCGGGAAAAACCACCGGAACTTGCAAGCGAACAAGGAATGGATGATTCGTCAGTACAAGTTTTCTACATCCAAGGTTCATTAGAAGTTGCACAAGCCATATTACAAGCCAAAAAAATTCGGGGAACAGCAAGTCAAAAACAGCAAGTTTGCCAATATTACGGTAACAGTCCCCTCGCACTAAAGATAATTGCTACTTCCATACAGGATCTATTTGATGGTGACTTAAGCCAATTTTTAGAACAGGGAAGCATTGCTTTTAACGGTATTCGTCGCTTGCTCGAACAACAATTCCAACGTCTCACCACTCTGGAAGAAACTATTATTAACTGGTTAGCAATTAACCGCGATTGGACAAGCACTACCGAATTGTATCAAGATATTATTCCGATTACTTCTAAAGCCAATCTTTTAGAAGCCTTGGAATCTCTCACCTGTCGTTGTTTAGTAGAAAAACAATCCGGTTGTTATACCCTGCAACCAGTGGTGATGGAGTTTGTCATCGATAACTTAATTGGACAGATTTATCAGGAATTAATTGCTACAAAATTTAATTTATTTGGAAGCTATGCATTAATCAAGACCACAAGTAAAGATTTTATTCAGGAAAGTCAAAGAAGACTGATATTAGAACCAATAGCCCATTTGTTACGTCATACTTTTGCTTCCCCACAAGTACTTGCAAGACAAGTACAAACAATTCTCGATCGCCTACGTGGTTCCAGTCTAACTAATGAAAATAGTCTGATTTATAAAAATAAAATATATCAGGATTCAGATTTATTTTGCTCTGATTCTGGTTATGCTGCGGGTAATCTAATTAATCTTTGCATTCATCTCCAGATAGATTTAACAGGATATGATTTTTCCTATCTGACCATTTACCATGCAGATTTAAAATATGTAAATTTGCATAATTGTAATTTTGTCGGTGCAAATTTTGCTCGAACTAGTTTTGCTCAAAGTTTAGGTGGTATTCTGCAACTAGCCTACAGTCCCGATGGTGAATTTTTAGCAACTGGGGATACCCACAGTAGTATTCAACTTTGGGGCGTTCCAGATTGTCAATTACGTGCAACTTTCCTGGGTCATCGTAACTGGGTTTGGTCATTAGCAATTAGTCCTGATGGAAAAATCATTGCTAGTGGTGGTGAAGATAATCTGGTTAGACTTTGGGAAATTGAAACCCAAAGCTGCTTCCAGACATTACCATTAGAAAGTGAGTTTATTTGGTCGCTGAAATTTAGTCCAGATGGGAACCAAATTGCGATCGCAACTTCTGAAGGTAAATTACTGCTGTGGGATATTCAAACCAAAAAACTGAGGATATTTACAGGGCACACGGGTGACGTACATTCTATCAGTTTCAGTAGGGATGGAACATATTTAGCTAGCGCTAGTCACGATCGGACTATTAAACTTTGGGATATCAAATCTGGAAAATGTTTGCAAACCTTCTGCGGACATAAGAGTTTGGTGTATGGAGTGGAGTTTAGTCCCAACGGACAAAATTTGGCTAGTGGAAGCCAAGATCGAACTGTGAAACTTTGGGATACTTGTAGCGGTAAATGTCAAATAACTTATGTTGGACATGAAGATTCTGTATTTTCCGTGGTATTTACTCCCAACGGACAAAATTTAGCAAGTTGCAGTGCAGATCGAACTGTTCGTCTCTGGGATATCAATAGTGGAGAATGTATTAAAATCTTTCAGGGTCATGATGAAATGATTCGTTCAATTGCCATCAGTCCGGATGGTAAAACCTTGGCTAGTGGAAGTTATGACCAAACCCTTAGGTTATGGCGTATTAATGATGGTAACAAACTAAAAACTATAAAAGGACACATTAACTGTATCTACGGTTTGGCGTGGCATCCAACCCCTTCCCACTCCCAAGATAATATTTTAGCAAGTGGTGGTACAGATAAGACTGTAAAATTATGGAATACAAATAATGGTAAATGTTTAAAAACTTTGACAGGACATGAAGCTTGGGTATGGTCTGTTGCTTGGAGTCCAGATGGTAAGACTTTGGCGAGTGGAAGTTTTGACCGCACCATAAAATTATGGAACGTAAATAACGGCGAATGTGTGAAAACCTTGCAAGGACATGAAGCTTGGGTATGGTCTGTTGCTTGGAGTCCCGATAGCAAAATTCTCGCTAGTGGTAGTGGTGACCTCAGTATTAAATTATGGAACCCAAATAACGGAGAATGTTTACAGACTTTACAAGGACATGAGGACTGGGTATGGTCTGTTGCTTGGAGTCCCGATAGCAAAATTCTCGCTAGTGGTAGTGCAGACTACACAGTTAAACTTTGGAATATAGAAACTGGGGAATGTTTACATACATTAGAGGTAGGTAAAACTTGGGTATGGGCTGTAGCCTGGAGTCCTGAAGGTAATATTCTTGCCAGTATAGGTGGTGACTATAATATTTTACTTTGGGATGTCAATCGTCAAGCAGTGATTGCAACCTGTAGAGGGCATACTGAAGCTCCTACTAGTATTACTTTTAGCCCCAATGGTAAAACTCTATTTACTGCTAGCCAAGACCAAACATTGCGAATTTGGGACACCTACACCGGGCAATGTTTGAAAGTTTTCAAAGGACATAATGGGGCAGTATTTCCCGTAACTTGTAGTTCGGATGGAGAAATTATTGCTACTGGCAGTGAAGATGGGACAATTAAGTTGTGGAATATCCACAAGGGTGAGTGTTGGCAAACTTTGAATATTCCTGGGCTTTACGAAGGAATGAATATTACTGGGATGACAGGTTTAACTACTGCTCAAAAGATTGTGTTAAAGAAATTGGGAGCAGTAAGTGGGGCGACAGGAATATAAACAAGATATATAAAGATTTTGAATCCTGAATTCTGACTTCTGAATTCTGCTATTAGACAACTTTAAACTGAAAAATTTAGTATCTAGAATTGATTGGTAATGGGTAATTGACCTGAGTTCGGGTTAAGCAGATTGAGGTAAAAGCCAATCTAAATGAAGGTTAGGCTTTTTAGGTTGGTGACAATAAGCGATTAATCCACACAGAACATTAACGCAAAAAT
>JAAUYH010135828.1_pt1 | contig 11876 bp, 11 predicted proteins | sample 7278061 | NCBI WGS metagenome assembly JAAUYH01 (sample SAMN14350203, study PRJNA611818) | marine sediment metagenome | isolation source: surface marine sediment (0.6m) | place: French Polynesia: Moorea | collected 2018-08 | reverse complement strand
TCGCTCTAGAGACAACTTTAAAGAAGCAATGACACTCTTGTTTTTGTCCTTCTCCTCTGTCTCCTGCAACAACCTCACCAACGCTTGTCCTACATCTGAAATTTCTTGCTTCTTCAACTCCTGTACAAGTAACTGAATCGATAGCGGATGGTATTTGACTAACTCAAACAAGCGCAGTAAATCCTCTTGTTGAGGCAACTTAACCTTGGGAGCAGGGGGCAACTGCCACAACTTCTGAAAATAAGTCCAAGTATCTTCGCGATTTAGTCCCTCCAATGGCAATATGAAATGGTGTGGATCGTCAGGATAATAATCTCCTCCTCGCGTGGTTAACAATACTCGCGTCTGTCCTACTTGTGACCACTCCTTTACCACTGTCAATAATTCTTGCAACGGTTCTTCAGCCAACGCTTCCAAATTATCTAAAATTAGAAGCGTTGGCTGAATTTTAATCGCTCTCGTTGTCGCTTCTACATTCACCAAACTCTCTCCGAACACTTCAGAGATTGTATTGATCGCCCACTGCACCGTATCCAAACCTTTATAGGCAGAATAATCTACAAAACATGCACGCTCAAATATTCCCGTACGACACAACCATCGAGCTGCTTCCACCGCCAAAGCAGTCTTCCCTTGTCCCCCAAACCCACTAATAGTAATCCGACGTATGATTTTTTTACTAAACCATTGTTCGATATTCCATAACTCTCCGCTCCGCCCGAAGAATTCTCCTTGTGGCGCGGGTAAATTTTCCTTAGTTTTTCTAATTTGTGCAGAACTAATTGCCAAACTAACATCCACCAATGGCACATCTTCCCCTCCTTGATAGAGTGTTGGCAAAAACCAATCTTCTAGCTGCCATGGAATGCGACTTGTCCCTCTTTGTCTAAAACCGCGATCTCGATTTTCGTGTAAATACTCCCGAGCTTCATCTAACGCCCCTCCAATAGTTTCTCCCATTGCTAACTGCCGATAAAAAGCTCCGAACAACTGACGAGTCGTTTCTACTAAGACCGAATAACTCATCGCCAGAACCACCGAAATTCCCTCATATGTTAATCTCGCTGCCACCGATGCAATCGCTTCTTCTCCTGCAACTGTCGCCGACTGACAGGCTGAAAGAATAGTGATTGAAACCTCCCCCTTTCGCAACTCCTCTGCCAGATTTTCCGCAGAAACTTCGTGCTTTCTTCCTCTAGCATTAGTAAACAGCAGATATCCTCGCGACTTTTCCATATCGAACCTGCCATGTCCATCAAAGTGAACGATATCAATGGGAGGCAAACTCGAATCTTTTAACCGCTGAGATAGTTGCGGAATCGTAGCAGGGCGCAAAAACTCAACCTCAAAGCGTCCAGGTGCTTCCTTCTCCAGAGCATCTAAGACAGCGCGAGCATCGGCTCTGGGATCGAGAAATCCTGACCCTTGGGGTCTACTAACAATGAATAACAAGCGCAAGCGCTCTTTCGGTTGAACAGCAACCTGTCGCTCTCCAATCCTTTCTTCTGCAAAGCGTCGACGAATAGATATCCGGGGTCTCTCTTTAAACAAATACGTTCCTTTGGGATGGGACAAAATTTCCCAAGGTAAAGCTAGGATCTCTGGAGTGCTAGCCGAAACGCTCAACAAACCTCCTAATCCGCAGCACTCGCAAAAACTCTCAAATAATTCTCTTGCTTGTGTCCCCGTAGGAAACGCCGCCTCAAATAATACTATTCCCCAACGAGGTAACTGTTCTTCTATCTTTCTGGCGCGATTATCGTCTACATCGGCGGTGTATTGCCCTGAATAAACCTCTAAGTACCAACGAATTTCGTCCCGCTCCTTATCGTCAAGCGGCGGTACAAACTCTAGCGGTTTCGATACTTCTTCTCCCAAGCTGACTACGAAGTGATCGCCTCTTAAAAACTTTAAACTTAGCTCTGGCGACATCTCTTATATCCTCTGCACAATGCCTCAATTCCCAAGTCTATTAAGATCGCGACTAGTGGAGCACAAATTAATCTTAAATTTTTTTCGGCGATTCCCATCCCCGCAAGAACACTAGCAATTATATTGATAGATGCTGGATTATTCCAGTCTCCTAACTTCTGCCAAAGCTGATTGAGTTTCCCCGTTTTCTCACATATACTATTGAGTGCTGCATCCAGAAAGTCTTTAAAGAAAATGCTAAAAGAACGACCTATGACTTGTGCAATCACCTCGACTTGTTTTCGGGGAAGTTGGTTGTCCCTTTGTAAGATTTCTGGATTCTCTTCATCTGCCCTCGCGAAAGCAGGAACTCTGACTGACGACGTGCCCGCAACCTCTAACTCTTGAAGTTGGCGCTCAATTTCTTGAGTCAACTCCTGAAGTTCCTCCTCTGTAAATATATTCATTTAACTTCCCCAGTTCTGATTAAGACTCTAATAGCTGGCTGATGATGATTTGTCTAAAGTTATTGTTTATTAACATTTGATTAATTAATACATTTCGCTTTGAGACAATAAGGTAAGTCACTTATATTACTTAAGTTTTAGCTCAACCTGTAAAAGTATTATATGGTATCAGCTCTTTAGTTCGAGAATCATATTTTTGCCAAAAGTTCAAAACGGAATCATAAGCTTGCCGCCAGTCCAACTTCCACTCTTCAAGAGGGGAAGTCTGTAATTACCATTCTCTCGTCCTTCATAACTTGATTTTCCGATGTAATAGTTTCTTTTAAAAGGAGATTGTCATCTCTTCGCGGCTTCCTCATTAAGAGCCTTGGTGGTGACCTCGTGATAACATGGTTTCCCGAGATTCTCTCTCAGCTCGGAACAGTTGAGGCTTTATCTGGCCTTAGTTTCACTCATTTTCCGAGATTTCTGTAGCTTGTTGAGAGTATGACGCTCGCGATCTCTTGTATTACTGTCAGAGAACTGCCGAGCTTAATTTACTTTATTCAATCTCAACAGGTTTTGCTGTCGGGAGCGGTAATGGCTCATTGAGGGCTGGTGTCCCCAGATGGGAGATCATCGACAGGGAGCTAACTGCGCCTCTAACCTGGGCTTCGCTCACTTCCAGATATTTCTGTAGTTCGTCGAGGGTACGGTGCCCTGAGATTTCTTGAATGACTCGCAGGGGGATACCCGCGTTACTCATTTGAGTGAGCGCAGTCCGACGGAAGCTATGGGTGCTGACGCCGATAATCCCCAATTTATTACAGGCCTTTTTGAGGATTTGAGCTGCATAATCAGGATGGAGATGCCCCTTGCTGCCCTGACCACTGAAGAGGTTATAGGTGCGGGGAGAGGGAAAATAATTGACCAGGAGTAGGCGCAGATCTTCGATGATCGGGATGGTGCGGGTGGCGAGTTTGCCCTTGGTGCGATTTTTTCTGATAATCAGTTGGTCGCGCACCTGACCTTTTCGGAGGTAGACATCCTGGGTTTTGAGGCTACAGGCTTCGGTGATGCGACAGGCGCTATAGAGACAGATCCCAAATAAGGCGCGATCTCTTTCAGGATAGGGGTTATCCTTGAATCCTTCATCAAACAGGAGTTGGATTTCTTCGGTGGTGAGAATTTTGGCGCGACCGTGACGGTCGATTTTCATGGCCCCCTCCCCGAATTGTAGCGACGATCTTTATTGAATCGCGTTGCGGGGACAAGGGTCAAATGATCTGGCTCCAGCAATCCCTTCTTATTTTAAATAGACCTCTGTTTCCAGCTCCTGCAAAGCAGCCTCGACCAGCTTCAGAAACTGCGGCAGTTTTTTGTTAAGTGCCTGGATCTTGGGAGTTTCCACCGTGGCGATTTCCAGACTGGTAATTTTTTTAAGTTCATTTTGTAACTTTTTCAGGGATTGCTGACGTTGGACAAATATGACATTTGTCATATTTGATTCGCTGTCATTTTCTGCCAGATATCGCATCAAGGTACGGGTGCTTTTGCCCACAATCACCTGTAAAGCAGGTACCAGATGCATTTCCCCTTCCTTGCGCCGACCACGCTTTGTCAGATAGCCCGCTGCTTTCAAGCGTTCGGCCAATTCGCATACTTCCTGCCTGGTGTAATCGCGACGATGTTCATTTTCTGCGATCTCGCATTCGAGGGCTTTATTCGGCTCCTGTTCCGCATCAAACGGCATGAGGCGAACGGGAATGGCCTCATCGGGAAAATGCTTGTTGTAAGCGTCGGGATGATTGGCCTTAAGCAGCTGCACAGAAGCGAGTCGATGTGCCCCTGCCAGCAAGCGACCTGTTCGATCTACCACAATCGGTTCAATCAGTCCTAGGGCAGCTATCGATTCACTCAGGGAGGCCACATGGGGCTCACTCAGCTGTCTGGTATCCAGTTCCCGCTCCTTGATCTGAGAAAGCAGAAGGGTCGAGCTCCGTTCTGTTTCGTTATGGAAGAGATGATCGTCAACCCCGGGCTTTTTGACAAACTTTTGCACGTTGAGAGATTTCGGTTCGGTTTTGCGTCGGGCTGCCATTATACTGCCTCCAGTTGTTCAGCAATTTGTTCCAGGGGACGGACCGCGACATGGCGTTTGTTATAAGCAGCCAGCGGCAGTCCGTGATTCCAAGCATGTTCAAAATCTGTATATTGTCCAATGACCGGGAAAACGGGAATTTCTGTTTCGGCAAAGGACATTTTGATACTTTCGAGCATTGTTTTATGAAGTCCCTTTCTGCTATCGAAAAGTGTCGGAATAATACCTGCTATTTTAAGATTTCGGTTGAGATTTTGTGAGACATTCTCAAAAGTTTCCAGAAAGTCTCGCGCGCCTTCAAAACCTTTATCAGTGGTGTGAATTGGCACCAACACATGGGTGGCGGCCACCAGGCATAACACACTGGCCAGTCCCAGATTCGGCGGGCAATCCAGTAAAATGAAATCGTAATTTCGGGTCAGTGGCTGCAAAATCTTTTTCAGCCGAAACTGCCGATCCTGCTCGCCCCCAAGATTTAACTCCAAGGCGCTTAACTCCCGATTGGCCGGAATCAGATCCATGCCTTGTAAATCTGGAAGTATCGGTGGAGCTGAACCGTTGATTAGCGCATCATAAATGCTGGTGTTCAGCTTCCTGGGGTCAACAGATAAATGTTTGGTCAACCAGGAATGACTGTCCATATCCACGACCAGAACCTTATTTCCTCGCTGGGAGAGGTGGAAGCCCAAATTAAGGGTCAGGGTCGTCTTGCCCATGCTGGAAGCTTGGTTAAATAATCCAATAATACGCGTCACGGTAACCCACTTGAGAACTTGTATATCTTTGTCTATTTTCTAGTTCATCCCAGCGATGATGTCAAAATAAGGCTCCGAGTCATGGAGTTCATTGCCGATCTTGGCCTTAAATATTCAATGGCTCAGAATAGCTACGGCTGTTAAGTTCTAACGAGATAGAGGCTCCTGGGAAGATTCAGGATGAGATAGCGGGACAAAATCAATCTTGATTCTCTTGGACAAGGCGGAGGCAATGCGATTCAGCATGGAGAGAGAATGTCCTTCATAATCAGCATCTTCGAGACGGCAGATAACCGATGCCGTAGTTCCTACCAATTCAGCAAGTTTTCTCTGGGAAAGTCCGGCTTCTTCTCTTAATTCTCTGATCTTACGAGCGATATCATCGTTGACGATAGCTTCTTCTAGTTGAGCGATCCGTTCCGGGTTCCCCTCGTAAAAACGGCGGTACATAATTTCCAATGCGTCACTGGTCGGTTCTGGTTTACTCATAATTTCATCCTTCTTGATAGGTATGCTGGTTCGGAGCTGATTCAAATTTATTACGGCGTTCGATGGCCTTGTCAATTTCTGCTGGAGGCACCCGTTTTTCTTTAACAATACCGTGGGAAATAATGGCAGCTGTATTGCCATAAAAAAAATACAGTAACCGATAGTTAATCCCTTGAAGTCCGATTCTCAGCTCATAAATTTTATCTCTGAGATAATCTGCTTCGGGCCTTCTCAATTCATAGCCCAATTCTGACAAGCGCTTGATTTTGGCAAAGCACTTATCCTGTGCCTTTGGGGGAATCGTCTCCAACCATTCCAAAGTGGGAACACGATCTTCTTCTTCTTTGTAGAATATTACTTTGATTGCTGGCACGGGTTTTCCTCACTGGTTCTATGTTCACATTTTTGCGAACACAGGTCAAGGTATTCTACTATGCTTTTAACTATCACCGGCAAAAATTCTAGGGTTTGCCAGCCTGATTAAGACGCTGAAAATCAGGACAGAACCTTGACCCCAGAAAACATCCCATCGCCGAGCGACAAAGCTTTGTTCAAGAGCTGATCTAGTTCCAGGCTTCAGAGATCGGATTGCAGCCTCCTCAAATCGTGAGAATCGAGCCAAGTTGTAATACTGCCATCTGGTTTGTAAGCTGAAATATGAGAACTACCCACTAAAGCATTAATAGGTTTAACTGTTTTAACCGTTAAAACTTTGCCGACAAGGGTCTTTGAGAGATTAGGTTGATTTCCCACATAGGTAACCTTGTCGCCTGGAATGAAACTTTGAGCTTGAGAATGAATATTATCAGTGGTGACGGATGGCGTGATGGGTGGTGACGGATGATGTGATGGGTCAGAAAATGGCTGTGACTCATTACTCTCAATACTTTCATCTACATTGTGTGATGGATGTGACGGCAAATTCTGAAAACTAACTTCTGAATTCTTATTTATATCAATGCCGTCAAATTGATCGATAGGATCATTGCAGTCAGATTGTTCAGTATTTAATTTTTCCGAACAAGTTTTAAAAATGCCATCACATCCGTCACATCCATCACTAGCAAGGGTTTCATCCATCACCGTATTCGTCACATTATCTATGCTATCCGTCACACTGGACAATGTATTATTTTGTGACATCGTACTATTCTGACTACCAGTGATTAATGGCGGATCTTCATCAGATTCCTCTCGGATTTTTAATCCCTTAAAATGAGAACCATCTCGATCTCGATCTTTTTCCACTTCCAATCCGAGCTGGTTCTGGCAAAGGTCGGATAGCAGATTTCCAAATCGTTGACTAGCGACAGGATTTGTCCCCGTATTGTGGCAAAATTCGCAGTAGTTAGGATAGAGCCAGATTTTTGTCTTGAGATAGTTGTGATCGCTGTCACGATCTTTATTTAGTATGGCCTTGCCGATATTAGTCCGATATTCCGGCCCGTAAACAATGCAGTTGTCTAGCCAGTCAGCCATCGGATTTGTTTCCACTAAGGTTTGTGCCTTTCTGGTTGCTAGAGAAGGTACTAAATTATGGTAGTTTTTGATGATGTTCGTCGCCTCAACCTCATCCATTGCCAACACCCAATTAAGTAATCCTGGGATATAGGGGGCGAAGTCCCCGATTATTTCTCCGTTACGATACTCAATTAAGTTTTTTTGGTTTTCTGCCGGGATTCGATGAACCATTGGGACTGTGATCCGCCGGCGCTCTAGCCCACTTGTATAATCGTTTGACTGTATAGTTTCGTTCGCCGCCACAAGTACCATTGCTGTCGGAGTAAAACCACCTCTAGATTGCTTAAATTTTACTTCGTAAGGTAAGGTATCTTGTCCGGTTAAGGCTTTCAAAGTAGCCACACTACCGGCATATCTCTCGCTATCGTTAATTAGGACCAACCGTTTTCCAGCAATAGAAGCTGTCTCGAATCTTTATCCCTCAAATTTTTTAAGAGTAGTAGTGTGGGTATTGTTAACTCCTACTAGGGCGATCGCTAGTCTGGTGAAGGTACTCTTACCAGTTCCGCCAGGTCCAATGAGCTCCAGATACTTTTGCCAAACAGTATGACCGGTAACAATGCCAGAAAGGTAAGCTCGCATTAGTTGAACTAGATGACCATCTCCCTGGCACATAGTAGTTAACCAGTTAACAACAGGGTCACAGGTTAGTGAAGGATTATACTCGTAGGGTAAACACCAAGTTAAACGATGTCCTGGGGCATGGGGCGTTAGTTCCTTGGTCTTTAAGTTAAGTACTCCATTTATTAAGGGTAACAGCCCTTCTGCCTCGTCCCAGTTACGAACGGCTAGATCTAACTTGAGTAAGTTGACAATCCCATTAATAAAATTGATGCTATAGTGAGGTTTCTTCTCCTCTAATTTTTTGTAGAGTTGGGCAATGGCTTCGACTTCAGCCTTAACTAGTCTGCCAATGAATTCAACTGGCTCTTTGCTCCAGATCCCTTCGGTTTCAACGCCGTAGCGAAACCATTCTTGTGACTCCGTATTCCAAGCTAGTTTGGCACGATAACTTTCTGCTAGTGAGTTAGCAATTTCATTTTGTGACCAACCGGGAAGATTAACTAACTTCTGTTTTTCTTCTTCAGTGCCGACAAATTTCTCTAACAATTGTTTTTTACGCTCCACCGCTTGGTGAATCGCCGTTTCTAATTGCTGAATAAACTGTTCCCTATCCATCAACTCTTTATTGCTTTTTACCCAGTCTACAATATCGCCTTTATCCGGCATTTCTGACCAGATATCTGTGGGCTTAATTACCAGGCAAGGAAACTGTAAGGCCTTACAAGCTGTTGATACTTTTTGTGCTTTGTTTTTTCCCGCCTCGTCATGATCTGGAAGATAAATTAATCCGACTACTTGATTTTCTTGAAGTTTTTTAATCTCTCTTTGAATTTCTTCTTGTGACCAACTTCCTCCCTGCCAAGTAATGGCTGATAGTCCTAACTCTCTAGCTTTTTCTACACAGGATTCTCCCTCAACCCCGAGGACCCATTTCCCTTGGCCATGCGCGATCGCTTCTTTTATTCGGTAAGCTGGCCAGTCAGCTTGACCTTTTTTCCATTGGATGTTGCCCTTGAGATCATGATGTTGGGGCAATATTGATTTACGACGTTTCTTAGGGGTTTCTGAATCTAACCACTCATGACGAACGACTTTTTGATTTTCTGAGTATGGATAAATAATCTCGCGTACTCCCTGTGGAGGTATTTTATATCTATCTCTTGCCCATTTGGGAATGACAGGCTTGTCATTGGTAGAAGAAGGAGCTGTCTCCCCTTGAGGCAAGGTTGCGAGATTAATCTTTTCTTCGGGAATAGGAGTGGGTGGCAGTTTCAGTTTTTTCGGTCTGGTTGGAAGTTTTTTGCCCCTAGGAGAATAATCTTTTTTGACATCTTCCCACGGTGACAAAGCTTCCCTGATATCTTTACATTCACAACCATGCCAGCATTGATATTTTCCTGATTTTGGCTCGACAGTTAAATCATTGCCTTCGCATATAGGGCAGTAATATCGATTTTTTCCTTTTGCTTCTTTTAACTTGTCTAGATGTTCTAAGATTGAAAACGTTCCAACTTCTTCCCCATAGCTGGAGATCTTTGATGTCTCTTGTTGTTCTTTTAGGGTTAGATTTTCTTTGACTGAGTATTTGTGATCTTGTATAATATGCATAGTAATGTCTGCCCCCAGTTTTAGCTGGAGCAGAAATATGGTTAACAAAAAAACAAAAAACCGTTAGCTAGATAATCTTGCCGGATTGGGACTAGCCAGCGGTTTTTTGTTTGTAGGGTGTAAGCAGATAGAGCTTGACTGCTTCTCTTATAAGGTCGGTTTGAGTTCTCTTCTCAACTCTGGCGCGATCTCGAATTTCTTGTCTAAGCCGATCAGACATTCTAAGAGGGAAAACAGCTCTGTTCATAAATTTATCCTTTAAGAAAATAATTGGATGTCTCTTTTAAATCTACCTTGTTCCGAATCCTTTAGATAAAAGAGTACGGAAAATTGAAAAACTTTATATTTCTGGTCGTTGAGTAGCAAGTACCCAAACCCCTTAGAGGATTTTTATTTATCTTGGCTCAGCACCAAAGCCAGACTGCTCGGCAATATATTCTTTTTTCCAAAGTCGAACTGTACCTGCTGTAACTCCCATCAACTCCTCAATTTGAACTGGGGTTTTACCTTGAGATAGCAGATCCAAACAATTCTGCTTAAATTCATTAGAATAAACAGGAGGTCTTCCTCCTTTTTGTTTCTTCTTGCGGGATACATTAGCTTCGAGAGCTAACTCCTTAACTTTTTGATGGTAAATGCCAGTTCTCTTTTGAATTTTGGAGTAAGACTCTCCTTCAGCATACATTGAGAGTGCCAGTTTCTTTTGTTCGTAACTATAGTTATCTTTTGGTCTGGCAATTCCTCCATGATAAACCCAATTTCTAATCACTTTCCCAGGAATTCTGGTAACTTCTTCAATTTCTAAAGGAGTCTTTCCTTGTAAATATAAATCTAAACATTGTTGTTTTTGCTCATGTGAATATTCACTTTCTTTTTGGTAAATACCTGCGATTTCTAGCCATTTTCTTAAAGTAACTACACTATTGATTCCGGTTAGTTTTTTAATCTCTTGAAGAGAATAACCATGCATAAACATAGAAACCGATTGTTGTTTTATTTCATCAGAATAGGGAGGAGCAAGTTCTGGAGATAAAACTGAGGCTAGACCCATCTCCTTTGAGGGGTCAACTTCTTGTTGAAGCTGATTCAGCAATTCTCTAAAATAAGGGCATTGAAGACAACCAACTTGACCTCCGGGCTGCTCACAATCACAATGATTTGGCCAAGAATTAACCACGGAATTATATCCTGTTGAAAATCGTTGTTCCGCCCTTTGAATCTGATTAAGAGTTGTTTGAGACAAACTTGTTTGAGAAACCATAATTAATTGTCCTGTTGTCTAGTCATATATTGTTTGCGCCATCTACGAACCGTATCGGCGGAGACTCCTAAAGACTCCTCAATTTGGGGAGGGGTTTGACCTTCAGCTAGTAAATCTAGACAGTGCTGTCGAAATTTCTCTGAATAAGTCTTAGCTTTGCCTTTACGTTTTCGAGATGCCTTAGCTAGATAAGCAAACTTTTTCACCATAGTTTGGGGCACACCAGTCTTGGCTTCAATCTCTGAATAAGATTTATTTTCCGAATACATGATTACCGCTAATCTTTGTTGCTCTTGACTGTAATGATTTTTGGCTCTGGCAATACCTTTACGAGAAACCCAACTCCTAATAACATGTCCCGAAATCCTCGTAAGAGATTCAATTTCTAACGGAGTCTTACCTTCGAGATATAAATCGAGACATTGTTGTTTTTGCTCGGAGGAGTAATCCTGAGCTCTTTTATAAAAACCAGCATCGGAAAGCCAACGCCTCAAAACCCCAAAACTATTAACCCCAGTTAACTCTTTAATCTCTTGGATAGAATAACCACCACCAAACATGTCTAAGCATCGTTGTTTAAACTCCTCTGAATAGGGAGGCGATACTTCAGGAGGTGGAATTGCAGCTAAACCCATCGATAAACTAGGATCGATATCTTGCTGGAGCTTCTGGATATATGCCCTAAAAAATGGGCATTGCTGACAGCGAAGTTTATGACCAGGTTTTGGACAACCGCAATGATCTTTCCAAGAAGAGGTAAGAGAATTTTCGGCGACTGAATATCGCCCAATAGCAGTTTGAACCTGATTTATAGTTAATTGTGAAACCATAATTGTCACCTAAAAATTAAATAAATAGACACGATCAACAGGAATTGAAACCTTGAGCTACCTGGAGTCAAAAAGTTATCGTATTGGTCTCAAACCTTAAGCGTTACCGAAACCACTTTGCCCTCTTGAATCTCGATACGCTCTATGACTTTTTCATAGATAATCTCCCTTTCTTGTAGAGATAAGGTGTACCAAAAGCCCAAATGCTTTGCATGGGGGGAAGATAAAATCTCGATTGCTGTAGCCTTGACAAAATTTTCTTGCTCCGAGTTGTTAGACAGATCTTCAATTTCTTGGACTAATTTATGTTTGATTGGTAATAGTTCATCTGTCAGCATCGGCTGATTCTTTAGCGTCTCCTCTAATCCTGCCAACTTTTCTTGGAGTTTT
>JAAUYH010130130.1_pt1 | contig 11877 bp, 9 predicted proteins | sample 7278061 | NCBI WGS metagenome assembly JAAUYH01 (sample SAMN14350203, study PRJNA611818) | marine sediment metagenome | isolation source: surface marine sediment (0.6m) | place: French Polynesia: Moorea | collected 2018-08 | reverse complement strand
CGCCCATTTCGGTCTGTAACGGTCGTCTTCGCGCCTACGAGAAGCAGCGGATAGTGCAGCCTGATAGAGCACTGAACAGGGTACATATATCTACCGTTCATTGGGCGAAGACTTGCAGAGTTCACCTGCTGGATTCGGATATCCGATTAGGGCTATGATATTTCGGTGACTGTATATTTGGTTTGAAGGGGGAATGAATTGAATCTTCAATGGGATAGCAATTTTTAAAAAATCTGCAGATTCTTGCTAGTGGAGCCCATTCGAAATAATGTCAATCACCTAGTCGAACCGAAAGGCTTCTGAAGCGCCTTTTAATCAGACGAATCATTATCTTATACGTTACTCAATCATGATGACACCATCGATAACTCACAATAGCCCGTTTTGTCATCTAATAACATCGTCACTCGTTCAGAGGACATCGAAGATTATTGACAACAACTTGCAACTACTGCATGTCAGGTCTTTGGAAGCTTAGTCACTTCCTTGGCTTATGGCTTGAATCTCTGTTTGGTACCACCACCAGTTGGTTTAGAACAACTCCAAAAGAAATACTTAGCAGAGCGCGGTGTTGAGTGCTGTTTCGGGCATTGGAGTTAGCAAACTAAGTTTGGTCCGCTTCAACACGTCGCTTGCAGGCTGTGCGTCGAGGGCATTGCTCGCGGGATACCCTGTCTTGTTAATGGAAAAAGTCAGTAATCAAAAGCATTCTACGACAGTTCAAAATTTTTTTACGGTCCTGACAGAAGCAAAGCCGTGGCTCTTACTGAAAATGGAGTACCTAATTTGGATTTCCTGTTGCGTGCGAGAAAATACATTACTATGTGCAATTATTGCACCCTGGGTTAAGGAAAGGAAACCTTCCAGCAAGTTTTGGAAGTGCTTGCTACATGAGAAGTCTGGAAGAAGTTTTTCGACTAAATTCCCACTGAGTGGTGATAGAAACAGTACTGAAGCACCTTCAACCCACTATATGAATTTTTAACGAGCAAAAACAGTCTTTCTGAATGATTGAGTGGTACTGTTGATTTAGTCCACAATGCTCAGTACTGGGTCTCATCGGCAAAATTGTTAACTGACTATTGATATGAGGAATTTCTGTTTTTGATTGACAAATCCCATGTTTATAAACCTCAGCCTCTTCAATTCCTGGATATTGTATTACTCATCAACCATCCACCTGAATTACTGTGACACAATTTTCGTGTTCTCGACACATGAAAATGTTGCTCTGCGTTCTGTTCTCGCTACTATTGTGCGAGTAATTGATACTCCGCCTCTCCGACGCCTGTTTGGAACGGATGATTGGCACAGATAATAACGTTTGATTTGCAACCGGTTCATGTAACCGACTGGGAATGTGCACGGGAACATAGTATGAAAGACCAAATATTCAATTCAAAAGTTCTTCTTAGAGTCCCTTGCTTTGATGGGGGCCAGAACTTGCAGTCTATGCTTCTTTCTACTGCGTGATCTCTGTTAAAGTATTGCAATTTCAATGGATATGTAGATAGTATATATTTCGGGCACTACTGCGGAGCAAGAAACATGTCTTCTTTTTCTACTACTTGGTCAAATTAAATCGGAGAAGACACTGCCACATTACCTGTACTATGGTTTACTTTCACACGCTCTTGCCACCAAGCGTCTGACTCGCTTTCATACCAGTTGGTGCACTTTAGAGAACAGCACAGCAGTCATACTCTTATAATTAATGTTTACAGCAATCAATTAACCTGCGCTCCTTTTACAACAAGATACGTTCGTTTTTTGCTAATATTTGTCTTCCTACTAAATAAAATGAAGTTGGTCGGGTATCTCTTTAGTTGAAAGTGAACTAGACCGCTTGGTCCAGGAGACAGACCACACTATGGGGAGGTACAAGTGAAAATACCACTGATTCTGTTCAACATACCCATATGATGATTCTGAGAGCATTAGCTACAACGAAAGAAGCTTTATAGATATGATTAGTATCTCTACTAGCATTATGCCGAGAACGGAAACAAGTTTGAGTAGTGTCGCAATTAGAAAGGGGCTTTGTTTAGTTCCGAGTTTCAATTTCTTCTATCTAGAGCTAGCACTCTACGAAGTTCTTCGTTCTCTTCCAACATACACTTCATTGCCGCTCCATAATTGTATGGCAGCAACAGTAATTCCACTTCAGAATCGCAACAAGTCTTCACAAGAACATTGCTCAACCATACTTCTTGGACTGGAGACGTAATAACAGAATTGAACTGTTAAGAGACCAATAGCCAAACGCGTAATTCCACTTGCACAGCAAGCATAGTAATACAATATCGCTGCTAAATTTTGCATCGTCATCAGTGAAGAGTACAATGATATTCGCGACGACAACGCACTAAAACCATCTGCTAGGTCAATACATAGGTCTGCTCGTGCAACAAGAATGTAAATACAATGATACCTCCAAATTAGGCAGCTTTATCAATGAATAGAGCGATAACATTCGGAACGCCAATACATTTTAATACCACCTGTAGCGAAGAGTTAAGGTCACAAAACAATCGAAAATGAACTTGCCATCGCCCACATGTCTCGTACAGCTGGGAAGTGTAGTGAAAATTTGAAGATTCGCGTTAAATCCAATGCAGCGGCAAATCGTTTACGATAGCAGCGAGATCGAGTCTGGCAGATCGTCCGTAATACACCGTAAAGTTAAATTAAGTTAGATTCTTCTAGTCAGTTCTCGGCCAACCAACAAGAAAGTGACTAAATCCGAACTTGCTGTACGAACGAAATGAATGTATAGGCGGACTCCCGCATTGATATGCAGCTCCCTTATGTATCGTTTTTATTTGAAAGTTTGTGAGTCGATCGAGAATAGAAAATCCCTTCCATGAAAGGTTAAATTTTTAGCTATTCCCGTTAGCCTGATAAGCAAGTACATGAATTAGTGTCGGAGCCTATTACTGGTTCCTAGAATTAGTCACTATGAAAATATTGATGAATTGAATTTAATTGTAAAGATTGAACTACGAAGTTATTCGATTACGAAAATTCAGTTGGATGGCGCACAATTATTTCTTATATATCGGACAGCAGTTGGAAGTGCTCTCAGAGACAATCCGTATTGAGAGACAACCCACATCGAATCAATGTCCTACGAACATATAAAATTCTAGAATATTCAAACATAGAATCAACTTTGTCTAAAGACTCTGCTGCGAATACATCTATTGTCATTTTCTAAGATTTCGAATTTCCTTAGAAGCGCGGGGATCATTGAGCTACAAAAATTTCTGTCTTCATTACGTTTTTAAGTTTCCATTTTCGGCTCCATGCACACTCCGCTTTCGTATGATGTATAAATCAAGAAATTGGCCTAAATGTGTTGAATTCGGAGGTAAAAAAAATAAAAGTCAATGTTTCATTTACACTCTCTGTAAGCTTACAACCAGATTAGTTCTCTAAAAGTAGATGAAGAGTGCAATTAAATGGTTTTTATTTATTGCTTTTTGTTCATGTAACCACTGTTGACACGCAATACAATCTATCCATCTATGTGCTTGTGCACGGTACGAAACGTCATCAGCTTCAAAAACAAATTAATCCTAGGGTTTCCTGCTTCCATTCCTAAAAATTAAGCACGACCATTCCTTTGCTTCAGCTCTTCTAAGATTCCGTAGTGTAGAATATTCTGAAGAGCTTAGTTTTGGTTTAATCTGGCGTTTGTGAATGGACTCCGATCAATGCGCGAAAGAATCACAGTTTGAATCGATTTGATAGCATGATTTCTATTGCCAACAGTCATCGAAACTCGCATTCATAGTATATTTTCTCTTTATCAGGCAAATTTAATGCGTAAAATTGTGTGTGTCACCCTTTGAGCTCACGCAGAACTGTACATCGCAGTTACTGTTAACAATGAGTCGCCTTTCATCGAATTTAAAATAAAAAGGCTATTCGACAAGTTCTATTCGTATTCGCTATTTAACGCGTCTTCCAACTACATAAAGGAAAGTTCGCTGCATTACTGAAAATTTGTTGAATTCTACTAAAGTCACAATTTCGTAAGAAGGTAGTGGCGGGCAGAATGGACGGATGATTTTTTTGCTAACCACAGTAAGTGACTAGAATGGGGAAAGAATGGACTCGGTAAACTGGCAGCTTCACTTCTTCACTGTTAGCTTAGTCGGAGGAGGCGAATGTAAAACGACAAGCCAACGTTGATGCCAATGCGGATGCTACTCGGAAAGGCATAGGCGACTCGATTGGAGTCGTCGCTGTTGTAGAAAGGACGCAACAGCGGCGACTCTGCGACACTATGAATGCATGCAGACAGCGCCGGGAAGGTGATACCGAGTGTGTAGTGTAGCGCACGAAGAGGGGTCAGGGCGGCGTGCGCCGCACTGGGCAACACGGCAGTGGTGTAGGTAGATGCTTGCACAGCGGGCGCATCGCTGCCTACTGCAACCAACAGCTTCCCAGACGCGGTCTGCGGATTATGCAGGCCACGATAGATTGCGCGTCTCACAGAAGCGACATAATCCAATCCCGAAGCGGTGCGCACCTGATCGTGCACATGGAAATGGCCTGCGAATCGAAAGCGGCCGTCACCGGTGAGCAGATAGTGGCCGGGTGAAGCAGCTATCTGGGAACCTTGGCGAGTGCGGAGCACAAGGAACATGGTGTTTGCCTGTGTGTCGGCATGCGTGTGGAGAAGGACAGGGGAGAAGATTCCGGGCTCGCTCTCCATCAAATCGCCGACACGAAGGCGAGCAATAGGAATCTTGGTGCCACCGCGAAGTGTGACGAGTGCGTGGGACGGAAAGCAAGCGCGTCTCTTGTGGATGTCGCGCATGTGCATGGTGGTCTCGAGATGCGGCAGCGAGACGGGCAGCGATTCTTTTATGGCTGCAGGAGTCACGAACGAGAGTTCCGTTTCCGCCGGCTGTTTCTCGTGCCCGTCGCTTGGAAACGACGTGGAAATCGCATCCAACAGCGCCGGCACACTGACAGGTGATGCCGTAGTACTCAGGACCGGGTAAACGGATATCTGAGGAGATTCGAGGGGTGCATGCTCGCTGGAAGCTGATGTGGCCGAAACGGGAAGGACTGGTACAGCAGAAACTTCAGGAGTCTCGGAATGTTCCATTGCAGCCACAGGTGCAACCGGTTCGGGCGACTCGGAAGGCTCGGCAGCGGACGAAGGACCGGCCGATGCAGCTGCGAAAACATCGTGCTCTTGCGTGAATTCCACGGCCGGGATGGATGAAGACAATTCGGTCGGAGGAAGAACTGTGAAAGGTGCTCGTAGCGGTGCTGGCGGTGGAGGACCAGCGATCAAGTTGCCCCACTTGGGCAGGCTAGCGTGCGTACATGTGAGCAAATCGAAGGCTAATAAGGTGAGAAGGCTCAGAAACACGACGGGCGACTTCATTTCGTAGCGAGTAGTCCTTTGACAATTCGGATACGAATGAGGTCAAGACGCGGTCGTTGGATTGAAGCCAGTGGGCGCTGACTATGATATAGACTGGACACAACGGGAGTGGGAGCTCCAAGATACACCGAAATGGGAAGCTCATGCCTTGACGAAGACCCAAACTCTTTTTGGAAACAAGATGGTAGCCGAAAGTGGCTGTTCATGTTGTGGCATCGACGCGGTATCCAGCGTCAAGCTGATGATTGCAAGGTGCCATCTGGGGGTGCGCACCACGCACATAGGAAAAATATTGAATGTGCTTTGTTCACGATTCAACGGTCCGATGCACAGCGGTATCAAGAAGTGTAGCCATAGGTCAAACTCTACAAATCAGCTCGTGAATAAAAATTCCCGAACTTGGATCGCGAACGATATCGACCGAATCACATGTAACGATATAGAATGGCGTGTCATAGACTTGTCCGCTAGCATATTTGTCGTGTTCGGCAAGCGGCGAGGGAATTTGCAGTGTTCTAGAGATCAAATTCACCCTGCAAAAGTAAAAGGGTATTTATCCGACTACGAATGACGCCAATCTCTCAAGGAAACAATGAAAGCCGTGAAAGCATTACAGACCAATCCATCTGATCTCGTCCGACATGTGCGCTTAGGCAGCGATGTGCACCGGCACGCTGCATCGTGGCATCGAAATGAGTAGTAGTCTCGCATAATGCGATTGATTACATTAGATAATCTGGTCGTGAGCATAGTTATATACATAGAGCGAACACGCGTTGTAAGAAGGACTGCGAAACCAGCAGTACTACAGGAAAAGTCGGAGAGATGAAAGAGGAAGACCGTGAATAACATGGAATTTATTGAGTCTACCGTAGTCGGAGACTGCCAGGTAAACATTCTCCTGAAACCTGAAAGAATTGACCGACAATTTCATTTGGCTACTTGCTGGATATTGTCTTCACCTTTATTTTATTTTTGTTCTCAGCTAGAATATTGATGAATAATTCTAGCACACATAGTACGTGTCAAGTTTGGAATGGACTTATTTCATTCCAGGATTTCTAGCTTCTGGGGTACGGAAGAATTAAACCGTGCAATAAATGATCAACAAGATGGAGTATACTATAACTATAATTGGTGAACAATTGAATCCAGGGGCGACTAGCGAAATTTTTAGTTATCTAGAATACAATAATTTATTCTATGCACATGAAATTCCTTTTCAGGTATTCCGATCGCGTCGAGTCAGGACGAGTATACAAGACATAATTATAGTGAAAAATATCTATGATATATATTCTCAATCAGTTCGGATAATTGTTCGGAACAGAATTTCGCCGGTTTTCTTCACACTCTGGCTCCCAATTAGTCTTGGCATGTGAATAGAGTAAATTGACTGTCTTTCGATTTAGCATTATTACTCATAAAACTAAGAAAAAAATATTTTAATATGCCGAACTAAACATTAGAACATACAAGTCGGTTTAAATACAGCACATAGTTTTTGTACTTCGGCACAGGTCCATGATATTTACAAATAACTGCCATTATGTTCGTTGTTATCACAGATCAAACCTTCTAGGAACCTACCGGGTCCAGGATGGTTGTAAATTCTCACTGCCCATCTCCAATTGCTTTCATAAATACCGAATCCAGGATAATCAGACCTGTGATTCGCAACTTCGTTATCGTCATAGAACTACACCTGATCTCCCGGGTCATAAATAGAATCCACACAATCAGGATTTACGTCTCATAGTAAATGACTTCCTTTACATCACTCCACAATTCCAGATGATTTCGCTTCTCCTACTTTGATTAACTTTACAGTCGTCTCCGAAAATTTGTTGACTGATTCTATGTCCACCCCTTTTAATTGTCTAAGGTGATGGACCGTTCTGAAATGTTTTACTAGCAAACCAAAAATAACTTCCAATCAACGTTTTGTTGAGTTCTTGATTACCCAATGCCGGACAAGTTGAACGGCAGCGTTCAGTGCTGATTTTAACTTACCTTACCAGTGACATCACGAATGATGAAAACTCGTTAAAATTACCTACAGAACGCTTGCTATTACACATCTACTGGCAACACTGCCGAACATATGTCCCAGCTACATTCTTTCCTACATTTCTGAATTTCATGGGGCTCTGTTTACCGTAGTTGTATTGCATGCTGTCCTTCCTTCGAAGACAGTCTAATTTTTCAACCATCCCTTCACGACATGGAATCTTTTCAGAACATATTTTCTCAGTATTCTGATCTTTTTAGTTGGTTTTCCTGAATTCATCTAATGAGCTCGAATACACAAAGGCATATCCTATAGGGAAAATATTTAAAAAGAAATAAGGAGAGCCCACCCATAGGTTATTGCGAAATGTTGGGGATTACCATTTTTGTTTTCTGACTTCATTATGAAGCTCAAGGCTTCTACTAGATTGCGGAACATTGAGCAATACGAACGATTAGCTATCAATACGCATATGCAACTATTCTCATACGCAGTAGAGTATGGAGACTCTTGCGTCGGGTTCGACAGACTCCGAAAATAAAATAACATGATTTAACCTATCTATGGAAGAAGAGCTTCGTAACTCTACTGAAGAATTCAATAAACCTTTCTGGTGTAGTACACTAAGCTTGAATCGCGGCTCTCTTCATGTTCCACATTCGAGCAGCAAATAATTAAATTTTAAATTACCCTGATATAGTCATCATGTCGTAAAGGTACAACAAAGCGTAATTATATCATGTGCAAAGCCTAGCGAGAACTGATGAACTGGCATTGTTGTTTGCTTTCTGTAATCCCGGGACTATCATTGCTAAGACAGACAAATGCTATTCAGATATTATACAGGCATGAAATCTTTTAAAGCAAATCTTTTATCTTTTATTCTAGCCGTAAAACCTGCAAAAATAAATTTCAGTACGCATGTACAATGGACTAAATAAAATTAAGAAAAGAAATATAAATCACATGCATAAACGGCTAGGTTAACCGACTGCCTAGGCACTACAAATGCACCCTACTATTCTTTTTCCTTGAAGACATATACGAAATAAAGATATTAAATAATCAAATGCAACGGATATCCGTGCTTTCTATTTCCGTAATTGGCACGAAGTGGGATGCTGAAAATACATTAAGTATCAAGATTACTTTTTTAGTTAAACGCTATACCGCAGTTGTTCACTCTGTTTTCGAGAAATACATTTTTGCACTTTTCAGTATTAAAAATTCTGAAGCTAATCTGTAGATTTCCTTACTATTTTTGATCCTTGCCCGAGTCTTACGACCTGTATGAAGAGTCGACATCTCACTTAATTGATGTAAGTTTCGAGAACAGAAACTAGATTTTGTGGAATAATTCCCAATGAGGTAATCAATAGCTAGTTCAGCAATATTTTGGATTTTGCGACATTTCAACGAAGTAACCAATCAGTCCAAAATTTTTACTGCTAATCGTTATCCACCCGTAAGTCGTGATTCATGAACAGAAACATCAACCTTTCAAAATAAAACAGAAAAATTGGCATTCGTCTAAAACCGAAATTATGAACTGCACTCGAAAATTCCTTTTCATATTCCTTCAGATTCTCTCTTCTATGGTTAAAATACGAAGACAGGATTATCCTTTGGCTCAGCTTTGCAGAGATTATATTGTATAAAGCAAACAGGAAGATAAGATAAAGGCGAAATTTTTTAGCCAGGATGGATTATTTTAAAATCTAATGAGATATACCTGGATGTGGTTATATGTTTCCTCACCACTGATTAGAATTTGGCAATTGGTGGGGGCCAGAAACCTTTAGTTTCGTATATTGGCCGCATACCAGTTCAGAAATAGAAGGACTTATTTGCCTAGGTCCGAAAGCTGACATTTTGTAAAGTATGATAGAATACACGAGACTATCTGTAGATCATGGGTGAACTAGAAAGTCGAACAACAAAATAAGTTGAAATAAAGGAAATTGTGTGGTAATGAACTTGGAAGAATTATATCGTAACAGCGAGAGGATGAAACTATCGCCTTCATCCATGAATTAGAATAAAGAATTCATTGCCACATGAAGGAGCAAAAGTGCAATGCACCAAGTAACAATGGCCGATATTGATTTAGTATGTAAGCGCTTCATTAAAGTTTACATCAGCTAAGGGGAAGGGTGACGTTCCTAATGAAAGCGCTGAAACGAACATGAAAGCCAAAGTGTTTATTCCGCCTAATTAGGTGTGCGGCACACTTGGTGTGTCATTCACTCGTTGAGTGACACGCAAAACGTAATACAAACGGAATACTCATGGATCGAGAACGCACTCTCCTGGCACATCACTTCATATGAGCTCGCCGGACGTCCACTTCACCACTCTTATGCGTTCTATACAACCTGTAGAGGATTGTTCAGTGAAGAAGAACTCGACCACCTGGCGCGCATGTGAGGGAACCTATCCTATGATGCCACCGTTGCCTCACATCGAACTGTCAACAAAATTATTGGAGGTAAGCCGAAGCGCAACATAAAGGCCGGAAAAGAAAAAGATGAAGTCATGGATGTTTCTGTTGAGCAAGGTGAAACTCTTGTGTTACCAAAGGATCCTTCAGCTCCACATGATAGCTGGCAAGTTCTCCTCTCAGCCGTAACAGAGATCTCTGCCTTCTCTACCTCCACCGTCAGTACCTTCTCCTTCTCAATCTAGCCCTACTCAAGTATCACGTGCACAAAGGTGTTTTCCTGGAGCATTGGCGATATCGCTTCACCCTCGGCAGTACTCACTTCCGGCAATAGCCGTGACCATATTGAATCTCCGACTACACCTCCTTCCCATCTTGCTGCTCCCTCGGATGTTCCACAGTACTAAATAATTCGATTGGCAGCTCATTCTCATCCGCTCCATGAAACTCAGCATCGCTCATCACAGCACCATTATCGCTCACTGCATCGTCTTCCGGTTCGCCCCTATTTATCCGTTGAAGTACCTGTTGGTTCTGGCCCCCCTGTGATAGTCCGAAATGCTCATTCTCATCCACCCACTATCCGTCGAGTCGGGCAGTCATCGATTGGTGCCACGAGGGCATCGTCTGTGGAGTAAGAGAAGAAAAGCATCGAAGGTTTCGAACAGGTCCGAAACGTGTCGCGTGACAACGAGTCTACCGCAGAACAACTGGCGAAGATGAAGAGATGAATGCTCGATCGTGCATCTGCGCAGAAATGTCGACGTAAGCAGTGTGAACGTGCAAAAGAACATGGGGAAAAATCTCAGCGCTCTAAGTATAATAAAAGTTTATGAATGGAGAGTTTCTGGAAAACTGCAGTTTGGCCTACTCGATTATCTCCTGTATTCCATGCTTCCTATTTTACTCCTTTATCATTGCAAAAATGAAACTTTACAACTAGGTTGATTTCTGTCGATTTCCGATTTGACTACAATCTTCTCCGTGAGCTAATGACAGTTGGTACACCGACGGTGTCTCCTCTAATTTTCAAATTTTATTAAAAATGGAATACTGGATGCAACTACCAGGTGATGGACCCCCGAAATAAATTATTGCTACTATTAGAGATACCATCAGCAGAAACTTCTTATTGAATGTGTTGCGATTTCTTCATAAAACTCTGAAACGTAATCTTCTTGTTTTCCAACTAAGTTGTTCGCAGAAGATTAAAATTAACGAGACGGCATTTACGAGTTCTAGCGATCTTAATGCAATGAACGAAACAATCAGAAAGTGGCGTGAACTTAGTTTAGAATTTTCGAAGCCGGGAAATGATTTGGTTGTCACAATAATTAGCAGTTGACTTGCAAGAGCAATAGGTTTTCATTGAAGAATTGGCCGTAACAGAAATATAAGCAAAATGGGTGGAATGTATTGATATTCATCTAGATCATAAAGGTCGAAAAAAATTTTAATGAGTGTTGGCGAAATTGAGATTTCATCGAGCACTTGTCAGTACGAATATATCGTTTCATGACTCTCCGATTACTATTGTCCTCGTTTCTGATTGATATGTATCGAATTCATAGCAATTTGCGGACTTGCAATCTACACTTTTCCAAAGGTCTCGAAAAAATAGCGTGATTTTAAATTACATTAATTATTGCTGGAATAAGTTATTGGCACCGCATTAACGGACAGCTGCTATTTACATCTATCCAGATTCAAGAACAATAATTTATTTAGGTGATCGGCATTTACTGCGAGTTGCAATCTTGCAATACGCCGACCTGGGTTTCCTGATCAACCGACTTAAGAAACATTCTCTGTTTAAATGCACTATTACAGATTAACCAACTGTCTAAGCTACTATCTCAAAATCCTTGCCAGCACGCGTCATGGGACCGGAAACGTATTTGCGATAATTTCTTCCATCTAGTCTACGAACGGTAGAAAACGTGAGCCGAGCTATTTCTGAATAACGTTAAAGTAAAGTTTGTGCACAATTATTGTGACCTCGGATACTTATTTTCCGAT
>JAAUYH010166966.1_pt1 | contig 11880 bp, 10 predicted proteins | sample 7278061 | NCBI WGS metagenome assembly JAAUYH01 (sample SAMN14350203, study PRJNA611818) | marine sediment metagenome | isolation source: surface marine sediment (0.6m) | place: French Polynesia: Moorea | collected 2018-08 | reverse complement strand
TTCTTCGACAAAAGTTCAAAAAAACGCAGTCCCAAAATATTTTATCGAAATTGACTATGGGCGGATAAACGTGATAAAAGCAATATATTATAAATGTTTTTTAAAAAGGTTTATTAGTCATTTTTGTAGCAGCTAGAGTATTACAATAGAACCGTGAGGTGGCAAATCTTGAAGCCAGAAAAATGAAAAAATTGATGTTCAGTTAATCAGAAAGGTCATTTAATAGACCGAACCTTGGCTAAAATTAGTAAAGCAGTGAAACCATCTCTAATGATGAATCTACAGTACATCTAGAGCTATTAGGGTAGTAAAAATATAGACAAATTGTAAAACTCAAAATATGCCGTTACTAAAAACTTTGCACAACCGCTAGTACAAAAAATGGTAAATACTGTTTCGAAAATTTACTTCTTGGTAAACTTCCAAAACCCCCAAACAACAATGATCATGTTGCTTCAAATTTTATTCAAAAAAGTTTTTCTTATTAGCCAATGAAAATGCTTCGAAGACCTACATTTTAACAGGCTCCTTTTAGTATTTGTATCTCACACAGCTGTACTGTACAACTTCGATTCATCCTACTGTAATCGACCTTTGAACTGCTTTTCCTGCGCCTACATACGCTGACGCGGAGTGATTTGAGGCATTGAAAGCGCGTGCACTGGGCTACTACGGGAGATGGGTTAATGAAACACGATGAGGCGCCAATCGAGAGAGATTGCGAGAAAAAAGGTGGCGTAGGGAGGGTTGGTTAGAGCAACGGAAGGTGGAGTCGATGCTGATGGGCGAGATATGTGGGGTGCAGGGAAAACAAAATCGAAGGAATTCAGAGACACAGCGATTGAATAGTGGGAGGGGCACGAAAAAGGAAATACCCGATTCATCATTACTAATGCTGTACCCTGCGGTTTTGATGTCTAAGAGACGTTGGAAATCGGATTACCGACTTCCATCGATGCAGCCATCTCTTTTTCCCGTCCACCAATGCAAAAATGCTTGAATTCATTGCGTGTATTTGCGATAAATCAGCGTCAATCCTTTTACACCCAACGCTACTGTTCTCACTTGTTCCATCCAGAAGACTTCGAAAGTGAAACAAATTGCGAGGGAGGACGAATCACTAGATATGGCAGTCATGGTCCCTAATAATAGTACGGTGGAACGACGTACGTTCAAAACTATCTCTGCATGTCCTGAGTTCTGTATCAAGCACGACATGGTTTCACCTGCCGACCAGAAGTTGTGGAACTGATAGAAGAGACGCTCTCGAATGGCCCGGTACTCAGACAAATGTCAACATGTTCTTTGCCAACAAGTCACTACATACGTACCTGAAGAATACTTTATTGGAACCGAGAAATTGTTCGTAAAACCAACAATTCGCGATCGTACGTTATTAGCATGACTATTCTTGATGTTTACTCCGAGACAATCGACGTATTAGAGGAAAAAATTCGCCCGTCAAAACTGGTGGAATAGAAGAGTTATATGCTTTTTGCGTGGTTGCGGAAATTCCGACCTATATGTGGCCTGATTTGGTAAGTTTCACTCCTTTTTTCACTTGGCTTTTTCAACAGTACTAACAGGAGATTGTTAATTCAAATGGTTTTCCCCAGTCCGATTCTTTTCGCAACTCTACTCGTCCTTCATCCCTCACGTTATTGCCAGGTTACGAATGGGGCTATTGTAAAATCGTCATGGAACTGGTGCTATTTCGCGCTGGAAACTATCTGTGGTGGAGGCAACATGAATCCACTTTAGGCCAATGATAGTCTGCTTGTATTCCAGGGTGAATATATTACGGACTGGTATTTCGGATGATCGAAAGGTGACACTTTTCTCGTTCGTTACTCCCATAGCTTACGAATTCCGAACTCCTACCATTGTGCAACCATTCCCAGTGTGCAGAATGCACTGATGGATTTCGTATTATCACAAATGCACCAGCAGACGTGTAGTGAATCATTTTGGAGTGAAACAAGGTAGTGCCGAAGGTCACTCTTGGTGACGGATGTGCGACGATGTTATTCTTTGTCAAATACTACTGTAATGTAGAGTACAGCAGGACAATATACGACTCTAAATACGGCACTGCTGCGGCCCCCAAACCATCACAGCCATTCGCCGCCCACTTAAATCATTACTGACTCTTCCTGTGCTCCATAATTTCATTTTCCACACCCGTCGTACATGGATTCTTGTACCGATGACGGCTTCTCGAGTCGCTCCGATTCCTCTGTAATCATTGCCTCTTCCCTACAATTCCTTCCATTCGTACTATATTCAATCCTGCCTTTTCCGCCTACAGTATTATTATCGACTCCACCTTTCACCCCCTTCACATCCCACCCTATCCGTATCTGTCCTTCTATTCCTAATGCTGTCTGCCCTGTCACCTAACCGCATTAGCTCCCCTTCTCGCGCAGTATTGCAAACCTACATTCAAGCCCTAACAATAACTCGCTCTTATGTCCGCAGAACACGCACACAATTCGCGAGCTGCATCTCCGTACGAATCCAAATGAGGCAAAAACCAGTCGCGCGTCCATTTTTGTAATTTAAGTAACTGTATCGGTACTGAAACTACCAACTGAACACGCGTCGTAACAAAACAGATGTTTCTTCGCATCACAGCCCCCCCTCAGTGGGGCCCCAACACCTACTATGTCTTCTTCATCTCCCCTGACATCAAGTATCACACAATTTTTCACAATTCTCGTCCCACCGAGTGTTCTGTACATCGCAGTTCACACGCCGTGGCACAATTTTGCTTCTTGAATTAGTCCCACCGTACTCGTCAGACCCTCTCAATAATATATTTTATTACAATAGTGTATTGTATTTTGGATTCTTATCTATTCGGACAACACAAAATTGATTCATAGTGATTCTAGATCAACGGAGAACAGCAATTATTGATTCTCTTTGATGAAAATAATTCAAAATGAAACAATTTGAGATAGTTCTAATTGCGTTCATGTAAACGCTAACTGAAAATTTCAAGTTTCACAAGCAACGGCTCGAAGACTTGGTTCAGAGATGTCTTTTACCCGGGGAGATAGTAAACGAATTCGGACAAATTCTTTACCCAAAAAGCTGATAACAGTTTAATATGGGTCTGCAAATGCAGAAAGCAGCACAAAGAGAAAGGACGTGGATGTGAAAATTTTCTATCGCACATTCGAAAAGTGCACCCTAAAGAATACCAACTCGCATTAGTTGATAATGCAGAGTCCGTCACTTCTCAAAGAGGCTCTGATGCGTCACTTATGTTCTATACCCAAAAAGTATTAGAAGTTTATGGCTGTTGAAATTTCGTTGTTGATGGACTTCAAACCTTGTCAGTCACTGAAAATTCAATATTTCGAAAATTTCTCGTCATGATTCGATCTCGTGCACTACTCTAATGAAGTATCTCGATTTCATCACTAAGACTGTTGAGAGAAGAATTGAACAAAAGCTCTCAGATCGATTTTCCATTGCATTCGACGGCTGGACCTGCTCTAGCACACACTACGTCGCAATCTTCGCTAGTTATTTTTGTGAAAAGCAGAAAAAGGTACAAAACTACTTGATCGATTTTTCTCCATTTGAGGGTGAAGTTAGCCAAGATGCTGATAGGCACATTGACTTTCTCGAATTTGTTTCATCCGTATTTGGAAATAAATTGTCTAACGCTGTTGCTATAATCGGCGATAATTGCTCCACCAACAATTCTGTATCATCAAAACTAGGTACTGGATTTGTTGGCAGTGGTAGCCATCGATTCAATCTGTGGGTCTCCAAAATGATATCACAGAACGATAAAGTGATCAATCAATTAAGGTTACTAATAATGAAGCTCTCAAATCCGATTAATTCTGGAAGACTTCGAATGTTTACTTATCTAACACCACAACTAAGGAACTATACGCGCTGGTAATCAACTTAGCAAATGCTCAGTAGATTTCTTGTTGGAGAGCCAGGAATCACTAGTGACGGATAATGAATCACATGCTGTAAGGGACTTTCAAGTGGAGACGACTAGTAGTGGCGTGGCAAATGAATCAGATGACTCTCTTGCAGTCAGAGCAAGGAAGCGACCTAAGTTAGATGCATCTAGCGGAACAACTTACATGAACGTTCAGTTCGTACTACCAACCACAAATATTTGTGAAAGACTATTTTCACAAGCAAAGCTTCCATTGTGCGATCGAAGGCAAGGGATTCTTCCCTCAAATTTCGAAAAGCAAATGTTTATAAAGCAGAATGCTTCAATGTAGGGTATTGATGACGTTCATCTTTTCAAGCTTTAGTCATCTATGGAAGGAAAGAAAATTACAATACTAGAGTAATTAATTCTTGACGTTCATGTAGTGCTTGTATTGATTTTTGATACAACTTCGTAGTGAGCAGTTTATGTTCTCAATAAGAACAGCGTCTACTGCCAATACAAAATATATTTTTGGGAAGGTCTGGTACTCGTCCACAAAACTTGGTTGCAATACCAAGGTCGTTACCACTCGTTCTACTATTATTTTCGCTCGAAGTTCGAATAATTCATCGCTGATGTTCACCGTACGAAGGTTCACTTCACCATCACCGGGCACAATTAGATCTACACTTACAGCAATGCATTCCGATCTCGGTTTAAATTTGGATCTCGCACAAGCTCACAACTCCACATCATGCTACTGTAATTATTCAACATTTCAATTGCGTTTGGTTCTTCAAACAGTGATGATGGAATGATTTGAGGCATGGAAAGTCCGTTTGCAGGGCTACGATGGAAGAGGGGCTAATATGGCACGATGAGGCTGCATATGAAAGAGATTGCGAGATTGGAGAAGACGTCAGACTGCAGTTGGACGGGAAAGACGGTGTAGGGAGGGTTGGTTGAGAGTCGTCGAAGTAATTCAAATGAAGAGTCATAGTCGGCGCTACCGGTGTGGATGCGGGAATCGCAACCGTAATCAGACCAGACCTTGTAAGTTTCGTTCATTATTTTCTCGGCTTCTTCCTCACAGCTAACAAGTGATTCTACATTCACTGTATCGTCCTTAGTCTCATTCTTTTCAAAACTCTACTTGTGCGTCACGTTATTGCCAAGTTACGAGTAGTCTCTTGTTAAGGCAATATGAAACTAGTACAGTGCCGCTGTGAAAGCTATCAGGGATGGAGGCAAGATCAATCTACACTACGCCAAGAACGGACAGCTTGTATTCTGGGGTGATTGCACCTCTTTTGGCTGTTTCAGACGTCCGGAAAATGGTGAGTAACTGGTATGGAGAACGACGTTTTGACTCCTACTACCCGAGAAACTTCGGCTGCAGAGATGTCTGTTGAAATCCGTTAAAATAAAATTTAAACTTTACTAGTAAATATGTCTATCGTAGGTTGATGGTTGGATACCCAAAGTCGCTAGTCGACTTCGGTATTTATACTAATTATTACTGTAAGCAGGTTACATGAAGGTTGCAGAAATAGAAGTTTCTAGAAGTTTCTAGAATAATCTAGAGTTTTTTAGAAGTCTCTCGAAACATCTAGATCACCGTAAAACTAGTTTCTTAAACTTTTCCAGTCTCCTCGCTGTTGTCGACCTCGAAAACATCAATATGGTACAAGCGATTTAAATTTTATTTTTCTTGATATTATTCAGAAATTCTTCATTACTAGTACCGTCCGTATCAATAAAGCCACGACTTGGCTCCCACTCTGCGTCATGGGTTGAAGCTCCTTTGATGAGTGTTAAAAATTAATACCATCGACCTCGTTTGCGATGTCTTAATATTTTTTCAACAACATACTCATTTCCTTGTACAGTTGTGACAGGATCTGGTCTTTATACGGTAGGTGCAGCAATTTCGCTTGGTTGTTCAGAGTAGGGTACGGTATCTATCACTTTTACAACATCATATATTTTTAAATGGAAGTGTGGTTCAATTCTTATAGCATTTTTCTTACTAGCTCCAGAATTGTGAAACGACTAAATCTTTTTACAGACAATTTATCAGACTCCTGAGATTTTGAGTATGGATCGTTAAATAATTCTTGTTAATCCATGATTTGTCTCCAGGTTCATAAGAATGAGGCTTGCATTTAAAACTAGACCTTGCGCTTTGATCAGCTTTTGCCAATTCATACGCAAATTTAGCGTCATCCAATGTAGCTTTGAGTCGTTCCTTAAATTCAGACACTGTCTCGTTCGGAAGGTTCGTACCAGACACCAAATCTGATGGCGATTCAGGATACCAGCCCAAGTGAACTTAAAATGGAGTCATTCCTAAGTCCTTACTCAGAGCTGAGTTGTATGCGAATTCCGCTCCTAGAAGTAGCTCATCCTAATCATCTTGATGATATTTGCAATAACATCTCAGACAATTTTCAACCATACGGTTCATAATCTCAGACGCCCCTTCAGTCTGTGGATTTCGGCTAGAAGATATTTTCAGCTACAATCCGCACAGTTCCATCAATCTTGGCCAAAACGTAGAAGTGAACTGAATGAATTTCCGATAACGACAGCAGTATCAGAGTCTTTTGATGGAATAATGTAGGCTCCTCGCGACAATCGATCTACATATGTCGTGATATAGTTGTATTCATTCTTTGTCTTTGAAAGCTTGACAATGAAGTCACTTGCAATGGAACCCATCGTCTCTCAGAAACTTCTAAAGAAGTTGGTTCTGTCAACTTCTTTTCCATGTGGTCTTTCTTTTGTTGGCATATCAAGCAACTTTGGACATGATTTTTAACATCTCTTCACTTGTGCTTCCGATGGTAGTTTCGTAATCCCGAGAGAGTCTTGAGGTATCCGAAATGATCTACAGTTCTTGCATCATGTGCTAACTGCATTACTGTAGAAATTGATTTTCATGGCGCACATAGTTTTCCTTAATACATAAGTTTGGCATCCTCGTAATGAAACAATGGCAAAAATCTATCGCCCTTCCTTCTTATCATCTCATCAGGAACATCTTCTCCTTTTATACAGCTCCGTAGAATTTATCTTCTTCATGGCCAGTCAAGATCTCATCAAGATCTACTTCAAATACTTCAAGAACATTCACAGATGCATGTGGCGCTCTCAATAAGGTGTCACCTATCACATATACCTTTCCTAGCTTCAATGAAATAGGGAAAATGCCGAAGTTACCTAGAGTCTCAAGCCATCTCGCTTCCCTTCTACTCATCTTAGGTTTGGTAAAGAAATTCTTCAATACTTGATTATCTGTAAATATCTCGAAACTCGACCCTTCGAGGTAACATCTAAATCTTTGCAAAAAGTATATGAGTCTCAGTAGTTCCCTGTCATTCGTTGTATATTTCTGTTCTGCCGGACTCCACTTCTTAGAGAATAAAGCTATCACTCTGTCCTTACCACTATCGTCTAGTTGTCTCAGAGTTCCACCAACGGCTGTACTCGAGGCATCAATATGTCCTCGGAAAGGTTTTTCTAAATCAGGTGATACAAGTATTGGCGCTCTTGTTACGGCTATCTTTAATGACTCAAATGCTTCATCACATTTGACATCCCATTTTTGGATTCCCGCGCCTTTCTTTGTTAGGTTTGTTAAGGGTGCTGCCGATTCGCTGAAGTCTTTGATGAATCGTTGAAAGAATTGAAGCATACCCATAAAGCTTCTTACATCAGTCAATGTCATTGGCTTAGGCCAATTCTGTAAGACATTGACCGTTTTCGGGTCAACCTTGATCCCTCCTATTCCAAAATCATTCCGAGAAACGAAATTTCTGGTTTCAAAAAATTCATATTTCTTAGGCGATACATACAACTGGTGATTTTTGAGGCCAGATAAAATGATGCTCAGATGATTTAGATATGATTCATCATCTTTGCTGAATATCAAGAGATCATCCATGTAAACAACCATGATGAGATCAAGGCAATCATGGAAGATACGATTTATCCGCGATTGGAAAGTTGCAGGGGCAGTGCATAATCCCATTGGCATAACCAAATACTCAAACTGACCGTATTTTGTATTGCTGGCAGTCTCTTCTATGTCTTCAGGCTTGACTCTGATCTGGTGAAATCCAGTTTCGTGATCCACTTTTGAAAAGATTTTTGCATCTCCAAACATGTCAAACATTACATCTGAACGAGGCCGAGGGGCATTGTTTCTTTTGTTATTCTATTCAGGCCTCGATAATCAACTACGCAACGTGATGGGTTATCTTTTTCTTTGACAAAGAACGAAAGTGCCCCATATGGTGACTTGCTGGGCCTTATATTCACATTATCCAACAGTTCCTGAACATAAATTTTCATGGCCTTTAGTTCAATTGGCAATAGTTGGTACAAGGGCCTATGCGGCGGTTTAGCACCCTTGCCAGTTTCAATTTCATGATCTATCGCTCTTTTGGGCAGAAATCCGGGTGATAATTCTTCTCTAAATAAAGTACTAAACCTCGTCAACATTTCTCTAAGACCTGGATTCCAGTACTTCGGAATTTCTTTTGCCATTCCACATTTGGTCTCCAATTTTGTTTTCGGTACACGACGGAAAACCTTCACATCCGAGCGTCTTTCTTTCATCATATTACTGATCTTCTTAAGACTTTTATTCAAAATTTTTGCCTTAACTTCATCATTAGAATCAGTTCCCAACTCATTTCCACAAACTTTCACAATCCTGTTCTCATAGTTGATAGATAGATTATGTGCAACATCCCATGTCATTCCCAGAAGCACGTTGTACCGGCAATTCGCCTCAAGCCAGTTAGACTTGTACGAGTGCTTTCCAATTTTTAATGTGGCTTCTAGGATGGCTTTTGATGACTCAACTGATCCTTTCTCTAAATGGCTCAATTCAAAATTACACTGCTTCCAGTAGATGTACTTGAAATTTTTCTCGAAAAGCTCTTGCGATACAACATTTGTATTACATATATCATCCTTGAGTACTCGCACTTTTTTCCATCTGGTGATCTTTCGAGTACAATTAAATCACTCATTGGTATAAGTCTTTCAGTGAAAATTCTCTCACTTTTCTGACGGTAAAACGAAATCAAAATTATCATTTCGGGGGATAATTTCTTCTACTTTACCTCTCAAAGTATCCACAACGCCTACCTAGCGTTTCACCTTATCTTCCGAAGCTCTAAATACACTCAATTTGGTCCAACCAGAGCACTGCTTACAATTTTCGGTGGACTTTTGTTCGCACATTTGTATGGTCTACGGCCGACCTTATTGCACTTAAAGCAAGCTTTTCTCTCTCTATCACGTTTCCTCTGTTCAAATTTGCCGATTTCCATGAGAGTTGAGCCAGATGCCTCTTTACTATAGGTGTGATATACTCCTGTGCAAAATAGTGTGGCATCAACGTTCAGAGCAATTCTTGAAGCTTCATTAATCGATTGGACCCCAGCTTTCATAACTTTCAATCGTACATTAGGCTTCAGCCATTGGCAGAATCGATCAACCTACTCCCCTTAACTCATGCCTGGAATTGTTAAAACAGTGTTGCAAAATTCCTACAGATAGCTCGAGACTGACGTCTTCGGGACAAGTTTGCGTAATTTGTCTCTGGAATTTTGAACACTATCAAAAGGAACAAATTCTTGAATCGAAGCAGCTTCGAAGTCATTCCAACTCTTTGGAATAGTATTAAATCCGAACTGAGTATACCACTAAGTGGCTGTGCCAGAAAAAAATGAATCAGCGAAAGAAATTTTCATAGGATCGTCTAATTGAAGCTCATTTCCAACTTGTACTAAAGCTGTAGTATCTGTTTTTGATACAAAGCGAAAACGAACTTCTACAAACAAATGGTTACAAGTTTACTCCGAATGAACTTAGCATCCCTTTTCACACCTACTCGTGTCTTCATGTGTACCTAGACGTCCAAAATATCGGACCACGGATGAAGCTATCTTAAGTTCTAGGCCGTCAAATTTTTTCTATACGATTGAATCGCAAAGATATTATTTCTCATAAGGTTTCTCTTGTAAATTTTCCATTTCCATATTTTCGGATTCGAAAACCGTCTTAATAAAAGCCAAGTATTGTTTCACATGATATATCCAGGTTCGAATGGAGAATTCATCCCGCTTTCCGTTGAAAGTCTCTGGCTTGTTCGGGTTGAAACTAGCCATCTCTATTCAGAACTAAAAGTCTACTAGAAAGAGGTGTAAAACAATTATGATTATCAATCTATCTCTCTCTGCAATTCCGGATGAATACCGGTTTACACCTGAAGTATAATCGCCTCTCCGTGAGCGTTACCAAATCCGTGACCCAATCGGTGGACCTGCCTGACAGGCAATAGTCAAATAGAAATGCTGAGAGATACTCCGGCTTAAGCAGTCTTAACCTAGTATGTGAATGTCAATATCGACCCGGAAGAACTCAATCCTGGGCAGAAAGTACTCGGATGACTACGAGAAACCCGTATAATCGTTTCGCTCAGACTAATTGAACCAAAAGATAGTGATCCAACTTTTTCCTCGCAAATACCTCTGGGGTCTTTCTTCTTCTTCACCAGATTGGTCAACTAGGCCGATGCTACCAGTGAAACAGTTGAAATAAGAGTTGAACTTTCCTGGTAAGTATGTCTATCGTAGGTTGATGGTTGGATATCTAAAGTCGCTAGTCGACTTCGGTATCTATACTAATTATTATTGTAATCAGGTAACAAGAAGGTTGCAGAAATAGAATTCTCTAGAAGTTTCTAGAATAATCTAGAGTTTTGTGAAAGTCTCCCGAAACATCTAGATCACCGTAGAACTAGTTCCTTACATCTTTACTGCTCATAATCTTTCTCTTCGATGCAAAAAAAGTCCCACATTTTGATAGCTAACACCTGATTTTCATCTGTCGAACATTCGAAGATGCGCCAGTTTGCAACAAATTAATTTACGTCGTTTTATCAAATTGCCGTGATGTGATCGATCACCATGACTACTGTAATGTACAGTACAGCAGTACGGGATAGGACTGTAGATTGGCCACCGCTGTGACCTTCGAACCACCTCAGCTATTCCCCGCCTATTGGTTCTCCAACCATTACTGGCATTCTCTGTGGTCCATGATTGATCTCTCCCCACCCGGCGTGTATCGACTCTTCTATCTATAATGGCGCTTTCGCTCCCATCGAATTCTTTAGTCGTTGTCTCTTCCTATCAATTCTCTCCATTTCCGTTGCTCTCTATCCTACGTATTCGGCCTCTCTCGATTGTCTCCAACTTTCGCTGCCTTCAATACCCACCCTATCCGGCTTCCTCGTCACGTTTTCGTAGTAGCTCTCCTTCTTGCGCAGTCTTGTAAACGTTCATTCTATCCTTTTCAATAACGTGTCTCAAGGCCAGCAGAACACGCACACAACTCGCATGCTGAAGCTCTGTTCGAATCCAGCTGTGGTAGACACCAGTCTCATGTCCTGTAACTGTACCGGCACTGAAACCACCTGCTGAACAGATGTCGTAGCAAAACTGATGTATCTACTCATTACAACGCGACCCCACACCTTTCATGTCTGCTTCATCTGCCCCTCATCCACTATTACCTAATTTATCAGTGTTCGCGTCCCACCAAATATTGTGCATATCGCACTTCACACGACATGACACGGCAATGTAATCTCGTCACCACGCGTTCCGACACTAATATCGCTCAGAGAATTAACTCATGCTATCAACCGTACTACAGTTCATTTCACCATCACCACGAAACTCCAATTCTGCGTATGCTCACCTGCCGCCTATCCGCAATCACGCTCATTACTCGCCTAACAACATCTCATCTCCATTTTTCATCTCCGCAATACCCCAACCCGGTGCTTATCGCCGTCCAAGCATCCGCATCACTACGACCTCAATCTGTGGCATATCATTGAAACGCGGTCACGTGCGCCCAGATTCGCAGCATGCAGTACTCAC
>JAAUYH010040624.1_pt1 | contig 11881 bp, 9 predicted proteins | sample 7278061 | NCBI WGS metagenome assembly JAAUYH01 (sample SAMN14350203, study PRJNA611818) | marine sediment metagenome | isolation source: surface marine sediment (0.6m) | place: French Polynesia: Moorea | collected 2018-08 | reverse complement strand
CTTTTTAGTGGAGACATGGTTTTTAAAAAAGTCAAAGCCCTTAGTGGAGGAGAAAAAGCTCGCTTAGCTTTGGCAAAAATGCTGCTTACTCCAGCAAATTTATTAATTTTAGACGAGCCGACCAATCATTTAGATATTCCAGCTAAAGAAATGTTGGAAAATGCCTTAAAAGAATACGATGGTACTCTAATTGTTGTCTCCCACGATCGCTATTTTATTTCTCAAGTCGCGAATAAAATTGTTGAAATTAGGGATGGAGAATTGATAGTTTACGCTGGAGATTATAATTACTATCTCAGAAAAATAGCAGAACAGAAAGAGCAAGAAAGACAAAGGATTGAAGCAGAGAAAAAAGCCGCAAAAAAAGCCGCTAAAAAGAAGAAAAAAAAGGCAGCAACTAAGTAGCAATAATTCGATTTGACCGTCCTAAAATCAATAATTTAAATAGAGCACGATTGTTAAAATTACGTCAAAAATTCAAAAAACGAATCAAATCGAGGAGATAACTAGCTAAACGCAGGATTTAAGAATATGGTCAATTGGAGAGAAAAGAGTTTATGATAGATTGTTATTAGTTTAAAAAGGGAAAGTCACTTAATAAATCTTGATATTAACCTCTAACAATTAATTATAAGAATTATGAAGCTCTTATTGGTTGAGGATGACTTAAGTATTGCCGAGCTACTTAGAGAAGCATTGGTTGAAAATCATTACGTAGTAGATGTGGCTCACGACGGTCAAACAGCAGTAGATCTAGTTAAAGCGTTCACTTATGACTTGTTATTATTAGATGTAATGCTGCCAAAATTAGACGGAATCGGTGTTTGTCGTAAATTGCGCTCTCACGGCTGTTTGATGCCGATTCTGATGCTAACGGCCAAAGATACGACTAAAGATCGAGTTACGGGATTAGATGCTGGGGCAGACGATTACGTTACAAAACCTTACAATTTACAAGAATTACTAGCAAGAATTAGAGCATTGCTCAGAAGGGGAAAAACTGCGATCGCCCCAATCATGAAGTGGGAAAATTTAACTTTAGATCCGTCTAGCTGTCAAGTAACTTATCAAAAAAAACCATTAACATTGACACCGAAAGAGTACCGTTTAATGGAACTATTCTTGCGACACGGATCGAGAGTGCTCAGTCGCAGTGCAATTGTTGAAAATCTTTGGTCTTATGAAGAAACACCTCAAGAAGATGCAGTTAAAGCACATATTAAGCGTTTGAGACAGAAATTAAAAGATGCTGGAGCGTGTAGCGATCTTATTGAAACGGTATATGGTTTGGGATATCGCCTCAAACAAAACTCCTAATCAAAACTTTAAATTTTTAGGGTTGCGATTGCTATTAGTTTACATCATAGCAATGGCAGCTATCTTAGGGATATCTGCAGCATCTTTATACATCTATTTTGCCCGTAATTTAAACGCCAACTTAAACGAGAGATTATTAGTATTAGCGCAAGCAGCAGTGCCGAGTTTAAATCCGATCGGCGATCGCAACAGTGAAAACTTAGATCCGGATTTACTCTGGCAAAATCTGTTCGATAAAGGCAAACAAAGTCTAGAATGGTTCGACGAGGGGGGGAATCTGCTCGCTCGCAAAGGCATTTTTTTTCCAGAATTTCCTCTAGTCAAACAAGTTGCTACTTCTCAAGTAAAACCAGGATCTCCCATTATCCAGCAACAGAATTTAATCCGCAGCGTGACAATTTCAGTCTACGCTTACGACCTCGATCGCAAAAATTTACAACTCAAAGGTTACATTCGAGCCAGCCAATCAACCCAACAATTAGAAGCGACTTTAGAAAAATTACGATTCGGACTGTTTTCGGGAGGAGTCGGAGCTTTAATCTTGATTTTAATCAGCAGCCTTTATTTAACCAAACAAGCTCTCAAACCAACTCTACAAAGCTACCAACAATTAACTCGCTTTACAGCCGATGCTTCCCACGAATTGCGCCATCCTTTAACGAGCATTAATATTGCTGCCGATATTATGCTCTCTCATTCAGAAGGAATGAAGCCGACAGATATCAAAAAACTAAAAATGGTTAAAAAAGCAGTAGCGCAAATGAAAGATTTAGTTGAAGATCTATTGTTGTTAGCTCGCAATGACATTGAACATCTCTCTCAAACTAAAGAAAAAGTGATTTGTTCTTTGAAGGAAATGCTCGAAGATTTAGTCGAAAGTTTCGAGCCGATCGCCGCAACTAAAAACATTCGTCTCAATTTTAACTGCTGCGAAGATATTTTAGTTCAAGGGAATCTCTCTCAATTAAATCGAGTATTTGCCAATCTCGTCGATAACGGAATTAAGTACAACCGACCTGGTGGAAGCGTTACCATTTCCCTGACTCGAGTCAAAGACAACGCTTTAATTTCTATTGAAGATACCGGTATTGGGATTCCAGCAGAAGAATTACCGAATCTGTTCGATCGTTTTTGGCGTGCAGATCGAACCAGATCTGGCCCTGAAGCAGGTTTTGGTTTGGGTTTAGCGATTGTCATCGCGATCGTCGAAAAACACGGCGGCAAAATTCAAGTGAGATCGGAGTTAGACAAAGGTACTTGCTTTGAAATTTACTTACCAGAAGCAACTAGAAGCGGAAATTACCCTAAAAGCGAGATTAGCTCTTCAATAATCGATAATTATTGATTTCTACTTTTGCTTTGCAAGAATAAAATTTGCAGTTCTTCTTTGGCTCAAACAAGAAAAATTTTCAATTTGTCTCTTTGCTATTGACCTCTTACTCGTTACTTAGTTTAAAAGACAACTACTGTGCAAAAATATTAAGGTTGGATCGATCGGGAAACCTCGATTAGTAAACTGACCATAAAAGAAAAGAGAAGAGAAGAGAAACTATATGAAAATTGGCGATCGCGTTCGCGTCATTACATCTGTAATTGTTTACCATTTTCCCAAAAGTAAAAACGAGCCTTTTGATATTAAAGGAATGGAAGGAGAAATTAAAGACATAGTTACAGAATGGAAAGGAAGGCCCGTAAGTGCTAATTTACCGATTAAAGTTAAATTCGATAAAAAATTTGTCTCTCACTTGCGCGAAGACGAATTAGAAGTAATTTTAAGATCCGAGTAGTTGCTAAATTGTTTTCTAGAACGGGGTCAGGGGGTCAAGAGTAATCAAATACAATTGACACCGTAGATCCTCCCCAAAGCCTAGAAAATTTAAAGAATAAGTATGCAAATTTTAAAATATCTCTCTGCCCCGTCTAGTAATTTAAGCAAAAAGGTGCGCGCAGGTCTTATAGTAGTGTTAAAAAATAACTCTATAATTCTATTAAATAATCGTGAAACTAATATCTATTCTCGGATCTACCGGTTCGATCGGAACGCAAACACTCGATATTGTCGCTCAATATCCAGACCAGTTTCAAGCTATAGCCCTTGCTGCAGGGAACAATATCGAACTGCTTGCACAGCAAATTAGACAATTTAAACCAGAAATTGCCGCGACTTATTACGAAGAAAAATTGCCCGAATTGCGAGCGGCGATCGCAGATTTAGAAAATCCACCAATAATTTTAGCCGGAGCAGAAGGAGTTGCCGAAGTAGCCCGCTACAGTAAAAGTCAAACCGTAGTTACTGGAATAGTCGGATACGCCGGACTTTTGCCGACTATAGCTGCGATCGAAGCAGGTAAGGATATTGCTTTAGCCAACAAAGAGACTTTAATCGCCGCAGGGCCGGTAGTTTTGCCTTTAATCGAAAAACACGGCGTTAAATTATTGCCGGCCGACTCAGAACATTCAGCTATTTTTCAGTGCCTTCAAGGAGTTCCAGAAGGGGGCTTGCGTCGCATTATTTTAACAGCTTCCGGCGGAGCTTTTCGCGATTTACCAGCAGAAAAATTAAGTACGGTTAAAGTCGCCGATGCCCTCAAACATCCTAACTGGTCGATGGGTCAAAAAATTACGATTGATTCTGCCACTTTGATGAATAAAGGCTTAGAAGTAATCGAAGCCCATTACTTGTTCGGTTTGGATTACGATCGCATCGATATTGTAATTCATCCTCAAAGTATCATTCACTCCCTGATCGAAGTTCAAGATACTTCTGTTTTAGCCCAATTAGGCTGGCCCGATATGCGCTTACCATTACTATATTCCCTTTCCTGGCCCGAAAGAATTCGTACCGACTGGGAACAATTAGACTTGGTTAAATCGGGAAATTTGACCTTTAAAGAACCAGATCGCCAAAAATATCCTTGTATGGAACTAGCATATGCTGCAGGGCGCGCTGGAGGCTGCATGCCAGCAATTTTAAATGCCGCTAACGAGGAAGCAGTAGCCTTATTTTTAGCCGAGAAAATCGGATTTTTAGACATTCCTCGTATTATCGAAAAAGTTTGCGATCGCCTCAGCAGTCAAAATAAAACTAATCCAGCTTTAGAAGATATTGTCGCTGCAGATCGACAAGCCAGACAAACATCACTGCAAGTTAATCGAGAATTAGACTCTCAAGGTCAGCTTTTCTGTGTTTGATAAAATTCAATTACTCTCAATCTGCTTGTAATTAGTGATTTTACTGCCCGGCTCAATTTTAAATCCTGCAAAAAGCAATCTAATTGACTAGAGGGTATTTGCGACGATCGCCTACTGCGCTAAGCTTGATTAGAGTTCAATTTATATTCAGCCATGCGGGCTATTGTGAAATGGCAAATGAGGAACATCTCAACCAACTCCGTAAAGGAATAAGAAACTGGAATAAATGGAGAAAAAAAAACCGCGATATCACTCCAGATCTCAGCGAAGTCGATCTGACGGGAATGGAGATCTGGCAAGTTGATTTTGCTGGGGCTAATCTCTCCAAATCCAGACTTCGTTTTGCAGATCTCAATAATTCAGATCTTAGCAATTGCGAACTTTGGAAAGCAGATCTCAAAGGAGCTTATCTTTGGAAAGCAGATTTGACCAATGCTTATCTCTGGAGGACTAATTTAGAAGAAGCTAACTTGCAAGAAGCTAATTTAAATGGAGTTCAAGCTTTAGGTGCTAACTTTGAAAAAGCCAACTTGACTGGAGCTTCGATCGAAGATTGGAACATTAGCGGCGATACTAATCTCAAAAATATCATCTGCGATTTTGTTTATCTTAAAGACAAACAGCAAGAGCGTTGCCCTAGCAGTGGCAATTTTTCTCCAGGAGAATTTAGCAAGTTATTCGAGAAATCCGTCAAAACTATTGAATTGATTTTCCGCAACGGGATCGAATGGCAAGCTTTTCTTGCTTCTTATCAGAAGCTACAAATGGAGGTCAACAGCAACGAACTATTCATTCAAGCTTTGGAAAATAAAAATGATGGCGCGCTTTTAATCCGCTTGAACATACCTCTCAATGCTAACGAGGAAGCAGTAGAAGAATTTATGCGTAGAGAATACAATCTCGCACTGCAAATGGTTGATCAAGAATATCGTATGAAAGGTGCTAAACAGGATCAATTGGCAATCTACCGCCAACAAAGTATCGATCTTATAGAAATTACTACTATTGTCGCTAATGCTCTCGCTCTCTAGATTGCGATCGTGTAAACAAATATAAAGATAATTCGCTGCTTGTAAACAAATGAAAAAAATGGCAATTGCTCGCTTCGGGCAATTGCTACATTGAAAGTGTAGCTAGGAAAAACATAGTTATGGTTGAAGCAGCTAAGCAAGGATTAAGCCCGATTAACAGAGAAAATGCTTTAATTCTCTGGTTTGAAGATGTCGGAATTAAAGATGTCGGTTTAGTTGGGGGAAAAAATGCTTCTTTAGGAGAAACGATCGCCAATTTACAACCGGAAGGAATTAAAGTTCCTGGGGGTTTCGCGGTTACAGCTTTTGCCTATCGTCATTTTATTGCATCGGCTGGAATAGAATCTTCTTTACGTCAGATTTTTGCCGATTTAAACGTTGACGATCTAGATAATCTTAGAAGTAAAGGCAGAAAAGCCCGCAGCCTCATTCTGAACACTCCTTTTCCAGAAGAGTTAAAACGGGCGATCGCCGATGCTTATCAGAAATTATGCGAAATCTACAGTCAAGGCGATCTCTCCGAGACCCGCTATATTGACGTTGCTATCAGATCTTCGGCTACGGCTGAAGATTTGCCGGAGGCTAGTTTTGCCGGGCAACAAGAAACTTACCTCAATGTTTGCGGGGTTAAATCGGTTTTAGAGGCAACTCACAAGTGTTTTGCTTCTCTGTTTACCGATCGCGCTATTTCTTATCGCCACAATAACGGTTTCGACCAACTTCAAGTTGCCCTTTCAGTCGGGGTGCAAAAGATGGTACGCTCGGATCTGGCTGCGGCTGGAGTGATGTTCAGTATCGATACGGAAACTGGCTTTAAAAATGCTGCTTTTATTACGGCTGCTTACGGTTTGGGAGAAAACGTCGTTCAAGGTGCAGTAAACCCAGACGAATATGTTGTTTTTAAACCGACTTTAAAAGCAGGTTATCGCCCGATTTTGAAGAAAAGAATCGGCACGAAAGAGTTAAAAATGGTTTACGATCTCGAAGGATCTAAACTGACTAAAAATGTTAGCGTACCCAAAAAAGCAAGAGAAAAGTTTTGTCTTTCTGACGAGGAAATTTTACAATTAGCTCGCTGGGCGATCGCGATTGAAGATCATTATTCTGAAGTTCGCGGCCTCTACACTCCGATGGACATCGAATGGGCTAAAGACGGTATTACTGGAGATTTGTTTATCGTTCAAGCCAGACCGGAAACAGTTCAATCGCAAAAGTCAAGCAATATTCTCAAAACTTATCAATTGCAAGAAACCAGCGAAATTGTAGCTACAGGTCGCAGCGTCGGTAGCGCGATCGGATCGGGAACTGCACGGGTGATTTTAAATGTTAATGAAATAAATTTATTTCAACCTGGAGAGATTTTAATTACAAATCGTACCGATCCAGATTGGGAACCGATCATGAAAAAAGCCAGGGCGATCGTCACTAATTCTGGGGGAAGAACTTGTCACGCAGCGATTATTGCCAGAGAAATGGGCATTCCGGCGATCGTCGGTTGTGAAAATGCAACGCAAAAGGTCAAAACCGGACAGGAAATAACCGTTTCTTGTGCCGATGGTGAAGAAGGTAAAATATATTCAGGTTTGCTCTCTTTTGAGATTAAAGAAGCAGCCTTAGACGAATTGCCCCGAACCCGGACTCAAATTTTAATGAACGTGGGCGATCCGCAACAAGTATTTTCTTTAGCCAGCATTCCCTGCGATGGTGTCGGTTTGGCTCGCTTAGAATTCATTATCGCCAACTACATCCAAGCCCATCCGTTAGCATTAATTAACTTTGACAAACTAGAAGATAAATTAGTCAAAGCAAAAATAGCCGAACTTACCAAAAGATACGAGGATAAACCCCAGTATTTTGTCGATAAACTGGCTCGAGGTGCGGGTACGATCGCCGCAGCTTTTTATCCCAAACCGGTCATAGTTCGTCTCTCCGATTTTAAAACTAACGAATACGCTAACCTACTCGGTGGCAAACAATTCGAGCCAAAAGAAGAAAATCCGATGTTGGGATGGCGAGGTGCATCTCGCTATTACGATCCGCAGTATCGCCAAGCTTTTGCCTTAGAATGCGCCGCAATCAAAAGAATTAGGGATGAAATGGGTTTAACTAACCTAATTCCGATGATTCCCTTCTGTCGTACCCCCGATGAAGGTCGTCTGGTTTTAGCAGAAATGGCAAAACACGGCTTAGAAAGGGGTAAAAACGGCTTAGAAGTCTATGTGATGTGCGAACTGCCCTCAAATGTGATTTTAGCCGACGAATTTAGCCAAGTTTTTGATGGTTTTTCGATCGGATCTAACGATTTGACTCAGCTTACTTTAGGACTCGATCGCGATTCTGCTTTAGTCGCTAAATTATTCGACGAACGCAACGAAGGGGTCAAGAGAATGGTCAAACTGGCGATCGAAACTGCTAAAAAAACCGGACGCAAGATCGGTATTTGCGGTCAAGCACCGAGCGATTACCCCGAATTTGCGAAATTTTTAGTAGAATTGGGCATCGATTCGATGAGTTTAAATCCCGATTCTGTTTTGAAGACTTTATTGATGGTTGCAGAAGCGGAAAGTTAAAAAGATACTATTTTGGCGATCGCTGTTACCGTTAGTTAAATACTCGCGATCGCATCTTATTGCCATCAAATTGTTTTGCTCTAATCCTTATTAGTCTGAATATCTAAAGAACAGGCCGGCTGGCAGTTTCGATCTTGCCAAATAAACCGCCAAGCTGTTCGGTAGTAGCAATTAAGACTTGAGCATCCATACTGGATAAGGGTTTAGAAAATAAATACCCTTGTCCGTATTCACAATTTAATTCTGTTAGGAGAATTTGTTGTTGAATTGTTTCTACTCCTTCGGCAATGACATCCATTTTTAGAGTTTGAGCTAAATTAACTATGGTACGAATTAGCTGTAATTTATCAGTATTGATATCTATTTCCTGAATAAAAGACTTGTCAATTTTTAAAGTATCTAGGGATAAATGATGTAAATAATTTAATGATGAATAGCCCGTGCCAAAATCATCCATTGACAATTTAATTCCGAGTGCTTTAATTTGTTCGAGAACTGAATTAGCGCGATCGAGGGACTCCATAATCGTACTCTCGGTAATCTCTAATTTTAAGCTCTGAGATTGCAACCCTGTTTTCTGGATAATTGTTTGAATGCGATCGAGACAATTAAAAGGATGGTCTGAGGAGAAATTTTTTAATTGAACTGGGGATAAATTGACGCTGACAGTCATCTTGCGAGCAATTTTATATTTCTCCTGCCAAATCCGCATTTGACGACAAGCTTGCTCCATCACCCAGTAACCAATCGGTAAAATCAATCCGGTTTCTTCTGCGATCGGAATAAATTCGATGGGGGATACTAGACCTCTAGATGGATGTTGCCAGCGCACCAATGCTTCAAAGCCAATAATTTCCCGATTGCTTAATTTCACAATTGGCTGGTAAAAAACTTCAAACTCTTCGCGCTCGATGGCTTTACGTAGGTCGCTTTCTAGTTCCAAAGTATGCACTGCTTCTGCATACATCTGCGGTTGAAATACCGTATAGCGAGCTTTACCGGCAGCTTTCGCTCGATACATGGCAGTGTCGGCATCTCTAAGCAGGTCTTCAACTTGGGAATAATTATTGGTCGATGGAGCAATGCCAATACTGGCACTAACAAATAATTCTCTTCCTTGAATTAGAAATCACTGCTCTAGTTGTTGAGAAATTCTTTCGGCGAGATTAATCGCATCTTTCAACTCTTTGAGGTTGTCCATGAGAATAGCAAATTCATCACCTCCGAGCCTGGCAAAAGTATCTTGATTTCGCAAAGATTCTTGAAATCTACGGCTAAAATTAATTAATAGTTCGTCTCCGACTAAATGTCCGAGACTATCGTTAATCTTTTTAAATCCATCTAAATCTAGGAATAAGACTGCAAAAATTGCTTTTGGATTTTTGTTAAAGCGATCGAAGGATTGCTTTAACTTATCTAGGAAAAAACTGCGATTGGGCAAACCTGTTAATCCGTCATACAAAGCTTGATGGCGTAATTGCTCTTCAGCTTCTCGAGCCGTCGTAATGTCCGTTTGAGAGCCTGTCAGTCGGGAAATTTCTCCTCGGTCGTTTTTAACGACAATTGCGCGACAAAGCATCCAACGATAATTGCCATCTTTGTGTAAGATCTGATAGCTAATTTCCAAGGGAGAGTGAGGATTTTGTAAGTAAGAAATAATTGTTTGAGAAACTTGCTCTAGCTGTTGGGGATGGATTCTACTAAACCATTCCTCTGGATTATTTGTAATATCTCGATCTTGATAACCGAGCAGGTATTTCCAACGAGGAGAAAAATAGATTTCTTTAGAAATGAGATTCCAGTCCCAAAGTCCATCATTGGCAGCACGAGAGGCTAAAGCATACCTTTCTTCGCTTTGTTTTAATGCTTTTTCGGTTTGCTTTTTCTGAGTTATATCTCTTGCCAAACATACTATTCCTTCAATTTCACCGGACTGATTCTGGATAATTGAGCTGGAGAAGGCGATCGGAATTTGTTTGCCTTGTTTTGTTAGATAAGTAAGGTCAAAATTTTTGAGCGCGCCTTTTTGAATCAAATCATCAATCTCTAAGGCTGAATCTGAGACGATTAATTGAAAATTTTGCTCGATTAATTCAGTTTCTTGATATTCTAAGAGCTGATAGGTAGCTGGATTTACTTTCTTAATCGTTCCATCGGCGGAGAGAACGATGAGACTGTCAACCATTGAACTGAGAATTTTGTCGAGATAAGATTTGGATACGGTAGTATCTTTGAGGCCCGAGACCATTTGATTGAAAGTTTGAGCTAAAATGCCGATTTCATCTTTACCAAATACAGGAACTTGCACGTTTAATTTACCTGTTCCGACATCAAGAGCCGCACCTTTTAACTGTTCGAGGGGACGAGAAATTGTATAAATAGTGTAAATGCCTAAGATGAAAGATAAAATGAGGGCGACTCCAGTAGAACCACTGATAATTATGTCATTATTATTCAGATAAGTTGTAATTACTTCTGTTTTCTCTTCTTGATCGTCGTAGAAGTTTCTCTGATATCGTTCGAGTAAAGGATAAATCTCATCATTAAATAAAGTCTCTAATTGATTTGAAACCAATTCTCGATCGCGATCGATATTGCTTGTTTCTAAAATCTCTTTAATTATCTTTTCCAGTTCAAGATTTTTTTCTTGGAGCTTGTCAGCAATTCTAATTAAATTCAATTCATCATCTATTCCCTCGCCTTCTTCTTTTTCTTCTTCTAGTTCAATTGGAGAATTGATATCGAATCTCAACATTTCTTCTGAAGCTCGATCTAAGTCTAAGAATTTTTTTGATAGATCGGGAATTATTTCTAAAATTTTTTGTTTATCTTGTTCTAGATATTCATCAGATATTCCGGTTTTTTTTGCCAAAAATAATTATAAGTTTCTGACTCTAATTTTCTCAAATCTGAGTGAATATTTGCTAGCAAATTAGTAGTCTTATTTCCTTTTAATATAGCTTGGTCTATATTGACTTTTGCTTGAGTATTTCCCCTTAAAGAAATAACTCCGACTCCTCCCAATAAAAAAGCACTTGACAAAAATGCTAAACTTAATTTTTGAAATATTTTCATGAAATTTATCTTAATTTTATTTGAATTTTTTCAAATGTTTATAATTGAAAATTAATTGGGGTAATCTCAGAAAAAGATTTAATAAAAATTCAGAGGTCGATGTCTCGGTTGGATCGATCTCTGGATTACTTTGATAGGTTGCAATTAATTGACAATCTTAATTACGATTGTAAGATTACACTCAATGAAAAGACATCAGCAAAATCATTGGCTACGAACAGAAATATAAAGATTCTGCTGGGTAGACGATCGCATTGTTGCAGTGTTGAATTACTTTAACAGTCTCGCAAATCTTTTAATAATAAAACTATTTCATCGATCGCATCTCGCTGCAGAGAAGATTTAAAATCGGCATGATTGAGAATAATACTAATAACTAAAGTTTCATAATTAGCTAATTCTAAATAACCGGAAAGTCCTGAAACTCCGGTTAGAGTTCCGGTTTTTGCTTGCAGTTTGCCGCGAATTGGCGTATTTAAAAAGCGATTTTTTAAAGTTCCGCTAACTCCAGCCACAGCTAAAGAATCGCGATAAATTTGAGCTTGGGGAGTTTTTGCCATTACCTGAAGCGTTTTGACGATTGCTTCGGGAGCAACTAAATTTTGACGGGACAAGCCAGAGCCATCGTTTAAACTATAGCTATTAGAATCGACTCCCAATTTACTTAAAACCAGTTCGATCGCATTTTCTTCGGTT
>JAAUYH010172662.1_pt1 | contig 11885 bp, 8 predicted proteins | sample 7278061 | NCBI WGS metagenome assembly JAAUYH01 (sample SAMN14350203, study PRJNA611818) | marine sediment metagenome | isolation source: surface marine sediment (0.6m) | place: French Polynesia: Moorea | collected 2018-08 | reverse complement strand
ATGTTTTTCCATGTATATTTAATGGAATGATTTAATCACTTTTCACTGATTGCGGCCATTTTTGACCCAAAAATAAATCAATATCAAAAATTACTATATGCATTTGCTTCCGTGTCTTGGATCCATAGAACGTTTTCGTTTCAAAGAATTCGCTGGGTTCCGGTATTTTCAGAGTATGCTAGATAATCTGAGTATTTTCATCATTTACTTTTTGCATTTCTATCTGCAGCTATTAGAAATGTTTTCGATATTTTGCCCTTCAACAATCTAAAAACTTTCTTTTAAATTTCTATGACGTTCATGTAGCTGTTTCTACACTACCCGTCGCTTTCCAGCTCGGATCAGCATAATTATAGCAGGCATATCAGAAGACTCTGCAAAGGCAGGAACATAAATTTTTGAATGTGAGATTCAAATAAATAATCATTAACCCTTTGCATTTGTCTGCAAATCATTGTCACCAACGTTATCCTTCCGAATATTGTATGCTCAACTAAAGTTAATGATGAAAAAAAGAAGCTGACGAAATTCTGATTGTACACAATGAATTGAGTTTCATCGAAGAAATGATTCACTTAAATTTTTTCTTGGTTTGGGCCGAGGATTGTATCGTATACTATCTAGTGAAACTTGAAATTAAATGCTTGTCTAAATGTTGGTCATTCTCAATATCAAAATAATTTGTTTAATTTTCGAACCTTTGAAACTGCTACCTAGTAGAATTAGAATTCTGTTTAACTTTTTTAGGTTTCTGCCTAATGAAATGGTGTCTCCCATGCTCACTATTCCGAATATTCAAATTAGCTGTAAACAAAACTCTATTTCTACCTGATGTGAGCTTCAGGTGTTGTAAAATTTATCAAAGAATCTATTTGTGTAAGTAAAGGTAAATATAGGGATTTACCTGACCTAGCACAGTGCTGTTCGAGTTTTAAAACCCAATAAAATGTGTTTCTGAGATAGACTGTAAATTTACATATATTCAAATCGTCCATTAATCAAGCACTACGTATTAGACATTGATTTTTTATCAATTGAAGGTCACGAGACTCATAGATATGGTGTGATCTATACAGGAAGAAACAAACAGCTGTATGGTGTAGCGTCGGTCCATAAACCAATCATGAAGGACAGACTGAACTTGTTCTGTATGCAAACTTTCCAAAATTTCAAGGAATTAGAAAACCGGTACAGATTTTCAAATTCACACGAATCCATTAGAATAGAAATAGAATACGAATCCAGCACACTAGGGTTATTTCGGATGATCCAAAGAGGAAGGAGCTCAGCAACTATTTCATTCTGACAAACCATCAGTCATCGGTGATTGTAGACGACCTTTCAGAAGCGAGTTCGACTAAAGTCAGCACTCTCCGGATGGATGAGAGAGATCGATTGATCAAGAAAAGATGCAAAATTTATTACGTACAGTAAGCGCGATTTAGTGATGCAGCATTGTACGCTTACCGCTACCAGTCTATGCTACCCATGCCTGGCAAAAAGCGCAATTACTCCGCCGTCACCGCTGCAGGCGCCCTCGATGGAGGTGATGATGATTTCGACGAGAACGAGATACGGGAGGAATTATTGTCTATGTTGAAGCATGGCATGCTGCTCTCCGAATTGCACACTCGGATTCTGGACAAGTTCAACAATGTGACTGAAGACCAAATTCTCGACTTGCTTATTGACATGGACGATGTCGTCACGTATACTGTACCGCCTCGTCGCTGTGGTACGGTCTCATCGAATACTGAAACGGTATACAAGCTTGCTAATATTGAAGAACAACAACAAAACGAAACTGGTCGGTTAATCGAACCCATCCCTACCAACACTCCATACGGAGAACTGCTGCAACGCATATCCGAAAGATTCAAAAAGATAAAAGAGTAGAGCTAGGGTTGCGTTTGAGCGTCATGGACGACAATGTCGAGCAGTAATGGTCTTGTGGCTCATCAATATCTTGGCGTCAAAAAAGTAGAATTAGTGAGCCGTTTCATTAAACATACGTACCGAATTCTTTACTGTTTTTCTGAAAGACTGTCGTGCGCTGGACCATGGGGCTGCCAAGGAAGACGTGCATGGTGTAGGAATCAGCTGAACAGTTCTTCTCCTCGGTAAATCGAAGAGAGAAGAACTGTTTACGCATGACAGTATATTAGTGCATTTAGAAATTGTTTATTGATTCAACATTAACAAGACCTAAAATTTCGATTAATTTCCAGTAGTGCGTGCACAGATAAAAGGAACGATTGCCACTTCAACATTCACACTCTCTACACTCCCAACCCCATTTAAACGCCGCACTTCACCTTCGATGTACTAACTCGTTCTATCTTTTTCTAACTGCAGACGGGGCTGAGCCTGACTCGGCACCATGTCGCAGATCGATAATGCTTTTAAACAAGGCGATGCCGCCTCGCCCGGTTTCGCCTCCACTCCCGATGCGCATCAACGCGCAACTAATAATGACCGTGATGCTTCTTTGAATTCTAATGTAGGACAGCCTACTATCGATGCCGCAACCTCGCCTCGACCCCCTGCTTTTATGAACCATGTGGTGAACGACGAGAATGGGGTGACAAGCGAACCGGCTTCTTCCGCTGCACTTGTGAATGGTGAACAAGAAGCTCGCCAGGATTCGGCTACGGTAAACAATGTGAATGGGAAAAAAGATGATAGTCAAGAGCCATCTCTAGTGAAAAACTCGAATGAAAAGCAAGGTGCCGATGTTCTTAAAGAAGATTTGAAGCCCGTTTGTGAGAAGGAGAAGGCTGTACTAAATGCGAATAATGCCGATGGGAAGAAGAATATTACTAAAGATGTGGTGGCAGTTGTGAAGAAAAAGGGGAGTGGTGGTGAAAGAATTCGAGATGTAGGGACCATTGTCAATGATGTTGTCAGTGTTTCCGTTCCCATTGAGGGCAAGCCTTTGAAAGAGAGTGCGAACTTGACTCGTGATGGGGGCACGAATGTGATGCAAGGTATGAACGGAAACTCGGTTCGCACATTGTCATCACCGGAAGTGGGTAAAGTGGATAAGGTTGTTGAAACAGTTGAACCAAAGCATGAAGTTATGGAAGTGGAACATGCATCGTCTCTAAAAAAGTCCCAAGTAACTAGCTCGGTTGGACCGGATGTCATGAAAGATGGGGATAGTGATAAGATTGGTGTGGATGATAAGAAATCATTACCTAACAAAATTGATCAAGATAATCCCGAGGGGATAACGTCCCATGGCAATGTGGCTGATGCCTTATCGGACAAGAAAACAGACCCATTACCGAACTCTGAAATTAGTGAATTGGGGAAGGTAGAACGTGCTGCAGAGGCAACTGCTTATTCTTCAAGGAATAGGTTCGCAGGAACGAAGAAAGCGGTGTTGATGGAAAGGTATATGAAATGCATCACGCAAAAACCTTCTAGTTCCGAGAAGCCTGCAGACAGTGGCACTACCGTCAAAAACAAGCAAAATCCCAATGCAGGGCGGTACGTAGAAGAAGAGATTATAATTGATTCAGGTGATGCGAGTCTCATTGCTCCGTTGAAAGTGAACCATGGTGCAAGTGTACATGATGGTGCTCATTCAGCAATGAATGGAAACAGTGTTGGGAATGCCAAGTCAGTTGAACCTCGCCGTACAAACGTGAATGAGGCTGAAATGAATGTCTCAGCTGAGCCTTCTACTGATGAAGTAATGGCGGATGCGAATCTCGAACAACAGTTGAAAATAGAATCTCCTAACCCGACCAACCCGAACTCGAGCACCTCCTGCGAATCCAAAGAGCACGACGAGGCCGAAAATTCCACTGTCGCAAACAAAAACACCAACGTAATCGGAAATGACTCCGCGGCTCAAACACAACAACGAACTAACCTTAACAGCCAAAAAAGAATTGCAACCACATCCTCAAAACGGAGAAGATCGGTTCCTCTGAATCTAAGGATTGAAAGTGTACGGAATTTTAATCGCCTGAGAAGAGAAGAGATTCGGGAAAGGGCACAACCTAGTGCAATGTCATTATCATCATGTGAAGAAGATGAGTCAGATGATGATAAAGACGAAGATTATAACCAGGAAGATGAAATCCACTCGCTACGGCGCCGAGGTGATGATATTGAGTTGGAGGGGGTCCGGAACGGTCGTGGAACCCGACAGCCAAGCCGAAAAAAACTCCGTGTCAGCACAGAAGTCGCGCCCGCTCCGGAGGTCACGGAGCAGGAAGAAAAATGCTTCTTCTGCAAAAAACGCTTTCTTCCGGATACAAAGGTTACTTGCCGATTGTGTAGACAATCCATCCACTACTATTGTATCACGCCGCTGATAGACGGCGTGCCTAATTTCCCGTGGAAGTGCATGAGGTGCATTCGTCGGAGAGCCAAGTCAAGCAACGTCCAGCATAAGTCAACACAAACCAACGACCGTGCTTCTGTCTACTTGTCGGACCAGAATCGAGACTGGATACCTGCCAACCTGAGAAACAAGCCCAACCTGGCAGATGTTCTACCAATGAAGCCTGATCATCGCTCGTTACCTCGTCGAAAAGACATCGAAGAGTCCGGTCAATCTGAACCGAAGCCATGCGTAAAGTGTGGAAAGGAAATTCCGTCCGGTGAAGGTGGCTTCGGTTACTGCACCTTAGCTTGTGCTCGTGGCAAGGATGCCGCCGCTCCCAGTGGTCGTGGTCGTGGAAGGGGAAGAGGCCGTGGAAGAGGTCGCGGTAGAGGCCGTGGCCGCGGGCGTGGGCGCCCGTCACATGCGTCGTTGTTGACCCCATCTTCGGGTGCGGGTAGCCCAAGTGGCAACGAAGGTAATAATTCTGAAGGCAATACCAATTCTGTGAATGTCCCAGAAAGCGCACCTCCAGTCGCAGCACCACCCCCGAGCCCACCGGAGCAGCTCAAGCAGCTGTATGGCAAGGAAGCCATCGCAAGAGCTAGTGCGCCGGGTTACATCAGGAGCGCGGCCCGTGGTGTGAAGCCGGGAAAAGGATTCAAGTTTTGCCATGCCTGCGATCAACTCGTGGCAAACAGACGATTCAATTGCGTCTTTTGTCAATCTGGAAACCCAAGTTCGCGACGCCCTGCAGCTAATGGAGCAGAACCTTCTACGGTTAGCCGTCGACGTGGTGCACCACCGGATAATATTGGTGCATTGCAAAGTGTGAAAAGGAGAAGGGCCACTCCTCCCGCAGCAGCCTCGGCGGCGCAAGCTACATCTGCATCTAATGTAGCGACAAGTGGTGGGGAGAGGTCTGCGAATGTTCAGCCGACAGTCACGAGAATGGGTTCAGTACAGAACTCAAACGCGAACTCGGTCGTCAATTCTGCTGCTACCGCTGTCGCCTCGCTGACTGCTTCTGGCATGGCTCCAGTCGTTCCAGTTGTGACGAGCATGGGTGTCGTTAATAACTCGTCGAATGGCCACCCAATGCTAACCACTAGAGCACACCCTGTACGCGCGGCTCCGGTTTCCATTGCCCCAAACCCGAATATGGTTAGTGCGAACATGTCTCAGGCACAGGTGATACTGCCTGCGCCTCAGCCACGGCATTCTATCGCGATGCTGATTAATGGTCCGCCTGCACCGCCGCCTCAGCCTGCGACAGACATAAATCGCGAGAGGCGCGTATTCCGCCCGGCCCAAGCAGCTCCACAACCACATCAGCAACAGGCTCAGGCACAACCGTCGACGCAGCCTCAATCACAGTCGAGGATGAATATGTAAAATGCAAGTACAGTAAGAGAAGCTGAAGGAGTAGGGCAGAGGACAAGTGAGAGTTGAGGGTGAGGCGGGGAAGAAGATAATTCGTACGATAAAGAAGCGGATCAAGTAAAGAGACGTTGTACAACAATTCACTTTGCTCAACACGGTTTACATTATTCACTTACCTACGCAATCGGAAAACCGACCAGTGGTTCGAAATCAGCTCTTACAAACAGTACAAAAGTCCACCTTCTGTGGTCTGGGAACAAGTGGAAAGCACGACATCAGCTGTGGGTCGAGGATTTAGACGACTTTGAGCTACCGAACAACGAGCCAACGCTCTTCTTCGCGCGAGCAGTACGAGACTCGCGTGTCATTGAAGCGCGTGGTGTACGCGGCACGGGTTTCGCATTGGCGTTGCGTGTGCCGGCAGCATTGCTGGGAGTTCTGGCGTCGTTGCTGAGAGTGACGTCGGGCTGCGGCAAGACGTAGCGCACGTTGTTGAGCGACACATTGTCAATGCCGATGGTGGGATGACGCAGGCTGTGTTTCCACTCGCCGTCAACGATGTACTTGAACTCGTGGGGGCCGGGCGGTACAGGCGTCACGACGCTCCACATCCCGCCGCCCTCGTGAAACATCTGTATCGCTTTCCAGTCATTCCAGTCGCCGGACAGCTGCACGTCGTCCTTCGCGCCGTCGGCGTACACGAACTCGGTCTTCACGCCCTCGGGCAGCTGCGCGTTGCGCGCGCGCTTGCTGCTGCCGAACATGGTTGGGGGGCGTGGAAGATGCGTGCGCGTATGTGCTCACATTTCGATTCGCGGCTGCGACTGCCGTGAGCCACACGGTGTGGTCAGTTCGCAATGCAATTTGGGGCATGTTCGCGTACGCAACCGTGGATTGGGGTGGCTGAGGTGTTTTGCCAAGTGGGGTGTGGCCGTTGGCTGCCGCCGTAGGGTTCAAATTGTTCGTGCGTTGGCGCAGTAGCCGTGTTTCTGCCTGTATCGGTAAGCAACACGATGCCCCGGACTAACACGAAAGGAAAGAAGAGCGCCTCGCGTGGGCGTGGCGGTGTCTCGAAACGCCGTTCGCGTCAGCCCACGGCCGAGCAGCTCGATTACGAGATGGAGCTCTTGCGCGCGCAGCGAGATAATCGCGAGAAGGAATTTCTTGAGGAACAGCGCAAGAAGCGGCGCGAGAAACGCAAGCAAACGTTAGACGATGAGATGGACGCGTACTTCGCCGCGAGAGATGCGCCACCCCTCGATGATGCTGCCGCCGCTAAACAGACCAATGCTGAGAATAAGTAAACTGTTGTTTGTAACTCTTTCACTTTGTTGCCGTATGCCTGTTTCTACTCTTGCTATTCTCTCTTAGTGTTAGTGTTATGTAGATGCGAGGCTTACGTCACTCGGTTTTGTCAGTTTTGCGAGGGAGGACCCGTGCAGTCTACAGGAACGAGTACAGAACTCGTACAAAACTCGGATTGGAATCCAATACAGTACTGTAGATGCCACAACATGCTGTAAGCAGTGTCGACTTAATCGATACTATCGACCGACCGACCTCCCGCCACCAATGCGGCAGTCGGGGCGAGTTCGTGCTGCGGCACAGCATGCCGTCGATTAAGGTGAATGGGATCGATGTGGACTTCCCATTCGATCCTTATCCATCGCAAATCAGGTATATGTCTTCTGTGATTGATGCGCTGAGAGGCGGCCAATCCGCCTTATTAGAGTCGCCAACTGGAACAGGAAAAACTCTCTGTTTGCTTTGCGCCACTTTGGCGTGGCGCGCCACTTATATTGCGGCATTGCAGGCACGTGCGCATGGCGCGCTCAATACCGAGTTGGCGGAATTGGCGGGCGTACCGGAAACTGGGGATGGTGGGGCGTTCGCTGCATTGGCCGCGTTATTGAAGCCTGATGGGAAAGGCGCGGCGGCGTTGCGAGCACCGAAAGTTATATATGCGTCTAGAACCCATGCGCAGCTTGGTCAGGCTGTGCGCGAATTGCGACGCACCAGTTATCGGCCTGGTGTGGTGCAGTTGGCCAGCAGAGATCAGTTATGTATTCATAGAATACGAAAACGTTTGTCGGGTGCTAGATTGAATGCGGCCTGTCGCGCTTTAACCGCACCGAGACGACGTGGTTGTAAATTTCACCATCCCGTCGCCTCGGTACGACCCACGGAAAATAAGGCCGAAGAATTAGTGAAGAACATGCACGAGCAACCACCCCTAGATATCGAGGAGTTGCGTGTGTTTGGCGAGGGAATTGGTGCTTGTCCTTGGTTTCTGAGTCGCGCTGCAACCATGGCGGAGTCGTGCGATATTTTGTTCATTCCTTATAATTACTTGATGGATCGACACATTCGTCAATCGTTGGATGTCGATTGGGCTAATGATGTGCTCATTGTTGATGAAGCACATAATATGCCCGATGTTTGCTCGAATGCCATGAGTTTTGAGTTGAGCCGGAGAGTGCGTGATGGATGTATTCGAGAACTTGACGCGTGTATAAAGCGTGGGTTAAACCCGTTGGGGATCAAGATTCCTGCGTTGGAGGAACTCGCGAAGACCGAAGAGGGACTGGATAAGGTGTTGGGATCGGAGAATCGGGATATGCTGGAGTTTCGTATTTTGAGAAGCGTGCTCTGTAACATGGAGAAGTTCGTACAGGAAGTTGTGTTCCCTCCGCGTGATGGCGGCGATACGGATTACAAAGTGTTTGAGCCGGACACATTGAGAAAGTTGTTTAAAGATGTCGATGGACCGACGGAGGAAACTTGGGAGCTTTTTGTTGAGTTGTTAGACAGAGCAATGCAAGTTGGTGCGAAGAATGATGAGGAGAAACAAGATGAAGACGCTGAAGACGGTGAAGAGGAAAGAAGAGGTAATAATCCGTTGCAGATCTTACAATCTGCGATTCGTGTTTTGTTCTCGACTGCGAAAGAAGGACATCCAGATAGCTTTCGGCTCGTTGTACATACCTCGAATGAAGAGAGACATGGTCGTTCTCTTTGCTATTGGTGCTTTGACCCCTCTATTGCGATGAATGACTTGCTTAAATTGGGTGTTCGATGTGTGCTATGTACAAGTGGCACATTAGCACCGCTTTCCACTTTTGCGTCTGAATTGGGCGCTTCGTTTCCAGTGCGACTGGAGAATCCTCATGTGGTACCAACGCAGCAGGTGCTTGCAGGAATCGTAAGTGCGGGACCATGCAAGACTGGGCTGAGTTCGGCGTACCGGAAACGAGGCGAAAAGACAGAAATGGGATTGGGAAGGGCATTACTACAAATTATTGACTCGGTGCCAGACGGAGTACTGGTATTTTTCCCGAGTTATAGTGTGATGGAGAAGTGTGTGGAGACATGGAAACGATTAGGGCCGACGGGAAGCAGGCCTTCCCTATGGGAACATATGTGTCGTAGGAAACGAATGGTTGTGGAACAGCGTGCGTCGCAATCGTTGGCGGCGGCGATGGAACTGCATCGTGCGAACGTTGATGCTGGCGATGGGTCAATGATGCTTGCGGTTTGTCGCGGTAAGGTGAGTGAGGGTATTGATTTTAGTGATGAATACGGGCGTGCCGTTATTGTCACTGGATTGCCATATCCCAGTGCGTTTGACCCGAAGATAAAACTCAAACGCGAGTTGTGTGACAGGAAGCGACAACGGCAAATGGAAGGTGGGCACACCGGATTGAATTGGGGCGCGACACCGACTGGGTCTGAGTGGTACATGGTGGAGGCTACTGTTGCTGTTAATCAGGCAGTGGGAAGAGCTATCCGTCATCGTAACGATTTTGGAGTGGTTTTGTTGTGTGATGAACGATTTGAAGGCGGTGGAGTGAGGAATAAGATTAGTAAGTGGCTGAGACCGCAGCTGAAGGTTTGGAAGGAATTCGATGGGCTGCCAAAGACAATAGATGATTTTTTCAATCATGTGAAAACATTGCCGTGTGCAAAGCATACGAAAAAGTCTAACCTGTCGAAAGCTGTGTTGGACATTGTGAATCGAACGGAAAACGTCGAGGTAAAATCGCAGCAGGCGGATTCAGGGCAGGTGCGAACTATTGAACTGAAGGATGATGAGGTGTTGGACAAGATAGAGGAATATTCTCAGATTCCTGCAGCACAGTTGAAAAAAAGAAGCAGGGCGGCTGCGAAAATTGGAGAACCTTCCATTACGCAGCGATTTCTTGCGTCGCAACCCGTAGTTCCTGAGAGTTCCAAAGTATCTCAACCGGTTGCGAAACGACCGCGCTCGTCAAAACCTGCACCGTTATCGAAACGTGCGCGCGCGGCATTCAAGGGAAAAGACGAAGTTCGCCAGTTCATTTCATTGTTCAAGCGTATTTTGGCTGCGGGCAAAACTGTGGCTGAGGGCGAGGGCCCACTGTTGCGGAAGGCAGAGGCGGATGGGGTTGTTGCTGCGGGGGAAGTGGTGAAGTTTACGCGCGCGAATGCGGACGCCCAACAATGTGAACCATTGTTGAGGGAAATTCGTGCGCATGTGCCGGTCAGGTTTCGGGGTGCGTTCGACATGGCATTGCGTGAGAAGTAAAACTTGAACTAAGATGAGGTAATCAGTGCCTTGGAATTACACCTCTCGACTCTCCGATGGCGTCACAGGAATGGAGAAATTGTCGACACTGCGATGATGCGACCTATTTCTGAGAGCGGTATTGTTGATTATCAGGTGCATCAAAAACAAATGGCTTTCGGTAGAAGAGGAAAAACTCCAGCGATTTTTCAGGTCCGAAGTTGCTGAGGTTCAGTGAAGTCGGGATGTTTCCTAATTTTGAAAGTTCTCATTCTACATTGTCGAAAACAGAACATGTTCATTATCTTTTCCTGTCTATTGCTAGTTAAGGTCAACACTGGAGAGATTCCCGTCTAGTGAACCAGGAACAATTGCAGCTCGAATCATGAGTTCAGACCTCGTTGAAATGCTAGTCTCGTTCAGACCGCGTAGGAATGTGTTTGACATTGAAGCTGCGCGAGTATGTATGGAATGAGTCCCGACCTAAACTATTACTGTACCATACGCATCACGTGAGTGAATATCTCATCAACGAAATGCAGGAAAGAATAATACTCATGGCTCAACACGCATTCATTACCAGAGATTGACTTATGGTTACACCGGTTCAGCAGCCGCTGAATTTCTACGTTACCTACAATACTGTATCCAACTATCGGACTGATGCTACTGTATGCAACATGAAAAAAGGAGAAGAAACCTGGTCCAGAAAGATACGTGCAAGAGAAAGGATCGCTGGCAGATCCGGGAAACTTTCCAATGTGTCATTTATTTTAGATGAGCGTAAGGTGAATGCCAAGTTCCTGATGGAAGTGCCGAAAACAGTATCTCAAGATAAAAAAGACTTTCAACCTCCCATTAGCAGTTTAGCCCCTCGCGCTTATTCGATTCAACATTTCAATTCGGTTACCCCTGAGTCTGCAGCGACCCATTGACTATGTCCGTATAATTTAAATTACCTACGATGTCCTTCTAAATTTAGTTATAAAACATTCTGAATATGCACAAGTCAGGATATTTTCCTCATTACAGGCTGCAGTTTGGTAGCGCAAACCAGTTTGTTTAAATCGACCAGAGAACATTGAATTGCCGAGCAAACGTTTTTCGTAAACAATAAAATTTGTACTATAAACATCAAAATAACAACCGTGTATTGGTACCTTACTAAATCGATTTTCTCTATACATGTAAATGAAAAACAGTGCAAAAATATATTAAATAAAAAACTGTACAAGATTGTAACTAAATAGTCATTTCAAAATGAACCGAACCCATTTACAGAATGTCCTTTAATCTGTACCTGAAAGTATGGAGTTTACATGTTAAGTACCCTAAACTACGAGGAATCTTATCGTGCGCGTAAAATTTTCTGCTTTACTGAATATCGACAAATATTGTGAATTTTATCTGATGCGATTTGAAAAAAGTGCGAGTGTCATAAAACGATGCCCCGAAACTTCAGTGCCTCTCCAAGTTACACAACTCGTAAATTGTACTGCAAATCAAGTCGCTAGCTTCCGAACAAGTGGAAGAGATAGTAATTTTCCATTCTTCTGAAGAAGGACCGTAGTGTAGGTCGAGAAGACCTTGAACTATCGTATCAGTGAGGCGAAGCGCTTTGTT
>JAAUYH010085562.1_pt1 | contig 11885 bp, 7 predicted proteins | sample 7278061 | NCBI WGS metagenome assembly JAAUYH01 (sample SAMN14350203, study PRJNA611818) | marine sediment metagenome | isolation source: surface marine sediment (0.6m) | place: French Polynesia: Moorea | collected 2018-08 | reverse complement strand
GCGTCGCCAGCTACCACGCGGCCCTGGCCATCGACCCGACGGAGCACTCGGCCCTGACCGGTCTGGGCGCCGCCCATCTGAAACGCGGCGAACCCGACGACGCCGTCAAGGTGCTGGAAAGGGCCGTCGCCGCCGGCCCGATGCCGACCCGGGCGCTGTGCTACCTCGCCCTGGCGCTGACCGCGGCTGGCCGCGGCGACGAGGCGCAGAAGATCGCCGATCCGGACAGCCAGGTCGTCGTGACCGAACTGCCGCTGCCGGACGGCTTCGACGATCTGGACTCGTTCAACGCCGCGCTGATAGCCGATGTGACGGAGCACCCGACGCTGGTCTGGGAGCCGGGCGGCAAGACCACCCGCGGCGGCGCCCAGACCGGCGATCTGCTGCTGCAGCCCACGCCGGCGATCCGCGCCTTCGAGGGCGCGTTGCGCGAGGCGATCGACCGGCTGCTGGAGGAGCGGGCGGTCGATCCGGACCATCCGCATCTGCGCCGCCGGCCCGACCAGTACGCCCTGAACATCTGGGGGACGGTGCTGCAGGAGAGCGGCCAGCAGCTCTCGCACATCCACGCCTCGGCCTGGCTGAGCGGCGTCTACTACGCGGAGCTGCCCCGCGGGACCGGCGGCGAGAGCCATGCCGGCTGGATCGAGTTCGGCCGTCCGGGCTACGGGTTGCCGGAGCCCGAGGGGATCGCCACCCGACTGGTGGAACCGAAGGTCGGGCGGCTGGTGATGTTCCCGTCCTACCTGTTCCACAACACGGTGCCGTTCGCCGGCGACGACCGGCGCATCAGCATCGCCTTCGATCTGCTGCCGCGAAGTTTCGGCTAGCGCATATTCCGCTCACGCGGAGCCGGCGCCGGCCCGCTGGATCAAGATCGATTGAGATCGAATCGATCTCGATCGTGAATCTTGATCTATTTGATTACGTCAGAGACTGATTCACGCCTCATGACGGTTCGGCATTAGGCGATCAGGCTCTCGCGCCTATTCGGCGTGGCTGCCGACGGCGCGCCGGCCATTCTCCACCGGCGTCGGGTCGCGCACCACGCGCTGAGCCGGGAACAGGGCCCGGACCATCGTCCCCTGGCCGACCCGGCTTTCGATCACCAGTTGGCCGCCATGGACCTCGACCATGCTCTTGGTGAGCGGCAGGCCGAGGCCGGTTCCCGGATGGCGCCGGTTGATCGCGGTATCGACCTGGCCGAACGGCTCCAGCGCCTTGTCGATCTCCCGCTCGGTCATGCCGATCCCGGAGTCGCGCACCTCCACGGCCATGCAGCCATCCTGGTCCAGATAGCCGCCAATGGTCACCGTGCCGGACCCGCTGGTGAACTTCAGCGCATTGGTGATCAGGTTGATCAGGATCTGCTTGAATCGACGTCGGTCGGCGCGAAGCTGCGGCAGGTCGGCCGGCAGGTCCTCGACCAGTTCGGCGCCGGCGGAGTCCGCCCTGGCCTGGCAGAGCCGGATGCACGAGCGCACCGATTCCGCCACGTCGACGACCTCGTCATTGATCTCCAGCTTGCCGGCCTCGGCCTTGGAGACGTCGAGGATATCATTGATCAGGGCCAGCAGGTGCTGGCCGCTGGCGTGGATGTCACGGGCATAGTCGCAATATTTGCGATCGCCGATATCCCCGGCCAGCTCGTCGCGGATCAGTTCGGAGAACCCGATGATCGCGTTGAGCGGTGTCCTCAGCTCATGGCTCATCGTCGCCAGGAAGGCGGATTTCGCCGCATTGGCGGCATCCGCCTTGTCGCGCGCCCGTCCCAGATCGCGGGCGAATTCGGCGAGCTGCTCGCCCTGGCGCTCCAGCCGGTCGCGGATTTCCTCCAGCTCCTCGACCCGGTGCCTGAGCGCGCCCTGCGCCGCCCGACGCTTCTCGACCTCCTCCTCCAGGGCGGTCGTGCGGATCCGCACCAGCGCCTTGATCCGTTCGGTGTTGCGCGCCTCCCTCTGGGCGTAGAAGGCGACCAGCGCGGTCAGGACGAGGCCGACGATCAGCACGATGGCCGGCTGGACCGAGGCGAACCGCCCGACGAACCGGTCGGTCGGAGCGAACTCGGCCCGCCAGGCGCGGGTGGCGATCTGCAGCGGCGTGCGGTCGAACACGAAGCGGCTGTCACGAATGGGGGAGGGCTCGACCAGGGTCTCGCGACGTTCGGCATCGTAGTGATAGACGAACGACTTTGCCGGAGCCGTTCCGATGTCGCTGAGGCGGATGTCGAGGTCGAAACCGGGCAGATGGTCGACCGCCCAGTCGACCATGTCCTCGATGCGCAGTGCCAACACCACGAATCCGGTCAGGGCCTCGCGCCGCTCGACATAGTCGACCGGGTCGCTGTCCCGGGCGAAAAGCGGGCAGAAGATCACGATGCCGCGGCCGGCGCCGTCGCCGCCGACCAGGTCCAGCGGCCGCGACGCGGTGGGAAGACCGCTGTCCCGCGCCCAGGCCATGGCGGTGCGAAGAATGACGTCGCCGGCCAGATCGAATCCCCGGGTCAGGCCCTGCTCCGGCACCGGCCGGCCGAAGACGATCGGGAACAGGTCGCGCTGCGGCACCGTCTGATAGGGCGCGCCGGTCGCCGGGTCGATGACGTCGGCGATGCCGCGTCCGCGCAGCAGGTTGACCCGGCTCGGCAATTCGTCGGCGGGCAGGCGCGGCGCCCAGCCGAGCATGTGGATGTGGGGCTGCCGCTCCAGCGCCGGCGCCACGAAGGTCTCGAACTCCTCCTCGGTCACCAGGACGGAGGCGTTGAACAGGCCGGACAGGCCACTCAGGACATCGACATGCCAATCGATGGTGCGTTGCAGGAGCTGATAGATCTCCGACGCCTCGTCCTGGAACTCGTCGTCGAGCTGCTGCAGATGCTGCCGCCGCACATCGAGGAAGACGAACAGGGTGACGGCGCAGCCGACCAGCAGCACCGCGGCCCCGGCAAGGTAGGGCCGGAACCGCTCGCGAAGGCCGGGACGCAACGCCTCGGCGGACCGGCCTTCGGCCTCATCGTGATCCGCGGCCGTCTCGTTTCGCGTCGTCATCCGCATGCAAATCTGTTCGCAGAGCGCCGGTGCGCCATTGTGCGCGACCGACAGTCATGGCTACGTCGCGGCCGCGCATCCCGAGGGGTCGGTCCAAGGATAACACCTGGCGGACGCCCGATCGATCCTCGTTTCTAAGTCGTCGCAACGCCGGCTCTCGCTATGAATACGTGTAGCCCATGGCTTTATCTAGCGAAGATTGGGCCAATCTGTGTCGAATGCGGCTGCAAATATAGGTAGTTGCGACGTTCGCACAGGACTCCGATCAAGAGGAGCAAAAAGAATTTCACACGAACTGTAGTAAGTCTCTTCGGATTGACCGACAACATGTGGTATGTTGCCAGCGCGATCATCGATTGATGGGGTTGATGGTCGCTTCGACGGTCCACAGCCCCGGACCGTAGCTGCGGGCGATCACTCCTGGGGGGCGGAGACAGTGACGACGAAGGTCCTACGGTCCTGGTTCACGGATCGGAACCGGCCGCACGTGCTGGCACTCGGCAATCAAAAGGGCGGTGTCGGCAAATCGACGGTGGCCATCCACTTGATCATCGGACTGATGCGCCGCGGCTTCACCGTCGGCAGCATCGACCTCGATGAACGCCAGGGCACCCTGTCCCGGTTCATGCGCAACCGCCAGAGATTCCTGACGGCGGCGGAGATCGATCTGCCGCTGCCGGACAACCAGGGCCTGTACCGCTCGATCCACGACACCGCCAGCAAGGCCGGTGAGGACGAGATCTCGCGCCTGGCCAAGGTCCTGGAGCGATTCCGCAACAAGGACTTCATCGTCATCGACATTGCCGGCGACAACACCTTCCTGTCCCGCTGCGGCCATATCCTGGCCGACACCCTGATCACGCCGCTCAACGACAGCTTCCTGGACCTGGACGCGCTGGTGCGCATCGACGTCGATGGCGAGCGCATCATCGGGCCCAGCGCCTACAGCGTCATGGTCACCGACGGCTCCGCCCGCCGCGCCGCATTCGGCGGCGGCACGCCGGATTGGATCGTCATGCGCAACCGCCTGTCACAGCTCGATTCCCGCAACAAGCGGCAGATGCAGGCGCTGCTGGAGACGCTGTCTCCGCGGATCGGATTCCGGGTGGCGCCCGGTTTCTCCGAGCGCGTCATCTTCCGGCAGCTGTTCACCAGCGGCCTGACCGTCCTCGACCTCGACGAACCGGCCATCGGCATTCCGCGCAGCCGCAGCCATCTCACCGCCATGCGCGAGATCGACGATCTGCTGACCCTGATCGGCCTGCCCGAGCGGCAGTCGGAGGACGAAGCCGACCGCCGCATCGCCTAGCTCTGCACGGCATGGCGCCGGGTCGATCCGGAACCGTCACGGTCCGGATCTCGGCGCGCCCATAAGGGGCATTGTCCGGGCGGTGCTTGCGCCGGCCCGCGGTCCGTGGGAATAAAGACTCAAACGAATCACGAACTGATTCGTGGGGGCATGGGGCAATACCAAGGGACGGGGATGGAATCCGAACCGCTGGCCGGGATGCCGGCCCGATTTCGCAAAGTGCCGTATCGCGCCGTCCGCGATACCAGCCTGCCGGCAGGCGCCTTGCGACTGCTGATCGCCATCGCCTGCAATGCCGACACCGACGGTCGATGCGCCTTGGAGACCGATCGGCTGGCCTCCGAAGTCGGCCTGACGCCGGATGACATTGCCCGTTTCAACCGCCAGCTCGCCGAGTCCGGCTATGTCTCGGCGCGGCAGGAGGATCGCATCTGGCAATACCAGCTGGTGCTCGAACCGGACGGCAAGGGCGCCCAGGGCACGGCGATCCGCATGGACCAGCGCGCCCGGGCCCAGAGCGGGCGGACCCGCGGGGTCAACCGGCTGATGCGGGCCTGGCGCGACGCCGACCGCTTCAGTTTCTGGCTGCGCACGGTGCTGCCGCCGGACGATACCGACCTGTTCTGGAGCTGGGCGCTCAGCAACGAGGACGACTACCACAACCTGGTGCAACGGTTCGGCGACGCCAAGGATGACGGCGCGCTCGAGGCGCTTCTGCGCGAGACCGTGGCGGTCATCGCCAGCGTGAGCCCCGGCGACCCGAACCCGGGCGTCGAGGGGCGCAGTTCCGCCGCCTGACCGCCCGTCGGCCGGCCAGCGTCAGGCCGGCGCCAGCGCCTTCTGGGCGGTTCGGCTGTCGGCCCGTTGCGGCACCGCCGGCAGCGCCGCCAGCATCACCCACAGCCCGACCGCCAGAAGGGTCGGAATGCTGTCGATGTAGTCGCTGAGATAGGCGGTGTACCGCCAAGGCAGGGCGAACAGGGCGACCAGGATGATCGCGGCCCTCTGAACACCGCGAGAGACCGCCCGGTCCGGGGCGAAGACCTGGCCCAGCAGGAAGAACATCGCCGGCACCGCCGCGACGAGATGGTGCGGCCAGGTGAGCGGCGCGATGAAGAAGGTCGTCAGGATCATCACGCTGAACGCGTGACCGTAGTAGAGCGCCGGCTCGAGGCCACGCCGCCGCCACAGGGTCCAGGCGGAGGCCGCCAGGACGACGGCCGAGGCGCCGTAGCCGATGGCCTTCGCCAGGGCGACGTCCGCCACCAGCCGGGAGAACAGGCCGTTGAAGCTCTGGTTCAGCGAGTGGCCGGGCGGGAACAGCGCGAACGGGGTCTCGGCATAATCCGCCGACGGCGCGACGATGAACAGCCATTGGCGCCAGAACTCCGCCGGGAACAGAATCAGGGACAGTCCGAGAAAGGCCGCGACCACGGCCCCGCCGGACATCAGGCCGCGCAGGTCGCGGCGCATCAGCAGCACCAGGAACAGGACGGCCGGATAGGTCTTCAGGACGGTCGCCAGCCCGAGGAAGACCCCCGCCCAAGCCGACTGCCCGCGCTCCGACCGCTCCCAGGCCAGCACGATCAGGATGGTCACGAACAGATTGACCTGGCCGGTCAGGAAAGTGTGCGTGATCGGGTCGTAGACGGCCAGGATCAGCAGGCACAGGAGGGCGACCCGGTGCTCCGCGATCGGCCCGATCAGCATCCTCGAGAGCTTCAGCGCCAGATAGACGAAGGCGGCCCAGTTCGCGAGGATCATCACGACGGCGCCGGTTTCGTATCCGACCAGCGAGAACGGATAGAACAGCGGGATCGCGCTTGGCGGGTAGACGAAGGGGTAGACCCAGAAGTCATAACCCTCGGTGTAGCCGGCGACGTATTCCGCCACATAGGGGGACTGGCGCCAGTTGAACACGATGTCGGCGACATAGAAGAAGGAAGGGAAGTCGATCAGATGGATCGACTGGTCCCGGTCCAGGCGGATCAGGTTCTTCAGCACCAGCCAGACCGAATGGATGCACAGGCCGGCGGCGATCGCGCGGATCATGCCTTTGTCGATGGTCACGGCGATACCGGTTCTGCTCGAAGGCGCCAGACGGGCCGGGCGATTGTGCGGACCACCGATTAACGAATGCCTTCGACGCCGTCCGGTGACGGCCCGCAGGGCCGGTCGACCCGGTCCGACTGCCGCTTCGGCTCCGGTCGCGGGTTGTAGTAGACGTCGAGATGCTGGGTGCGGCCGTCGAAGGCGATCACCTGCCGGCTGACCAGCTCCGACCGGTCGAGCAGCGGCCCGAGCTGGTCCTCCAGGCTGCCGTGCATCGGCCACATCACATGCATGTAGTCGGCCGCCCGACGCCAGTCGGGCCAGTCGTAGTCGCAGTCGTGGCGGTAGCCGGCCAGGCTGTCCAGCACATAGGCCTCCCCATAGTGGAACGGCAGGACGCCGGCCCCGAAGGTATGCACCCGCGGCACCCGCCCGTCGCGCCCGAGCTCCTGCCAATGCGCCCGTGTATCCAAGGCGTTGCGGCGCATCGCCGGGAGGAACTCCTCGGCATAGTTCGCCAGCGTCACCTGCGGGTATTCGAAGACCCGGCTCGCCGCCGGGCCGAACACATGCAGCACGGTCGGGTTCAGCGAGGTGGTGTGGAGGTAGACCGCCAGACCGGCCTGCAGCACCGCCGCCGCGGCCAGCAGCGCCGCCGCCCTGGCCGCCCCGGCGACCGGGCGTCCGATCGCCATCGCCGCCAGCACCATGACCGGGATCACCGGCACGAACAGCCGGTAGGAGAACATCATGTGCTTGGTCCCGGCCGCCATTCCGTAGACCAGGAACAGGCCTAGGCCGATCAGCACCGGCAGGTTGGCGCGCAGGATGCCGGCTCCTCGACCGGCCGGTCCGCCCGCCGACCGCCCGGCGGGGAGCAGCACCAGCCAGACCCCCGACAGCACGGCCAGGCTGAACAGGTACAGCGCGCCCCACAGCATCCCGAGGCCGAAACCGGGGGTCTTCAGATAGAACGAGGTCGGCAGCAGGTCGCCGTACTGGAGCCAGGCGAAGGCCAGCCAGCCGATCGGTCCCAGGGCCGCCGCCGACAGGGCCAGCCAGTGCCTGGCGCTGTGGCGGCAGGCGAGCATCTGGGACGCCACCACCGGCGCCGTCAGCAGGGCCGAATCGTGGCGGATCAGGAAGGCGAGCGCCGCCAGCACATAGATCGCGACGGACGGGTCCCGGTGGTCCGCATCCGCGTCCCGCCGCCACGACCGGGCATGGAAGACGGCCAGCACGCAGAGCAGCAACGGGGTCTCCAGGCCGCCAACCGTCCACAGCAGGACGAAGGGCGATGCCGCGGTCAGGACAAGAAACAGCAGCCTTTCGACATCCGTCGCGAACAGCCTGAGGCTCATCCACCCCAGGGTGCCGATCACCAGACCCGCGCTCAGCGCCTTGTACAGCGTGGTCGGCGCTCCGGAGACCAGGGTCAGCACGGACAGGACCAGCGCGTGGAACGGCGAGGTCAGGGCCGAGACCTGTTCGCCGGGATTGAACACCAGCCCGTTGCCGGCGACCAGGTTGCGGGCATAGCGCGCGACGATCAGCGTGTCGTCGGCGGTGAAGCCGAAGAAGGCGACACAGACCGCGACCGAGACCGCCGCCGCCAGGGCGACCGGCGCCAGCCGGGCGGCACGGTGCAGAGCACCGGCAGAACCGGCGACCGCCGCCGGGCCGTGCGCGTCGGCCGCTTCGCTGACACTCCGATTCAAGGCCATGCTCATCATCCCGTCCGCCCGCCGCCAATGCCCGTTCGGACGCCGGTGACGGTCCCGCCGAGGATCGCGCCGCAATGATTAGAAAACGGCTAACCCGCTCAGCGCGACGGCAGCACGGCATAGAGGCCGGACTGGCCCAGCCGGCCCTCGGCGACGCCGCGGAACCGCTCCGGATTGGCCCTGACCCAGCCCCGTTCCACCGGATCGGGCGCGTACAACATCACCAGGTCGACCGCGCCGCGGTCGAGCTCGGACAGCCAGCGTTGGCCGGCCCGCGCCAGATCCGGGCCCGACACGCCGTCGCGTTCGTCGCGGTAGTAGAGCCCCGTGGCCACGTGCCGCAGCCGGTGCTGCAGCCGGTCTCCGAACAGCGGATAGATGAACCAGTGAGTCGGCAGCGGCGAGGTGCCCGCGGCCACCGCCACGACCCGCGGCTGGTCCGCCGCCAGCGCGCTCCAGATCGGGAAGGACTGGGCGCTGGCGGTCGCGGCCAGCGGGCCGGAGCCGAAATGGGCATTGAGGCCGGCGCCGGCATAGTATTTGTGCCGGTACTGCGGGCCGATCGCCACGGCGACGGCCAGGCTGGCGACCGCGAACAGAAGGGCCGGGCGCCAAGGCTGCCTGCGGCCCAAGGCGGTGAACAGCACCAGGCAGGCCAGCACGGCACCGGCGCCCATGCAGACCAGCAGCAGGATCGCGTCGAGATCGCTCCATCGCCACGGCATGGCGTAGACCGCATTCGCCGCCCCCGCCGCCGCCAGCGACCAGACGGCCCAGCGCGCATGACAGCGCGCCACCGCCACCGCACCCAGGATGCCGGCGATCAGGATGTAGCGCGCGTCATCGAGCCCGGGCCCGCCGATGCGGGTGGCGAGGATCCAGAGCAGGAACAGCAGCGCGCCGCCGAACGACAGCAGGAACACCAGCGGTGTGCGACCGCGCTCGGTCCACAGGCTGACGAGCCCGGCGATCATGACGATCAGGCCGCCCGGCCCGAACCCGTTGTGCAGAAGCGGATTGCCGTGGAACCCCTCCCGGAACAGCGCCCGGGCGGCGTCGGTGAACCCGAGGATATCGATCCGGCTGCCGGCCAGTTCGCGCGCCGGAGCGGTGGTCCCGGGAAGGTCGATGCCAAGCACGCTCAGGGTGAAGGGGTAGAGCGGGTTGGCGAATTCGAGGATCAGGATCGCGGGCCAGGCCAGGGCCAGGAGACCGACCCCGACGACGGAGACGACCACCGGCAGGTCCGTGAAGGCCCGTCTGTTGCGCAGCAGCAGCCACAGCCACAAGAGGGCGCCGAGCCCGAGGAACGGCAGGGCCGTCAGTTTGGTCGCCAGGGCCACGGCCCAGGCGGCGAGCGCCAGCCCGGCGAGGCCCATCCGGCCGGTCCGCTCCGCCTCGATGAACAGCACGATGCCGGCCAGCAGGGTCAGGGCGACCAGGTTGTCGACATAGCCGGAGGACATATGGTGCAGACAGGCCGGCAGGGAGACCGCGACCGCCGCACCCAGCAGGGCGGCCGGCCGGCTGCCGCCCAGGCTGCGGATCGCGGCATGGCCGGTCAGACCGAGGGCGACCCAGACCAGCGTCCAGCTCGGCGCCACCGCCACGTCTCCCGAAGGCAGCAGCATCGCCCAGGCGGACAGCAGGTCGCCGGCGATCGGAAACGCCCGGTAGAACTGCCAGAGCCCCACCGCGTCATAGCTCGGCCACAGCGTGCCCTCCTGTACCCAGAACACCGCCCGCGGCCCGTGATAGGTCAGGAAGTCCCAGTCGAGCGGCGGGGTCAGCGTGCCCCGGACGACATGGAGCCAGAAAATCAGCGCCGGCACCGCCAGGATCCAGGCCATCCACGCCGACACCGGTTGATCGATCGTCGCTGCGCGAACCCGGCCGAAATCGGCCGCAAGCAGCCCGCGCAGCTCAGGCGATCGGAGGGTCCAGCCGGCAAATCCGGCCGCCAGCACGAAGAGCGCGACCAGCGCCGCCGGCCCGAACGCACCGAGCAGCAAAAGCGCGAGACCGGCCAGATACTGCCCGGCCAGCAGCACGACCAGCGTCGCGACCGCCCGGACTCTCAGATCCAGCCCGGCCCCGAACACCCGGGTCACGCCGAGATGGCAGGCAAGAACCGTCACCGCGAGGCCGGCGAACCAGAGACTGAGGAACAGAAGATCAGCCATTGCGCCTCGATGCGCTGCCCGCTGGGCTGCGGCGATGCGCGCCGGACAGCTCCGATCAGACCGGTGCCGGCCAGGGCCGGCGCCGAATTCGGTCGATCGGACTTTGCAAATCGGCGGTTAAGAATTCCCTAGGCAGGCGCCTCAGGCACGGACCAGCCCGGACAACGGCCGCACCGACTGCCCGGGGAACACCACCCGGTCGAGCGCGTCCGCCGGAATGTCCAGATGGTCGCGCAACAGCGACGCCAGCACCGCGCGGAGATCGAGCGTCGGGGCGAGGTCGCGACCCTCGTAGAGCGCGGTGCGGGACAGTCCGGGCCAGTCGGCCAGCACCCGGCCGCCGGCAACGCCGCCGCCGGCCAGCAGGGCGGCGGCCCCGGTCCCGTGATCGGTGCCGCCCGTCCCGTTCGGGGCGGCGGTGCGGCCGAACTCGGTGACCACCGCCACGACGGTCTGCCGCCAAGCCGGCCCGAGGGCCTCGCGCAGCGCCTCGGCACCCGCCGCCAGCTCGGTCAGGGATCGGGCGAGCCGGCCCGACTCGGTGCCCTGGCCGGCATGGGTATCCCAGCCGCCGACCTCCAGCACCGCGATACGCGGTCCGTCCGGCGCCGCCAGCATGCCGCCGGCGACCCGCGCCAGGGCGGCCGCGTTGGCTCCGTCGCGGCCGGTTCCGCGCCGGTCCATGCCGGCCAGCGCGCTCTCGGCCATGGCGTCCGCCGACACCGCCTCGGCCAGCAGCGGCCCGAACAGCGGATCGTCCTGATACATCGCGGCCAACCGGTCGAGAAACAGGTCGTCGGCCTCCGGCAGGATCGCCGGTGACCAGGAGGCGACCGGCTGGTCGCCGCGCAGCACCAGCGGCACCGTCTGGCCGATCGCCAGCCCCAGCCGCCGCTCGCCGCCATCCAGCAGGCCGATGGTCCGGTTCAGCCAGCCGTCATGGGCGCCGCGCGGCCGGTCGGTGCCGTTCTCCAGCAGGTCCTGGCCATCGAAGTGCGAGCGTTGGCGATAGGGCGTGGCGACCGCATGCACCGGCAGCAGCTCGCCCGATGCGTACCAGGGCGCCAGCGGCGCGAGCGCGGGATGCAGGGCGAAGAAGCCGTCCAGGTCGGCCATGCCGGAGCCGCGCATCGGGTCGTCCAGCGCCAGGCTGCCGCGGGTCGAGCGGTAGTTGCGATCGCCGTAGGGAACCAGGGCGGCCAACCCGTCCAGACCGCCGCGCAGGATCACCAGCACGAACCGCCGGTCGGTCACCGCGTCCGCCAGCGCCAGCCGGCTGCCGAAGGCGGCGAGTGCGGCCGTGCAGGCGCTGCTGCCCAACAGGGCTCGACGAGACACGCGCATCGTCACCTCCTCTGGAATTCCGGGCTGAGGAACGTCATCGCCACGCCGTCCGCGGCGCTCGGCGCGCCGTCGATCAGGAACATCGTGGAGCCCGAGGCGACCGGGCCGATGGTCTGCTCGGCGAGGCGGCGCGGATCGACCGCGCGGCCGACTCGGTCGCCGACCGCGACCGCCCAGTCGGTGCGCCGCATCAGCGCCTCCGGGCCGAGCCAGTCGGCCGCCGTGTCCG